>Ga0209483_1000086_pt1 | contig 89020 bp, 77 predicted proteins | sample NGEPerA_FD_184508 | JGI IMG/M metagenome (GOLD analysis project Ga0209483, IMG submission 184508) | Arctic peat soil microbial communities from the Barrow Environmental Observatory site, Barrow, Alaska, USA - NGEE PermafrostL2-A... | ecosystem: Environmental > Terrestrial > Soil > Wetlands >... | reverse complement strand
TTCGCCGGCTGGAAATCGAGGCGGCGGCTCCCGCCGATTAGACCATGCCGTTGCGGGAGGATATCCTAGCTCCAATTCCTGGAGACAATCCGAGCGGCGCAAATCTGCGGCATGCCCCGATTTATGACCAGATCAAAGAAGCCCGCCGGCAGGAAGTAGCGGGACCTCAGGGCGACTGGGAACATGAAATCAAGACCGCAAATTACAAGGCGGTCATCCAGCTAACCCAGGACACCATCGCCACCAAGTCGAAGGACCTGCAATTGGCCGTATGGCTGGTTGAGGCGCTCATTTACCAGGAACACATGCCCGGCTTGTGCGCCGGCCTGACTTTGCTCCGGGACCTGACCGAATCTTTTTGGGATTCGCTGTATCCGGAGTTGGAGGACGGAGACGCCGAATTTCGCGCTACACCCCTGGAGTGGCTCGGGAACTACTTCGATCCGAGCAAGGGATCCTCGCCGGCGTTCGCCGTCCGCAGCATCCCAATCACTCGCTCGGGCCTGGACTGGTTTCAATATAAGATATCGAGGACGGTTCCTTCCGAGGCCGACGCCCAGGGAAACGAGTCCAAAGCTGACGCGCGCCGGGTGGCTCTGTCGGAGGGAAAGCTTGCTCCGGAGGAGTTCGATCTCGCCTTTCGCGAAACTCCCAAGACGTTTTATCGCCAGCTGGAATCCGATTTCAAAACTGCCGGCGAAAACCTGGAAGCGCTGGACGCCGTTTGCAAGGAAAAGTTCGCGGATGCAGCGCCGAGCTTTCGGGAACTCAGGCGGGCGCTGGAAGAGATTTCGACTTCGGCCCGCATTCTCTTACAGGAAAAGTTGAAGCTGGACCCCGATCCGGTCGCGCGTTCCGAAACTTCCGTCGATAGCGTAGAGGGAGCGGAGGCCAGCGCTTCCGATGGCGTATCGCAGGACGGGATTGAAATATCGGGAAACCTGGAGTTGCGCACCCGCCAGGACGCGTTGCGGATGCTGGTTGCATCGGCCAAGTTCCTGCGCCGCTCCGATCCGTCCGATTTGGTCCCGTACCTCATGGTGCGAGCTCTACGGTGGGGTGAGCTGCGAAGCGCGAACGGCGATGTCGCTGGAGCGTTGATGGAAGCGCCGTCGGCCGATATCCGCGTCCAGTTGAAGAATTCCGCTCTTGCTCAAGACTGGAACAAGGTGCTTGAGACTGCGGAGAGCGCCGCGGCGACGGGGTGCGGACGAGGATGGCTGGATTTGCATCGCTATACCATTCGGGCCTGCGATGAGCTGGGCTACGCCGGCGTCGCCAGGGCGCTGCGCTCCAGCTTAAAGGCGCTGCTCTCGGATCTCCCGAGACTTCCTACGATGACGCTCGCCGACGATACCGGCACGGCCAATCCTGAGACGATGGATTGGCTGGTGCGCGAAAACCTGTATACACCCGGCGCCGGGGAGGACAGTAGTGGCTAGTAAGCCCAGCGGCAACGTCACGCTCCCGCTGCTCGACCGGCTGACCGACGAGGATCCGAAGCGCGGAGAGGAAGTGCCGCTCTCCCGCTCGAAGTCGCTGGCGGCATTGAAGGTCTCGGTTCGCAGGGATCTGGAGTGGCTACTCAACACCCGCCGGGCGGAACGTGAGTTGCCCCCCGAGGTCTCCCGCTCCGTATTCACCTACGGACTGCCCGAGCAGTCCTCGGGTTCCGAGAACAAGGATCAGGTGTTTCAGGCACTGGCGCGGCGCATGGAAACGGCCATCGCCATTTTTGAGCCGCGCCTGGCGGGAGTGAGAGTCAGCCTATCGCCGCACCAGGACGCAACCATCCGGAGAGTGGATCTGATCATCGACGGACTTCTGAGAATCGACCCGAGCCCGGAACACGTGAGCTTCGACACGTCTCTTGAGTTGACCAACGGCGAGTACCACGTTAAGGGAGAAGCCGGTGCCTGATGAGCTGGTCGGCTATTACGAGCGTGAGTTAGGCTTTCTGCGCCAGATGGGCGCGGAATTTTCCAAGAAACATGGGAAGATCGCGCAGCGGCTCGGGCTGGAGCCAGACCGCTGCGAAGATCCGCACGTCGAACGCCTGCTGGAGGGATTTGCGTTCCTGGCCGCCAGGATTCACCGCAAGCTCGACGACGAGCTGCCGGAACTGACCGAATCCCTTTTCAGCATCCTGTACCCGCATTACATTCGGCCGATTCCGTCTATGTCGGTGGTCGAGTTCCACGCGGATCCGGAGCAAGGCAAGCTGACTACCGGATTCCGTATCGCCAAGGATGCGATGCTCTATTCCCGCCCGGTGCAAGGAATTCCGTGCAAGTTTCGAACCGGCTTTGAAACCACTCTTTGGCCCCTGCAGGTCTCCGCGGCGCGCTGGACTTCTCCGGATCGTTTGCCCACGCCGGTCAAGGCTCCGCAAGCTGTCGCCGCCTGCCAGCTGGAGCTGACCTGCTCTCCGGATGTCCGCTTTGACATGCTGGGCCTGAAGGCGTTGCGATTTTATCTGAGCGGTGAGCCGACACTGGTTTCTACTCTGTACGAGCTCCTGTTTAACAACCGGCTCCAGATTCTGGTGCGCGATCCCGCCAAGGGCGCGCGCGCGCCGCTCATCCCGCTTCCGGTTTCCGCGTTACAGCCCGTGGGCTTCCGTGAGGAAGAGTCCCTGCTTCCTTTCCCCCGCCGCTCCTTCGTTGGATATCGCCTGCTGCAGGAATACTTCGCCTTTCCGGAGAAGTTTTTCTTTGTCGAGTTAGGCGAACTGGACCAGTTGGCCGCGGCGGGATTCGGCCGGACCGCCGAGGTCATCTTCCTGATCTCGCCGTTTGAACGGTCCGATCGCCACCAGATCCTGGAGATGGGCGTTTCGGCACAGACCTTCCGCTTAAACTGTGCCCCGGTTGTGAATTTGTTTACGCAGACTGCCGAGCCGATCCGCATGGACGAGACCCGCGCGGAGTATCCGGTGGTTCCGGACGCGCGCCGGCGGCGCGGCATGGAGGTATTCTCCATCGACCAAGTGCTCAGCTCGAGTTCCGGCTCCGAGGACATCACCTACTTCGAACCGTTCTATTCGCTCCGTCATTCCAGCGCGGGGAACCCCCAGCGCGCCTTTTGGCGGGCGATGCGCAGGGAATTGGATTTCGAGGATCGTTCCGATCTCGCGATTTCGTTTGTGGATCTCACCGGCCGGGCCGTCCGCCCGGAGGTCGATACGCTCACCGTTCGCTGCACCTGCACGAATCGGGATCTGCCCTCGACCCTCCCCTTCGGCCAGGCATCGGGCGATTTCGAGCTGGAGGGCGCCAGCATCGTCAAGCGTGTGGTGACTCTGCATAAATTCACGCCCTCCTACCGGCTCCCCGCGGGACGGGAACTGCTGTGGCGCTTACTGTCGCACCTATCCTTGAACTACTTGTCGATGGTCGAAGAAGGACAGGAGGCTTTGCAGGAGATTCTCCGGCTGTACAACTTTTCCGGATCCAGCCACGCCGAGCGCCAGATTGACGGAATCAAGAGCCTGTCCAGCCGGCGGCATTTTGGCCGCGTCATATCCGAGCACGGCATCCATTTTGTTCGCGGCACCAGAGTGGAAATGGAGTTGGACGAGGATCAATTCGTGGGCGGGGGCGTGTACCTGTTCGCGCAAGTGATCGAGCACTTCTTAGGCCTGTATGTCTCCATGAACAGCTTCAGCCAGCTGGAAGTAAGAACCCAGCAGCGGAAAGGAGTCTTGAAGGAATGGCCGCCGAGAGCCGGACACCGAATCTTGCTGTAGTGCCCGATCCGGTGGAGGCCCAGCTTCGCCGCGAGCCCTATTGCTTTGAGTTCTTCCAAGCCGTGCAGCTTTTGGAGCGCCTGTCGCCCAAGGCAGCGCCCGTGGGCCATTTCGTGCCTCCCCAAACCGAGGCCGTGCGATTTGCCGTGCATCCGTCGCTGGTGTTCCCCGCGAGCGAAATACAGTCGTTGACATACCGTGACGATCAGCCTCCGCTCATGAGCGTGAATTTCATGGGGATCACGGGCCCGCTGGGCGTTCTGCCCATCCACTACACCGAGTTCATTCAGCGTCGCCAGGCGGAAGGCGACACCAGCGCTCGCGACTTTTTCGACCTGTTCCACCATCGGATCATTTCGCTGTTTTACCGGGCCTGGCAGAAATACCACTTCCAGACCACCCACGCGCGCGGCGAGCACGATCGGCTCCGGCTCTACCTGCAAAACCTGGTGGGGCTGGGTCACGACGAACTTTTAAATCGCCAGGTGGTGCCGGACGACGCGCTCCTGTTTCACGCCGGTCTGCTGACCCAGCAGCCGCGCTCGGCGGTCGGCTGCGAAAGTTTTCTGGAAGATTATTTCGGCGTTCCCGTTCGAATCGAGCAGTTCGTGGGAGCCTGGTACCGCCTGGAACCTGACGCTCAGACATCCTTTCGTGACGACACGGCAATCTCGGACATACTGGGCGGAGGAGCCGTCGTGGGTGACGAGGTGTGGGATCCGCAGGCGGGCTTGCGCGTGGTTTTAGGACCCTTGACGCTGGCGCAGTATCGCGAATTCCTGCCCGTGGGGAGCGCGTATGACCCCTTGCGAACCCTGGTGCGGTTTTACGCGGGAGACGAGTTTGATTTCGAGCTGCAGTTGATTCTGAAACGCGATGAAGTTCCGTCTTGCGAATTGGGAGCGGCGCCGGATCAGGCCCCGCTGCTGGGCTGGGTGAGCTGGTCCAAGTGCAGCCCCCTTTCGCGGGACCCCGCGGAGACAATTCTTCCGCTTTAAATCCGGTAAGGAGAATGAAACATGGCCGTCAATCTTAAATCACTCATCGGGAAGCTCAACTCACAGACGAGGAGCGCTCTGGAAGGCGCAGCCGGCTTATGTCTGGCGCGTACCCACTACGATGTCGAGATCGAGCACTACTTGCAGAAGCTGCTGGAGTCGGATGACAGCGACTTCGCGCATATCATCAAGCATTTTGAGATCGACCGGTCCCGGCTGGCCAAGGACTTAACGCGCAGCCTGGATTCCCTGAAAACCGGAAACGCGCGAACTCCGGCTCTCAGCCCGTCCTTGCTCAAGATGTTCACCGAGGCTTGGACCATGGCTTCGATTGACTTCGGAATTTCTCAGATTCGCTCCGGCATCACAATTCTGGCGCTGGTGGAAAATACCGAACTGGCGCGGCTGGTGGGCGATGCCAGCAAGGAACTCAGCCGGATCCAGGGCGCGACGCTGCGCCAGGAGTTCGCATCCATCGTGGCCGGATCGAAGGAGGAGGCGGATACCCTCTCGGCGGCTACCAATGGAGCCGTTCCAGGAACTCCGGCGAAAGGCGGCGGCAAAACGGCCAACCTCGACCAGTTCACGGTCGATCTGACCGCCAACGCGCGGGCCGGGAAGATCGACCCCGTGCTGGGCCGCGATTTTGAGATCCGGCAGATGATCGATATCCTTCTGAGGCGCCGGCAGAATAATCCGATCCTGACCGGCGAAGCGGGCGTCGGGAAAACCGCGGTTGTCGAGGGTCTGGCGTTGCGCATCGCGCAAGGTGACGTGCCGCCTCCGCTCAAAGGTGTCTCGATCCGTTCGCTCGACCTGGCGTTGCTCCAGGCCGGCGCGGGAATCAAAGGCGAATTCGAAAATCGGCTCAAGGGTTTGATTGAAGAGGTCAAGTCCTCGCCCTCGCCCATTATTCTTTTCATCGATGAAGCCCACACCATGATTGGCGCCGGCGGACAAGCCGGTCAAAACGACGCGGCCAATCTTCTGAAACCGGCGCTGGCTCGCGGGGAGCTGCGCACCATCGCCGCAACCACCTGGTCCGAGTACAAAAAGTATTTCGAGAAGGACGCCGCCTTGGCGCGGCGCTTCCAGGTGGTCAAGGTCGAAGAGCCTGCCGAAGCCGTTTGCATGGTGATGCTGCGAGGCATCGTTGAGAATCTCGAGAAACATCACAAAGTACGAATCCTGGACGAAGCCGTTTCCGCCGCGGTCAAGCTTTCCCATCGTTATCTGACGGGACGGCAACTGCCCGATAAGGCGGTGAGCGTGCTCGATACCGCTTGTGCGCGGCTATCGTTGGGCCAAAGCGCGACTCCTGCCGCCATCGAAGAGATGACCCGAATCGTGGAGCATTTAACCGTTCAGCGCCGGGTGCTGGAGCGAGAAGCGGCTGCGGGAGCGGATCATAGCCAGATTCTCGCCGAAACCGCGCAGCAGAAAGCGGATGCCGAAGCCAAGCTCGCCAAACTCCAGGAACTATGGGAGAAGACTCGCGGCTTAGTTGAGAAGATTCGCGGGATTCGAACGCAACTCGAGGATAAGGCCGTCGATGCGGGCGGCAAGTTGCGCACGGAAATGGCCGGACTCACCCTGGAACTCGATACCTTGCAGGGCGATACGCCCATCATGAGGGTTTGCGTCGACCAGCAGATCGTGGGCGAAGTGATTTCGGGCTGGACGGGAATCCCTGTCGGCAAAATGGTCAAGGACGAGCTTGCTATGGTGCTCGACCTGGATGTTCACCTGTGCAAACGCGTGATCGGGCAGGATCACGCCCTCAAACACATTGGACAAAGGGTCGCCACTTCCCGGGCGAGTCTGGACGACCCCCAAAAACCAGTAGGTGTGTTCATGCTGGTCGGACCCAGCGGCGTCGGCAAAACCGAAACCGCGCTGGCGCTCGCCGACCTTCTGTATGGAGGCGAAGGCAACCTCATTACGATTAACATGTCCGAATTTCAGGAAGCCCACACCGTGTCGACCCTCAAGGGCTCGCCTCCAGGCTATGTCGGTTATGGGGAAGGTGGCGTCCTCACCGAAGCGGTTCGCCGCCGTCCTTACTCGGTGGTTCTTCTCGATGAGGTTGAGAAGGCGCATCCCGACGTGCTCGAGCTGTTCTACCAGGTCTTCGACAAGGGCGTGATGGAGGATGGAGAGGGCCGCGAAATCAATTTCAAGAATACGATCATCCTTCTGACTACCAACGCATGCACGGATCAACTGGCCAAGCTGTGCGCGGATCCGGAGACTATGCCCGAGCCGGCCGCGCTGGTCGCGGCGATCAAGCCCGAGCTCAATAAGGTCTTCCAGCCGGCGTTTTTGGGCCGTATGGTGATCATCCCTTACTACCCTGTCCGCGACGAAACCCTGAAGAAGATCGTGTCCCTGAAACTCGGCAAGATACGCCGCCGCATGATGGAAAACCACAAGCTCGAATTGGAGCATGCGCAGGAGCTGATCGACGCCGTGGCGGCCCGCTGTACGGAGGTCGAGAGCGGAGCTCGCAACGTCGATAATATTCTCACGAATACGATGCTTCCCGATATGGCGCGGCAACTGCTCGGCGCCATGGCGGAAGGCCGGAAAATCGACGCGATACGGGTCGAGGTGGGCCCGGACGGGGCCTTCGTGTACTCGGTCACGGAATCGTCCGCACGGGCGGGAGGCGGCGCAGGAGGAGCATAGTGCCTTATACACAAGACAATCGGTTTCTCCGGATTGACACGCCTCTGGGGCCGGATGTGCTCCTGATCATGGGGTTTCACGTCCGCGAGAGCATTTCCCAACCGTTCGCGATTCAGGTCGACGCCATCTCCGAGCTGACCAAGGCGAGCCAAGTGACGGCCGAGGCGCTCATCGGCAAGAACGCCTGCATCACCCTCGAGTTGAAGGACGGGAAGCGTTACTTCCATGGGATGATCAGCCGGCTGATTCAGGGGGGGCGCGGATCGGGCAAGGAAAACGACTTCGTCCGTTTTCAGCTCGAAATCGTGCCGACGCTCGCCCGCCTCGGCGCCCGTACGGATTGCCGCATTTTTCAGAATCAGTCGGTGGAGGACATTCTAAAGAAGTTGCTGGAAGGCATCGACGTTGAGTTCAACCTCCAACCCACTCCTACGGTGCGGGATTATTGCGTGCAGTATCGCGAGACGGATCTAAATTTCATTTCCCGTCTGATGGAGGATGAGGGCATCTTCTATTTTTTTAAACACTCCGAGGGCAGTCACGTTATGGTGATGGCCAACCATACCGGCGCAAACGAGCCCTGCCCCGTGCAGAACTCGGTCCGCTATGAAGCCGAGGGCGGGTACGCCGAGCGCGAGGATACAGTGGGCGACTGGAGCGTGACGGAGCAGCTTCGCCCTGGCTTGATGACGCTGCGCGACCATCACTTCCAGCTACCCGAAAAGTCGCTCGAGGCCAGCGACCCAACCAAGATCAATCGCGGAGACAACAGCAAACTGGAGATCTACGACTACCCGGGAGACTACGCGAAGCTGTTCAAAGACCCGGAAAAGCGTCTCGGCGAGGTGGAGAAGGAAGGCCACAAGATTGTCCATCTCCGCATGGAGCGGGAAGAAGCGGCCTACGAAGAGGCCAACGGCACCTCCGATGTGCGCGCGTTTTGCAGCGGCTTCCGTTTCACACTGAAATATCACTTCCGGCCGGATTGGAATACGGATTGGCTTTTGACTTCCGTGCACCATTCGGCGGTGCAGAACCCGGGCTACCGAAGTGACGAGGCCGTCGGCCAGGCTTACTCCAACAGCTTCACGTGCATCCCTTACAAGACGCCGTTCCGTCCGGAGCGCGTCACGCCCAAGCCGGTGGTGCGGGGCCCTCACACCGCGTTGGTCGTCGGGCCGCCGGGCGAGGAGATCTGGCCGGATAAGTTCGGGCGCGTCAAGGTTCAATTCTTCTGGGACCGTTTGGGCAAGAAGGACGACAACAGCTCCTGCTGGACTCGCGTTTCCCATCCCTGGGCGGGGAAGAACTGGGGCTTCATGGCCATTCCGCGCGTCGGTCATGAAGTGGTGGTCGAATTTCTGGAAGGAGACCCGGACCGGCCCATCATCGTCGGAAGCGTATACAACGGAGATAATATGCCTCCGTACACGCTCCCCGACAACAAGACGCAAACCGGTGTCAAGACCCGGAGCTCCAAGGGGGGCGGTTCGGCGAACTTCAACGAGATCCGCTTCGAGGATAAAAAGGGCGAAGAAGATCTATACATGCACGCGGAGCGCACTCTCACCGGTGAGGTGGAGAAGGACGAGACCCGCACGGTGGGCGGCATGCGAACCACGACCATTCACCAAGACGATTCGCTGACCGTCGAAGAGGGAAATCTGGCGATCACGGTCCAACAGAAGGACCGTACCGTGGATGTCTCGCTCGGAAATTCGACCACGCAGGTTCCGGTTGGTACGTACAAAGTTTCGGCGAAGGAGGTCTTGATTGACGCCACCACACATCTGAAGATTACGTGCGCAGGGTGCAGTATTGAGATGGTTGCGGGGGTGCTTACCATCAAGGGCGCTATGGTGATGATCAATTGAGGCGGGCGATGCTATTAGCTGGAAACGGAGGAGTGTTGCCATGCCATTTGCCGCGAGAGTAGCTGACCCGACGACTCACGGAGCCCCGCTCTCGCCGGGTCCCGGCGCCGTCACTGTCCTGATCGGCGGGATGCCGGCTTGGCGAGCGATGGTTGACCAGCACGCCTGCCCGGCGGTCAGCGTCAGCGGCGCCGATGGCGTCGGCTCCGTTCAGATGGGCAGCGCCACCGTACTCATCAATAGCCAGATGGCCTGCCGCATGGGCGATATCGTCATCGAAGTCCCGGGGGCGGCCATGGGCCCGGCTAACCCGATCCTTATGGGCTGTCCCACCGTCGTCATCGGCGGTTAAGGCGAGGGGCTGGCGCACGAACCTTCGTCCGCACTGGCCAAAAACATTTCCTGCCCCAAGTGTTTCATTAAAGATTCACGCATTTTACATGTCCCGGTAAGCAGTCAAGCCCATGCTGGGGGCATGAGGACAGCCCCAGGGACGCAAATCCATTTCCAGTCATCCGCGGCGCAGCCACGAGCTGTATTCAGGACGGGGGTGCCGCTTCACTCGCACACTCTGCACTTTCAGGAACGTCTTCTTCCATTGGAGAGTGCACAACATCCCTCCCCGCCGTGCCCGGGTCGACGATGGAGCAATTGAGGGCGTTCACCGAGCGCTCGCGGGCGGGTGATTTGCAGGCGATTCTCGCCAGCCTCCACGCGGAGCCCGGTCCTCCGTTCTCCGTGGGAGTTTTCGCGCGATTCATGCATTTCGCCGGCCAGCCACCGATTGGGGTATGCCGCGCGCATGGCGGCCTTAGGCGCTGAGAACGTTCTTCTCCAGGCGCCGGAACCGGGCTGGGACGGACCGCCGCTCGGCGAGGGACTTCGATTGCTACTTCTAGACGCCGGTGCCGCCGCGGAACTATCGTGGAGGTGTGCCCCCCAGCTGCGGTTGAAGGGCGGGCAGGATATCCATGAAAAAGCCCGGAATCGCCACCGATCCGCTCTGGTACAAAGACGCGGTGTTGTACGAGCTGCACATTCGCGCATTCTTCGACAGCAACGGTGACGGGATCGGCGATCTTCCAGGTCTGATCCAGAAGCTCGACTACCTGCAGGATCTGGGCGTTACGTGTCTGTGGCTCCTGCCTTTCTTCCCGTCGCCGCTCAAGGACGACGGCTACGACATTTCCGACTACGAGAATATCCATCCGATGTATGGAACGATGGAGGACTTCAAGGCTTTTCTCGCGGCCGCGCACGATCGGGGACTGCAGGTGATGATCGAGCTGGTGATGAATCACACCTCGGACCAGCACGAGTGGTTTCAGCGCGCCCGGCAAGCGCCCAAGGGATCGCCCGAACGCGATTATTATGTTTGGAGCGACAACGATCAGAAATACAGCGACGCCCGGATCATCTTCACGGACACGGAGAAATCGAATTGGACGTGGGATCCCGTGGCCCAGGCCTATTTCTGGCACCGGTTCTTCTCACATCAGCCCGACCTGAATTTCGACAACCCCAAAGTTGTGGAAGAAATGCTGGGCGTGATGCGCTTTTGGCTGGACCTGGGAGTGGACGCGCTCCGCGTGGATGCCATTCCTTATCTGGTGGAGCGCGAAGGGACCAGTTGCGAAAACCTTCCCGAGACCCATGTCCTGGTCAAGAAGCTGCGGCAGGAAATCGACGCAAGCTATGAAGGCCGTATGATTCTGGCCGAGGCGAACCAGTGGCCCACCGACGTCCGTCCCTATTTCGGAGACGGCGACGAATGCCACATGGCATTCCACTTCCCGCTGATGCCGCGCATCTATATGGCGCTCCGCCAGGAGGACCGTCTGCCGATCACCGACATCATGGCGCAGACGCCTGAAATTCCAGAAACCTGCCAATGGGCGTTATTCCTGCGAAACCACGATGAGCTGACGCTTGAGATGGTCACGAATGACGAGCGCGATTACATGTATCTGGCGTACAGCAGCGACTCCCGGATGCGCGTCAACCTCGGCATCCGGCGCCGTCTGGCGACCTTGATGGACAACAATCGGCGGCGTATCGAACTTCTGAACAGTCTGCTGTTTTCTTTTCCAGGAACGCCGGTTTTGTACTACGGGGACGAAATCGGCATGGGCGACAACATTTATCTCGGCGACCGGAACGGCGTGCGGACGCCCATGCAGTGGAATGCCGATCGCAACGCCGGCTTTTCGCGCGCTTCGCCCGCCCGATTGTACAGCCCGGTCATCATGGACCCGATCGTGGGGTACGAAGCGGTGAACGTGGAGGCGCAACAGGGCGACCCTTCGTCCCTGCTGAGCTGGATGCGCAACATGATCAACTTGCGCAAGCTATTTCGAGTATTCGGCCGGGGCACACTCGAATTCTTGAACCCCTCGAATCGGAAGGTGCTGGCGTACCTGCGGCGGGACGACGAGCAAGTGGTACTCTGTGTGGCCAACCTCTCGCGATTTGCGCAGCCGGTGGACCTGGATTTGGCGGAACTGGAGGGCGCGATACCCGTGGAAATGCTCGGCTACGTCGATTTCCCCCCGATCGGCAAGCAACCTTATCGCCTCACGCTGGGACCGTACGGCTTCTTCTGGCTGGAACTGCACGCTCAATCCGAACCGCTGGAAGCGGCTGCCAGTCATATGGATTCGTCGTCGCCGCTGGTGGCGGACACCTGGGAACGCTTGCTGGATGGGGCCGGCCGATATCGCTTGGAATCCGTTCTGCTGCGTGACTACCTTTCGAAACAAAGATGGTTCGGCGGAAAGGCGCGGCGCATCCGATCCACTCGGATCGCGGACTGGATAGCAGTTCCGGATTCGAATGCCGTCGCGGCGCTGTTGGACGTCCAATACGAAAGCGGAGAACCACAGACGTACTTTCTTCCGCTGGCGCTCACCTTCGGCGCCGACGCAAAGAAGGTGCAGGAGACATTTCCCGGCGCGATCATTGCCCCCGCCGTCTCCGCCAGCGGGTCCGGAGTTTTGCATGACGCCGCTGTCGACGATCGCGCCTGTGCGGCGCTTCTCTCTTTCATCGGCCAAGCACGCCAGGTTTCGGGACGAAGTGGCTCGATCCGGGGCGTGGCGGGCGCCGAATTTGAGGTCCTGCGCGGTCCCACGGAAAGCCCGTTGGCCGTTCGGCGCGGATCCGCGGAACAGAGCAATACTTCGCTGGCCTATGGCGATCAGCTCAGCATGAAGTTATTTCGCCGCCAGCTGAGAGGGCCGAATCCTGACTGCGAAATCGGAAAATATCTGACAGAAAAGCTCCACTTCGACGGCGTACCGCCGTTCGCCGGTCTCATCGAGTACGTGCCGGCCGACGGAGAGCCGCAGACGCTCGCGATGCTTCAGGGTCTGGTGGCCAATCAGGGAGACGGTTGGACACTGACCCTCGAAGAACTGTCGCAATACTACGAACACTCCGCCACCGCCGCATGGCCGGAAAGCGGAACCGCGATCGCGGCCAGGGATCTGATGGAGCTCGCGGAACTGGAGCCGTCACAACTCGCGCGGGACTACGTCGGCATAGCCCTGGATTCCGCGGCCACCCTGGGCAAGCGCACGGCGCAATTGCACCTGGCGCTGGCCTCCCCGACGGAAGATCCCGCGTTCGCGCCGGAATTCTTGGCCGCCGGCGATGCCCAGAATCTCGTCGCCAGCCTTCGCAAGGATGCGATTCGCGTCCTGGATCTGCTGAAAGACAGCGTTGCCGGGTTGCCGGACGAATTCATCGACCTGGCCGGACTGGTGTTAGGCCGGCGGAGCCAGATTCTCGACAGCTTCAAGCTTGCGGCGAACGACGACACGCTCGGCCAGCGCATCCGGATTCATGGCGATTATCATCTCGGTCAGGTGCTGCAGGTCAAATCGGATTATGTGATCCTTGATTTCGAGGGCGAGCCGGCGCGTCCGCTTTGGGAGCGTCGCGCCAAGTTTTCTCCGTTGAAGGACGTGGCCGGTATGGTGCGGTCCTTGAGTTATGCGGCCTACAGCGGTCTCATCGCGCATACCGCGCGCCGACCCGAGGATTGGGAGACCCTCGAACCTTGGGCGCGGTTGTGGGAGCGGTCAATGGCGGCGGAGTTTCTGCGCGCCTATCGCAAAACTGCGCAAAACGCGGCATTTTTGCCGTCATCCAGCGACGGCTTTCGAAAACTGCTCGCTGTCTTTTTGCTGGACAAAGCGCTCTACGAACTCTCCTACGAATTGGATCATCGGCCCGCCTGGGCGCGCGTCCCGTTGATGGGTATCTTGTCGCTTTCCCTGGAAGCTGGAGGACGTGAGTGGAACTGGACTCCATTTCGCAGCCGGAGCTAGAGCAGCTCGAACGAATCGGCGGCGCCGATCTCGTGATCGGCATCCTCGGCGCGGATCGTCAGGAGGAGGGCTGTTCCGCGATCGCGATGACGCGCGAAGCTCTGGAGGGTTTATCCAAGCCCTTTCGGGCCATGGTGGTCTGCAGCAACGGCGTCCATGACCCGGCTCCGGCCGCGTCCGAAGTTGCCGCGGACGACCGCTCTGCGATAGTTTCTTCCTGCAGCCTGCCGCTCCCCAGCCCCGGCGAGACTTCGCAACAAAGCATATCCAGTGCCTATCGAAGGGTCTTCGCCGTCGGTGGCAAGCTCGGTGTCCGGGCGTGCGGCGTGATTGCCTCCCGGAACCAGACTACGACTCACCGCTGGATTCATAGCCTGGTTCAGCCGGTGTTGGACCTGGGGTTCGACTTGGTTGCGCCTTGCTACACGCGCGAGAAGATGGAGGGTCTCCTGAACAGGAGCGTACTCTCTCCGCTGCACCGGGCTCTTTACGGCCAGCAGCTTCAGAATCCCATGGGTCCCGATTTCGGCCTCTCGGGAAAACTTCTCCAGCATATTCTCGCGCACGATTCCGCGCCGCGGCGTGGGGCGGAACGCAATGCCCTCGCATCGATTGCTTCCGCCGCTGTGTGCGGCGGCTTTCAAGTGTGCGAGTCGTACTTGGGCGTCCGCGCTCAGCGTCCCACGGATTGGGAGAACCTGAGTTCGCTTCTGGCGGAAGTTCTGGGAGCCGCTTTTCTGGAAATGGAAGGGCGTGCCGTCCACTGGCAGAGCATACGGGGCTCCAAGACATTGCCGGGATTCGGCCACCCCGAAGCTCCGTCGCCAGATACCGGAACCGCCGTGGACGTGCACGGCATGATCGAATCGTTTCAATTGGGAGCGAAGAACCTCCAGGATGTTTGGGGCTTCATCCTGCCTCCCACAAGCTTGCTGGAATTACGCAGATTATCTCGTTTGGCTGAGGATCAGTTCCAGCTGCCCGACCATCTGTGGGTCCGTATCGTCTATGACTTCGCGCTCGGCCATCGCCTCCAGACCATTAGCCGCGACCATCTTCTCCGGTCGATTACCCCGCTGTACCTGGGATGGATCGCTTCCTACGCGCTGGAAATGCGAACCGCCGGACCGGTGGAAGTGGACGCGCGGATCGAACGCCTGGCCAAGGCATATGAGGACAATAAGTCTTATTTGGTTTCCCGATGGCGGTGGCCCGACCGCTTCAATCCGTGACGCTGAGGAGGGAATATGTGGGATGAAGTTGGACAAGCACTCCGGTTGTCGATGACCAAAATGTTAAGCCAGTTGGCCAGCCTGCTGCCTGGCATTGTGGCGCTGCTGACGGCGCTCGTCGTTTCCGCACTGATCGCGTGGGCTCTCGCAATTATTCTGCGGAGGTTCCTGGCCCGGATCGACTTCGACCGGCGGACCGCTCAATGGGGCTTCGCGGGTCTGGCGGAGTGGTCGCCCTCATCCAGCCCGGCGCTCCTGGTGACCCGGGCGATCGCCTGGACCATCGTATTCTTCGGGTTCCTGATCGGCATCTCGGCCTTCGATGGGGCGCTCCCTTCAGAATTCGTCGTACGCTTGTTCGCGTATCTGCCTGATGTGTTGGCGGCGCTGGTGGTTTTGGTCGCGGGCAGCATTATTGCCCGATTCCTGGCGCGCAGCGTGCTGATCGGGGCCGTTAACATGAACCTGCAATACGCGCGGCTTCTGAGCGTGGGCGTGAAATGGCTGGTGACGGTTCTGGCGGTGACCATCGCGATCGAGCGTCTCGGCATCGGGGGCGGAATCATTCGTCTGGCGTTCGGCATTCTGTTCGGAGGGATCGTGCTGGCGCTGGCTCTTGCCGTCGGCCTCGGATCCAAGGAACTCGTCAGCCGGTCTCTGGAGCGCGAAACCAGCAAGACCTCCAGCTCGAACATGAAGGAGCCCGTTGGCCATTTGTAACTTGAAAATCAGGAAAGCGAATACGACCGGTTAAACTATGCACCTAGCGCAAGTGGACCCGACGTACGGCGAAGCGATTGAATCTTTGCGCCGCTGCTGTAGCCAGTGGGGCCTGAACGCGTCCGGCCGCGCTGTGGGACATCATCAGATCTGGGCCCGCGACAGCATGATCGCGCTGCTGGGTGCGCGCTTCGTCAACGACAACCAGATTCAGGAAGCCATGCAGGCAAGCGTGGCCCTTTTGAAGGATCGACGCGGCCCTGGCGGAGCGATTCCCAACAACGTCGACTATGCGACGCTCCGTCCTAATTTCCGCGCCTATGCCGACGGGGGACTGTGGTGGATCATCGGCAGCACGTTGCTGATGCCCGATCTCGATGTGATACGGGAAGTGCTTCGCTGGTACGAGTACCAGGATGTGGATCAAAGCGGCTTGCTCAGTATGCAGGAAGCCTCGGACTGGCAGGATCTCTTCTGCACGCGAGGCAAGGGATTGTATCTCAATTGTCTCTATGTGATGGCGTTGCGCCGCGCTGCCGGACTCGTTGGCGGTGACGAAGGCGATCGTCTTCGTCGCCGGGCCGAGCTGGTGGCGGACCGGATCAACGCCTATTTTTGGTATTCCGGCGACCAAAACACCCTACGGCACCTTTCGAGTTCGTTCAGTACCCAGGGCTCGCCTCTGCACGATTCCATGGGACGTGCCCGGGAGATGCCGGAGAAGCGGTATCTGAAGGACGAGCAGTACTATCTCCCGTACCTCGGCTTTCGCAGCTTGGGCGAGTGGTTTGATTCTTTTGGCAACATTCTCGCCATTCTTGCCGGCGTCGCCGACGAGCAGAAAAGCGATACGATCCTGGATTTCATTTCGCGATACTCGCTCGATAAATGGCCGCTTCAATGCCTGACCCCCGCAGTGCAGCCCGGCGATGCGGACTGGCGCGACTACTATGGTTCTCTCAACGCTCCGCATCATTACCACAATGGCGGCGTATGGCCATTTCTGGGCGGATTCTATGTTGCCGCTCTGGTGAAAAGAGGCCGAGTGGACGCCGCCGCGCTGGCTTTGCGGAACCTCGCTCAGTTGAATCGGTACGGGCAGTTCAACGAGTGGCACCACGGGGAAACCGGCGTTCCCATGGGCGCCCAGGATCAAGCCTGGTCGGCCGGGATGTACCTGTTCGCCTCGGAATGCGTCAGAAGCGGTCAGGCGCTGCTGTAATGGCCTCCCAAGCCCTTTGGCGCCAGTAACTTTCCCCGTGAAACGGCAGTGCTGCTGCCGCATCTAAATGAATAGAGATAGGATTTCGAAGGAGGTGCCAAATGGGTGCCCTAGCAACAAGATCAGGACTTAACTTAGTGACCGAGTATCTCGATGTATGCAACGCAGCATCGGACGCGCATCGGCATTCGCTGGTGTACAAGCCGATTATCGCCGCCTATGACAGCGTCTTCGCAAGCCGGCAGGCGGGCGTGGACATTTACGAGAGCGATCCGGATGAAATCGAGACCACGGTAACGATTCGTCTGGTGAACGGGAGATTCGAGCCGGTTCCTGAAACCGAGGCTCATCCCGCTTTTCATAGGAAGCTCAGCCGCCACTACATGGAAGATGTGGTGGCACACCGCGAGGAATATATCCAGCATCCGGAAAAACTGGATTGGGACTGGCTAAAGAGCCGGATCGGCATGGAATCTCATCATGAATCCGCCCGCGGCGCGAATATGCGTCCGCCGAAACCGGAACGTTATGATGCGCCTGCCAAGGGTGCGAACATGCGGCCCAAGTCCGGAAGGAAAGAGTAGCGGGACTGGAATCCTCAGCCGGGCGGCGGCGCCTGCTGATTCGTTTGGTGACGAAAGCGGGCATCGGTCAACTGACATCGAAGAACATCGCGGTCTTTTCGCGACGGAAGGTCGCAAAGCCGGCCCGCTCGAAGAAACCCTGCTGGCTCGTAACCGCGAACAGTTCCTTTACTCCTCTTTGACGCGCGCGCTGTTTGCAGAGCTCGACCAGTTGGGAAGCGACACCCCGCCTGTGGAAAGCGGAATGCACCGCTAAGCTCCGTACTTCCGCCAGCCGTTTGGAATAGATCTGGAGCGCGCAACAGCCGACAATCCGATCTCCCGCGGTTGCCACCAGGAACGATGAGATCCGCGGCAAGTTCTGTTGGGCTAGCTGCTCGGGATAGAACCTCAGCAGGGCGCGGATAGATGGCATCTCGCCTTTTCTTGCGGTGCGAAAAGAAACGCCTTTTCGGGTCTTCAACGCTGAGCGCCTCGGAACGTCCCCATCGCAAGAGCACCGAACCCGATCGCGATCGCCAGACGAAGGGCAACTCCCCAAAGCCGGTCGCCTCGAAGGAGGCTCCTGACGGCCAGCAGCGTGAATGCTCCGGCAATACAGACATACCACCAGGCAAACAGTCGTGCGCGGCGATGTTTCCTGTCCATGGAAGAAGGGTTGTCCCGCACAACTCGATTATCTTCGATTCACTCTTCTCGATTGAACACGGACGCTCGGTCTTGCGGGTACGCGGGCGGTATGGTACCATGCCGTCGATCTAAAGTGATCCGGATCGCCGCGGTTTGAGGAGCCTCCCACAATCAAACGGCAGGGACCGGACAGGGCGGGCGCGGAGCATTGTCTTGTGATGCAGGGGCTTTGTGATGCAAGGACAAAGGAACAGGGTGAGTAAAACGGTGAACCGAATTTTCACAAACCGAATAATATGCTGGACCGTGGCAGCCGCTCTTGGATGGGCGGTGTGCGGGGCGTTCTCCGCCAGAGCCGCCGAACTCGAAGACGGCGGACTAGACGTCGTGCAGGTTCGCCCGAACTTCTACATGATCGCCGGGGCTGGCGGGAACATTGGCGTGCAGATCGGCTCCGACGGCATCGTCTTGGTGAACGCGGGCGACGAAGCCGCATCCGGCCAGATTCTGGCGGCCCTGCGGAAACTGACCAACCTGCCGATCCGGTACGTCATCGACGCCGAAGCGGGCGCGGATTTCGTGGGCGGAAATGAAAAGCTGGCCAAGTCCGGACTCACCATCTTCACGAATGCGATCGGCAATGCGGGACTGGCCGGGGCTATGACCAACGGTGGGACCGCGTCGATCCTTGCGCACGACAGCGTCCTGCGCAGGATGAGCGCTCCTACCGGCAAGACGTCTCCGTATCCCGGCGATGCCTGGCCCACGGAGGCGTTCTTCCAAGCGCGAAAAGCCATACGCATGAACGACGAGGGGATCGAGATTCTGTACCAGCCCGCCGCACACAGCGATGCCGACAGCTTCGTCCTGTTCCGCGGCTCCGACGTCGTGGTTACCGGAGACGTCATGGACGCTACCCGGTTCCCGGTGATCGATCTTGCCAACGGGGGCAGCATTCAGGGCGAGATCGAGGCCCTGGACAAGTTGATTGATTTGACGATCGCGCCCACGCCGTTCATCTACAAGGGGCCCGGGACGTACGTGATTCCCGGTCATGGGCGGCTGTGCGAACAGATGGAGGTGGTGGACTATCGCGATATGGTGGTGATCGTCCGCGACGTGGTCGCGGATCTGATGAAGCAGGGCAAGACGCTCGAACAAATTCAGGCCGCGCATCCGGCCTTGGCCTATGAGACGCGCTACGGCACGCAGCCGGGAGTCACGAACTCGTTTGTCGAGGCGATTTACAAGAGTCTGACCGCGAAAAAATAGGGACGCCATGGAACGAAGACCAAGAGAGGCCAGACGGACATTGAAGAAGCTCACGTTGTTCATGGTTGGGTTGCTGATCGCGCAAGCCGGGCTGTATGCGCAGGGCCGCGGCGGCCGGGGTGGCGCGCAGCAGCCACAGAATGCGAAAGCCGGCGCGCTCATCGACCTAACCGGCTATTGGGTTGCCGTGGTTACCGAGGATTGGCGCTACCGCATGGTCACGCCCGCGAACGGCGATTACCAGGGTGTTCCCATGACACCGGCGGCGCGCAAAATCGCCGATGCCTGGGATCCCTCGAAGGAAGCGGCTTCGGGAGACGTGTGCAAGTCGTACGGAGCGCCCGCGCTGTTGCGCGTTCCGGAGCGCCTGCACATCATCTGGCAGGACGACGAGACGCTGCGCATGGACACCGATGCCGGCAAGCAGACGCGTATTTTTCATTTCGGCAACTGGAAGGCTCTCGCGGGCCCGCCCACGTTGCAGGGAGATTCAACGGCGGACTGGGAGCGCCCCTCGGGGCGGGGATCGACTGGCGGATCGCTCAAGGTGATGACGACGCACCTGAAGGGCGGCTTTCTGCGCAAGAACGGCGTTCCCTATAGCGACGACGCCACTCTCATGGAGTATTACGATTTGATCAAGGAGCCCAACGGGGATCCCTTGCTGGTAGTGACCATCGACACCACCGATCCCATGTATCTGCGCCAGCCCTTTGTGATCACTTCCCAGTTCAAGAAACAGTCGAGCGATGCCGGATGGAATCCCACGGCGTGCTCGGCAACGTGGTAGGCCAAGGAGATCAGAGATATGACCCTTTATAAATTCAGCCTCCCTTTGGCGGCGTTATTGTGCGTGAGCTTCCCCGCGCTGGCGGAAATCGACCTGTCCGGATCCTGGGCTGCCATCAATCATGAAGATGCGCTGGAGCGCGGCGGTGGTCCGAGTCCCGACGATTGGGCGGGACTGCCCTTCAATGCATCGGGCCGCGCAAAGGCTTTGAGTTTTTCACAATCGACCATCTCCATGCCGGAGCGCATCTGCTGGTTCCAAACGCAGTGGCACATCGCGGCGGGACCGTTCAGCCTCAGGATGTGGGCGGTACCCGATCCCATCACGGGCAAGGTGGTGGCATGGATGATCGGCGCCTGGGAAACTCGCGCGCCCATGACCATCTGGATGGACGGGCGTCCGCATCCTTCGAAGGACGCTCCGCACGATCAGACCGGCTTCACTACCGGCGTCTGGAATGGCGACGAGCTGATCGCCACCACCACGCACCTGAAGACCGGGTACATTCGCCGTAATGGAGCGCCGAGCAGCGATCAGGCCACCATCACCACACATTTCCTGCGTCACGGAGATCTACTGACGGTGGCGCTGCTGATGGACGACCCGGTGTATTTGACCGAGCCGTACATTTTGACGCGGTCCTACAACTTGAGCACCAATCCGGTAGCCATCGGGGGCCCGCCCTGCATCACAGGGGATGAAGGGGTCGAGTCGGGCGCGGTTCCGCATTATCTTCCGGGCAAGAATCCGTTCGTGGATGAAATGACCAAGGTCTACGGCATTCCAAGGGAAGCCGCCATGGGCGGACCGGAGACCATGTATCCGGAGTTTCGGGATAAGATCAAGGACAAGTTCGTGATGCCGGGCAAGTGCAAGCAGAACTGCGGTAACTAGCAGTACCGTTGATGCACTGTGCTCAGTAAGATATAATTCGTTCACGCAGGAGGCAGCTTGAGAAGCAAACTACTCGCATTAGTCTTCGCAGGGGTGACCGTTCTAGGCGTTAAAGCTTACGCACATCATTCGTTTGCGTCCACGTACATGGAAGATCAACGGGTGACCATCGAGGGGGATGTGTTGCAGTTCCTATACCGGAACCCCCACTCGTTCGTGCACGTGGAAGTGAAGGACGCGAATGGCAACAAGGTCCGGTGGGCAGTCGAATGGGGCGGCGGCGGGCAGTTAGGGAACCAGGGCATTAAGCACGACACCCTGAAACCGGGCGACCATGTCATCATCGTCGGCTCTCCAGGACGGAATCCCGATGATCACCGCATGCGCATGATCAACATCACTCGTCCGTCCGATGGCTGGAAGGCCGGCGGCAAGTTCGACTAGCCGGTTTTGGCTACGCGCTACCCGGGCGCTGTCGCAGGCCGCTGGTCGCGAAATCGATCGTTTTCAGGCCCGTCTCATACGTCTGGTACAACTCCTGGAAGACGCCGCTCCAGGCTTTTGAACGGGCGAATTCACACGCAGCGGAACCCATCTCCCGGCGGAGAGCTTCACTCGTCATCAGCCGGAGAACGCTCTGCGTGAAGGCCTGCGAGTCTCCTGCATGAAACCCCGTAACGCCGTGCTGCACGCCGGTACGCACGCCAGTCTCCGGACTGACCACGACCGGAACGCCTGAAGCCATGGCTTCCAGCAGCACAAGACCGAAGGTGTCGGTTCGCGAAGGGAATACAAATGCGTCCATATTGGCGAACGATTCCGCCAGCGCGTCGCCATGAAGAGTCCCGGCAAAGTGAGCATGCTGAAGGTTTCTCACCAGCCACTCCTTCTCGCTTCCTTCCCCGACCAGCAGGAAGTGGAAGTCACGCTGACCCGTCGCCAGCAGGCTTTGCTCCAGTTCCACCAGGAAGCGCACATTCTTCTCGGGCGTGAGGCGGCCCACATACCCGATGCAAAAAGAGCTGGCTCGCCCGCTGCGCCGGCTGGGCGAATAGACTTCCGTGTCCACTCCGTGCGCCATGAGGAAAGCCGGTCTGCCGGTTCGCTCCTTGAGCAGTTGAACCATGGTTTCGTTTGGAGCGAGCAGGAAGCGGGCTAGTCCGTAAAAACTGACGCACGCGCGTAAACTCTGATGCTCGGCTGCTTCAGAAATGCGCTTCCCCCAAGTATCCGGAAGAAAATGGAAGAGCTTGTCCAAACGCCGGGCCGCGTACTCGTGCAGGTTCGTATGCCACGATGCGACCAGCGGAACCCGAAGGGAATGAGCGACCCAAAAACCCAGGATCCCCATGTCTCCAGGCCCTGTTATGTGCACCAGATCCGGACCAAAGGAGCGTAGTTGCGTGGTGATCCGGCGTTTATAGCGGCTGAACAGCGGGTCGCAATAGAGATCGTGGTCCACTGGAAACGACGCCAGACCTCTTTTGATCTCCAGTGTCGTCACCGATTCCTGCTGGATGGCCCGCGTCTTTGCACCGCCGTGAACGCAGAGGAAGGGAAGCTGTTGGCGTTGCGCAAATGCGGCGAATTCCCGGCTCAGCGTGGCGACTCCGTTCGTCTCGTGGAAGGAATCGGTGAAGAGGGCAACGCGCAGCGGTCGCGTCAAGGGGAATCCTGAATTCGACGCGAGTTCCTTCATCGTCTTAAGTTAAGTCGGATCGAGTGGCAACCCGGTTGCTGTCGTAAAGCCGGGTCGAGACAAGTGTTTGGCTCCTCGGGTAGGACTCGAACCTACAACCCTTCGGTTAACAGCCGAATGCTCTACCATTGAGCTACCGAGGAGCAAGTGGGTGGGCAGGCTTCATTTTACACCAGCGCTGCCCGTCCGGCTACTGCTCGGCCGGAATATCGACGGCTGCGTTAGAATAAGAGAACTGCCTTCCGGCGGCCAAACCCACCCGGCGTTGCAGTTTCCAGCAAATCATGTTCGATAACCTCAGCGACAAACTCCAGCGGGTCTTCAAGAACCTGCGCGGCGAGGGGAAACTCTCGGCCGAAAACATGGAAGCCGCGCTGAAGGAGATTCGCCTGGCGCTGCTCGAGGCCGACGTACATTTCAAGGTCACCAAGCAGTTCATCGAGGCCGTCAAGGAAAAGGCCATGGGCGAGGAGGTGCTCACCGCCCTCTCCCCCACCCAGCAGGTGGTCAAGATCGTCCGCGATGAGATGGTCAAAATGCTTGGCCAGCACCAGGCCCGCCTGCGGACCGCCAACGAGCCGCCCAGTGTTTACATGATCGTCGGCCTGCAGGGCTCCGGTAAAACGACCTCTACAGGCAAGCTGGCGCGCTGGCTCTCCAAGAACGGCCATTCGCCGCTTATGGTTTCGGTGGACGTGTATCGCCCTGCTGCGCGCAAGCAGTTGAGCGTCCTTGCCCGCGACCTGAAGCTCCCCATTTACGAGGGTGCGCCCGAAGAATCCAAGCCCGCGGAGCTGGCGCGTGGCGCGCGCAAAGAAGCCGTCCAGACCGGTCGCGACGTCATCCTGGTCGATACCGCCGGCCGCCTGCATATCGATGAAGAGCTGATGACCGAGCTCAGTGAACTCAAAGAACAGCTCAATCCGGTCGAAATCCTGTTCGTTGCGGACGCCATGACCGGCCAGGACGCCGTGAAATCGGCCGACGAGTTCCACAAGCGGCTGGGCATCACCGGCGTGATCCTGACCAAAATGGATGGCGATGCCCGCGGTGGCGCGGCGCTATCGATCCGTGCGGTCACCGGGCAGCCCCTCAAGTTCGTCGGTGTCGGCGAAAAACCGGACGCCTTCGAGCCGTTTCATCCCGACCGCGTCGCCCAGCGCATTCTGGGCATGGGCGACATGCTCAGCCTGATCGAAAAGGTCGAGGAGACCTACGGGCAAAAAGAGCAGGAAGAGATGCAGCGCAAGCTCATCGAGGATGAGTTCTCGCTGGGCGATTTCCGCGATCAGATGAAGCAGTTGCGGAAATTGGGCCCCCTCGAGTCGCTCCTGGGAATGATGCCCCAACTGGGTCCGCTCAAGGATTTGAAGAACGCCAAAATCGACGAGAAGGAAATCACCCGCCTGGTGGCCATCGTCGATTCCATGACCACCCGCGAGCGCAACAATCACATGATCATCAACGGGGCGCGGCGCAGGCGGATCGCCAAGGGTTCGGGCACCACGGTGCAGGAAGTCAACAACCTGCTCAAGCAATACGCGCAGATGCGCAAGATGATGAAGAGCTTCACGGGTGGCGGATTCCTGGGCAAGCGGCTCGGGAAGCTCAAGCTGCCCATGGGCTTCGGATCGTAACATAATAAAAGATCCGGTAGATAATAAAAGATCCAGACAAGATACAGGATGGAGTTACAAGGATGCTGATGATTCGTTTGGCGCGATTCGGCGCAAAGAAGAAGCCGACCTATCGCGTGGTGGTGATCGATAAAGAGCGGGCGCGGGATAGCACGGCTATCGAAGTGGTGGGGACGTACAATCCCATCTCCAAGCCGAAGGTGGTGAATCTCAAACACGACCGCATCGCGCACTGGATGAAGAATGGAGCTCGCCCGTCCGACACCGTGGCCCGTCTGATGCGGGTGTATCCCGCGGGACCTGCGGCGGCGCCGGCGGCCTAGTTTACCCCCGGTTCAGCCCACTGCTCAACCCAGGGGCGCGGTTCCGGCATGCAAGTGCTAGAATCGATCCAAGCAGGAGGGTGTAACGGGTGAAAGATCTGGTAATCGATATCGCCAAAGCTCTAGTTGATATTCCCGACCAAGTGACGGTTCGCGAAGTGGAAGGCGAGCAAGTTACCGTACTGGAATTGCGCGTCGCGCCGACCGATCTGGGTAAGGTGATCGGCAAACAGGGCCGTACCGCGCGTTCGATCAGAACGCTACTCGGAGCGGCGGGCATGAAGTTGAACCGGCGCTTTACGTTGGAAATTCTGGAGTAGGTTGCCCGACGAGAATGCTGAGAATTTGGTTGCGGTTGGCAAGATCCTGCGTGAACGGGGCCGGATCGGCGAACTGACAGCTGAAATCTACAGCTCGCAGCCTGGCCGTGCCGAGAAGTTGAAGGATGTGGTGCTCAGCCTGGCTGGCCTGAAACGGCCGGTTCAGGTGGAACGGCTCTGGTATCACAACGGCCGGCCGGTGTTTAAGTTCTTCGGGATCGACTCGATCTCGGACGCCGAACGCTGGCGTGGGGCTGAGTTGCTGGCTCCCGAAAGCGAGCGGGCGCGTCCGGAACCAGGCGAGTATTCGCATGCCGATCTCATTGGCTGCGAGATACGGGCCTCCGCGGGGGAACAGCCGCTCGGCGCTTTGCTGGGTGTGGTTCGCGGTGTCGAGGACTACGGCAGCCAGATTCTGCTCAGGGTAGAGAAGACTGCTAGCGGGGAGATGTTGGTCCCCTTCGCGAATGCCATATGCCGCGAAATTGATGTGGCCCGGAAAGTCATTCGGGTGGAATTGCCCGAGGGCTTAGCGGATCTGTAATGACGTTCCATGTCGTGACGATTTTCCCCGAGTTCTTTCGCGGGCCGTTCGAGCATGGCGTGATCGAACGTGCGCAGCGGGCCGGCTTGATCGAGATTAAGGTTCACGACTTGAGAACCTGGACTGCGGATCGGCACCGGACCGTCGATGACCGGCCGTTCGGCGGCGGCGAAGGCATGGTGCTCAAGCCCGGACCGATTTTTGAAGCGGTGGAATCGATCTGGCCGGATCGCGTCGCCGGGGACCAGCAGCGAAAAGTCGTTCTGCTCTCGGCCCAGGGCCGGAAGTTCGACCAGTCCGTGGCCCGCGAATTCTCGGGTCTGAGTGAGTTATTGCTGATCTGCGGCCGCTACGAAGGCGTGGATGAGCGGGTGGCCGAGCATCTGGCCGATGAGGAACTTTCGGTCGGCGATTTCGTGTTGAGCGGCGGAGAGCTCGCTGCGGCCATGGTGATCGATGTGGTTTCGCGCCTGAAGGAAGGCGTGCTGGGAAACAGCGATTCGGCGGTGTACGAGTCGTTCGGCGAGAACGGCTTGCTGGATTGTCCGCAATATACCAGGCCGGCGGAGTTTCGCGGCTGGAAGCCTCCGGAAGTGCTGCTGGGCGGCAATCACGAGGAAATCCGGCAGTGGCGGCTGAAAGCGGCCCGTGAAAAAACCGCGCGGCAGCGGCCGGATTTACTGGGAATGTAGGACCGGCGATCTTGCTTGACCGCAAGTGGACCGCCTGTCTGTGAGATCATTGAGGGTGGAATCGAATTATGGAAAACGCAATTTTGACGAAGATCACGGCCCGCAACTTGAGAAGCGGCCACCCCGAGTTTCGGCCGGGCGACACTATCCGGGTGCACGTAAAGATTAAGGAAGGCGATAAGGAACGGTTGCAGGCGTTTGAAGGCACCGTGATCGCCGAAAACAACAAGGGTGTGAGCCGGACCATCACGGTCCGCAAGGTCAGCTTTGGACAGGGCGTGGAGCGAATTTTCCCGCTGCACGCGCCGGTTGTGGATCACATTGAGGTGGTGCGCACCGGACGGGTCCGCCGCGCCAAACTGTACTACCTGCGGGGCCTGAAAGGGAAAGCTGCCCGCTTGCGGGAACGCGAGTAGCCGGTTCCCTGGCGCGAGCGGAAAATCAAGACGCGATGCCGACCAGCCGTCATGAACGGGCTTTCCGGCGCGCGGGATTCCGGGCCATCGCCGGGCTGGATGAAGCCGGCCGCGGTGCGTTGTTCGGTCCGGTCTTCGCCGCCGCGGTGATCCTCGATCCCGAAAAGCCGATCCGTGGGCTGGATGACAGCAAGCAGCTGGCTCCGGAGCGCCGCGAGGTCCTGGCCCAGCGAATCCGGGAGCGCGCCCAGTCTTTTGCCGTGGGCGCCGCCGACGCCTTCGAAATCGACCACTGGAATATTCTGCAGGCCGCGCGTCTGGCCATGCGCCGCGCCGTGGAGCGGTTACCCGCGCCGTGCGATTGCCTCCTGGTGGACGCCGTCCGTGTGGACCTCCCCCTGCCGCAAAAAGCCCTGATTCACGGCGATTCGTTGTGTTTTTCGATCGCTGCCGCTTCGATTTTGGCCAAGGTGGCAAGAGATGCCGCGCTGAATGCGTGGGATACGGTCTTTCCCCAATACGGCTTTAAGGACAACAAAGGGTACGGTACGCCGGAGCACTTAGCGGCGCTCGCACGATTGGGCCCCACCACGCTGCACCGCTTCAGCTTCGAGCCCGTCCGCAACGCAAGCCGCTATCAATCCTGGACGGGTTATCCGATTCCCCAACCCATTCCTGAGCAAGGCGAACTGTTCGCATGTCCCTGACGCCGGAGCCGGCTTCGACTCCTGATTCCACACCCGGCTCACCCGGTGAAATGCGGCGATTTCCCCGAACCCCGCGCTTGCTCCGGCTTGTCTTCGCCATTTTTACTCTCGAAATCGGACTCTTCCTCACTGTTTTCCCCTGGGTGGACATCTGGAGCCTGAATTACTTCTCTGGATGGCTCCCCGCACTCGAAAACATCTGGGATGAACCCTACTTCCGCGGCGCTATCACGGGGATCGGCCTGGTGAATATCTACGTCGCCTGTGCGGAAGTGCTGCGGCTGTTCCGACGTTCCGAATAACCTGCTCGTAGTCAATAGTTTACCTGTAATCTTCGCCCGCCTTTACACCGGCTCATAGGACCCCCATCGCCCGCGTACTAGGGATCACCCCTATTGACCCAAACTAAAGTACCGAGTAGCATCTAGGGGAAAGCTCTTAGAAGATATGTCCGGAGTGTCTTAAGGCACCTGGATTGTGCGCTTTAGAAAGGTGCAACGAATGACAAGGTTTCGTAACGCGGTACTACTTTGTGGTACAATCTGCGCAGTAATTGCTCTGGCGCTGTTGATCGGCGTCACAACTTATGGAAGCAGCTTACAACTGCTCTCGCACGGGCCGGTTCCTCCGCCGCCAGACGATGGCGGTAACGGCGGGAATATTATTCTCTCGCACGGGCCGGTTCCTCCGCCCCCGGACGATGGCGGTAACGGCGGGAACATTATTTCGCATGGGCCGGTGCCTCCGCCCCCGGACGATGGCGGTAACGGCGGAAACATTATTTCGCACGGGCCGGTTCCTCCTCCGCCAGACGATGGCGGTAACGGCGGAAACCTGCGGTTCGTATAATTCTCATTTAGAGAAACAACCGTACTCCGGCTTCCTGACCGGTCGTCATGAGGCCGGAGTATGGCTATGAGCCAGCTTTCCTTGGTCCTGGAGGCGGTTAGCATTGTCATCCAGGCTTTAGTCATTGTTTTCCTCCTGCGTGGTCCCTTCCGGCGTTATCCTCTGCTCCTCTTATATTGCGCGTCGCAGCTTGTTGCAACCATAACGGAAGAGTACGTCTACCGAGTCCTGGGAGCCAACAGCGCGCTTTTTCGCAAGCTGTATTGGACGGATGAAGTCACGCTCGATTTGCTGTTGTTCCTGATGGTGATCGTTCTCACCTACCAAGCCTTGGAAGGTAGCCCGCTCCGGAAGGGCATGGGCCGGCTGCTGGGAGCCGTCCTGGCGATCGTGTTGGTGGTACCATTCATCCTTTTCAAAGCCCGCCGGTTCAGTTCGCCTTGGTTCGATGGCACGAGTCAACTTCTCAACTTTGGCGGCGCAATCATGAATCTGGGCCTGTGGACCGCGCTGCTCGGAACCAAGAAACGGGATCCGCTGCTTCTTACGGTTAGCGCGGGACTCGGAGTCGCAGTGACAGGCGCCGCCATTGCGTTTGGTCTCAGACGGTTTACGCCACCTGGCACCGCGCAGCAGTTGGTCAATCTGTTCAAGACCATTACCTATCTGGCTAGCGTGGCGATCTGGTGCTGGGCGTTCCGGCCGGCGGCGAGGAAGAATCCGGCGCCTCCCGCCGCTGTCAGCGCGCCGACAGTTCCATCGTGAAGCTCGGGCATCTTTCCCGGTGCGATCTCTCCCGGCGCGATCTTCTTAAGACCGCATTCGTAGCCACTGCATCGGTTGCCTCGGCTCGTTCTCCGAAAACGATCCTCATCGCCGGCGCGGGACTCGCGGGACTCTCCGCGGCCCACGAATTGGTCCAGTCCGGCCATCAGGTCACGGTGATCGATGCCCGCGATCGGCCCGGCGGCCGCGTGCTGACACTGCGCGACAGTTTCGCCGATGGCCAGTATGCCGAGGCGGGAGCCGAGACCTTCGGGGAAACCCACAATTTCGTTCAGCACTACGTCCAGGCGTTGAACCTGGAAACGATTCCGGCCTGGAGCTATGGAAAGCTGACTTCGCTCGTCCTCCGGAACGGCCAGCGCTCCCGCCCCACTTCCGAGCTTTCGCGCAGATACATCGAACCGGCTGTCAAAGAGATTGGCGATCCTTTGGCGTCCGGGTGGCCGTCTGCAGAAGTGCTCCGGAAATTCGACCGGGTCTCGATGGCCGAGATGTTGCACAACCGCGGCGCGTCGGCCGGGGAGATCGCGCTGTTACAGGTCATCTACAGCGATTCGTGGGATAACGGGACGGCGCCGGATTCAGCGCTGTGCCTGCTGCGCGACGAAGCCATCGCGCGCAAGGGTGCGTCGTTCCGCATCCGCGGCGGCAATGACCAGCTTCCCAAAGCCCTGGCCCAAAGCCTGGGCGCGCGCGTCCATTACCGCACGACGCTCGAGCGTATCCATCAGAACAAGAAACACGTGATCGTGACCGTGAACACGTCGGGCCGCCGCGGCCAGATCTCCGCCGACTATCTCATCTGCGCGATTCCGTTCACGGTGCTGCGATCGATCGAGGTCTCGCCTCCGTTCAGCGAGGGCAAGCAGCGAGCCATCCGCGAGCTGACCTACAACTCGGTGACGCGGGTCTATGCGCAATCCCCAACCCGTTCCTGGATCGCCGAGGGACTCTCCGGTTACGCCGCCACCGATCTTCCCATCGGAACAGTTTGGGATTGCACGGAAGGCCAGCCCGGAGCGCGCGGGATACTGGAATGCTATACGTCGGGCGAGCGCGCCCGGCGTTTAGCGTCGGTGTCCGAACCTCAGCGCGTCCGCACGGTGGTCGAGAATCTTGAAAAAGTGTTCCCCGGCGTGGACCATGAAAGAACCGTCTCCGTGGCTTGGGACGCCGATCCGCTGGCGAAGGGCGCCTTCGCCTGGTTCAAGCGCGATCAGATGGCGACGCTGCTGCCGCACATCGCGCGCCCCGAAGGACGTGTGTTCTTCGCCGGCGAGCACACCTCACCGTGGTTCGGCTGGATGCAGGGCGCGCTCGAATCCGGCAATCGCGCCGCTCGTGAAGCAAATGAGGCGTCCTAAAAAAGGGGTCAGACGACATTTTAGTCCGCAAAATGTCGTCTGACCCCTTTTTAGCCCCTTTTTAGCCGAGATCAGGCTTTTCGGATGCTGATCCCCAACTCCCGCAAACTGCGCTCGGGAACGTCGTTGGGAGCGTCGCACATCAGATCGGTGCCTTTGGCCGTCTTGGGGAAGGGAATCACCTCGCGGATGGAGGTTTCGCCCGCCAGGATCATCACCAGCCGGTCGAGGCCGAGCGCGATGCCGCCGTGCGGCGGAGCGCCGTACTCCAGCGCTTCGAGCAGAAACCCAAATCGCTTGTGGGCTTCTTCTTCACTAAAGCTCAGGGCCGAAAACACCTTCGACTGCACATCCTTGCGATGAATACGAATCGAGCCTGAGCCCAGCTCGGTTCCATTGAGCACCAGATCGTAGGATTTCGCGCGGCATCGCGCCGGATCGGTGGTGAGCTTTTCGATATCTTCATCGTGCACCGAGGTGAACGGATGATGCGCGGCATTCCACCGGTTTTCTTCTTCGTCCCACTCGAACATCGGGAAGTCGACCACCCACAGGAACTGAAAGTTCGTCGGATCCAGAAGTTTGTGCTTGTCGGCGTACTTCTGCGCGGCGAACAGGCGCAGATGTCCGCACGCCATCAGCACGGTTTCTTCCGGCTTGGGGCCTTTCGGTTCTCCGCCCCAGCCCGCCAGAAGCAATAAATCTTCTTCGGCTGCGCCAATGCGCGCGCGCACAGCCTTCATCTGTTCGGGGAAATCGCGATCCAGACGCTTCGGGTCGTCATAGACGCGCAGCCCGCGCTCCTGGCCGGATGCCTTCAGTTCGTCGCGTTCCTTGCGGCTGATCTGGCCGACCTTGGGAATGCGAATGGCCACCAGCGGCAGCCCTTCGGGCGTCAGCCCCTCGCCGGGGAACAGGTCTTCGACGCAATGGAACGGCGGGATGCGCAGATCCGGTTTGTCACTGCCATAGGACCGCATGGCCTGCGCGTACGTCAGTCGCGGGAACGTCGCGGGCACGTCGTAGCCGGCCACTTTGCACGCCGCGCCGATCAGCGGCTCGATTACCTCGTAGATGCGCTCCTGCTGCGGGAAGGACATCTCCAGATCGATTTGCGTGAACTCGGGCTGGCGGTCGGCGCGCAGATCCTCATCGCGGAAGCAGCGGACGATCTGGAAGTATTTATCGAAACCCGCCACCATCAGAAGCTGCTTGAAGATCTGCGGCGATTGAGGCAGGGCATAGAACTTCCCGGGATTGACGCGGCTGGGAACAAGGTAATCGCGCGCGCCTTCCGGTGTCGAGCGCGTCATGAACGGCGTCTCGATCTCCAGAAACCCCATCTTCGTCAGGACCTCGCGCACCGCGAAGGTCATCTTCGAGCGCAGGATAATGTTGCGCTGCATGTGCGGGCGGCGCAAATCGACGTAGCGGTACTTCAAGCGCGCGTCTTCCTTGACGTCGACGTTCTCTTCCATCGGAAACGGCGGCGTCTTGGATGTATTGAGGATCCAGATTTTATCGACGACGACTTCCACCCCGCCGGTCTCAATGGCGGCATTCACAGTGTCATCCGTGCGGCGTTCGACCAGACCTTCCACCGCGATCACATATTCCGTTCCGAGCAGTTCCGCCTTGGCGTGTACCGCCGGGTCGCCGTCGGACCGGAACACGAGTTGCGTGACGCCATCGCGGTCGCGCAAGTGGATGAACAGCACGCCGCCCAGGTCGCGGCGGCGATGCACCCAGCCCATCAAGATGGCGCGTTTGCCGGCGTCGGCTGCGCGAAGTTCCCCGCAGGTATGTGTCCGGCGCAGTTCGCCTAAAAAGTCCAGAGGTACTTGTTCCATTTTCTAGTTTAATTTGATGTGCGCCGCGAGCTCGGAGCGTTTCAGCTTCACTTGCTCGCCCGACGCCATGTCCTTTAAGGAATACGTCCCTGTGCTGACTTCATCATCGCCCAGGATCAGCGTGTAGCGCGCGCCGGTCTTGTTGGCGACCTCCAGAGCCCGCTTCAGCTTCCGGTCCGCCGAGCGTTCGACCGAAAATCCCTGCGCGCGTAGTTCCGCCGCGAGCGCGCCTGCGTGCTGTTCGGCAGCCTCGCCCATCGGCGCGAGAAAAACGTCCACGGCGGGCTTGAAGCGGCCTGGATTCGATTCTTCGAGAATCATCACCAGGCGGTCCTCGCCGATCGAAAATCCGATGCCCGGCGTCGGAACCTTGGAGCCGATCGCTTCCGCTAAACCATCGTAACGGCCCCCGCCCAGAACGGAATTTTGGGCTCCGAGAGCCCCGTGCGTGATTTCGAACGTGGTGCGCATGTAGTAATCGAGGCCCCGGACCAGCCTCGGGCGCACTTCGTAGGCGATCCCGCGGGCATCCAGGTGCGCACGCACGGTAGCAAAATGTTGCTTACAAGACTCGTCCAGATGATCGAGGATCGAAGGCAGTGCGTCGATATACGGCTGGTCTTCTGGAACCTTGCAATCGAGCACGCGCAGGGGATTGGTGGTCGCGCGGCGCTGGCAATCGGCGCAGAGGTGCGGCGCAACCTCGGCGATCTTGTCACGGAGTAGGGCGAGATACGCAGGTCGGCAATCCTTGCAGCCCACCGAGTTCAGAATCAGCTGGATTCCTTCCAGCCCGCAGCGCCTGAATAGTTCCACCACCATCTCGATCACTTCCGCATCGACAACGGGCGATTCCGAGCCGATGGCCTCCGCGCCGATCTGATAGAACTGCCGGAAGCGGCCCTTCTGCGGGCGCTCGCGGCGAAACATCGGTCCGATGTAATAGAACTTCTTGACGCCGGGGATCTGATCCAGGCGATGCTCGATATAGGCGCGCATCACCGACGCGGTCGCCTCCGGGCGGAGCGTCAGCGAACTGCCGTCGCGATCCTCCCACGTGTACATCTCTTTGCCGACGATGTCGGTGTCTTCGCCCACGCCGCGCGCGAACAGCGCCGTCTCTTCGAACAGAGGCGTGCGAATCTCCTGGTAGTTGTAGGTGCGGAACACTTCGCGCGCCACGGCCTCCACGTGATTCCACGCGGCGCTGGCGGGCGGAAGAATGTCGCGGGTGCCCTTGATGGCCCGGATCACAGAGAACTCCAGTGTGCTGAAGGGGGACAGGCTACTCTGTCCCCTCCCGTAAACTCCTGACTTCGCGCATGAGCCCGGGAGTGGACAGAGCTGCCTGTCCCCTTTTTCAATGAGATCATTCCGCTTCTTCCTTGGCTTGCCTGCCCCGTTCCACGTACCCGCCGACGCCCTTCTCGAAGCGTGCCTTCTCTTCCGCGCTCACCGGACGGCGCGGCTTGGCGGGCGCGCCCATCACCAGCATGTCCGGCGCGACCTCCATCCCCTCGGGAACCAGCGAACCGGCGGCTACCACGGCTCCTCGCCCGATCCGGGCGCCGTTCAGGACCGTGGCGCCCATCCCGATCAGGCTGTCTTCTTCGACCGTGCAGCCGTGCAGAATTACGGAGTGACCCACGCTCACGCGGTCGCCGATGGTCGTCGGGAAGCCTCTATCTGTATGAATGACCGTACCGTCCTGGATGTTCGTATCCGCTCCCACGCGAATCGGCTCGATGTCCCCGCGCAGGACCACGCAAGGCCAAACGCTCGAGCGCTCGCCGATCTCCACGTCGCCAATGACGTGGGCGCCGGCGTCAACGTAGGCGGAGGCGGCGATCCTGGGGTTAATGCCTCGGAAACTGCGAATCATGATCGGAGGGGGTAACCATCATGCTAACAGAAGCCGATATGCTGAAGGTATGCCGGGAGTTCGTATGGCACGAGCGTCGATTTTGCTCGCGACGTTGGCCGCCACAACGTTCCGCGCGTCTGCCGACGACCGCACTCAGAAACTGGTCGTGGCCCTCAGCCACGAGGCCGATGCGTTCCGGAAAATCGCCCCCGATCTGGTCGGCCAGGAAACCCTGTTTCAGCGCGCCATAAAGCCGCCGAAGGGAGGATTCCACATCCGGGTGGGCGCCAGCGCCAAGAAGCCTCCTGAACCTGTTTGGCAGGAGCGGCGCCTTCTGTCCGAATACAGCTTCGCGGCCTTCGCCGGCGAAGGCGGTGCGCTACACGAGGTGCGTCGCGTGACCGAGGTCGACGGCCGCGCCGTGCAGGATTCGAAGAAAGCCCAGGAGGATCTTGCCGCAATCGTTACCGCCCCAGACGACAAGCGAAAAAAAGAACTTCTGGAGCAGTTCGAGAAATACGGATTGGTGGGCGCTGTCACCGATTTTGGGCAGCTCCTGTTGTTATTCAATTCCCGCGACGTGATGCATTACGAGTTCACCTATCGCCGCTCGGAGATCCAAGGCCTCGCGCCTCTGCTGGTCTTCGGATATCAGCAGATCGACGGTCCGGAAGGGCTCACCGTCCTCGACGGCCAGCACGGCGATTCCGCGAAAACAGTCCGCATCGGCGGAGAAGTTTGGGTCCGGGAGAACAACTTCATTCCCGTGCGAATCACTCTGGCAACCAGTCAGGGCGAAGGCCCGGAACAGGTGCGCGAGCAAGCCTCCGTGGATTACTCCATGTCGCCCTACGGAGCGCTCTTGCCTTTCTGGACCGAGCACCGCGAGCTGCGCAGGGGCAAAGTGGTCGTCGAGAATCAGTTCAGCTACACGGATTTCCATAAGTTCGGCGCCGCCAGCCAAATTAATTTTGGCGACGCCAAGCCTTCTAAATGACACGAGCCCAATGACGCGAGTCGTCTATCTTCACGGCTTCGCCTCCAGCCCGCATTCGAGCAAAGCGCAGTTCTTCCGTCGCAAGTTCGCCGAGCGCGGCGTTGCGATGGAGATTCCCCAGCTCGACGAAGGCCGCTTCGAAGATTTGACGATTTCCGGACAGCTCGCGGTGATCGAGCGGGCCGTGGGCGGCGAGCCTGCTATTCTGATCGGCTCAAGCCTCGGTGGCTACCTTGCGGCGCTCTATGCGGCTCGCCACCCGGCTCAAGTGGAGCGAGTGGTGCTCCTGGCGCCGGCCTTCCAGTTTCCCCGGCGCTGGCGGGAGCGCTATTCGGAAAAGGATTGGGAGCGATGGAAGCGCGAAGGCTCTACTCCCGTTTTTCACTACGGCGATGGCCGCGAACGCCGGCTGGGATATCAGTTCGTGGAAGACTCCGCCCAGTATGAGGACGAGCCGGAGTTCTCCCAGCCGGGTTTAATTCTCCATGGAACGCGCGACAGTGTTGTACCGGCTTGGATTTCCAGCGCTTACGCGGCGCGGCGGCCTGATATCCACCTGACCCTGCTGGAATCCGGGCACGAGCTCACCGACGCCCTGGAACCGATGTGGGTCCAAATCTCCAGCTTCCTTAATGTTCCATAATCCATAGAACCGGTGTCTATTGGATTATCTGTGGATTAGGCCTGTGATAGACTCGAAACAGGGCTGGAGCGTATGGGCTAAAGTTCCAGAAACTGAAACCCCCGGCTGATTCCGAGCGTCATTATAGCGACCCGGATTCGGGCCGAAGAGAGCACAAGTGTCCGAGCAGCTTCCAGAAAAACCGGTAAACGCTGACAGCGGGACACCGCCCGACGATTTGCATTTCCTGGTGCCCGCTTCCGTCGAATTGCCCTGGTATAAGGGCATTGTCCAGAGCATCAGGGAATCACTGAATCCTCCCAAGTTGCCGCCCTTGGAACTCACTTCCAAGCCGATGGATCTGGAGCATCCAAGCGGTGAAACCGACGTTCATCTGCAGCACTTTCTGGTGCCCGCTTCCATCGAACTGCCCTGGTATAAGGGCGTGATCCAGGGCGTCCAGGAACTCATTCATCCTCCTAAGCTGCCGCCGCTCGAAGTTACTTCGAAGCCGGTGGATCTTCCCTCGTTGAAAGGCTTGTACGGCGGCCATGAATCGATGGCTGGATTCGGCTCCGTGATCATTCACGTGGCAGTGGTGGCGCTGCTTCTGTTTATCGGGACACTGAAGCCGGTGCAGCAGGCGGTGAAAGAGTTCATACCGCTGGTCGCTCCCGATCTGAAGCCGCTCCAGCCCAAACCCAAGCCTGAGCAGTCCAAAGGAGGCGGGGGCACCCCGCAGAAAACCGAAGTCACCAAAGGACAGCTTCCCAAGGTGGCGCCCAAGTCGTTTGTTCCTCCGATTCGTCCGAAGGAAGATCCTAAACTGGCGGTGAATCCCACCATCGTCGCTCCCGATATGCCGAACATCACGTCGCCGAATTATGGCAATCCTCTGGCTGGAATTGGCATTCCCTCCGCCGGTAATGGGATCGGCACCGGCATTGGATCCGGCAGAGGGCCGGGTGTGGGGCCGGGCAGCGGTGGCGGATTCGGTGGCGGAGCTTATAGGATCGGCGGAGGCGTCAGCGCCCCCGTTCCGATTTTCCGGCCCGAGCCCGAATACTCCGAGGAAGCCCGCAAGGCCAAGTGGCAAGGGGCGGTGCTGCTGTCTCTGGTGGTGGACGAAAACGGCAACCCGCAGGACATCCACGTCGTCCGTTCGCTGGGTCTGGGGCTGGATCAGAAGGCCATCGAAGCAGTGCAGAAGTGGCGCTTCAAGCCCGGGTTGAAAGACGGCAAGCCGGTCCCCGTGTCCGCCAACATCCAAGTCAACTTCCGCCTGCTTTAGGCGCCTGCTTTAAGACCTCGAGGCGCATAACTTCCGAGTACGCCGTCATACAGGCACGATCCAACTCTTGATTCAAATAAGCCGATTTGAATCTATTGAAAACGCGCTGCTTACTTGGTCAGCGGCTTGCGAGTGCGCCGCGATTCAGGCACAACCACGCGGATCGCTCTTTTTGGCTGGGTGTGCGTGCTCAACAAATGCAACATCGACCGAAGTTGCTAGCGACTTGAGCCGAACCCGTCTTGATATCCCTTTTCGTAGGAGAGCCGGTACGCAGCCCTGTATGCCCTCTGAGAACCGAGGGTAGCTTCATAGCCGTGATTTCCGTTTCGCCAGGCCAAGCGCCGGCGCGGCTGGTAGGGACGGCGCTGATTGCGATCCTGGACACCGGCGTTTACACCGTCCCGATAGCCAATATCTCCGGCTACGTGTTCCAGGCTCCATTTGTTCTCACTGTAAATTCCATCGGAGGAATCGAGGTGCGAGCGGTCAGGATTGAAATTAGGATCTTGCCATCGAAATAGTTCCTCTAACCGCGAACGGACTCCATTGCTGGCATCCGAGGAACCAGCGTCGGAGCCTTCTCGATAGCCTTGGCTGTACTCCGCCTCCGAGCCAAACGCGGCCTGGTAGCCGTTCCCTTGAGCCTTGAGCCGCTGATTGCGAATGTCCTGCTCGCGGTTGCTAAGCGTCGAAGGGCGTCCAGATTCGTAGCCATCCTGGTAACCATGCTGATAGCCATGCTGGCGAGCGTCAAGAGCGCCGCCATGGTAGTCCGCCCCCTGAGCCCACAACGAGGAGGGAGCAAAGACGATCAAAAGTCCTAGCGTTCCCCAGATAGTCGCGAACCACCTAAGAGAACCACGAGAATGCTTCATAAAAGTTGACTCCTTCGCGATCGAGCTAACGCCAACTGATATTTTCCAGAACATTGAACGAAGTGAAGGCTGCGGCACCAGCTCGCAGACCCAACGCCGCTACCCCGAATCCGGATGTCTGAAATTCGATGGCGCCGCGGCTGCCTGCCGTGGAAGGCCAAAGATCAGGAAGGTTGAATGCCGTGTGGCTGTATGAACCCAAACTAATAAACTGATTGTCGATGACGTTCCCCGACTGATCCCGGATCGTTACCGGGATGGAAACGGAATCAAGAGTGGGATTTGCAACAGCCAGACCTGTGGTGAACCCGGCCGTGTTATCGAACAACAGAACAAAGTGACTATCGAATTGGCTGACGACCGGGACCGTAGCCTCCTGGTCCGCCTTCCCGAAAACCCGTTGGCGGAAGATGGCCATTCCGCCGATGGTGTCGTTGGTAGTCTGGGAAAGCAGCGCCCAACCTTGCTGTAAGCTGTCGGGAAAGGTATCGGAGAGCCCAGTGGTCTCAAATTCGGTGCTACCTGCGGTGTCGAGCGTAACGTTCACTTGGCGTACCACCCCAAGTCCCTCTACGGAGACGAACATATCGTTTCCGTCATCTGTGAGAAACAGGATCTGAAACGTTACGGGGTGATTCTCCAAATTGACCAAGAAGAAGCTGGTTTTCCAACCGCCGCCATTCACGACTTGAGGAAATACTCGATCACCGGTGAACACGACCACCTTCGGCTGGATTAAGTGCGCGCTTCGGGCGATCTTCGCATCTGCGTGGCGCTGGGCAAGAAGCTCCTTATTGAATGTCGAGTCAGTATCGATCCCGGTGACCCCTACAAGGGTCTGGGCGGTCGACAAGGACGACAAAGCCAGAAATACACTGAAGATAACGCGGGGATGCATCATAAACCTCTTGCTCAGGGGACTCCTCAGTGGGGTTGTTCGTTTCATATTCGTCGCCAGGAGAACCGCCAACTGGCATGGTGACGAACCCTATTACAGCTAGCGAAGGTCTCCAGAACAACTCCTCTTCTAAGGTTAGAACTGCTGATCGGTTGACATTGTGGAACTAGAGCACGGAGTCAGCCAAACTCCAACTTTTTCACATCGGCTTCAATCGAACCGTGTTTTGCTCAACTTCGGAAAGGCGTTCTAAAATCCAGAGCCGTCGTCTGGTTGACGATCAATGGCTAGATGACCAAATCCAGTCAAGCCAAATGCGTCGACGACAAGCATATACGCTCTTTCAATAGGGCACATTCACTCCAGCGGTTGACGCCTACTCGCGGAAATGGCGCCTGCCGATAGTGGACGGATGGTCGGGTATACGCGAAGTTACGCTTGAGTCCGGAGCGCTGGTCGCGCCCCTTTTCCCCGCTTCGCCGGAATCCCCAGTAACTCTTTTCTGCAAACTAAGCTACGCTGGATACTACTGTGCCAGCGCGTCCGTATCCCCGCCGGTCCGGGCTGCTCCTGATCGGCGCCGCCGTTGTCCTGCTCCTATTCTTCGGCGGATCTCTCTGTTCCCTCCTGATCGATTACAAATGGTGGGGCGAGATGGGCCAGGTGAGCACCTGGCAGCGAATGTGGCTGTACCGCTACGTTCCCGACGCCGCGCAGTGGCTCATCCTGGTGGTGGTGCTGTGGATCGCGCACGCGCTCGGCATGAAGTACGCCGGCGCCAGCACGCACGGCCGCCCTCGCTACTCGATCCTGGTCACTGTCGCGATTCTCTTCGTCTCCCTGATTCTGGCCGCCGCTTCCATTGACGGCTGGGTGGTCGCGCGATTCATCGGCGGACGCGGGATCGAGTCTACCTGGCAGGATCCGGTGTTTGGCCGCTCCCTGGTTTTCTATTTCTTCGAGCTTCCGTTCTATAACGAGTTGACCGAGTTCCTGGAAGTCTGCGCGGCCGCCGGCGCGGTGGTCTACTACGTCACCGCGCGGGTCTGGCAGATGCAGACGCGATTCCCCGAGCTATGGTCTTCCGGGCAGGTTCAATGGGAGGACGTGCGCCGCCTGGGGCGCCTGGAAACCGGAGTCTTCAAAGTGCTGCTGGCGGTCTTCCTGGTGGGGCTCGCCGCGTATTTCTGGCTGGGGCGCTACGAGTTGCTGTACACCGATCACGGCGAGCTGATGACCGGCATCGACTACGTCCAGCAGCACATCGGGCTGCCGCTGCAAACCGCCAAGGCCGTGGCTGCGATTCTCGCGGCGATTCTCGTATTGGCGGGACGCCGCAAGCTGGCGCTGGCCTGTGCGCTGGTGCTGGTGGTGGATGCGGTCCTGCCTCCGGCGATCAACGCCCTGCAAGTGCGTCCGAATGAGCTGGCGCTGCAGCGGCCTTTCATCGAGCGGCACATCGAAGCGACCCGCTCCGCCTACGGCTTGAACCTCCGCGCCCGCGAATCCGAATTCCCGGCGCGAAAGGATTCGCCCATCGATTTCAAACGCAACGCATCTATGCTCGACAACGTCCGGCTGTGGGATTGGCAGGCGTTCCATGACACGCTCAGCCAGAGCCAGCCGCTGCGGCCCTACGCCTATGCGGCCACCGACGTCGACCGTTACCAGATCGACGGCCAGATCCGGCAGGTATTGTTAGCCCCGCGCGAGCTGGATCTGAGCCAGTTGGGCGATGCGCAGAGCCGCTGGGTGATCTCGCACACCATCTACACGCATGGCTATGGGCTGGCACTGGCAGAAGCCAGCCGCATCAGTCCCAGCGGGCTTCCCGAGCTGCTGATCCGCAATGCTCCGGTGGAAGTGCTGACGCCCAGCCTGAAGGTGACCCGGCCCGAGATTTACTACGGAGAGGGGTCCGGAGACCCGGTGTTCGTCAGGACCACGCAGCCCGAGTTTAACTATCCTTCCGGCTCCGAGGACGTGCACACGCGCTACGACGGGAAGGGCGGAATCCCCGCCGATTCGATGGGCCTGCGGCTGGCCTCGGCCTGGGCGTTCGGCGATCCGAACATCGTGCTGACGGATGCGTTGACTTCGGAAAGCCGCATGCTGATCCGGCGCGGCATTCGGGAACGGCTGGGCACGCTGGCTCCGTTCCTTACCTGGGATCCCGATGCGTATATGGTGATCGGCGACGACGGACGCCTGATGTGGATGGTGGATGGGTACACCACCAGTCAAGCGCATCCCTACTCGCGGCCGATTCAGGCCGAAGGCGCCGGCGAGTTCAACTACATCCGCAACTCGGTCAAGGCCACTGTGGACGCCTACGATGGCACCGTGAAGCTATATGAATTCGACGATCAGGATCCGATGATCCTGGCGTACCAGCACCTGTTCCCCGGACTGTTGACGCCGGCCTCGGAGATGCCCGCGGATATGCGGCGCCACGTGCGTTTTCCGGAGTTGCTGTTCCGCGTGCAGGCCGAGATGTACCGCACCTACCACATGCGGGTGCCGGATTCGTTCTACAACCGCGCCGATCTGTGGGATCTGGCGACGTCCACCAGCGGCCAGAACGGAACGCCCCAAACCGTGACGCCCACCTATCTGGTGGCGACTCTGCCCGGCGAAAGCCAGCCGGAGTTTCTGCTGATCGTCCCGTTCACGCCGCACAACAAACAGAACCTGATCGGACTGATGGTGGCGCGCTGCGATGGCCCGCATATGGGTGAGATCGTCTTCCTGCAACTGCCCAAGCAGGAGATCATCAAAGGTCCGCTGCAGATCGAAGCGCTCATCAATCAAAATCCGGTGATCTCGAAAGACCTGTCGCTGTGGAACCAGCAGGGCTCGCAGGTGCTGCGCGGGCAGATTCAAGTGCTTCCCATCGACAACACGCTTTTGTATGTGGCGCCCATCTATATTCAGGCCGCGCAGGCCCGCATGCCGCAGCTCGAAAAGGTGGTGCTGGCTACCGGCGATACGCTGGTCTACGCCGATACGTACAACGAAGCGCTGGCCCAGTTGGAGGCGCAGCAGGGGGGATCGGTCTCGTCAAACAACGCGCCGGCGCAGACCACGACCAAGGTATCCAGCGCCGCTCCGTCGCCCGTGCCCGCCATTGCGGGGCCGGATGCCCGCATCGAGATGGTCCGGAGCCATCTGGAGCGCTATCGGACACTCTCGGCGCAAGGCAAATGGGCGGACGCGGGGAAAGAGCTCGAGGCGGTGGAGTCGCTGGTGAAGAAGTAGACCCGCTCGTGGAGCGGGCTTCAGCCTGCAAGCGGGGCTTGAGCCCCGCCCAACCCTCGCGCTGCGCGCCTGCGAATCGAGCTTGTCGAGGCACGGTAGCGCACCGCGTATTTATTGGGCTTGGCGGTGCTGAAGTCATACTCCGGCAGGATTTCGTTTAGGGGCGTCCGCTTCCCTCGGCGGTTCTTGATCTTGCGGCTCTTCACTACTTGTAGCTTGGCAGACCTTTGACGATCCCGACCGTCTCTACACTCACCCGCACGATTTGGCCGACCAGTCTGACGATGTAGCCCGGATCGTCCTCCCGGTTGGGATCGGATTCACCCTTGATCCGATATTGGTCGATCACCCAATCGAGCGCGGAGCGCGATCCGAGCCGGTATTCGAACGTCTCGGGCGGAATCCCGCCGAGGGTCAGCGATTCGTTGACCTTAAGAGAGCGCTTGTCGGCGCTCAACTTCATCTTTGTGACTATTTCCGAGTAGGGAACGTCTTCGTTCAGAATCTCTTCGAGTGGCCAGGGTTTGAGCGATTCGTATTCGACATGCAGCCGGGCCAGTTCGCGGCCAGCTTTGGCGAAGGCCTTGAAATCGGGCGCGAAAGGGATGCGTGGCAATTCGCGTTTGAGATTTCCGGCGTAGCGTTCGCGGTAGGCAGGATGATGGAGCAGCGCGTAGAGGTAGTGGAAGATATCTTCCTTCGCAATGGAGTCGTCAGAATAGTGCTGACGGAACTGGTCAACTGCGGAGTCCTTAAGGTGGGAGAGGGGGAAGCATTGGGAGCCACCCTGAGGTAGCAGATCACAGATCGCATCTGACATCAGTGCAAAGAACGGCCAGTCTGCGCCGACCTTGACCCAGACTACCCTCCCCGAAATCTTGGTCCACTGATAGACTCTCTCGTTAATGATCCGGTCAAAGAATAACCACTTCTTCGTGAACGGTCTGAAAAGTGCGTGCACGATCTTGGTAGCAGCGAACTTGGCAAGATTACCGCGTGTGACATTCAGTTTGAGACCTTCAGACCACTTGATGCGGTCCGGCCAATCGGCTGTGGGATCTGCCTTATGTCGGTGTACTTCCGCGTTGTAGTCTGCGATAAACCCTTTGATGCGCTGGCTGAGATGGTCCTGATTCCAGTCGTAGGCGACGGCGTTGCGGGCCGTATTGACACCAAGTGACCACAGGTCAAACAGTTGCTCCACTGACGGAAATTGACGGTACTCATCTGCGTGGTCAGGCACGAGCCATGTGTACTCGGCGTCGGGGGTCAGCATGTTCCATGGGACCTCGCCCTTGACGAGGAAATCCAGCTTCTCCCGTTTCCGCCAAAATTCAGGGACACGGTGATAGCGCAGCTGCCGCACAGCCCCTTTCTTCTTAACGGCCAGCGTGATTCCGACGCCCACCTGAATCCCGAACACTTTGTGCGTCGTTCCAGATAGCTTTGGATTCCTCCGTACATTGCCGTGTAGATCCAGATGGTAGATCTGCTGAAAAGTCTCAGCGAGGTGCCTACGCATTCCGTCGAATGCAACTTGGTCTACGAACCCATTGTTCGAGACAAAGCATACGATTCCGTCACGATCTCCCAAGCGATCGGTCGCCCACCGAAAGAATTTCACGTACGAGTCGTCCAGCTTGCTCTTGCTTGTAGCCTTTGAGTCTTTTGTGTAGGTATCGTGGATCCGTCGGTCTACTTCTCTGTACTTCCTGTTCTTGTTCTTGTCATTCTCGCTCTTCTGCCCCACGTTGTACGGTGGATTTCCAATGATGACCGTGATGGCAGCCTGTTTTTCGCGCTCCACGCGCTCTGTATTGGCCAGCGTAAACAGGCCGATTTGCTGCGCCTCGGCCATGTCGAGCGTGTCCACGAAACACAACCCCTGAAACGCTTCGTACTGTTTCATGCGCTCGTAATACGCGTGCTCGATGTTCAAGCTGGCGACGTAGTAGGGCAGCAACATCACCTCATTCGCGAAGAAGCGGTTGTGGTAAGCATCCGCCAGAGCTTTTCCCGGCATCCGTTCGATCAGGTTTACGATGAAATTCCCAGTGCCGGTACAGGGGTCCAGAATCACAACCTCGGGAGATGCTAGCGTGTACCCGAATTCTTCCTTGAGCGCCTCTTCGACCGAGTCGCACATGTAATCGACGATCTCGCGCGGCGTGTAGACGATTCCGTGCGTGTCCGCGATATCCGGCGAGAACCTCTGAAAAAACTGCTCGTACACCGAGTTCAGGAAATCCTGCTTCTCGGTGAAGTGGCTGAGATTCGCACCGGCTCTCTCGATCGCCTTGTAATACGGATCGAGTTGCCGCAGGAACTCCTGCTTTGAGAAACTCCCTGCGGCGAGCGCGGCGATGACGTTCTCCACCTGCGCAGCGATCACGTTTCTCTCAGTGAACTCGGAGTTCTGGAACAGGTTCCGCATCAGCCGCTCCGTCAGCAGGTGCTGGATCAGCATCTCGTCGACCTTGTCTTCTGAGAGCTCAGGGTTCAGCGAGGCGCGGCAAAGCGCTACAAAGTCCGCGAAAGCGGTTTTGAACTTCTTGGTTTTCTTATGCGCCTCCGCGATATGCTCGCGCAACGATTGCGCCAGATCAGGGATGCGGCTCTTGAACTCATCCATGGCGCGCTTAAATTCGCGCTCATCGGTCTCGTCGTGGGAGAAGAAACGGTTGAGAAGATCCGCGATCTTGACCGGCTCGCCGAGCGCGAACTCACCGGCTTCACTTCGGTCCTGGTAGAGAACCGCGGTTTGCGTATCTTCGAAAATGATATTCCGTGTCGGGTAACCGGCTTTGAGCTTTTTCTGGATTTCTGACGCCAAATTGTCGGAGGTATCCTTGGCTTCCCACCAGCCCCGTGGCAGCCGGAACTCGTCGCGCACGGTTCCATCGGGGACCACGCGCTTGCCGCCGGAATGGGTGATAAGCTCGGGAACCAGCGTCCAGCCGTGCTTTTGGGCGGCCTTGTCCAGAAGCTGTTGAAAGGGACCTCTCAGTCCCATCTCGTGGGCTATCTGCTGGCCGTGTTTAACGCGCTGAATGTCTTGGAGATACGTCTTAATAATCGCGTCATTCGGCGCAAGCTCCAGCATTGGCTTTCTCGTATCGTAGCAGGCTTCTTGGCCCGGCCCCGTCATGACTGGAGTGGTAGATGGGAAGCCTCACGCAGCTGGCCGAGGCTCCGCCGTCTCGCTGCGCTTCGGTATGCGCTGGATCGCCTTACCTACTTGCTGACGCGCGAGATCAAGCTCATAGGCGCTCTGCAGATTCATCCAGAAATCAGCCGACGTACCGAAATACTGAGCAAGCCGCAGGGCTGTATCCGCCGTTACATTTCGTTTCCCTGCCAGAACTTGATACAGGCGATTCGGCGGCACCTCCATAACGTCCGCAAGCTTCTTGGCAGAAAGGCCGATCTCCTGAAGTTCGTCGGCGAGAATCTCTCCGGGGTGAATGGGTGTGCGGGCCATCCCTAAACACTATCGTAGACGAGTGACGTCAGGCGTACAATGGCGCACCCTCCGAGCGGTCTACGTTGTGAATCGCGTTACGATGAAACTGGGATGGCCCATTTCCACGCACATGCGCACGGAAAAGCGACCGGCAAGATCCTGCTGGGCTCGCTGGTGGTCACCCTGGTATTCGTCGTTGTGGAAGCCCTGGCGGGCCTGCGGTCCGGCAGCCTCTCCTTGCTCTCCGACGCCGGACATAACTTCACCGATGCCTTCGGGCTGGGCCTGGCCGCAGCCGGCTTCTACTTCGCCGCCAAGCCCGGCGATCAGCTCCGCACCTTCGGCTACCAGCGTATGGGAGTGCTGGCTGCGTTCCTGAACGCGCTGCTGCTGGTGATCCTCTCGGGGGCCTTGCTGTGGGAAAGCTATCTGCGCCTGATGAACCCGGAGCCTGTGTCGGAAAGCACCATGTTGTGGGTCGCCGCGCTCGGCATCCTGGTGAATCTCGCGATCGCCTGGAGTATTGGCGGCCACGGCGGTCATGGCCACGATCACGACCTCAACCTCCGCGCGGCCTGGATTCACCAGATGGGCGATGCCGCCAGTTGCGTGGGCATCATCATCGGCGCCGCGATCATCCACTACACCGGCTGGCTGCAGATCGATCCCATTCTTTCGATCGCGATTTCGCTGGTGATCGTGTGGACGGCCTGGGACATCTTCAAGGACTCGCTCAATATTTTGCTGGAAGGGCTGCCCAAAGGTTTACGCTTGGCCGACGTCGTTTCCGGCATTCGCGGCGTTTTGGGCGTGATCGACGTGCACGATCTGCATATCTGGAATCTGGGTGCGGAGGAGCGCGCGCTGAGCTGCCACGTGTTGATTGAAGACGTGCCGCCCTCGGCCAGCGAATCGATCCTGCGGGACGTCAACTGCGTGCTCCAGGAACGTTTCGGCATCCATCACACCACCATTCAGTTCGAGCACACCCGCTGCGCTTTGGCGGACATTTCCTGCGCCCCTGGCCGTAAAGCGTATTGAGCTGCGTTGGGCTCATTCGCCATCGTTAGATTTGGCCCGAAACGTGCTTTCCCCGGCAAACGTCCATTGGATTGTTATACTGATTAAACGCCCGCGTTCCTGCATCTAGAATGTTCAAAACCTGTGCTCTTCTTTCACTGTGTGCCTGTGTGGGCCTCGCTGCCGATTTCGTCACCGGCCAAGGCGCGCGCTTAGTTATAGGACAGACAACCTTTACTCAGCAACAGCCGGGCGCGTCGGATACGCTGCTGGGCGCGGTCGGCGGGGTAGCCTATGCCAACGGCATCTTGTTCGTGGCGGACGCCAACCGTACCGGCCTCGTACCGGTGAACAACCGGGTCCTGGAGTTCCAGACCCAGACATTCCCCGGACCGCTGGATACCATCCGGCCGTTTCTTGCGCGCTGCGCGGTGTGTCTCGGGCAGGCCAGCGTGGTTCTGGGCCAGCCGGATTTTGTCAGCAGCGCCTACGCCATCACGCAGAGCGGCCTTCGCTTGCCGACTGCGGTGGCGACCGATGGAACGATCCTGGCCGTGGCGGATACCGGCAACAATCGCATCATGATCTGGAACTCGATCCCCACCACGATCGATCAGCCGGCGGATGTCGAACTCGGGCAGCCCGATTTCACCACTGTTCTGCAGGGATCGCTGCAAGTGGTGGACAACCGGAGCCTCCGGGGTCCGCAGGGCGTGTGGATTCAGAACGGCAAGCTGTTCGTGGCCGATACCCAAAATCACCGGGTCTTGATCTGGAATTCGATTCCCACCCAGAACCGGCAGCCAGCCGATGTGGTGCTGGGACAGGCCAACTTCAACGTGGCGGTGCAACCGGATCTGACCAAGGCGACGACCGATGCTCATGCCAATACGCTTCTGAATCCGGTGTCGGTTTCGAGCGACGGGACCCGGCTCTACGTGGCCGATCTCGGGAATAGTCGCGTCTTGATTTGGAACTCGATCCCGACGGCCAATCAAGCGCCCGCCGACGTCGCGGTCGGGCAGAAAGATCTGGATACCGGTATCGAGAACGATGCTGCCGGTCTATGCCCTTCGAACGGTAAGGACGCCACCACTGGCAACCCCACTTATCCGATGCGCTGCGGCAAGACCATGGATTTTCCGCGCTTTGCGCTCTCTGACGGCACCCGCCTGTTCATCGCCGATGGCGGCAACGACCGCGTGCTGATCTACAACACGATTCCCACCCAGAATGGGGCCGCCGCGGATGTGATTCTGGGCCAGCCGGATGAGAACGCCAGTGTGGTTTCCAGTTTCACCGATCTGTTCCATCCGTTGCTGCGGCAGTCTGCGGCCGATATCACGCCGACGCCGACCGGCCTGGCCTGGGACGGGACCAACCTATACGTCACCGATGGCTCCAACCGTCGCGTTCTGGTGTTCACGCCCGAGGAGCCGCTGGTTCCCATCAACGGCGTCCGCAACGCCGCCAGCCTGCAGATTTTCGCGCTGGGCTCGTTCACGCTGGCGGGAACCATCAGCGCCGGAGATGTCGTAAAGGTAAATATCACGGACACGGGAGGCACCGCCCGTGAATACGACTACACCATGCTCAAGAACGACACGCTGACTACGGCCATGACCGGTCTGGCGGCGGCCATCAACGCCGGCACCGGCGATCCGGCGGTTTTCGCGACCTTTGAGCCGCGTTTGTCAACCATCAAACTCGTGGCGCGGGTGCCCGGGACCAACGGCAACAATATCGCGATAGGGGTGAGCGGAGCGGCAGCGGGTGGAGCAACGGGCACGGCCACGTTCACCATCACGGCCAGCGGAGCGACGCTCCAGGGCGGTCAGGACGCCACCATTCTCGCGCCGGGCACGCTGGTGACCTTCCTCGGGCAAAATATCGCCGACGCCCCGGTTGCGGCCGATCTGAGCCAGGACCGCCTGCCGCTCACGTTGGGCGGTGTGCAGCTCTATTGCGACGGCAACCCGTCTCCGTTGCTCTACGTATCGCCCACCCAGGTCAACGGACAGATCCCCTTCGAATTCCTGGATGCCAACAGTATCAGTTGCTACCTGCGTATCCAGCATGCCGACGGGCGCGTGGTGGCCAGTACGGCCATCGCCGTCCCCCTCGATCAGCAGAATCCGGGCGTCTTCGCCTTCGACGGTGACGAGCCGCGCACGGCCATTGCGTTTCACGCTTCCAGCTACGCCACCGGTACCATCACGGTGGATGGCAGCATTGAGGCCGGCGATACCGGCACCATCACCATCGGCGACCGGTCCTACACCTACACCGTGCAAGCCGGCGACACTCTCACCTCGGTGCGTGACGCCTTCGTGGCCCTGATCAATGCGAATACCGAGGAAGAAGTGGTGGCGGTGCCGGAGCCGGCGTTTCATCGGATTCAGTTGCGCGCCAAAGTCGCCGGACCGGAAGGCGACGGGATCACATTTGGTGCGATCACGGACATGGGCGACAACGCCAACGTGTTCCTGATCCTGACCAATCTGAGCGATACGTTATGCTGCGCCAACCGGGCCGGCGCTGCGATCACCCAGGCCAATCCGGCCGTGCCCGGCGAGACAATTCTGGTCTATGCCACTGGTTTAGGAACGATTGAACCGGCCCAGGCGACCGCAGCCGAGAACACCGGCGGCAAGTATGCGGGCCCGGCGCTCAACGACCCGCGAGCCTTCGTCTCTTCCCTGGCCGGCGGATCGACCGCCAACGTGATCTCGGCGAACCTGGCTCCCGGAATGGTGGGAGTCTACGCAGTGCGCTTGGAACTCGGACTGGGAACTCCTCCCAGCCCGTTGACGCAACTCACCATCTCGCAGGACATTTACACCAGTAATATCGTGACCATCCCGGTGGTCGATCCCAACATCCAGACGCCCCTGCCGCCTACGCCGTAGCAGCTTCGGCGTCACTCCGTCTTGTACGGGCTGAACCCATGCCGGCTCAGCGTGCCTTTTGCCGCGCCTTCATCGCCCGGCGCGACATAGAAAAATGCGCCGATCCGTTCCGTCTGGAAGATGAGTCCGCCCGAGTACTTATCGGGCTCGACCAGGTAATCGAGCCCGGCCTCGGTCAGCAGTTTTTCCAGGCGCAGAGCTTCGGTGAGGCGTTTGGCGATGTAAATGAGCGTCAGCTCCTGATCGCTGAAGTGCTCGGGCTCGCACCGCATCGGTTTGCCTGCCCCGCTTTAGCCCACGCGGGCGGCGAAAGCCTTGTAAGCCTCTTCGCCGCTGGTCTTGGAGATCCACTCCGCACAGGCTTTCCCGGCTTTTTCCAGATTCCCAAGATAATTCGGATCCTTAAAGGCGGCGCGGACTTCGCCGATGATCGGCTTCACCCGTTCCCACACGAAAAGAATCTCACGGCTATTGGCGAAGAACAGATCGTGGTTCATCACGCCCGAATTAACAAAGGACCCGGCCATGTCCCAATAGCTGGCGACCTGGCGGAAATAAGCATTGTGCTCGGAGCCGGGAGGGCAGAGTTGGCCGAACTCCGCCATGGTCTTGCACTTGAAGTTTCCGATGAACCAGTTGCGGGCATCGCGCATTTTGGACTCCCTGCGCAGCTCATACAGCTTTAGAAGCAGGTTTGCGTCGTCGTAGGTTGGTTGAGACATGACTTCCAGCGTACCCGATCCTCGGGGCCGAGTGAGAATTCGCGGCCGGGCGGGGCACAAGTCTACGAGCCGCAACCTTATGACCGCTCCCATGCCCCTTCCCCTCACCCGCGAGACTGAACTGCATTGGCTGGCGCTGCGCATGACTCCCGGCCTGGGGACGCGCACGGCGGTTCAGTTGATTGGGACGTTCAAGACTCCCGAGGCCGTATTCCGGGCCTCGCGCTCGGAACTGGAGGCCGCTGGCGTGTCGCAGGGTCTCGCGCAGAGCATCTCCAGTGGCTGCGCCTTCGACGATGCCGTCACGCAGCAGCAGAAGCTGGCCGAAGCGGGCGCGGTGGTGATCCCGCTGACCGATCCGCGCTATCCCATCCGGCTCAAGGAGATCTTCGACCCGCCGCCGCTGTTGTTCGCCCGCGGCCGTGTAGAACTGATGGGCGAGCTGACGCTAGGGATCGTGGGCACCCGGCGGCCCACAGCCTACGGAACCGCCGTCGCAGCCCGTCTGGCCAAGGATCTGGCGGGCGCCGGCCTGGCGATCGCCAGCGGGATGGCGCGGGGCATCGACACGGCGGCGCACCGGGCTGTGCTCGAAGCCGGAGGCAACACGATCGCCATATTCGGATGCGGCGTGGATGAGGTGTATCCAGCGGAAAACCGCAAGCTGGCCGAGCAGATCGGGCGGGATGGATTGATTTTGTCCGAGTTTCCCATGGCCACGCCTCCTTATCCCCAGAATTTCCCCATCCGCAACCGGATCATCGCCGGAATGAGCGTGGGCGTTCTGGTGGTCGAGGGAGGCGAGTATTCGGGGTCGGCTATCACCGCCAAGCTGGCCGCCGAGCAGAATCGCGAGGTCTTCGCGGTGCCCGGAAATATCACTTCGAAGATGAGTTGGGGCCCCAACCTGCTCATCAAACAGGGCGCCAAGCTGGTCCAGGAATGGAACGATGTGGTGGTGGAACTCAAGGCCGAAGACCGGCGGAGGCTGGTGGAGCACTGCCGTAATAGATTGAATTTAAAGGAGAACAATGGAGGTGAATCAAAAGACTCCATGCAATCATCTCTAAGCTTCGGGATCGATGGGATCGGCCGGACGATCCTGAATGGCCTGAAACTGGACGCTCCCGTCGCCCTGGACCACTTGGTGGAAACCCTTCCTGGGGCCTCGCCTTCCGAGATCATCGCTGCCCTGTTTGAGCTGGAATTGGCCGGTCTGGTCCGGCAGCTTCCCGGGAAGAGCTTCATAAGGGTCTGGGCCGATTAGAGTTATCGCTCCCACGGTGCACTTTGGCCCGGCCATGGTAAGATTTCGGTTGTTTGCGTCCGAAGGTGTTTATAAGGACCGTGTAGTGGAAGTTCGTTCAAAAGAAAGCTGACGTATTCATTTATGGCAAAGAACCTCGTCATCGTCGAATCGCCGGCGAAGGCGAAAACCATCGGCAAGTATTTGGGCAAGGATTTTGTGGTGAAGGCTTCCCTGGGCCACGTCAAGGACCTGCCCAAGAAGAACCTGTCGGTGGACGTGGACAACGACTTCACTCCGGTCTATGAAATCATCGAAGGTAAGAAAAAACTGATCGCCGAGTTGAAGGCCGCCGCCAAGGGCACCGACAACATCTATCTCGCAGCTGATCCGGACCGCGAGGGGGAAGCGATTTGCTACCACCTCCAGGAAGAGTTGAAGGACACCAAGAACGGCAAGAAGAGTCCTCAGATCTTCCGGGTGATGTTCAACGAGATCACCAAGAACGCGATTCAGAAGGCGTTCGAGAAGCCCACGGCGGTAAATCTCCACCTGGTGGACGCCCAGCAAGCCCGGCGCGTGCTGGACCGGTTAGTAGGCTACAAAATTTCTCCGCTCCTGTGGGATAAAGTCCGCCGCGGACTTTCCGCGGGCCGCGTGCAAACCGTTGCGTTGCGGCTCATCGTAGACCGTGAGCGTGAAATAAAGGCGTTCCAGACCCGCGAATACTGGAGCATCGACGTCCACCTCGCGGCCAAGAAGCCGCCGCAGCTCACGGCGCACCTGGCCAAGAAGAATGACGGGAACGTCGAGATTGGGAATGAAGCCTCGGCTCAGGCGATCGTGGCGGCGGTCGACGGCGTCGACTACGTCGTTCGATCCGTCGTCAATAAGGAGAAGCGCCGCAATCCGGTACCGCCGTTTATCACGTCGACGATCCAGCAAGAAGCCGCACGCAAGCTTCGCTTCAGTGTGAAGCGAACCATGATGCTGGCTCAGAAACTGTATGAAGGCGTCGAGCTGGGCAAGGAAGAAGGCGCGACGGGCTTGATCAGCTACATGCGTACCGACTCGGTCCGCGTGTCGAACGACGCCCTGGACGAAGTGCGCGCCATGATTACCGACCGTTGGGGAGCCGAGTATCGTCCCGCGCAGCCCATTATCTACAAAGGCAAGAAAGACGCGCAGGACGCCCACGAGGCCATCCGTCCGACATCGGCCCTGCGCACGCCGGAGAGCGTCGAGAAGTTTCTGGCCGAAGACGAATTGAAGCTGTATCGTCTGATCTGGATGCGCTTCGTGGCCTCGCAGATGACGCCCGCGGTGTTCGATCAGACCACCATCGACGTGGACGCCAAGGGCAAAGACGGCGCCGCATATCTGTTCCGCGCGACCGGAAGCGTTCCCAAGTTCGACGGCTTCCTCAAGGTCTATCAGGAAGGCAAGGACGAAAAAGACGACGACGACGACGAGCTGAAGAACAAGCTCCCGGCCGTTACGGCGGGCGAGGTCTTGAAGTTCAAAGCGATTCTGCCCGAGCAGCATTTCACCGAACCGCCGCCGCGTTTCACGGAAGCGACCTTGGTGAAGGAGCTCGAAGCCAAGGGAGTGGGCCGCCCGTCGACCTACGCTTCCATACTTTCTACCATCCAGGAACGGGAATACGTCCGCAAGGATGGCGGCAAGTTCACCCCCACCGAGCTCGGCATGGTGGTCACGGATCTGCTGCTTGAAAGCTTCGACGACTTGTTCGACGTCACCTACACGGCCCGCATGGAGGGCCAGCTCGACGACATCGAAGAAGGCAAGCTGGACTGGCGCGTGGCCATGAGCGAGTTCTACGAGCGGTTTGAGAAAGATCTCAAACACGCCGAGCGCCACATGACCGACATCAAGCGCATGGAGGAGCCCACCGACCAGATTTGCGAAAAGTGCGGCAAGCCCATGGTCATCAAGTGGGGCCGCCACGGCAAGTTCATCGCCTGTACAGGATATCCGGACTGCACCAATACGCGCGAGATCGCCCAGGAGGGCGTGACGGAGCAGGACGAGGCCGTATACTGTGACAACTGCGGGCGTCCCATGGTGCTCAAGAAGGGCCGTTTCGGGCAGTTTCTGGCGTGTTCGGGCTATCCCGATTGCAAGACCACCAAGCAGCTGGGCGCGGGGCAGAAACCGCAGGATGTTCCGCTCGACGAAGCCTGCCCGCAATGCAGTAACAAGCTGGTCAAGAAGTTCGGACGCTTCGGCGAGTTCATCGCGTGCAGCAATTACCCCACCTGCAAGTACGTCAAGCAGAAAACCATCGGGGTGAAGTGCCCCAACTGCTCGGAGGGCGAAATCATCGAGCGGCGCTCCAAGCGCGGCAAGACGTTCTACGGCTGCAACCGTTATCCCGAGTGCGATTTCGTGGCTTGGGGCAAGCCGCTGCCGGAAAAATGTCCGGAATGCGGCGGCAGCTACCTGATCGAGAAATTCTTGAAGTCCGGCGCCTTCGCACAGTGTCCGAACGCGGAGTGCAAATTCAAGAAGCCCTTGCCTCCTCAGGCTGCGGTTGAGGCTCCCGTAGAGGTCGAGGCTTAATGGCTTCGGTCGCGGCAACCGCCGCGGGACCTGCCGATTACGGTCTGGACGCCCCGCGCATCGTCCGCGGCATGTTCAGCCGGGCCGCGTGGATTATGGGGATCGCGCTGATCATCTACGTCGTAAATCATTCCGAGTATCCCGGACCGGCCGTACGCATGTGCGGTGTTCTGGCTCTGATCGGCATGTTTTTTGTGGCGATCGGGGCCGTCATGATCTGGTCCAGCCGGGTGGCGAAACTGCGGCTGCGCGACCAGATGCTCGATTCGCTGGCGCTGCGCGGCGATGAGCGCGTGCTCGATGTCGGGTGCGGACGCGGATTGCTGGCGATCGGCGCGGCCAAGCGCTTGAAGAACGGAAAGGTCGTCGGCATCGATGTGTGGGACCCGTTCGATCTTTCCGGCAACACGCCCGAAGCGGCCAAGGCCAACGCCAAACTCGAGGGCGTCGCGGACAAGGTTCGCATCGAAAACGGCGATGCGCAGAAGCTGGTTTACCCTGACAATCACTACGACGTGGTGATGTCGAGCCTTGCGTTGCACAACATCACGGAACAAGACGCGCGGGCCAAAGCCGTGCGCGAAATGGTTCGCGTGCTGAAGCCCGGCGGCAAGCTCGCCATCTTCGATCTCTTCCGCACGGGCGAGTACGCCGAAGTGCTGCGAGCCTCGGGCGCGAAAGACGTCGAGCTTTCGAAGACCACGTTCTTCTGGTGCGTGCCGGGGCGGGGCCTGACCGCACGGAAGTAGGCTACCGTTTCCATCGGGCGAGGCGTGCCTCGCCCCTACGAGGCCAACAGCGTTTGTAGGGGCCGGGCATGCCCGGCCCTCCAATGTTTAGCCGTGGTACCTTCCAGAACGCACCGCTTCAACCCCTCCCGGCCTTCCACCCGCACCGAGCCCCGCCGTGGCGACACCCGGTAGCCCGTCCGCGCGCCACGGTCGAGCATCAGCGAATCGAGCGGCCAGTCCGAATCGGCGCACATCTGGATTCCGCCCTCTTGGCTGATCAAGACCGTCATGACCTTCATTTCGTCGCAGCTTTCGCCGCGTTCCAGCGCAGCCAGGGCGGCGTCCATCAGACTCTGAGCTTGTTCGGCGAACCCGTGCACGCATGTCTTATCGCGATTCTGGATCGGAGTTTCACTCTTTCCTGAAGACTAGTACTTTACCCCCCGGCCGGTCTAAGGGCGCATGTTATCCTGATCCTTCCGATAGGCTACAGTGTTATCCCGCAGGTCACTTTTGTCTGCAGGGGCAGGTGTACTCGCCGCGCCCTTGCTCAACCGTGGGCGTTTCTCCTTATTTGCTGGCACTTTAGACCAGTACTCGTCCCTCACCGTGGATCTGGTGCGCGAATCCACTGTGATCGACATGCTGGGCCTGCTCACCCTGGATTTCAAGAAACTGGATACCTGGCGAACCCGCCCCGCCAGCTTCCACCTGTCTGATTTCCAGCGCCTCAAGGACTCCGGCATCACCGTCTTTCACCCGGCGGTCGGGTACGTCGAAGGCAACATTTACGCCGAGTCCTCGGCCGATATCAACAATTGGGACGCCTTCATCGACGCCTATCCCCAGTACTTCATCCGCGTGTGCTCTCCAGCCGATGTTCCCCGTGCCAAGGCCGAGGGAAAACTCGGGATTATCGTCGGCCAGCAGAATTCGAATCATTTCCGGACTGTGGACGACGTCGATGCGTTCTACAAGCTGGGGCAGCGCGTGTCCCAGCTCACTTATAACGATAATCGCCTGGGCGGCGGCTCGACGGATCCCGCGGAGATGGGTCTGACCGAGTATGGCGAGCAGGTCCTGACGCGGATGAACCGGCTCGGCATGGCGGTCGACATCTCGCATTGCGGCGACCGCACCACGCTGGACGTGATCGACGCCTCGGCGAAGCCCGTCCTGGTCACGCATTCGAATTGCCGTACACTCATGCCGCGCAGCCCCCGCTGCAAGACGGACGAAGCGATTCGCAAACTCGCTGCCCAGGGCGGCGTGATGGGCATCACCATGGAGCGCTTGTTCGTGGGGACGGGAAGTCGCGTCACCATCGAGAACGTGCTTGATCACGTGGATCACGTGGCGAGACTGGTGGGGGTGGAGCATGTCGGCCTGGGAAGCGATGTCGATCTCGATGGGCGGGATGGAGCGCTCAGGGCCAAGAAGATAAACGACCTGGATGGCCTCGAGTACTCGCGGAAAATCTTCGTCCTGACCGAAGGGTTGATCCGCCGGAAGTATTCGCAGTCGGACATCAAACTGATCCTGGGCGGCAATTTCCAGCGGGCGCTGACCTCCATCTGGCAAGCGTGATAGAATCGCGGCGAGGTCACACTCCATGAAGAGCTTCTGTATTTGCCTGGTTTTAGCGCTGCCGCTGGCAGCCGGCTCGGTCCGCGTCATCCAGACCAACGCGGCGGGCGACACCGCTCTGTTTATCGATCCCGCCACGAATAAGGTTGTGCTGACAGTGAAGGATCTGGAAGCCCCGCACGGAGTGACCTCCTCGCCCGACGGCACCCGCGCGTATTTCACCGTCGAATCCGACAGCACCGTGGTCGCGGTGGATACCAGGACCGGCAAGCATCTGGGCAAGGTGGCTTTGAGTGGACATCCGAATAACATCGCTGTGTCCAAGGATGGCAAGCTGATTTTCGCCGGCATCGCCGTGGCGCCCGGAGGGGTGGACGTGATCGACGCCGCCACCATGAAGAACATCAAGACCATCAAGGTCCGGGGCGCCGTGCATAACGTGTACGTGACGCCGGACGGCAAATGGGTGGTCTCGGGTTCGGTCGGAAGCCGGGTCCTCACCGTGATCAACCGCGATACGCTGGAGGTCGCCTGGGATCATACCTTCGATAAAGGCGTGCGCTGCATGACGTTTGACACCGCTCCGGATGGCTCGGCCGCTCACGTTTATTTGCAGCTTTCCGACGTGCATGGATTCGCCGTGCTGGATCTCAAGACGCACGAAGAAGTGAATCGCGTCATGCTTCCCAACGAGCCCAAGGTCGGGAAAGTTGAAAGCGGTGCGCCTTCGCATGGCATCGGGATTACTCCCGACAAAAAGACGCTGGCCGTGGACAGCTCCATCGCGAACGGCGTGTTTTTCTATTCGATGCCGGATCTCAAGGTCATCGGATTCGTGCCCACCGGGCCGACGCCCGATTGGCTCACGTTCACTCCCGACAGCAAGATGGTCTACGTGGCGAATGCCGGCGCGAACACTGTGTCGGCCGTGGACATTCAGGCGCGCAAAGTGGTCGCGGTGATTCCGGTGGGTGAAGTCCCCAAGCGGAACGCGACGGTGGTGGTTCCCTAAGGGATCACCTTCCGCTGCTTGATCCAGTCGATCAGCACATCGCGCAGCAGCACGCCTTGATCGCGGCGTGGGAAGCTCTTGCCGTCATCGGCCCAGCTCTGCGCGACGAAATCCGTGGTCACCATGCGATAGACCCGCTTCGGGTCCAGCGGCGCCGTCACAACTTTCTCCACGCGGCCGGAAGGATCGGTCAAGGTGGCCAGTTGATCGCCCGGAACTTCGAGCGTGACCACCCGATTTTCAAACGGCATCACATTCCACACATGACGAGCCAGTAACTCGCCTTGCGGCAGAATGTCGCGAACCCCACCCCGGTTGGTAAACGCGAAGTCCGCGGGCACCCGATCGAGCATGGCGCGCTCCATCAGCGCTTTCACCTCGTTTCGCGGCAGTTCCCGGATAGCGCGGCCGATGGGGACGTCGACGGCCGCGGACACCTTCGCTTCCCACCGATCGACCTGGGCCTGGACCACCGGATCAGCAGGATACTCGCTGTCATCCACGGCAATCCCGGTCCATTCGTGGGAGACGATGCGACGCGTCGCCGTGTCATAGCGCAGCACCAGACGGCCTACCTGGCGGCCATAGCCCGCCGCGTGGATAAGCAGTCGTCCGTCGATTTCCATCGGTTCTTTCCACGGCGTGTGCTCGTGCCCGATCGCCACCACGCTTACGTCCGGCAGGTTGCGCAAAATCGATTCCCCTTCGGCCTTCTCCAAATGCCCCAGCACGATCACCATATCAGCGTGTTGTTTCGCCTCGGCGACGATGGGTCGCAGCGTTTCGATGATCGGTGCTGCACGATAGGGGCCGAGCATACCTAAAGTCGTGTTTTGCGCGAGCGTTTCGAGCAGCGCGCCGATCACCGCGACTCGCATGCCGCCAACGTCGCGAATGACATACGGCGGATTCAGTAACCGGTTCCCGGAAGCGTCCACGGCGTTTGCGCTCACCGTGGGGAAACTTGCGACTTGCATGTAGTCGCGAATCTTCTGCCAGCCGTAATCGAATTCATGGTTGCCCAGACAATTGACGTCGATGCCCAGGCTGTTGGCGATCTCGAAATCAGGTACGCCTTCGAATACAGTGCTGACAGGCGTGCCCTCTACCAGGTCGCCGGCGCTCAAAGTGAGCGAGGCGTGCGCTGCGGCTCGTTCCCGCTGGAGCAACGTGGCCAGGTGCGCGACACCGCCGATACCATCGGGATCCGGCAGCAGGCGGTCATGCAGATCGTTAAAGTGCAGGATGGTGAGCTCGTGGACGGTGCTCTGCCGGCAGCCGGCTAGTAGTCCAACCCACAGGAGAGCCGAGGAAGTAAGAAATGTCCGGCGGCGCAAGAGCAATTCTGATTATCGTCCGATCGCCGAGGGCCAGTGGATCACGATGTTGAGCGGCTCAGCCACGCCGCCATTCGACGCGCCCACGGCTTCGCGTAGGAGGAATTTCTGGCCGTCGCCCGTCACTGCCCACATGTAAGTCGTGGCGGAGATATTGAGTGCACCCTGAACCTGAAAGAGTGCCTTGACCGTGCCGGTTTCGAGAGTCGATCCGGCTTTCACTTCCGCGGCCATCACCTTGCGGTCCAAGGAAACGTAGTAAAGTTCCCGGCCATCCTTTCGCCATAGCGGCATGAGGCCGCCACCGGTGGATACTTGCCGCCGATCGGTGAAGGAAGGGAACGCAGCCAGGTAGACTTCTGGCTGGCCCGATTCCATAGACATATACGCGATCCATCGCCCGTCAGGAGACAGACGCAGCTCATCCTTCTGGAAGGAGGTCCGAAAGACGACCTTCGATTTTCGGTCTCCCGACAAGGGCAGAACTGAAATGTCGTTGCCACCCGATGTGTGATACACCAGCAGTTTTCCATCCCGGCTCCAGTCGTCCAGGAAGTTCGCCTTGCCGTCCGCGAAGACGGGGGTGTCCCCGGCGCCGATCACCACCTGCCGGATGCCGGATTCCTTTCCGTCATTAACTGTGTAAATGACGCTCTGGGAGTCGGGGGACCACAGCGGGTCGCGCTCGGAATCGGGACCGGAGGTCAAGCGGGAGAATACCCCGGTGGATAGGTCGAGCAGCCACAGGTCGCCGCCACTGCCACCGGAGCCGCCGGGCAGCCGCTCCAGTACCACGCGCTTGTCGTCAGGGGAAAGCTCGATCTGGCCATAATCGCCAACCGGCAGCGCGGTGCCTGCTGGTTTCCCCTCCCGCGTGTACCAGGACAACTGTACATTGCCGCCGCTCTCGCCGGCACGGTAGGCCAGCACGCCGTTTTCCGATACCGCAAAACCGTTGCGCCCGTTGGCTCCTCCCGACCGGATATCCTCGGCGACGGAGACTGGCTCGCCCTCCAGCCGGAGGCTCTTGAGGTCCAGGTGCTGGGCCAAGAGCGTGTTGTCGCGAAGGAACAGAAGGAATCCGGACGCGAACTCAGCCCGGCCGGGAGTCTCCAGCAAGAACGTCCTCTGCTTCGATTCCAACGATTGTACGTAAATCCCGCCTTTGCCGCCGCGCACCCAGTACAGAAAACGCTTTCCATCCGGCAAAAACTGGGGCCATGCATGCGCGGTTTCCTGCTGAGTTTTGTCCAGCGTGGTGATGGGCGTAGAGACGCCGCCGGCGGCCAGAACGCGGTGCAGCGGGCTACTGGTATTGGGAGCAAAGACGATGACTCCCTCGCGATTCCAGGTTCCGCCATTGGGATCCGGGGCGTCGCAGATGACCAAGGGAGAGCCGCCAGAGACGGGGATTCGCTTGAGTTTGCCATCGGCAAAGAAAGCGATCGTCTGCGAGTCGGGCGACCAGAACGGAAAGCGCGCGTTGTCGGTCCGGTCGAGTTTCTGCGCGGAGAGCGAGCCCAGCGCCCGGACCCACAGACTTGGGGCGAGCTTGTCTTGGTCGGCGATAAAGGCGACGTAGCGGCCGTTGGGCGAGACACTGAGTTGCGTGGCAAACGGATTGACGCTGGTCAGCGTAGCGCCCTCGGGAGGGGCCACGGTAAAGCGCACGGCACCGACCTCTACGGGCTGCGGGCGAGGCCACCAGGTCCAGGCGGCCAGTCCCACAAGAGCCAGCGCCAGAACCCCGGACGCCATCCACCCAAATCTTCCGAGCCGCGACAGTGATGGAGCGGGTGGAGGCGTGACGGGCTGCGCAGGAGCCTCCAGCGGACCTTCGAGAGCAATCCGCGCCTCGCCGATGGCTTGCAGCCGCTTGCGCAAATCTCGTTCCAGGCAGCGGTTGAGCAGCGCCCGAATCGCCGGCGGCGTATCCACGGGGAGGCGATCGAACGAAATGGTCTCTTTGAGCACCGACGCCAGCGTCTCGGCGGCCGTTTCTCCGCTGAACGTCTGTCCGCCCGTCAGCATTTCGTGGAACACCACGCCAAATGCCCAGATGTCGGCACGCCGGTCGGCGGGTTTGCCTTTGGCCTGCTCCGGCGACATGTAGGCCGCGGTTCCCAGGATCATACCCGCCTGCGTCATCGCCATCGAGAGCGTCGGCGAGTTCTGCATCGAACCGGGTACGGGATCGTCGGAGAGCGCTTTGGCCAGTCCAAAGTCGAGAACCTTGATCGTACCGGCGGGCGTGACCTTAACGTTTGCCGGCTTCAGATCGCGATGGACAATCCCCTTCTCGTGCGCGGCTTCGAGGGCTTCGGCGATCTGGCGGGCGTAGTTGACGGCCGTGTCGAGCGGCAGGGGGCCCGCGAGGTTTTCGCCCTCGACAAATTCCATCACCAGGTAGTTCGGGCCCACGTCGTACAGGGCGCAAATGTTGGGGTGATTGAGCGCGGCGACGGAGCGCGCTTCCCGCTCGAAGCGCTCCGAGAACTGGTCTTTGGAAACCTTCAGGGCAACAATGCGATCGAGCCGCGTGTCGCGAGCCCGGTAAACCTCGCCCATACCGCCGGCCCCGATCAGATCCAGGATCTCGTACGGGCCGAGCTTGGTGCCGGACGTGAGGGGCATCGGCTTATGCTGCGGAGGCGCCTATTTCGCGCCGCGGGCCCATTCTTCCATGGTCTTCCAGTCGGGATCGCTCTGCGACCGGAATTGGCGGCCGCCGCTATGGAAATCGTCGCCACCCGCGGTGCCCGCCAGAGCGTGTTTCAGAATCGGGCTCGACATCAGATTCGCCGCGTTGACCAGCCGGGAGACGGTTTCGAAGTTCTTCCGCGACTGCTCTTCGGTCCAGGTGGTCGCGCCCGGAGCCAGCGGCTGCAGGTGGAACCCGTTGGCTGCTCCCATATGGCATACGATGCAGCGCGCGTGGCCTTCACGTTTCTTGAGGAAAATGGGCTCCACTTTCGTGCGATAGGTCTCGAAGTTGAGCGATTGTGCGGCAGCATGTCCGGCGGCGAAGGAAACCGCGATTGCTGTCAGGAGTGCGAGCCGGGCCGGGGTAGTCATAATTCGCCTGCGCGGTTCATAATATCACATGGGATTCGCGGTGTGGATCGATGCCGAGAACGGTCTGGCGTGGGCGCAAGGCACGCATGAATATCGTCCCATGGGCAGCGCCGTGATCGCATCGACCGACCAGTTCCGGCATCGCGATTTCCGCAGTTCGCGGCGTCCTCCGGCCCACCTGCGCCGCTCCTTCGTGGGATTTTTCGGATCGCTCGAAGAGGTTAACGTCCGCCTTCGAATGCAGCGCAAATGGAGGGGCCGGACCACCCCTGCTCACTTACTGTGAGCCGAGGTATACTTAACGGTTTGCATGCAAAATGAACCCAATATGGATATCGCCCACCTGGGGCACGTGGAGATGTTTACCCCCAAACCCGAAGAAAGCGTGCGCTTCTTCGTCGACATCGTGGGGATGACGGAAAGCGGCCGTGAAGGCGACTCGGTCTATCTGCGCGCCTGGGACGATTACGAGCGCCACACCCTGAAGCTCACCACCGCTAAACAGCCTGGAATGGGTCACATGGGACTTCGCGCCCGCAGCCAGCAAGCGCTCGAGCGGCGCGTCGCGGCCCTCAAGGGCAGCGAATTCGCCATCGGCTGGAATGACGGCGACCTGTGCCACGGACCGTCCTTTGTCTGCCAGGATCCGGACGGACACAAGATCGAGCTGTATTACGAAACCCAGTGGTACGATGCGCCCGCGGGCTTACGGCCGGCGCTCAAGAATCAGGCCCAGCGCTTTCCGGCGCGCGGCTGCAACGTCCGACGCCTGGATCACTGGAACGGCTTGGCGGTCGATATCAAGGCCAATCGCGAGTTCTTCGAGAACTACCTGGGATTCCGCCTCACTGAGCAGATCGTCCTGGATACAGGCGTCGAAGCGGCGATGTGGATGACCTGCACCAACAAGAGCTACGACTTCGCCTATACGAAGGACGCCACCGGAACCAAGGGCCGCTTCCATCACGTGACGTACGCCGTCAACAGCCGTGAGGAGGTCTTGCTCGCCGCCGATATTTTCCTGGAGCACGGAATCAAGATCGAGACCGGTCCGCACAAGCACGCGATCCAGCAGACGTTTTTCCTGTACGTGTACGAGCCCGGAGGGAACCGTGTGGAGATCGCCAACGCCGGCGCACGCCTGATCCTGGCGCCCGACTGGAAGCCCATCCGCTGGACCGAGGCGGAGCGGAAGAAGGGCCAGGCTTGGGGACTGAAGACCATCGAATCGTTCCACATTTACGGAACTCCGGCAGTACCCGGCCATCCGGGCAGCGGGCCGGAGCCCGGCTCCTAGATTCAGCAAGTGTTAAACTAAACCCTTTGCGCTGCCATCAGCGATTTTGAGAAAGAGGACCACGTAGCAACCATGAGCCAAAGTTTGGAAGATCTTTTACAGAAATCCGGAAACCCGGTCCAGATGCTCCGCAATTCGGAAATCGGAGCCTATGTGTATCCGGTGGTACCCTCGGAATACTCGAATTGGCGCGATGAACAGCGCGCCTGGCACGATTCCTGCGTGCTCTTCGACCAATCGCACCATATGGCCGAGATTTACCTGAAAGGCCCCGATGCCATCAAGTTAATCTCGAATCTCACGATCAACAGCTTCGCCAACTTCCCCGTCAACCGCGCGAAACAAATGGTTCCGTGCAGTTACGATGGCTTTGTCATCGGCGACGGGATCCTGTTCCATCTGGAAGAGAATCACGTGGTGTTCGTAGGACGCGCGCCTTCGGTCAACTGGATCCAGTTCCACGCCGAGACCGGCGGTTACAAGGTGGACATCGTCCGCGACGACCGGTCCCCTTCCCGCACCGGCGGCAAGGCTGTCATTCGCAAAGTTTACCGTTACCAGATTCAGGGCCCGAATGCCGAGAAAGTCATTGAGAAACTCAATGGCGGGCCGTTCCCGAACATCAAGTTTTTCCACATGGACGTGATCAAGATCAAGGGCCGTAACGTGCGCGCGCTGCGGCACGGCATGGCCGGAGCGCCTGGTCTCGAAATCTGGGGACCGTACAACGAGGGCGAGGAAATCCGCGCCGCGATCGTCGAAGCCGGCAAAGATTTCGGTTTGGTCGAGGTCGGTTCGCGCGCGTACGCGACCAATACCCTGGAGTCTGGCTGGATTCCGTCGCCTCTGCCCGCTGTCTATACCGGCGACAAGATGAAGGCGTATCGCCAGTGGCTGCCGGCAACCGGTTACGAAGCCACCGGTTCGATCGGTGGCAGCTTCGTATCCAATAACATCGAAGACTACTACATGACGCCCTACGAACTGGGCTACGGACCGTTCGTCAAGTTCGATCACGACTTCATCGGGCGGGAAGCGCTCGAAAAGATCGCTACCAAGGTGCATCGCAAAAAAGTGACGTTCGCCTGGAATTCCGACGACGTGATGAAGGTTTTTAAGTCGCTGTTTGAGAAGGGCGACCCATTCAAGTACATCGATCTTCCGCTGTCGAATTACACGTCGGCATCGTACGACAAGATTCTGGCGAACGGGAAGGCCGCCGGGTTCTCCATGTTTGCTGGCTACAGCTACAACGAGCGCTCCATGCTCTCGCTGGGCGTCGTCGATCCGGATATCGAAATCGGCAACGAAGTCACGCTGGTCTGGGGCGAAGAAGGCGGCGGCACCAAGAAGACCACCGTGGAGCGCCACAGGCAGATCGAAATCAAAGCGATCGTCAGCCCCGTGCCGTACGGAGAAGTCGCGCGTAAGACCTACGCGGCAGGCTGGCGGACCGGAAAAGCATAAGCCAAAACGCGTGCAGAGCCCCCGCCCATTAACGGCGGGGGCTGTCGGTTAGGAATGCAATGACAGGTCCTGTCCTGGTCGCCGGCGGCGCCGGTTACATCGGAAGCCACACTTGTAAACTGCTTGCCAAGGCCGGGCGCGAGCCTGTCGTCCTCGACAATCTCAGCACCGGTCATCGCTGGGCCGCCAAGTTCGGTCCCCTTTACGAGGGCGATATTGAAGATAGTGAGCTGGTTCAGAAGATCGTCCGCCAGCACGGCATCACCGACGTCATCGATTTCGCGGCGAAAGCCTACGTCGGCGAGTCGTACACCGATCCCGGCAAGTATTTCCGCGAGAACGTCGGCAAGACCATTCATTTCCTGGACGCACTGATCGCATCCGGCGCAAAGAACATCGTATTCTCTTCGACCTGCGCGGTGTACGGCGATCCCGAGACCATTCCGATCACCGAAGCAGAATCGAAGAAGCCCGTGAATCCGTACGGCGAAACCAAGCTGTTCGTGGAGCGCATGCTGTACTGGCACGGAACTGCGCACGCGTTAAAGTGGGTTGCCCCGCGATACTTTAACGCAGCGGGCGCAGATCCCGAAGGCGAGCTGGGGGAACTGCATGAGCCGGAAACGCATCTGATCCCTGCCGCATTCGAGGCGGTTCAGGGAAAGCGCCCGCAGCTCGAAGTCTACGGGACCGATTATCCGACTCCCGACGGGACCGCTGTTCGCGATTATATTCACGTGTTCGATCTGGGCCGCGCCCACATTCTCGCGCTCGACTATTTGCGCGAGGGCGGGGAATCGATCTCCGTCAACCTGGGCACCGGCGTCGGCCAATCCGTTCTGGACGTGGTGCGCGCCGTCGCCGCCGCGTGCGGCAAGGAAGTTCCCCACGTGCTTCGTCCCCGCCGCGCGGGCGATCCGCCGGAACTGGTGGCGGACCCGTCGCTAGCCAAGAAAGTCCTCGGCTGGACTGCCGAATACCGGGACATCCAGCGCATCGTCGAAACGGCCTGGGCCTGGCATCAAGGCCACGTGATATAGTAGCTCGACCCACTTCCCACGTAGGAGGACTTGCATGAAACAGCCCGCGCTCGGAATTGTCGCCACGGCTCTGATTATCGCCATTTCTTTCGGTTTCATTTCGCTTTTCGATTTCCCGACGTTAGGCAGCTGGGTCATTTTCGTGATGGCTGCCATCATTCCGATGGAGATCGTCATCGGTGTGACTTGGGGCGCCAATCCAGGCTTCGTCAGTTCGCGGCCCCAGCCCCTGAAGGGAATTCTGCTGGTGCTGGTGAATATCGCTATAGGCGTGATCGTGGGCGGAATCTGCCACTTGGTGGTGGGAGGCGGTATCAGGCCGCCGGTTCCGATTTTGGTCATGTTCGGGATCGTTTCGGTGGTGATCACATTCTGGCTCGCGATCATGTTCGGAGGATGGCCGTTCACCAGCCTGATCAAGAACCCGGTGGGCGCCGGCCTGGCCATGCTAGCGGCGGTCTACATCATCAACTACCTGTTGTTTCTCGTGTTCTTCGATTTCAGCTTCATGGCGGGCGCTCCTTGGTATAAGGCCAGTATTGATCCGCACGGGATGTTTAACGGCGTGAACGCCCAAGTTTTCTACGTGACTGCGCTCACCTTCCTGTTTGTGCTGCTGCATTTCGATTTGTGGCCGTTTACATTGTCGCCCTCGGTGATGAAGCAGCCTGTGCTCGGCATCGTCTGGACGCTGCCGTCGCTGGTGCTGGGCGCGCTGGCATACTACATCGGCGTGAATACGTTGGGCATGGATCCGATGATCTTCCTGATTTCCGGGCCGATCCCGTTCATCTTTGGAACCATCGTGCTGCTGAATATGCTGCACAATTCTCTATTCGCCAAGTTCCGCCAGCCCTTGAAGGGGGTGCTGAACTGCATCGCGGCGGCGGTGATCGGAGTTTTACTGGCGAAGCTGTACGGCGCGCTGGCGCCGGTCGTCACCGGGGTCCTGAAGCCGGGACCGCCGACGAACGATTACGAGATCTGGCTGGCAACGGCGCTGCTCGGCGTCACGTTCCCGTTCCTGATTTTCTTCGCGGAGTTCTTCAAGATGTGGCCGCTGCAGAAGGTCAAATCAGAATAGACTAGTTGGAGACGAGGTAACCCAATATATGCTACGCGCGATTGACGAAAACACCATTACCGACGCCGCTATTGAACAGATGGCTGGCACGCCGAACCCCCGGCTGAAGCAGATCATGGAGCCGCTGGTCAGGCACCTGCACGCCTGGGCGCGCGAGGCGGATCTGACGCCCGAAGAATGGCTGGAAGGAATCAAGTTTCTGACCGCGGTGGGCCAGAAGTGCACGGCGTTCCGGCAGGAGTTCATCTTACTTTCCGACACGCTGGGAATGAGCTCGCTGATCAACTCTCTTCACGACAAGCGCGCCGCCGAAGCCGGAACCAAGAGCAGCCTGGTGGGTCCCTTCTACCGCCAGGATTCTCCCCCCATGAAGCTGGGAGATACGATCGTGACCAAGCCCAGCAACGGGTTGGAAGTGGTCCTCTACGGACGCGTGACGGACGGGACGGGCAAGGCCGTTGCGAATGCCTCGGTCGAAGTTTGGCAGCCCGATGAAACCGGCAACTACGATCTGCAGAAGCACGATCCATCTGAGATGGACCTGCGCGGCCACTTCCATACCGATAGCGACGGCCGTTACTATCTGCGCACGGTGGCCCCGCTCGGCTATATGATCCCGATGGATGGTCCGGTGGGCGACATGATTCGCGCGCAGAAGCGCCATGGATACCGGCCCGCGCACATTCACTTTATCGTCGGCGCCCCTGGATATCGCGAAGTCGTGACGGCCCTCTATCTGTCGGGCGATCCGCACGTCGATTCCGACACGGTGTTCGGTGTCACCGAATCTCTGGTGACCAGCGTCAATCAGAAGGACGCGAATTCTCCGATCCCGACGCTGCCCAGCATCAAGTTCGACTTCAAGCTCGCTCACGCTACGGCTAAGGATATGACCGGACGCGTCGGTGCGGACCCTTCGCAGATCGTGGCGAAAGCATAAAGAAAAAGCGGACAGGCTACTCGGTCCCCTCCAGTAAGTTCCGGAGCGTAACGGGGACAGGTCCTGGCGTTCGATACGGTGGATCCGTTTTCTAAGTTTGGACCGGTCCCCTTTACGCTGAGCTGCCCGTCTCCTTTTTTAGCGTGGTGTTAAACTAACTTTTCCGTGGAGTTTCAAGCCCTCTACTACCAGGACCGCCTGAAGATCGTCAATCCCGAGGGCGACGTCGCCATCACGACGCTCTGGTCTAAAGTGGAATCCGCATATCAGATCCTGGAAGAAGCCGGCGTCGAATTGACTCCGGAGACCTCCCGGATCGCGGTGATCGCCAATCTTTATGGAAATGGCCTGCCGCAGATGCTGCGGAACCTGCTGTGGAACCCGCAGATCGCACGTATAGTTATCCTTGGCAAGAACCTTTCCGGGTCTCGCGAGTGGCTATTGAACTTCTTCGAGCACGGTCTGGAAGAAGTGGAGTTCCTGGGAGCCAAGGCATTCCGCATCCGCAATACGACCCGGACCATTGACGGCTGCGTGCAGCCGCAGAGCTTCGTTCACATACCCGGGTTTACTGTTTTAGGAGATGTCGGCGACCAAGCCACGAAGGCCGGGCTGAAATCATTCTTCGACGCGCTGCCGCCGGCGCAGCAGGACGATCTTGCGCGTGTCGAGCCGCCGCCAATTCCCGAGCCGACCGTCACCCGTTTCCCCACCGAGCCGCGCAGCCACACCATCGTGCGCGATACGCCGATGGAGGCGTGGTCGGAGATCATCTTCCGCTTGTTTCGTTTCGGCCATCGCAACATGGTCGCCAAGAAAAGCGGGCCCGAAGGCCGCGTCGAATTGCAGAACATCAAGGCGATCGTGGAGAATCCTCAGGAAGAATCCGACCAAATTCTCCAGCAGTACGGGTTCAGTCTGGAGGAATTTCAGGGCTATCAGCGCCGCATTCTCGATCCTGAGAAGCCCGCCGATCTCGGATACACCTACGGCAATCGCTTGCGCGGGTACTTTCGCCGCCCAGACGGTGCACTGGTTGATTCTCTGGAGATTGCCGCGCAGCGCCTCAAAGAAAAGCCCGAATCGCGGCACGCGTACATCGCGTTATGGGACAATACGCGCGACCTGCCCGAAGGCACCGACACTCCCTGCTTCGTTTCCGCATTTTTCAGGAAATTCGATGGCAAGCTCACGCTGACGGCGACGTTTCGTTCCCACAATGCGATGGAGGCATGGCCCGAGAACGTCTACGGCCTGATCGCGATTCAACGTTTTGTCGCCGAGAAAGCGGGCATGGAGCCCGGTCCGCTGACCGTCTTCAGCCACTCCATCAGCATCGACGTTTCCTCGCTCGAAAAGGCCCGCAAGATCGCCACCAGCAAGGAATCCGATGAAGTGTACGACCCAGCCACCGGTAAGCATGGCCCGCGCATGGATCCGAACGGCGCGTTCACGACCACGTTCGATCGAGCTGCGTGGGAGATTGTGGTCGAACACTCTTACAACGGGATGAAGATCGGCGAATATCGCGGCAAGAGCGCGGAAGAGATCGAGCGGCAACTGGCGCGCGACCTGGCGATTTCCGAGCTCTCGCATGCGCTGTACTTGGGCCGCGAAATCGCGCGCAAGGAATTCGAGATGAAGGCGGCTCGTGCGCAAGAAAAAGCCAAGGAGAAGCCGGAATGATCGTCTTCTTCGATATCGGCTCGACCTTGATCGACGGACCGCCCTTCGGTCCCGCCCGGCGGCTCTCGGAAATGCTCGAAGTCGGCCCGGATGCAGTGAAGGAACTGGAGCGAATCTTGTTCCGCTCGCCCGCCCGCGACCCGGAGCAGCTTGCGAATACCATCGTCAACCGCCTGCGCGTCGATTACAACAAAGCGCTGGGGGCGTGCACCACGCTCTGGAACGCTCAGCTTGAGGAAGCCTACGTTCTGCCCGGCGCGCGCGAGCTGATTCAAGGACTACGATCCGCGGGAATCCCTAGAGCGTACTTATCGAACATCTGGCCGCCCTTCTACGAACACTTCAAGCAGGAATTCGCGGAGGAAGCCGAGCGTCAGCCGCAGTTTCTTTCCTTCGTAACCGGCCTGATGAAGCCGGATCCGGCGTTCTTCCAGTACGCCCTCCGCGCGGTGGAGGCGAGCGCCGGAGAAGCGATTATGGTGGGCGATACTTACAAGAACGATATCCGGCCCGCGATCGAGCTGGGGATGCGAACGGTGTGGGTTCTGCACCGTCCTGAAAAAGAGAAAGCCGACCTGGTTGCCGTGATGAATGGCGATGCGCCGCCGCCCGATCTCACGCTCGCGTCGATCGCCGATCTGGAACTATCCAATTTACTAAGTCATGCAAATTACTAAGTACGACCTGCTGTCCGAAGCCGACCTGCTGAGCCGCCTGAAACGCACTCGCCTGCGCGGGTTCGATCGCGCCGAAGTGTATCGCGACGCGACGCTCGAGATCGTCGAAACAGATACCAACGCGCTCACCCCCGCGCAGCGCTACGTGCTGCAGGAAGGCGTCCAGGCGATTCTGGACGTGGCGGATGCGTTCGAGCCGCGCGGCATCGACATTTTCGCCCTGTGCGGCGCGCTGCTGTTCTGGCCTGAGGGGACCAATCCGGAGAGTGACGCGCCCATCCCGTTTCTTCCGCCCGTCATCGAAGAATCCGTGGAGAAAGACGGGAAGAAGGTCCTGCTGATCAACGATGGCATCCATCGCGTGTACGCCGCCCGCAAGCGGGGGCGGAAGATCAACGTGGTGTTAGCCCGCAATGTCCCGCCCGAGTATCCTTACTACGCGTATGCGTTGCCGGACGGGTGGGCACAAGTGGAAGAGCTGGAGGAACTGCAGGAAGGCTACCAGAAGAAGGAATATCGCAATCCGGAAAATTATAAGGCGCTGTTCCGCGACTTCAATGAAATCTTTGAAGGCGTGCAGAAACAGCGCCCGCGAAGCAATCCCGCCCACTTAAAGGCGTGAAACCTATTGCTGCTTGCCGCCGTCTTCGGCCGATCCGCTGAAGACTCTCTTGCCGCCCGGCAGCGTCACGTTTCGCGCGTTGCCAATGTAGGTGCCTTCGGCGTTCACCGGGTCCTTGGCGCGCAGACCTTCGACGGTGACCGTATCGCCCTCTTTCAAGGACGTCCGGGTCCATCCGTTCCTTCTGAGCGAGTTCGGGGGACCACCTTCAAACTGCCACTTGGTGATCTTGCCGCTTTGATCCTTCACATCCATGTAGACCCAGATGTGAGGATTCATCCAATCCAGCTTGGTGACCGTTCCCGTCACCGTCACCGGCTTGGCCGTGTCAAATTCCGCCGCAATCGAATGGTGCGCCAGCATCGGTACGGCAGCGGCAACCAACAGAGTCGCGGCAATCAAAACGCCTGCGTGAGCTTTCATGATAAATATACCTCCCCAAACTTCGAACTAGAGTACTATCAGGAGCTTGACCGTGTCAACGGGGTCCACTGTCAGAAGTCCCGGCGATCCCGATGGCCCTCGATTTTCTTCGTGTCCCTACAGTCTTAAAGGTACCATTTGCGTCGCGATAACGAACGAAATGGGGGGCTTGGCGTTCGCGCAATCCTTACGACGCCGTCAGCACGCCCTTGTCGACGCCGCCCGCCGCCTTCGGATCGACGATTGGAAGCCACAGTTCGAACCAGAACGTGGAACCCTCGCCCGCGGCGCTCCTTAGCCCTAAATCGCCGCCCATCAGCTCCACCAATTCCTTGCTGATGGCGAGCCCCAGCCCGGTGCCGCCGAAACGGCGCGTAATGGTGGCGTCGGCTTGCGTGAACTTCCGGAACAGCTGCTGCTGCACATCCTCGGATATGCCGATGCCGGTATCTTCCACCTCAAATCGGACACGGGCTCTCCCGGCGCTCGATTCTGGGCAGTGGACGCTCAAGGTGACTTTCCCCTCCGAGGTGAACTTGACCGCGTTGCCCGCCAGGTTGAGCAGCACCTGCCGGAGCCGGCCTTCGTCTCCCAGCAGAGTCCGCGGATTCAGCGGCGACCAGCGCAGCGCCAGCTCGATATTTTTCTCCGCGGCCTGCGGTTTGAGCAGGTCGATCACGTTGGTCGCGACCGACCCCAGGTCAAACGTCCGCATCTCGATCTTCATCCGCCCAGCCTCGATTTTCGAAAAATCGAGAACGTCGTTGAGAACGCGCAAAAGAGATTCGGCCGAACTATGGGCCGTGTCGGCAAACTCGCGCTGCTCTTCGTCCAGATCGCCGTCCCGCAGCAGGCTGAGCATCCCCAGGACGCCGTTCATCGGCGTGCGGATCTCGTGGCTCATATTGGCCAGGAACTCGGACTTGGCCCGATTGGCGCCATCGGCCGCGTGCAGAGCCTTGGCCAAATCTCGCGTACGCTCCTCGGCCAATGCGGAGGCGCGCTGTCCGGTCGATTGAAGATTCACAACCAGTCCCGCCAGCAGCAGCGACAGCAGCGCCGTGCATCCGGCGGCCCACGCGGACGGCGTCTTGCTGAGGTACGGAAACTGGGGCGTCCGGTTCCAACCGAGCTTCCAGGTACTTCCCGCCAACTCCAACTGCGTAGTTCGTTCAAATTGCGGATCGCCTCGAGAGGGGCCATCCGATGCGAACATCAAGTGGCCGGGATTCCCGTTATCGTCATAAGCCCGCAATGCAATGTCCTCCGCAACGCCGGCCAGGGCGGAGCGGAAGAATGCATCCGCGGTGAATCCCACCGTGGCCCAGCCGATAAACGCCGCTCGATGCTCCGCCGCCGATGCGGATGCGCGGTTACGGTACACCGGAACGAACAGCATGAGGCCGTTTTCGGGATTCGGTTGCCCTCTGAACGTAACCGCTCTGGTCATGCTCGCCCTGCCGGTATCGCGCGCCCGCTCCGCTGCGCCTTTCCGGCGCGGTTCGGTGGCCAGGTTGACCCCGAGAATTTTGGCGGCGACCTGGGGCGGCTCGACGTAAGTCGTCACAAAGTGCCCGGCGTTCGCTTCCGGAGACTCCGGCGTACCCGATATAGCCCAGATGTGAAAATCGGGCGAGCCCTCGCGCCGCTGCGCAGCGACAAAGCTCGCTACCTGCTCCTGCGGCACCCACTGGATGAACTCGACGGCGGTGGTGCCCGGATAGCGATCCAGCAAGCCGAGGCCGTTGATGTAGGTGTGCCAATGCTCGGCATTGGGATGCTCCAAGGCCGCCAGGAAACCTGCCGCACCGCGGAGCGCATCCTCGTAAGTTGAGAGGCGGCCCCGCATCCGACTCTCTACGGAGTTCACCAGTTTGTCGAAACGAGCCTGGTCGTACTCCACCCGGTCCCGATCCAGAGAAGCGTACAGCCATCCGCTCAATATCCATCCGGCCACCAGGACGGCTCCAGGTAGCAACAGGCTGCCGGAGGTCCGGAACGCACCGACCGCGAGACCGGTCAGCGATACAGCCGCCAGAAATAAATCCAGGTTCTGTAGGTTTTCCCGGACCGTGCCGCCCGCGAACACTCCCAGGCCGATGTGGGTTGCCCATACCGCGGCGGACGCAATCACCAGCGCCGTCACGCGAGCCGCCGGTGGTCCCGCCCAGGCCGCCGAGAACAGGATCAACAGGAACACGGAGAAGAGCAGCGAAGAGGCCTCGGGGCGAAAGAAGACGAAGTAGCATCCGGTTGCCACAACGGCGGTTAATAGGGCCGTCTTGGCGATCGCCTTTCGACCGTCATGCGCGGCCAGGCCGGCGGCCCACTTGCCAAGTCCCAGCAGGACCGGCGTCAGGATGAGTATGCCGAGTGCATCCCCAATCCACCAGCGGCTTGAAACCAGTTGCCACTGGCTGGCCGGGAAGCGGCCGCCCAGAATCAGGATCGCCGTGCCCACCACCGTCGATACCAGCGGCGACAGCAAAGCGGTTCCTGCGATGGCGGCGGTTTCCTCGAAGTGCCCCAGGGCTTTTCTCTTCGAGATTGTATTGAACAGCCAGATACCAATCAGGGGACGCAGGGTGTTTGCGAAGGACATCCCCAGGTTGGGCGCCCAGGTTACCGTTCGCCCGGAGGTAGTCACGAAGTACGCAGCGAGCAGGACCGGCCAGAAGCGCGGTCCGAACACCAGCAGCGCCACCAGGTCCAGTCCGGAGGAGGGCCATACCGGAGTCAAGGTGGTTCCGGACAGCAATGACCAGCCCAGTTGCGACAACGCGAGGTGCGCGAAAAACAGGGGGATCGCTACGGTGGCGTAAGGAAGCTTTCGGACCGTCGATGCGCCAAAGAGGCCGTCGTCGTCATGCCAAAGCAGTCTGTGCAGCAACGTGGCCATAGTTTGACAGTTATAGTTCGGCCGCTGCGAGCGCCGGAAGAATTGGTTATTGCGCTTATGGACTTTCTTTGTCCGGTACTACAGCTAGGGCGTTCGCCCTATGCCATAGGCGGCGGAGGCGGCTGCGGGGGCCGATTCGGCCCATGTTGCCCCGCGCGGATGACACTCATCGCCGCCCCGATCATGCTGGCGACATCCGTCAAGTTGGCCGGGACGATCAGCGTGTTCCCCTGCTTGGCCAGGTTTCCAAATTGGTTGATATACTGCTCGGCGACCCGGAGCTGCACGGCCTCGAAGCCGCCCGGAGCCAGGATGGCTTCGGCCACCTGCCGGATGCCCGACCCGGTGGCGGTGGCGACGGTCAGGATCGCCGAGCCCTGGCCTTCGGCCTCATTGATCTGCTGCTGCTTGCGCGCCTCGGAGGCCTTGATCACTTGCTGCTTTTCGCCTTCGGCTTTGTTGATCGCCGCGTCGCGAACGCCTTCGGAAGTCAGCACGATGGCGCGCTTCTCGCGTTCGGCGCGCATCTGCTTTTCCATCGCCGCCAGGATGTCCTGCGGCGGCGTGATGTTTTTGATCTCGTAACGCAGCACCTTGACGCCCCAGGCTTCCGACGCCTTATCGACCTCATTCACCACCTGGGTGTTAATGGTGGCGCGCTCCTCGAAAGTCTTGTCCAGATCGATCTTGCCGATCTCGCTGCGTAACGTGGTCTGGCACAGCTGCACGATCGCGAAACGGTAATCGGTGATCCCGTAGGACGCCCGTTCCGGATTCAGCACTTTCAGATACAGGACTCCGTCCACGCCCACCTGAACGTTGTCCCGCGTGATGCAGACCTGCTCGGGAATATCGTAGGTCTGCTCCTTGAGCGAGTGCCGGTAGCGGATCACATCCACGAATGGAGTGAGCACGTGGAATCCAGCGCCCAGCGTTCCGCTGTAGGTTCCCAGCCGTTCCACCACGTAGGCGTTCTGTTGCGGAACCACTACCGCCGTCTTCACCAGCACGATGATGATCAGCAGAGCGAGAACCACGACCACAAGAATCAGAGGATCCATGCAAGTCTCCCTTTTCTATTGGTTACGAATGCACAACGTCAGGCCTTCCACGCGCTCGACCCTGGGACGTTCCGAGCGCCGGATGGGCTGATCTCCGGTATTGCGCGCGGTCCAGGACGCGCCGCGCAGCTCCACTTTGCCCATTGCTCCGGGCGCCATGTCCTCGAGTGCGAGCGCGTTCTCGCCGACCAGCGAGTCCACCTTGTGGCCGCCCTTTCCGCTCAGCTGAAACTTCTCCATCAGGGGCTTGCGGAAAAACGCCAACGAAACCGCGGAAGAAATGGAGAACAGCAGCCAGGGTACCCATTCGGGAAGATCGGGAGCGATCCACGCCACCAGCCCTGCCAACAGGCCGGAAATGCCCAGAAAGATGAAAAAGAAGGTGCCCGGCGTGATGATTTCACATGCCAGCAGCACCAGCCCTGCAATCATCCACATCCACCAGGTCAGCATAAACCTCGCTCCCGTCCGACGGAGCCATTGTTTCATAACCCACGCCGGCATATACGCGAGCCGCTATAGCTTTAAAATGAGAACGTCCACTATGACGACACCCGCACAGGCTTTCAACGAATACCAGCGCGAACGCTGGAACGGAATCGACGGCGAATACTGGACCAGCCACCAGGATCGGCTCGACCGCACGCTCGCTCCCGTTCTGGGACCGCTGCTTGAATTCGCCGCGCCGCGCGCCGGATCCACGGTGATCGATGTCGGTTGCGGATGCGGCGCAACAACCATCGAGCTGACACGCGCCGTTGGTCCTTCCGGACGCGTCGTCGCGCTCGATCTGTCGGGGCCGATGCTCGCCCTCGCGACCGAACGGCTACGCCCGTTCCCGAACACCACTTGTCTGCTGGGCGACGCCGCGGAACTGCCCCTGCGCGATGTGGGCGCCGAGCTGATCGTTTCGCGCTTCGGAGTGATGTTCTTCGGCGATCCCGTGGCTGCGTTCACGAATCTGCGCTCAGGCCTGGCTGCCGGCGGGCGCCTTCGTTTCGCCTGCTGGCGTCCGATCCAGGAAAACCCCTGGCTCCAGATTCCGCTGCATGCGGTTTATGAGCACGTGCCGCGTTTGCCGAAGCCCGATCCGGAAGAGCCCGGCCCTTTCGCGTTGGCCGATACCGCGCGCGTCACTCGAATCCTGACGGCGGCCGGCTTCACGGAGCTTTCGTTCACTCCGCTGGACATTCAAATGGACATTGCAGCCGGCGGGACGCTCGACGACGCGGTCATCCAGTCGTCCGCCATGGGGCCGGCTAAGAAGGCGCTGCTCGACCAACCGGATCCCATTCGGGCCGCCGCCTTTGAGTCGATTCGGCGCGCTCTCACACCATACGTTTCGGCCTCCGGCGTGAAGTTAGCCGGAGCGGTCTGGCTGGTGGCCGCCGACCGTCACATCTAGCGAAGAGCCGATTACTTCTTGTCGCGCTTCGCGGCGTCGACGATCGCGTTCAGCGTCGGAATATCCTTCAGCTCAGGCGCCGAGCTTTTGAAGGTCCGGATGTAGGCGTAAATATCCTTGGCCCGCTTATCCGATATGACGTTTTGGGAGAAATTCGGCATGGACGTCGAGGGAGCGACCGGCGCCACGTTCGCACGGCCGCGGAGGAACGTAAGGAAGGTCTGCTCGGTCCCCAGGTTTCCCCATCGTCCGACGAAGGGCCGCGCTCCGGTCTCCCCGTTGTAACCATGGCAGGCGTAGCATCCGTAGGCGTAAAACAGCTGCTTCCCAGTCGCCGCGTTCCCGCTGACCGGGCTGGTCGGCTCTGGAACGTTGGTTATGGGGGCGCCGCCACGGCCTCCGCCGCGTCCGGCATTTTGAGCGGTCAGAGTCGCGACCGGAATCGTCAGCGCGGCAAGCGCCAGCATCATAGCGTATTTCTTCATGGATAATTCCTTGGCGCTTTCTTAACGAGGCTGAGTGATGGCGTCGATCATATACGGCTCACCGCGTTTTACGGAGGCGATTCCGCGCTTCAAGGCCGCCGACAATTTCGCTGGATCGGAAATCGGCCCCTCCCCAGCCATGCCGTAACCAGAGGCCATCTTGGCATAGTCGAGAAAGGGATCCCGCAGCGTGCTGCCGATGTCTGCGCGCTCCGCTCCGCGTCCGCGGACACCGGCCATGTATTCCACGAACATGTATTCCTGGTGCCAGGCGCGATTGTTGTGCATCACCGTGAGCATGGGCAGTTTGTGATGCACGGCGGTCCAAAGAATACCGGGAGCGTAGTTGAGATCGCCATCGGTCTGGATATTGATGACGATCCGATTGCGGGCCTTCGCGGCGAGCGCGGCGCCCACCGAAGCCGGCGCGCCGTATCCCATACCGCCGGCGCCTTGACCGCCCAGGTAGCTGTACGGCTTGTCGTGATCCCACAGTTGAACGTGATGGCCGCCGGAGAAATTGCTGGGAGACGACAGGCACCAGTCTTCATTCATGATCAGCGGCCAGAGTTCCGAATACAGCCGGGCCGTGCTGATCGGGCTCGCATTCCATCCGGCTCTCTTACTCTGGACCGCCAGCGTGATGGCCGCCACGCGAGCGTCGTGATTGGCGACGGTGTGCTTGGCGATCCGCGCCTGAATCCGGTTCTTCTGGTCCGCTGTCAGCTGGCGCTTCACTTCTTCGATGATCAGGGGAAGACTTGCCTCGGCATCGGCCTCGACGGGAGGCGCCGAAGCCGGGCCTCTGCCACCGCCGAATCTCCCGCCCCTGCCTTCACCGGGCACCGTCCCACCGAAGCCGATGTGATCGACGTCTCGTGTCGCAGCCGTTTCGGCGAGCGCCGGACCGGTAATGGACGCCTGTGCGCCGCCCGTTTCCAGACCCAGGGTGTAGTCGTACGCGGTGTCCGCGCCGGGGCCACAAAGAGGATGACGTTGCGGGAAGCTCATGGGCCCGCTGGTCGCGGTCGTGCTGGTGGACGCTCCCACCAACTCCGCCAGTTCCACGGCCCTCCGAACACCTTCCGGCGTTCGTAAACGCCCCACCGCGATTCTGGGGTTCTGAGCCTCCACCAGGCGTTTTGCGATTTCCCGCACGTGCGTGCCGTCGATGGTCAGGAACGTCGGTGGTTTGTAAGCCGGAACCCTGGCGTTCGGGGCGTTATCCTTTTGGACCTCGGATCTCATCACCACCAGCGTGGGTCCCATCGGCGGCGTGATGGCCTCGTTGTAAGCGCGCTGAATGGCCACCAGAGCCTCATCGATGGTCTTGGGCTCGGCGTCCCATTTCGTATAGTTCCGGACCATCCCGGCCATGTCGTGTGCGGTATGTGCGGGGATAAAGTCCAGGTCGTTTCCGGCGATCATCACCACCGGCACGCGATCATAGTAGGCTTGGTAAATCGACATGCTCCCGTGCTGAATCCCGATGGTGCCGTGCAGCAGCGCCAGCATGGGTTTGCCTTCGGCCTTGGCGTAGCCGTGCGCCATGGTCACCGCCGACTCTTCATGCAGCGCGGTGATGAACTCCGGCATCCGGTTCGGCGGATTGCCGTAGTTGATAAACGACTCCTGCAGGCCTTCGAAACTCGATCCCGGATTCGCGGCGACATATTCGATACCCAGGTCGCGGATGGTCTGGACCATCAGGTCCGAGCCAGGCCGCGTGATCGTGCGCACGGTCGCCGGGGGCCGGACATTCCCGGTTTCGCGGGCGATTTGCGCCTCCGTGGGTGCCGGCACGCCCTCCGTTGCTGGCGCACGGCCAGTTCGATTGCCTTGTGCCTGTGCTTCTACCAGCGGGGGTGTGACCAGCGCCGCCGCTCCGGCTGCTGCTCCGGCCGCTGCGTTCTTCAGGAAGCCGCGGCGGCCAACGGAAGTCTTCTGTGATTTCGCCATAATCTCCCTTTCCGTCCTCTACGTGGATCGCTCGATGGAGCCTCAATAATTTTACCGCAGCCACTGGAGCCACTCTCGCATCGCAAGCGCACCCGGCGTATACGATAATGAGTTCTTCGTTCGTTTGTCAATACAGCCGGGAGGGCAACAATGCAGGATTGGGGATTCGCGCAAGGGAATCCGGGTGAGCAACTGGCGCTCCTCCATCATTTTTCGATATGCAAGGTCGAGTTGGAGCGGGAGATCGAGTTCACCATCACCGTGAAGGAGTTTTACACGCCCAAGGATCCCGCGATGCCGTTCTTCGCGCAGGCGGATAAGCAGACCAACCAGAAAGTCGCGGCGTACACTCCTTGCGGCTGGGGCAAGACACTGCTCGAGGCCCTGGAAGAATGCGTCCGGGCTATCAACCGGTTCCCGTATCAGGGATAGGAACAAGTGGGAGGACGATTCATGAAGAGGAGCGTTATGCCCCGAACTCTCAAGACTGTGGCATTGGTGGCGACCTTCTCTGTCGTGGCCAGCGCGCAATGGGACCCCTACCCGTGGAAGCGAGTGCCGCGCACGGCCGACGGCAAGGTCGATTTGAATGCGGCACCGGTGCGTACGTCATACGGCAAGATCGATCTATCCGGCTTCTGGATACCGGAAAATCTGACCAAGTACCTGCTGAATCTCGCCTCCGACATGAAGCCGGAGGAGATTCCGCTCACGCCGTGGGGCCGGGACGTCTACAATCAGCGGATCGCGAACAACGGCAAGGATCACCCCGGCGTGTCCTGTCTGCCATCGGGAATCCCGGAGAAGGACAACATTCCCGACGGCCTCAAGCTGGTGCAGACCGAAGACCTGACGCTGCTCCTGCACGAATCCCGCACGATTTACCGGCAGATCTTCACGGACGGAAGGCCGCTACCCAAAGATCCGCAGCCGACCTGGATGGGGTATTCGATCGGCCATTGGGACAAGGATACGTTCGCGGTGGAGACGATCGGACAGAACGGCAGGACCTGGCTCGACATGCGAGGGCTACCCGGAACCGAATCCCTGCGCACTACGGAACGGTTTACGCGGCCGAAGATCGGGCACATGGACATCCAGGTCACCATCGACGATCCGAAGGCGTATACCAAGCCGTGGACCGTCCACATGGCCTGGAGCCTGCTGCCGGACACGGATCTCATCGAGAGCATCTGCGAAGAGAACAACCGCGATCCGGCGCACATGGTCGGAAAGTGACCTGGACCCGAAGGCGCCGCAACGCGCGGCACCGCGTTTCGCTCCACCCACGTGCCTCTTCATTCCACTGCTGCCTGAACGCCCTGCGAAATCGCTAACATCGCGGGCGTCCAGTTTCAAAAATCGCAGCGGGCTCTATCTACGCCAACGAGAATATCCCCATCCGCCACCACCGAGCACAAAGAACACTAGAAGAACAATCAATAGGGTTGTCATTTCTTGCCTCTCTCCCTTCCAGTGCACGTCGCGAACCAACAGCGAAACTGCACGTCGCGAACCAACAGCGAAACACAGCGGGTGAAACGCAGCCGTTCCCCCGGTGATATGTGTGCAGGTCCTGCCGCCAAAAGACGAGAAGGTGAGACCAGCGTTCGTTGACCGCACGCCGTCACGTTGACGATGCCGCGTCACAAAGGCGCACCCAACCCTCGCGAAGGCTTGCCGATGTGTTGGGTGTGTACGTAATGACGTGGGCGCGTGCACAATGCGCTGATGGTGCTCAAGGACGGAGCATTGTCTCTTTCAATGGCTAAGATCAGATCTTGCGAATGGGCCTTCAGTTGCTTTTAGGCCTGCGGTCGATAAAGTCTAAATCCACATTTGGAGGATCTATGCGATTAATTGAGTTTTCCGGGGTGGCGGCGCTTTGCATGGGCGCTGTTCTGTGCGCGGAAGTAGCCTCAGCTCAGGCAACATGTGAGGTTCCGACACGAGGTTTCTTATCGAAGGGAGTTTCGGTAGGCGGCTACTATTCGTACTCCGCAGTAGGAAACGGCCTTCCGGGCTCGTTGCTTCCCACGACGGGAACAGGGGGCACTGGAAGCACCACGGGCACGACTCCGCCGTTTACCAGTACAGAAGTAGGGCAGCTATTGGGCGGAGTAGCTAACGCTGGACCTTTCGCATCGTCGGGAATCCTATTCCTGGACGCTTCGGGGAACATCCTAGCCTCTCCGACGGCTCAAAGCGGCGTGATGACTTTGGTTGGAACCTACAACCTGAATTCATCTAACTGCACAATCACTGTGACGTTGAAGGATGCATTCGGGAACAACACCACCGCGCAGAGTTTGCAGGGAGTCGTTCTCCGAGATGGGTCAGAGATTGATCTGGGCGTGTTACAGAATTTCACAACCGGAACCATCTGCACCGTGCCGAGCACCGGTCCCTGCACCGGCACCTCGACAACCACCGCGGTCAACACTCTCTATGGATCCAACACATTGGTGAAGCTAATCCGGCAACAGCCGCCTTCGTGCAGCGCCAGCAATCTGGGTGGCTCGTATGCGCTGATCGGCAACGGAAATAGAGTCGCAACAGTAACAGGCGGCACCACCTCGGGGACACAAACCCAAGCGCCGTTCTTTACATTCGGCTTAGTTCAGTTTGATGGCAATGGGAATATGACCTCTCAATCCGGGACGTCGTCGTTGGGTTACCTGCAATTCGCCGGTACGTATACGGTCAACGCCGATTGCACGGGGACGATGACTCTCAGCAATGCCACGAACACTTCCACGAGCGGAAACAACGGGGGTACGGGAACCACTACGTCCACAACCGGCACCTCGGTGAACTTTGTCCTTATCCAACCGAGCGCGTCGTCTGGTGGATCGCCTCAAATCTCATTCAGTCAGTCCGGCAGCGGACAAACGCTGTTTGGGACCGGGATTGCGCAGTAGCTCAGAAAACGCTAACGGTAGTCGAGTTCGGGTCCTGTCGGGATTTCTGGCAGGGCCCGACTCGTTTTTCGGCCGGTCTGGCCGGCAATGGAATGTTTTTCACGCCGCCGCTTGCGCGCGTCGACCGAAAAGAAGCGCAGAATTTGGTGTCGCGATCGTGCAATACATAGCGGCAGGGGATGAAGGCAACCCGAGGGGAGTGGATCATCGACGCCCGACATCCAATTCACCCAATCCAGCGGGACGCAAATTCTCTTCGGTTCTGGCCGGGAAGATTAGTATCGAGAAAGGTTAGTTTGAACGAGGTTCGGGTACTGACTCGCCAACGGCACTCCCCACACCAATTCCACCTGCCTCGCCGAGGATTCAGCGTGGTTGGTAATAGTCGCCAGCCCTGACGAGCGATTGTGCTGTCTCGCCAAAATCCCGAATCAAGCTTGTTGCTCTTTTCGTTGCTCATTCCTTTCATCGTGATAATGAGCCGTGAATTTGGCCAGAGTGCATGATAGACACGCTCCGGGATGCTTCCCATTAAAAGCGGAACCAAACTGCCGTCTGCGACCTCTAAGCAAGATAGGGCCGGCGTAAGGCGTGTTCAACTTGACTTGGACGTGGGTGGGACGCGCCTCCTCGTCGGTTCTTCGTGTTTCAGTGCTGGTCAAAAAACCATCAATTGGCGCCACATCTTCGCGCTTGAAGCCACGGTACTTCCAGGACGCATTGGCGAGTAGATTCCTCAATTCGATCGTCCAAAATTCGGCTGAGGCAAAAAATGTGATGTGCGAGGAGCGGTCACGACGTCTTGCTGGAATTCGCCTTCGCCAGCCCCTCCCGCGCGCAAGCACGCCGAGTCACGTCAGATTCGATTCTGAGCCGTGGATGGTCTTCTTAGTGCAGCCAAAAGGCGAGAAGATGAACCAGCGTTCGGCGGAAGCCACCAAGAGCAGCGTTCGTTGACCATGACCGGTCACGCTGACCATGCCACGTCAGAAAGACGCATCCGAACCCTCGCGCAGCCTGCCTCCACCTTGCGCGTACATGTCAACGTTCGCATGAGCGTGCGATTATTATGCCCCGCACGTCGCGAATTGGGCCTAGACCTGCTTTAGTCCCAGATATGACTATCAACGACATGCCAAAGACGAGCGTTCTCGCCGTTACGTTCTTGCTTGGCGCCTCTTGGGCAGTCCCGGCCCGTGCCCAATCCGACTCTCCGACGAAACCAGACAATACGACGGTGAACAAACGGGATCGCAATCCCGGCGAAGCCACCGCCGATCAGCAGAAGATGAACGCCGCCGACCGCGCGCTCACGGCAAAAATCCGCAGCGCGGTGATGGCCGACAAGTCCCTCTCCACATACGCCCATAACGTCAAGATCATCAGTCAAAGTGGAACCGTAACCCTCAAAGGACCGGTTCGGTCCAACGCCGAAGTGGAGTCCATCGTCGCAAAAGCGACGGCGTCCGCTGGCGGTTCGGACAAAGTGGTCAATCAGCTATCCGTAAAACCGTAACGTTCCAAGTTTTCAAATCAAAAGGAGATCTATCATGGCAGGAAAGAAGACCGCAGTCTTTGGAATTTACAAGACCGCCAATCAAGCAGAACTGACTGTCGATCGATTGCTAGCAGCAGGATTTACAAACGACGACATCTCGGTCTTGCTACAAGACAACAAAAGTTCGAAGGACTTTGCCCACGAGAAGAACACGAAAGCACCCGAAGGCACCACCACCGGCGTCACCGCTGGCGGCGTGATCGGCGGGACACTGGGCCTCCTGGCCGGCATCGGAGCGCTCGCGATTCCCGGCGTTGGTCCGTTTATCGCGGCGGGTCCGATTATGGGAGCGCTCGCCGGGCTAGGCGTCGGCGGCGCAGTCGGCGGTCTGATCGGCGCGCTGGTTGGCATGGGCATTCCCGAGTATGAAGCGAAACGGTATGAAGGCCGGATCAAGGAAGGTGGCATCCTGCTTTCTGCTCACTGCGGTACATCCGAGCAGATCACCCTGGCGAAGGCCGTCCTGAAGGAGATGGGTGCCGAAGACATTTCTTCAACGGGCGAAGCGGGCGCGGACACCAAAGCGGCCGCTCAAGCGTCGAAGCTCTAAGCACCGTTATCGGGTAGCCGTCCCATCGGCTACCCTCAATCCAAGAGTGAGTCGTCAGGAAGGAAGAACGAATGGACAGTAATCGAGGACTTGTGCTGTTTGGCGTTGGGTGTGCCGCGGGAATGGTAGGAGCTCTCCTGCTGACATCGAAGTCGGGCCGCGAGACCGTCGCGTATCTTCGCGGAGAAGCTGAGGAGGGAACGAAGAACGTTAAGGAAGGCGTGGACAATCTGAGTCACGCAATTACCAACGCAGCGGAACGAGGAAAGAAGGCCGTTCGGCATCAGGCAGAGAATATTAGCGCGGCCGTTGATGCCGGGAAGCAAGCCTATAGGGAAGCGCAAGAAACCACACCCTAGAAGCGATTTCCGAAGTCTCCGCCTCCTGCAAGACAAGGCCATGGCGCGATCGCTGACGATGCTGATGAGAGAACTGAGTGATGATCCTCACGCCGATACAAGTACCGACGCCCTGCGCACTACGGAACGGTTTACGCGACCGAAGATCGGGCACAGGGACATCAGCCGGGATCCGGCGCACATGGCAGGAAAGTGACGCGGACCGCGAAACGGCGGCTTCCGTAGTATCCTGAAAAAATGCCGAAAGCAGCCGCAACCACACGCGAGATACTGATCAAAGCGCTGAACGAGGATCTCTCGCGCGAATATCAGGCGATTATCTCCTACGTCAACTATTCGCAGGTGCTCAAGGGCGCCGCGTACATGAACATTGCCGCGCAGCTAACGCTTCACGCGAAAGAAGAGCTGGACCACGCGCTCCAGATCGCGAATCACGTGGATTACCTGGGGGGAATGCCTTCCGTGACGCCCAAGCCTGTCAAGACGTCGGAAAAAGCGGAAGACATGCTCAAGTTCGATCTGGCGAATGAGCGAGAGACCATCCGCAACTATCGCCGCCGGGTGAAGCAGGCCGATGAGCTGAACGAATTTGCCATCGCGGAAAGTTTGCGCGGCATCCTCGTACAGGAGCAGGATCATCTGATCGCATTAGCTACGGCCCTCGGTATCGATGCCCCCGATCCCGGGATTGCCGACGAGTAAACGGCTCCGCGCCGCCCGCAGGAAGGAACGAACCATGAAAGCCTTCTGCATTTTCGCTTGGATAACCCTTGCGCTGATCCCAGCGGCAATGCCACTTTCAGCGCATCATTCATGGCCAACCCGCACCCGATGATCACTCTTGAAGTTCAGACCACAAACGGCAACACGGAGAAATGGCAGGTCGGTGGCCCGGCCCTCAACCGGATGGAGGCCAACGGCTGGACCAAGACCACCGTCAAGCCCGGCGACGTGATCACAGGCATCGGCTATCAGTACTCCGATGGCCAGAAGATCATCAAGCTGGTGCGTGTCGTCCTTCCCCGCGGTAAAGAGCTTCTCGTATACGGCCGCTGACTCACCGGCATGCGTAGCGTCCGCCGCGCCAGCGGCTGAGTTTAAACGGCTTTGCGGGACCTTGGATCGCAAACTCCCTCGAACCCGACTTCTAGCCCGCTTGGTGCATGGCGAGTCTGGGGGACGGGATTGACAGCCGACGCCGCCGTACAGTGCATACGCGCCGCAGATGCCAAAGCTTACACTCAAACTACATGCTCAACCGGGGCTATGCCTACACCACAATCATCAGCAGCAAATACCATGGACAAACCCTGCTCTCCCACTTGGCAAGCCTTTACCCCCACTCAACCCCACAAGCCTGGCAACAAAAACTAAACAACGGCGAAGTCACCCTCAACGGCGTCACCGCCACCGGAAGCGAATCGGTCACTTTAGGCCAAACCCTTGTCTGGAACCGTCCACCGTGGATCGAACCAGACTCCCCTCAGCACTTCGAAGTGCTATTTGAAGACCCCCATCTGTTGGCCGTAAACAAACCCAGCGAGCTCCCCACCCTCCCCGGCGGCGGCTTCATGGAAAACACCCTCCTGCGCCTGGTGCAAAAGCAAACCCCCAACGCAAACCCGGTCCACCGGTTGGGCCGAGCCACTACTGGCATCGTCCTCTTCGCCAAAACACCGCAGGCGGCCTCTCATCTATTCGCAAACTGGAACACACCCAAAATTCAAAAAATCTACCGGGCGCTGGCTCAAAACATTGCACAGCACGACGTCTACGAAATCCTCACAGCCATCGGCCTGGTACCGCACCCGCTCATCGGTTCCGTGTGGGCGGCCAACCCAGGTGGCAAACCGTCACAGTCACTCGCAAGGGTGATCTCACGCGACTTTGGCATCGGCACAACTAGCACCACAACATTTGAGGTAAGCCTAAATTCGGGCCGCCCTCATCAAATCAGAATCCATCTGGCATCCATCGGCCATCCCCTGGTAGGCGATCCTCTGTACGGCCTAACCGGCCAGCCTCTTGAAAATCTCCCCGGCCTCCCCGGCGATGGAGGATATTTCCTGCACGCCCACTATCTGAAATTCCACCACCCCATCACCGGAGAACAAATCAATCTTGAGGCAGCTTTGCCGTCCGGATTCTCATCGCACCAGTAGGTTCACGGCGGGGATCAAACCAGGGTGGCCGTTGTAACCCGCGCGATCCCGCTACTCCGATAATGGTGGTTACCAGGTCTAATGCCGGAACGACCGTTTTTGCTTCACCATTCAGAATGCCGCTATATAGACGAGTGATCCACAACTTCCCAGAAGCCGACTTCTGGACAACAGATTCAGCGACGACGGCGGCTGCCCGAGAAGCTTCTCGTCTTAGTCAGCGGCGGCGTCGGCTTCGGCCCGTCGCCCGGCGGTTGGCTGGTACGCATCGAAGCCAGAAACGCCTGCACATCCGTCACGAGCCCGATGGGCCGCGGCAGCGACGGCAGTTCGCGATATTGCACTTGAATCCCCAGTGCGCGCTCATAGTTGCGCACATCGGAGCGTTCGAGCGGAGTCACAAAGGTCCAGGAGGCGCCGCGTGCGCCGGCGCGGCCCGTGCGTCCGACGCGATGAATGAAGTTTTCCGCCTCCTGCGGCAAATCGTAGTTCACGACATGCGCGATGTCATCCACATGAATCCCGCGCGCCGCCACGTCGGTGGCGACCAGTACACGGTAAGCACCGTCTTTGAAGCCCTGCAGCGCTTTGTTCCGCTGGCTTTGCGAGCGGTCGCCGTGGATCGAGGCCACCTTGTGTTCCCCACGCTCCAGGAATTTCGCGAGCCTGTCGGCGCCCTCTTTGGTGGCCACGAAGACCAGGAAAGAGCCCGTCTCGTTCTTGAGCAGATGCTCGAGGAGATCAAACTTGGAGCCCTGAGCGACTTCGTAACAGAAGAGATCGATCTGGGCGGCCGTTTGTGCGCACGCCTCCACCGCGATTCGCACCGGATTGTGCACGTAACTTGCGACCAGACCCGCCACCGATTGCTGCATGGTCGCTGAGAAAAGCATTGTGTGGCGTTTCACCGGAAGATTATCGAGGATGATGCGCAGAGAGGGCAGGAAGCCCATATCGAGCATCCGATCGGCCTCGTCGAGAACCACAGTGGCGGTGCCGGAAAGATCGATCAGCCTCCGGTCCAGATAGTCGCAGAGACGGCCCGGCGTCGCGATCACCACTTCGGCCCCGGCCTGGATATCGCGCAACTGGTTGGTCTCGCTCATGCCGCCGACAACCACGGCGGTGCGGATGCGCATGCCGTGGGCGAGTTGCCGGAATGCCGCATCGATCTGAATGGCGAGTTCGCGTGTGGGGCTAAGGATAAGGACTTTTATTGTTTTGGTGCGGGGAACGGCGACGAGAGCTTCAATCACCGGAATCGAGAACGCCAGAGTCTTGCCCGTGCCAGTCTGCGCGGTCGCCACGACGTCGCGGCCTTCCATGAGTGGCGGAATGGCCTGCGCCTGGACGGGCGTTGGAGTGACGAATTCGTTCTTATCGAGGTTGTTCCGCAACGCGGAGCAAAGATTGAGTTCGGAAAAATGCTTTATCAATTGTGTTCGGTTCTTCCTGCGGCGAACCGGAACGTTCTCAGTTTTCAGGATAGCAGCGTTAAGAAAGTGCGTGAGGCTCGAAACGCGGCGTTCGCAGAGCAGACCAAGGCGGATCGATTGCGTATTCCAGAAAGTCCCAGGATACGGCGTTGTGGTAAATGCGCTGTGCTGAGCTGCTGAATCGGGACTATGTTGGACCTCCCGCGCGTATATCCGGTCACATTGCGGCAATATGAGATAGAGGGTGAAGCGGAGATGAAGAAAAAGCTCGACGCCTACAGGAAACGCCTGGACCCGGCTCAAATTGCCGCGGGCATGAATGCGGCTGCTAAGAACGCGTACCGACCCGCCGAAGACGCTGTCACACTTCTTAATGCGTGCCGCTTTCCGTCAGCAGCTGCTCTCGCAATTTTGGCAATCGAGGAAGCTGGAAAGGTTTCAGTCCTCCGCGGGCTTTCGCTCGCAATGACCGATGACGAAGTTGCTGAAGGATGGAAAACCTATCGGACTCATACCCGTAAAAATGTGGCGTGGCTGTTACCCACGCTTGCCGCTACCGGAGCAAGAAAGCTAGACGACTTCAAGCCGTTATTTAGTGGCGATTCTGACCACCCTTGCGTCCTGGATCAACTCAAACAGATTGCGTTCTACACCGATTGCCTCGGTGACGCAAACTGGTCGATGCCTGACGAGGTGATTGATGAGTCGGTTGCGCGCATGCTAGTCGATACCGCAAAGGTTCTAGCGCATAGCCACGAGTGCACGGAGCAAGAAAGAATTCTGTGGACGGAACACTTGGGGCCGGTGTTTAAGCTAAAAGATCCAGACTTTCTGAAGCAGGCGCTAACAAGTTGGTATTCCGCCATGCAAACAGCCGGTTTAAAGCTTGAGGGTCCCAATGAAATGGAACGCTTTATCCAAGATGGAATAGGCCCGGACACCCTCAGCCGTGGGTGATGGTCTCAGTCCGATGGACGCCCGAAATGACGCTCGCGTCACCTCGCCATTCTGAACGCGGGACGAAGGCCAGTGCGTCAGGATCACCTTCAATCACATTGCTCCTTCGAGACGGCGTTCTGGGAAACAAGGCTCGCTTCCCACAACCCGACATATGGATAGCGACACCGCGCGATCGGCTGCCCTTTGGGCGCGCGGTGCCAATTTCAACTTAGAAGCGATCCGGCAACGCACAACCATTTTGTGAGAGCGTGGGTTCGTGAGAGCGTGGGAAGGACCACGAGATGCGAAAAGGGTTCACGAGAAAACCAAAAGCAGACGAGCCCACGACGCCAGGCAAGAACTATATAACGCCGAGCGGGCTGCAGC
>Ga0209483_1000085_pt1 | contig 89209 bp, 89 predicted proteins | sample NGEPerA_FD_184508 | JGI IMG/M metagenome (GOLD analysis project Ga0209483, IMG submission 184508) | Arctic peat soil microbial communities from the Barrow Environmental Observatory site, Barrow, Alaska, USA - NGEE PermafrostL2-A... | ecosystem: Environmental > Terrestrial > Soil > Wetlands >... | reverse complement strand
TGAATTATCCGCATGAAAAAGGTGCGCTATCCCCGCGCTTTCGCGGCGAACATGCGCTGCGCCGTTATCCTAATGGCGAAGAACGCTGCATTGCCTGCAAATTGTGTGAAGCGATTTGCCCGGCTCAAGCTATCACCATTGAAGCAGGCCCGCGGCGCAACGATGGCACGCGCCGCACCACGCGCTACGACATCGACATGGTCAAATGCATCTATTGTGGCTTCTGCCAAGAGGCATGCCCTGTGGATGCCATTGTCGAAGGCCCGAATTTCGAATTCGCTACTGAAACCCGCGAAGAGCTATTGTTCAGCAAAGAAAAGCTGTTGGACAATGGCGATCGTTGGGAGCGCGAAATTGCCCGCAACCTCGTGCTCGATGCACCGTATCGCTGAGGTAGAGAACCATGCTTGCAACAACTTTCTTCTTTTACCTCTTCTCAATATTGGCCATTGCCTCAGCCATGTTGGTGATCACCGTGAAGAATCCGGTTCATTCCGTGTTGTTCCTCATCTTGTGTTTCTTTAATGCCGCCGGATTGTTCGTATTGAGCGGGGCTGAATTCCTAGCCATGATTTTGGTGGTGGTTTATGTGGGCGCCGTGGCTGTGTTGTTCCTCTTCGTCGTGATGATGTTGGATGTGGATTTCACTGAACTGCGTTCAGGCATGTTGAATTACTTGCCAGTGGGCGGCATAATTGGCCTTATCCTGTTGGTAGAACTTGTGCTGATGTTGACCACTTGGTCATTGCCAGTTGGGCAAACTGTGGCAGCAAGTCCCGACGCAGTTCAGAATACCCGGGCGCTGGGCCTCGTTCTTTACACCAAATATGTTTATTTCTTCCAGACAGCTGGTCTCATTCTGTTGGTGGCGATGATTGGTGCGATTGTGCTAACGCTGCGCCACCGCACGGGTATCAAGCGCCAAAATGTTGCCGCACAAGTTGCGCGCGGGCCGGCCACCGCCGTTGAAGTCAAACAAGTTCAATCAGGGCAGGGCCTCCAATGATCGGGTTAGCGCATTATTTAACAGTGGCGGCCATTCTGTTCACCATTGGTATTTTTGGCATTTTCCTAAACCGCAAAAACGTCATCATCATTATGATGTCGATAGAGCTGATGTTGCTGGCGGTGAATATCAATCTGGTGGCTTTTTCAACCACGATGAATGATTTGACCGGGCAGGTTTTCGCACTTCTGATTTTGACTGTGGCTGCCGGCGAAGCTGCCATCGGCCTGGCTATTTTGGTTACCTATTTCCGCAACCGCGGCACAATTGCGGTTGAAGATATTAACATGATGAAGGGCTGATGATGGTTCAGGTAATTCTATTTCTGCCCCTAATCGGAGCGCTTATTGCAGGGCTTTTTGGCACCAAAGCCTTTCGTCAAATGGGTAGCGATGCTGAAGTCTATGCAGATCATTCAGCGGCTCATGATGCGCATGCTAATGACCACGCCCATGGTGATCACGCACATGATGACCATCATGGTTATGACGGCCCGCCATGGCCGATGTATTTGACAACGGGATTACTCTGCCTTTGCGCCATTTTCTCATGGGTTATATTCTGGGGCTTCCTGCATGAAGGCCATAATCAAGAAATCGATTTACTGCCGTGGATCACCTCTGGCTCCTTGAAAGCTGCTTGGTCAATCCGCCTAGATGCGCTCACCGCAGTTATGCTGGTGGTGGTAAACACAGTTTCTGCCTTGGTTCACGTCTATTCGATTGGCTACATGAGCCATGATGAACATCAGCCACGCTTCTTTGCGTATCTCTCGCTTTTCACTTTTGCCATGTTGATGTTGGTAACTGCCAACAATCTTATACAGATGTTCTTCGGCTGGGAAGGTGTTGGTCTTGCGTCCTATTTGCTGATCGGATTCTGGTATGAGCGTGAAACCGCCAATGCCGCAGCGATAAAAGCCTTCGTTGTCAACCGCGTGGGTGACTTTGGCTTTGCCTTAGGCATCTTCGGCGTGTTCATGACCTATGGTTCGGTTGAATTTCCGGTGATCTTTGCTCATGCGCCAGACGCTGTGGGTAAAACCATTCATTTCCTTGGCCATGACTGGGATACACTTACAACCTTGTGCCTCCTTTTGTTTATGGGCGCTATGGGCAAGAGCGCGCAGTTCCTGCTGCACACTTGGCTGCCCGATGCGATGGAAGGCCCAACGCCAGTGTCTGCTCTGATCCACGCCGCCACCATGGTGACGGCTGGTGTGTTCTTAGTGGCGCGCCTTTCGCCTTTGTTTGAATTGGCCCCTCATGCGCGTGAAGTTGTCACCGTGGTTGGCGCCATAACCGCCTTCTTTGCTGCAACTGTGGCCCTTGTCCAAAATGACATCAAACGCGTGATTGCTTACTCAACCTGCTCTCAGCTTGGTTACATGTTTGTAGCTATGGGCGTTGGCGCTTACGGCGTTGGCATTTTCCATCTCTTTACCCACGCTTTCTTCAAAGCATTGTTGTTCCTCAGCGCTGGTTCGGTGATCCATGCGATGTCTGGCGAACAAGACATGCGCAAGATGGGCGGCCTTGGGCCTTATGTGCGTATTACCCAAGTCATGATGCTGATTGGCACTTTTTCACTCACGGGCGTTGGCATTCCCGGCATTCCCGGCTTTGCGGGGTTTCATTCAAAGGATGCAATCATTGAAGCCTCTTATGCTGGCGGAAGCACATTTGCTTTCACGCTATTAGTGATCGCCGCTTTCTTCACCTCATTTTATTCTTGGCGTCTGGCCTTTATGACTTTCTCTGGCCCGACGCGTGCAAGCAAAGATGTTATTGAGCATGCCCATGAAAGCCCGCCTGTTATGCTGATCCCGCTTTATGTTCTGGCGCTGGGCGCAGTGGTTGCAGGTTTTGCATTTCAAAATTGGTTTATGGGCGAAGGCCAAGCTGAGTTCTGGGGCGCTGCAATTTATCGTTCAGCCGACAATCACATCCTCACGCAAATGGAAACTGTGCCGCTGTTTGTGAAGTGGTCGGCCTTCGTTGCTATGATTACTGGCTTCGCTTTGGCTTGGTTGTTCTACATCCGCGACACCCGCTTGCCCAAGGAACTGGCCGCGCTCAACCAACCAGCATACAAATTCCTACTCAATAAATGGTATTTTGATGAGCTTTATAATTTCATCTTCGTGCAGCCCGCCTATTGGCTTGGACGCCTGTTTTGGAAGGAGGGCGACGGAGCAATCATTGACGGCTTCGGCCCTGACGGTGTTTCCAGTGCTGTTGTTGCCACCACTGCTCAGGCGGTGAAGTTGCAAACCGGATACGTCTATCATTATGCCTTCGCCATGTTAATTGGCGTAGCCGCAATTATCTCTTGGTTCTCATTTGGGGGCACACACTGATGAACTGGCCTCTCCTCTCGGTCATCACTTTCCTACCATTGGTGGGCGTTGCCTTTATTCTACTCGCGCGTGGCGATGATGAAGCCGCCGCACGTTATGCCCGCTGGGCTGCGCTGTGGACGACGCTTGGTACCTTTCTTGTCTCGCTGCTGATTTTGCCGAACTTCAACACAGCTGCTTCTGGCTTCCAACTGGTTGAAAATCACCAATGGTTGGGCTTGGCCAACTACCGCATGGGCGTAGATGGTATTTCCATGCCCTTCGTTTTGCTCACCACTTTCCTTATGCCAATTTGCATTGGCGCGTCATGGTTCGTGAAAATGCGCGTGCGCGAATATATGATCGCCTTCTTGGTCCTTGAAACATTAATGATTGGCGTGTTCTGCGCGCTGGATCTAGTGCTGTTTTATGTATTCTTTGAAGCAGGCCTCATCCCAATGTTCTTGATTATTGGCGTGTGGGGTGGCCCACGCCGCGTTTATGCCAGCTTCAAGTTCTTCCTTTATACGTTGCTTGGCTCTGTGCTCATGCTGATCGCCATCATCGCCATGTATTGGCAGGCGGGCACCACGGACATTGCTGTGTTGCTCACCCGTGAAAACGGATTTCCAGCTGCCATGCAAACTTGGCTGTGGCTTGCCTTCTTTGCTTCCTTTGCAGTGAAGATTCCGATGTGGCCAGTTCATACGTGGTTGCCCGATGCCCACGTTGAAGCACCAACTGCTGGCTCAGTGGTTCTGGCCGCTATTCTGCTAAAGATGGGTGGTTATGGCTTCTTGCGATTCTCGCTTCCGATGTTCCCGGATGCCAGTCATTATTTCCAACCGCTTATTTACACGCTTTCCATTGTGGCGATTATTTACACTTCGCTGGTGGCACTCGTGCAGGAAGATATGAAGAAGCTGATTGCTTATTCATCAGTCGCTCACATGGCTTTTGTGACGATGGGTATTTTCTCATTCACGAGGCAGGGCATTGATGGTGCGATTTTCCAGATGATCAGCCACGGCTTTGTCTCTGGCGCTTTGTTCCTCTGCGTGGGCGTGGTCTATGACCGGATGCACACGCGTGAGATTGCGGCTTACGGTGGCCTTGTTAAACTCATGCCGCTTTATGCCTTTGTATTCATGTTCTTCACCATGGCAAATATCGGCTTACCCGGCACATCAGGTTTTGTGGGTGAGTTTATGACGCTACTTGGCACTTTCAAGAACAACACTTGGGTTGCCTTCTTCGCAACAAGTGGGGTGATCTTGTCAGCGTGTTACGCGCTAACACTTTACCGCAAAGTCATATTTGGGGCGCTCATCAAAGATAGTCTCAAACACATCCCAGATATGACGCCGCGAGAGCTTGCTACGCTGGCCCCACTTGCCGCATTGGCGCTGTTTTTCGGCATCTATCCCTCGCCCATCCTGAACCTCTTTGGGGTTCCGGTAGAGGCCATACTCAAAACTTTGCATGTCGCGTCGGCCACAATGGGCGATGCCATAACAATCGCGTTGCGGTGATCTCATGAGCTTGTTTCAACAATTAGGCTTTGCCGCCGCCCTTCCTGAAATTGCACTGGCTATACTGGCCATGGTGCTGTTGCTGGAAGGCGTGATGATTAAATCCACGACGCCATCAACTATTCGCGGCGGCGCAATTGCTGGCCTTGCAGCAGTTGCTGCTTTGGTGATTTGGAAATCGGGCACGGGTTCGGTCACAGCATTTAACGGCGCATTTGTTACTGATACGTTTGCTCGCGTGATGAAGGTGATGGCTCTAACAGGTGCGGCCGTCACCTTGGCAATGAGCGGTAAATATCTGCGCCGCAACAGCATGGACAGTAATGAATATCCCGTGCTCATCTTGCTGGCCACGGTAGGCATGATGCTGATGATCTCGGCCTCAGATTTGATTGGCCTGTTCCTCGGCTTAGAGCTTCAATCACTTGCACTTTATGTTGTGGCTGCGATGAACCGCGACAGCGCCAAAGCATCAGAAGCGGGCCTCAAATATTTTGTGCTGGGTGCTCTTTCAACGGGCTTGCTGCTTTATGGTGCTTCATTGATCTATGGCTTCACTGGTCACACGGACTTTGCCGCCATTGCAACAGCGGTTCAAACTACTGGCCCAAGCTTAGGCGTAGTGTTTGGCCTTGTGTTCTTGATGGCGGGCCTGGCCTTCAAGATTTCTGCAGTGCCTTTCCATATGTGGACGCCAGATGTTTATGAAGGTGCGCCAACACCTGTTACGGCCTTCTTTTCCACAGCACCAAAGATTGCAGCCATTGCGCTCTTTACCCGCGTTTTAGTCGGCCCCTTTGCGCACCTCATTGGCCAATGGCAACAGGTAATTGAATTCATCTCAGTGGCCTCTATGGCCTTTGGTGCAATTGCCGCCATCGGCCAGAACAATATCAAGCGCCTGATTGCTTATTCCTCAATCGCCAACATGGGTTTTGCATTAGTAGGCCTCGCTGCCGGCACACAAGAAGGTGTGCAAGGTGTCGTGGTCTATATGCTGATCTATCTCGCAACAACGCTAGGTACTTTTGCTTGCATCTTGGCAATGCGCAGGAAGGGCGTTTATGTTGAACAAATTTCCGATCTTGCCGGCCTTTCTCGCAATGACAAAGGCATGGCCTTTGTGATGGCCATGATGATGTTCTCGCTGGCTGGCATTCCACCATTGGCTGGCTTCTTCGGAAAGCTTTTTGTATTCTTGGCCGCTGTGAAGGCAGGGCTTTACGTTCTTGCGGTGCTTGGCGTGGTGTCCTCAGTGATCGGCGCCTATTATTATCTGCGCATTGTTAAGATCATGTATTTTGATCCGGCGGCCGAAATGTTTGACGGCGCTGAAAAGCGCTTGGCTGTTGTGGCCTATGCGTCGTTGATTTTCGTTTTGGGCTTTGTATTTTTCGCTCCGCCTATCGTGGCTCTAGCCGCCAACGCCGCTAAGAGTTTGTTTTAGCCATTGCGCATCCTGCGGCTTGCCACGGTTGATTCAACCAACCTCGAAGCAAAGCGATTGGCGCAAAGTGGTGAGCGCGGGCCGTGCTGGATTGTAAGTGCTGAGCAAACCGCAGGCAAAGGCAGGTTAGGGCGCGCCTGGGTTTCTGAGCCTGGCAATTTCTATGGAACACTACTGTGGCCAACGATTGCACCACTCACTGCGATATCGCAGGTCAGCTTTGTCGCGGCCTTAGCGGTTCATGAAACTGCAACCAAATTTTCAGATGGCGCGGCCATATCGTTGAAATGGCCCAATGATTGTCTCTTGGACGCCGCTAAGTTCTGCGGCATTTTATGTGAAAGTTTGGGCAATGGTCTTGTCGCCATCGGCATCGGCATCAACATTGCCCATGTTCCAGAGAGACTGCCCTATCAAGTGGCACGCTTGAGCAACGCCACAGTTGAATCAGTATTTAAGCAACTTCAACTAAGTCTATCAAAACATTTAGAAATATGGAATGATGGTAATGGCTTTGACCGCATTCGTGAAAGCTGGATGCTGCGCTGCCCCCACGTCGGCACTAAAATAAGCGTGGACGGGCAGGCCGGAACGTTCACTGGCCTTGGGTTAGATGGCGCTCTTTTGTTGCAACTGCTCGGCGGAGAAGTCAAAACAATCTATGCAGGCGATCTAAGGGTAGAGTATCAAACCAAATAATGACAACCAAACAACCTAAGCATCCGCACAAGCAGCAAAAACGTAAAAACGATCTCGGTGAAAGCCTTGTCCTGCTGCCGTTGGGGGGCATCGGCGAAATCGGCATGAATTGTTATTGCTATGGCGTTGGCCCTTCCAACACGCGCGATTGGCTGATGGTTGATCTGGGCGTGAAGTTCGGTGATGAGCGCGACCCCGGTATTGATGTTATCATGCCGGACGTTGGTTTCATTGCGAAAAACCGCAAACGTTTTCATGGCCTCGTCATCACCCATGGTCATGAAGACCATATCGGTGCTGTTGCGCGGCTGTGGCCGCAACTGCAGTGTGAAGTTCACTGCACGCCGTTTGCCGCTGAGCTATTGAAACTCAAATTCATCGAGCATGGTATTGATGAAGATGTCCCCATGGTTGTGCATAAGCCTGGTGCGAAATTCACTTTGGGCCCATTCAAACTAGAACTGGTACCAGTGACCCATTCCATTCCTGAGTCATGTGCCTTGTTCGTTGACACGCCACAAGGCAATGCGCTGCATACCGGCGATTGGAAAATCGATCTCCATCCCCAGCTTGGTCACCACATGGCCGAAAAGCGTTTTCGTGAATTGGGCGATAAAGGTGTGGATGCGTTAGTTTGCGATTCAACCAATGTCTTGCGTGAAGGCTTGTCGCCATCGGAAAAAGATGTGGCGGCCACATTGGGTGATATTATCACCAATGCAACAGGCCGCGTAGCCGTCACTACTTTTGCATCTCATGTCGAACGCATATTGGGCGCGGTGCGCGCAGCAAGGTCTGCGGGCCGCGAAGTGGTGATTGCTGGCCGCGCGATGCGCAACACTATTGAGGCAGCCCGCAAGGTGGGCTTGTTGAAAGATGCCGGCGCGTTTTTGGATATTGAAGAATTTGGTTATCTGCCTAATGACCGCGTACTTCTATTGTGCACCGGAAGCCAAGGTGAACCACGCGCCGCCATTGCGCGGATCGCCGAAGACAGTCACCCGCAGATCGCATTGGAGAAGGGCGATCTGGTGATCTTTTCGGCCCGCACCATTCCAGGCAATGAGAAGGTGGTTTCCGCCGTTATTAACAATCTTGCCAAACAGGGCATTGATGTGCTCACCGCTGATGATGCTTTGGTGCATTCTTCTGGCCATCCGCGCCAAGGCGAACTGAAACAAATGTATGATTGGGTGAAACCCAAAATACTCATCCCCATGCATGGCGAAGCACGCCATTTGGCTGCGCATATCGCTTTTGCCAAAGCCCATGGCATTGCTGAGACGATATTGCTTGAGGATTGTAAAATTGCACGCCTGAAACCGGGTGAGGCGGAGATCATTGATGAAGCGCCCGGTGGTCGCTTACATCTCGATGGCAAACTGATTGTGGACAGCGAAGATGGACCTGCCAAACAACGCCGCAAGCTATCATTCGCTGGCATAGTGTTCATCAGTGTACTGATGAATGATAAAGGTGATCTTGATGATTTGGTTTTGGAAGCAGATGGCCTGCCGCCATCGCTGCCAGATGAATTAGAAGATTTGGCCGAAGAGGCATTCATCGCAATGCCACGTGCCCGCCGCAAGGATGATAATATGGTGGCTGAAGCTTTGCGCACTGCCATGCGCCGCGCGTGTGACAATGCCTGGGGTAAAAAGCCAATATGTAAAGTGGTTGTACACCGCACCAGCTAGGAGGAAATATGACACGCCATCTCTTTCAAATTTTGTCGGGATTTCGCTGGCTGATGTTGGTTTTCTGTTTTGGCTTGGCTGCGTCCCTTTTTGGGTTTGCCTGTGTTTTTGTTTTGAAAGTGTGGAAGTTTCTTTTGGCGGTGCCCACAATTGGCGAGATTGATGTGGTGCTAAAACTGCTTGGGTTGATTGATTATGCTTTGCTGGCTGGATTGATTGTCATGGTGATGCTTTCAACTTTTTCCTCGTTCATTGAAAACCAAGATGATTCTGTAAGTGTTTCGTGGCTGTCATCCATTTCGTTTGGCGCATTGAAACTTAAACTTGCCTCAACTATTGCGGCGATTGGAGCCATTTCATTATTGGAAGATTTTTTCCAGGAAGCACCTTTGAGCTGGGCAAATACCGGAATGGGCCTCGCCATCGAAATTGTGTTCCTGTTGGTGATAATAACTTTTGCAATGGTGGATTATCTCGCAAACAAGAGCCCTCATTGAGTAAGGCGCGTTGCTGCGTTAAGCCCAGCCCACCATGGCAAAGCGTGATTCTGTTCCCCCATCTCCACCTGCAGCAATTGAAGGCATTGAGCTCAAAGATGCGCTAGAAGAGCGCTATCTGGCCTATGCGCTTTCAACCATTATGCACCGTGCATTGCCCGATGTGCGCGATGGGTTAAAACCGGTTCACCGCCGTTTGTTGCATGTGATGCGTCTGTTGCGCCTTGATCCGAATTCCGCATTTAAGAAGTCTGCAAAAATCGTTGGTGACGTAATGGGCGGGTATCACCCCCATGGTGATCAGGCGATCTATGAAGCGATGGTGCGTTTAGCCCAGGACTTTTCGTCGCGATATCCACTGGTGGACGGCCAAGGCAACTTCGGCAATATCGATGGCGATGGTGCGGCCGCCTATCGTTACACCGAAGCCAGACTTACTGAAGTTGCGCGTCTCATTCTCGAAGATGTCGAAGAAGCCACCGTAGATTTTCGCCCCAATTATGATGGCACTTTGGAAGAGCCGGTGGTTCTGCCAGGCGCTTTCCCCAATCTGTTGGCAAATGGCTCATCCGGTATTGCGGTGGGCATGGCCACCTCAATTCCACCACACAATGTGGCCGAGCTCTGTGACGCAGCTTTGCATCTCATAAAAACGCCAGGCGCTAGCGTGGAAAAGCTCACACAATTTGTGCTGGGGCCTGATTTTCCAACTGGCGGCATCATCATTGATGGCCGCGAACAAGTTGTTGAAGCATATCGCTCCGGGCGCGGCGGTTTTCGCATTCGCGCGCGCTGGGCAAAAGAAGAATTGACACGCGGCGGTTGGCAGATTGTTGTTACTGAAATTCCTTACATGGTGCAGAAGAGCCGCTTGATTGAGCGGATCGCTGAATTGCTAAACGACAAAAAACTTACCCTGCTGGGTGATGTGCGCGATGAAAGCGCTGAAGACATTCGTGTTGTGTTGGAACCGAAAACCCGCAACATTGAACCTGACCTGTTAATGGAGCAGCTATTCCGTAGCACTGAATTGGAAAGCCGTTTTCCACTCAACATGAATGTCCTTTCACGTGGCAAAGTGCCAAAAGTCATGTCGCTCAAAGATGTTTTGCGCGAATGGCTGGATCACCGCCGCGAAGTGCTACAACGCAAGTCGCAACATCGACTCGATGAAATTGCGCGTCGCCTTGAAATTCTGTCTGGTTATCTCGTTGCCTTCCTCAACATTGATGCCGTGATCAAGATTATTCGTGAGGAGGATGAGCCCAAACCGGTTTTAATGCATCGCTTCAAGATCAATGACACGCAGGCCGAAGCCATCCTCAATTTGCGCCTGCGCGCATTGCGGCGTTTGGAAGAAATGCAAATCCGAACTGAACATGATGAGCTGACCAAGGAGCAAGGCGGCCTCAATGCCTTGCTCAAATCCGAAGACAAGCAATGGAATGCCATTGCTGATGCAGTCAAAGCACTGAAAGAAACCTTCTCCAAGAAAACGCCATTGGGCCGACGCCGCAGTGATTTTGCTGAGGCTCCCGATGTGGGCGAAAGTCTCGATGAGGCCTTGGTTGAAAGAGAGCCGTTAACGGTGATCTGCTCTGATAAAGGCTGGATTCGTGCTTTGAAAGGCCATGTCGAAGACCCCTCAACCCTAACCTACAAGGAAGGCGATAGTGGCAAGTTTACAGTAAAATGTATGAGCACTGATAAGATCATGCTTTTCACATCATCTGGAAAATTCTTCACCCTTGAGGCTTCAAAACTTCCCGGCGGTCGCGGGGCTGGTGAACCGGTGCGCTTGTTGGCCGATGTTGACGCAGCGGACGCCTTGGTGGCGCTGTTTGCCTACAAATCGGATTCAAAATTGCTGGTCGCGTCAACAGATGGCGATGGCTTTGTGGTGGCGGCGGTCGATTGTTTGGCCAACACGCGCAAAGGCAAGCAAGTATTGAATGTTAAGACGCCAGCGGAAGCCATCTGCTGTGTCGAGGTTGCCGCTGGTGCCGATTATGTAGCGAGTATCGGTGATAATCGGAAGTTGCTGGTGTTTAAACTTGCTGAGCTGCCGGAGATGACGCGTGGCAAGGGCGTGCGTTTACAGAAGTTCAAAGATGGTGGCTTGTCTGATGTCAGCACATTCAAGCTTGCCACTGGCTTATCTTGGCTTGATAGTTCTGGCCGAAGCTTCTCTGTCACTGATCTGGCTGAGTGGATTGGCGAGCGTGCCCAAGCAGGTCGTCTACCACCACGCGGTTTCCCAAAATCCAACAAGTTCTAGCATTGCTCGAGCCAAAAATGTTTCCTGCGAACAACCATAGATATATGGTATGTCTTATTTGCAGCTAAAGATATGCAATTCTCTACCACTGAGGGTTAAATTCGATTTCAATTTTAAAGGAAGGGAAACTTTTTACCGCTACTTAAGGAGATCTTGGCCGGGGGGCCTAGCGTGACCTGGCTGACTTGGATGCAGTAAGGCAACTGAGAACATAATGTTAAATGTGAACCAAGCTTATAGGTTGTGGGCGCATCAGGGTAAACTTCAGCCTGCGCCAACCCGAATTGACGAAGATCAAAATAATTCTGATCAACCTCTATATCAAGAGGGCGGGGTACGCATCACTGTTGGTACCAAGGGAACAGAAATAAAGTGGCTGGCTCAATCGCCGTGCGTGGCATCGTTGTTTTCTGTGATCAATTGGCTGCCCCAAGCAATCGCACCCGTTATTTTGCGCTTTCATTCATCTGGCTGGTTTGAGGAATTTTTTGATAAACCCGAAAACGCTGCCAAACGCATTGAGGCTTTGATTGCGCGAAGCGATCGGCATTTTCCAGTGAGAACATTTGTTGAAGAGGTTGAACCCTCACGCAATAATGTGGCCAAGCTGCTTGTTGATATTTTAGAAAACCCGGGCGGTGCCGATATCTATTCGGTTGAATGTGAATTTAACAAGTTCAACAATCGCTTCACCGTAGAGCACATTGGTTCGAAATCTCCCATTGCTCGCTTTTATGGAACTTATCCCAATACATACCCCTGCACAGTATCAAGCTATGGCGACAGAGTGAGCGCAGGGTATAACGCCGTATTATCTTCAGGTAAACCTCGGGTTGATCATGTGCTGGCGGCTTTCCGTCTGCCAGACAATCAGGTTCATTGGGTGCCCTATCACCGCTTGATCTTGCCTGTTACGGGGGCACACAACTCCGATCGCGTACGTGTGGTATCTCAAATTGCACCGATCACCTTTCAGGTGATTTAGCCCTCTGCACTTACAAGCGTGTCGCCGTCTTGAGCTTGAATACTCTCCTCAACGATTTGTTCGAGGAATGAACGTTCGGCAACTGCGAGATATTCAACTTCTTCAACATTGTCGGAGTGCCAAAGCCAACGTAAAAAACCACGTTCGATATATGGATAGCCCATCCGGCTAGCATAACCACGCGTCGCCATGTGAAAGCCTGTCAGCGCCCAAATAGCATCAGGGTTCCATTTGCACAAAACCAGCAATGAACCCAGCCGCGAAAACAGTTCAATGACACGGCGGTTTTTGACTTCGCGGTCAACCCATAGCTCTCCATGATAAACCAAAATTCCTGAGAGCCTATCCGCAATACTCCCCTGTGGCGGCCTCGCATGACTTGGCACCATCAGCTCATTACGGCGCATATAAACGCCGATCATATAGTTGGCGCACCATTCACTCAGGCTGATATCCATCCGATCACAACGATAGGCTTGCATGCCGACAGTCTTGCCGGTTTCATCGCATAGGCCCATCCAAAAGGCTCTATCGCCAGTGAAGTCACATACAGTGTGATCATGCATCGGAGCTGGCTCTAGATTTCGTGCAAGACGCTTTGCCTTAGCGAAGTCTCCCATGTCAGAGCTTATCGTTGTCACAAGCCCCAGGGCACTAAGCTCTTGCTCAAGCTGTGCCACCATTTTGCACACACCAAACGGGTTCGTTAAGCTACGAAGCTGCTGCATCCAAGATCCTTCAGCCACAAGATACATTACACAAACGGTGAATTAGCGGTGATTCGATTGCTGGGCAATCAAATTGCCTCCTAGGGCTGCGTAAGATTGCAACTTCAACTTGCGCGACAGTGAAGTTGCCAACCTTGAGAACTGAGCCTCTCCTGCGGAAGGAAGCGTGCCTTATAGGCCATTTTACGTGAGCCCTGAACCAAGAAGCCCAAATAGAGATACGACAAGTTGAGGCGCTGAACCTTTGTAATACAGTCAAGAATAACAAAGCTACCCAAACTGCGGCCCGCTTCGCTGGTATCAAAAAATGAATAGATGAGTGAAAGCCCATCATGCAAAACGTCCACCAAAACCGCTGCCGCCAATTGCCCGGCCTGTGGGTGGTTCTTGCCAAAGCGATATTCAAATAGCCTTGTATCCACCATGGTTTCATCCACCATCGCAGCAAAATCCAACACACTCATATCGGCCATTCCACCATCCGCATGGCGCGTATCTATATAGGCGCGGAATAAATCATAATGTTCCTGGGTTGCAATCGCAGGCACGGCCCTTGCCACTAAATCCTCATTAGACTTGCGAACGCGGCGAAAACTTTTCGTCCACTCAAAGGAATTCACTGGAACTCGCACCGAAGTGCAAGCGCTGCAAGATTCACATCCGGGCCGATAAGCAATATTTTGACTACGACGAAAACCAGCTTGGGTGAGTTGGCTAATTAATTCCCGCGGATCATTGCCCAAAATATGCGTAAAAACCTTCCGCTCAACCTGCCCAGGCAAATAGGGGCAGGGGCTGGGCGCAGTGATAAAGAACTGCGGGAAGTTTCGGCGCTCGGCGGTCATGGCCAAACTATCCATCTTTATTGAATATGAAGCAATAACATTTGGCTAATTGGCGGTTTTGGTTTTATTTGCATATTCAAATCTGGAGTAGCTTCATGCAAACAAAATGCGCGTTTTTGGGTCTGGGTGTGATGGGCTTTCCAATGGCTGGCCATTTGGCCAAAAAATCTGGGGCAGCGGTTACAGTTTATAATCGTACGGCTGAAAAAGCTCAAAACTGGTGCAAGCTCTATGGTGGCACATCGTTCGCCACCCCCAAGGCTGCCGCGCAAGGCCAAGATTTCGTGTTTGCCTGCGTGGGCAACGATGGTGATTTGCGCGCTATTACTTTGGGCACAGAGGGCGCATTTCACGCAATGAAGAAGGGGGCGGTTTTTGTAGATCACACCACTGCGTCGGCTGATGTGGCGCGAGAGCTTGCAAGCGAAGCCGCTGCGCGGGGCTTGGGCTTTGTTGATGCACCGGTATCAGGAGGCCAAGCCGGCGCCGAGAATGGCACGCTTACTGTGATGTGTGGTGGCGATGAAGCCACTTATGCCAAGGCTGAGCAATACATTATGTCTTTTGCGCGCATGGCAAAATTGCTGGGCCCATCTGGCAGCGGCCAATTGGCCAAGATGTGCAACCAGATCGCCATTGCCGGTGTTGTGCAAGGTTTGTCAGAGGCCATCGCCTTTGGCATGAAATCTGGCCTCAATATGGAAGATGTGATTGGCGTAATTTCCAAAGGCGCTGCAGGCTCATGGCAAATGGATAACCGCCATAAAAATATGATTGCAGGAAAATTTGACTACGGCTTTGCTGCTGATTGGATGCGCAAGGATTTAAGCATCTGCCTTAATGAAGCTCGCAAGAACGGGGCAAAATTGCCTGTGACGGCTTTGGTCGATCAATTCTATGCCGATGTGCAAGCGATGGGCGGCGGCAGGTGGGATACGTCAAGCTTGATCAAACGTCTTGTCTAACGCAAATTAAGTTTTGAGCTTCCTCGCCATATCCAATGCGAAGTAAGTCAAAATTCCATCAGCGCCAGCGCGCTTAAACGCCATCAGACTTTCGGCAATCACTTTATCTGCGTCTAGCCAGCCACGCTCAATGGCGGCCATTAACATCGCATATTCGCCAGACACTTGATAAGCAAAAGTGGGCACCGAAAATTCACGCTTTACGCGCGATACGATATCAAGATAGGGCATGCCCGGCTTCACCATCACCATGTCGGCACCCTCTGTTATATCCAAGGCGACTTCACGCAGCGCTTCGTCGCTATTAGCCGGATCCATCTGATAAGTGAGTTTGTCGCCCTTTAGGAGATTGCGAGAACCAACCGCCTCACGGAAAGGTCCATAAAAGCCAGAGGCATATTTGGCAGAATAGGCCATGATCGCCACATCTTGAAAACCAGCAGCGTCCAGCCCTTGGCGTATGGCCCCGATGCGTCCGTCCATCATGTCCGATGGGGCAATCACATCGCAGCCCGCCTTTGCTTGCACCACGGCTTGTTTGACCAGCGCCTTCACACTCTCATCATTCAGGATGATGCCGTCTTTCATAATACCGTCATGGCCATGCATTGTGTAAGGGTCTAACGCCACATCACACATAATGCCAATCTGCGGCACAGCTCCTTTGATCGCGCGCACGGCGCGGCACACAATGTTTTTAGAGTTGAACGCCTCACTTGCAGTTTCATTGCGCAATTTAGCATCAGTGTTGGGAAATAATGCGATCATGGGGATGCCGAGGGTCGCCGCCTCTTTTACCTTTTCGACAGCCACATCAATCGACAGACGATTAACCCCAGGCATGGAGGAGATCGGCTCTTGCTTGCCTTCGCCTTCAATCACGAAAATTGGCCAAATGAGATCAGCCGCGCTCAACGTATTTTCGCGAACCAGATTGCGCAGCCAAGGTGTGCGGCGGTTGCGGCGTAAGCGTGTTGTGGGGAAATGCGGGGTTGGTGTTGTCATGGTGGTTTTAATACGCGGCGGCGTTGGCTTTGGCAAATTGGCAAACTCGCACGACTTTTACGCAGAATTGAAATAGAGACTCGATTGTTTAACCACGCTCCGAAACTAGCAATTAGGGCTGTTTTTCAGGTCCTTATCAACTCTAATCGAATTCAAACGTATTTTGCTAAAATATAACAACAAATTTACCCAGACTCTTCAGCCCAGCTTAACACGCCAGGCGTAATTTGACACCACAAGCCCGAACCCACCCAACAAGAGGTAGGTCAGGCAAACAGGAAAACAGAGGTGTCACTATGAGTATGATCTCAGTTGTGGGGGATAAGCACGACGGCAATGTTGCGCCGGGTGTAACTATTAAAGCAAAATATCTGCAATCGCTGACGCTCATTGAGCGTTTGCATCGCCGCTTGCTCGATGTGATCAAGGATGACTTTGATCGATCAGGCGAAAAGGAAGTTAACCCAGTTCAGGCCTTGTTGTTGTTCAACATTGCCGACGCTGAATTGACTGCAAGCGAACTCAAAACGCGTGGCCATTACCAAGGCTCAAATGTTTCTTACAACTTGAAGAAGTTGGTGGAGATGGGTTTTGTCAACCACGAACGTTCAGTCGCTGACAAGCGCTCTGTTCGTATCAGCCTGACCGAGAAGGGCGAGAGTATTCGTGCCCGTGTTGATGCGCTTTATAACCGACAGTTGTCGGCGATTGAGCAAGTCGTTGGGCTCAACAATGATGAGTTTGAAAAACTCAATCGCTCGCTGGCACGTCTTGAACGTTATTGGACCGATCAAATTCTCTATCGTCTTTGATAGAAGCCTAAACTCAGGAGAGCGGCAAAAGAGCCTGTTCGCGTTCGTCACCAACGCGGGCGGGCTTTTTGCTTGCCTAATTCTTCGACACTAACTAATGCGCTGCACGTTAGGCCAAGTTGCGAACAGCAAGCTGCGGAGAGGTGGCAGAGTGGTCTATCGCGACGGTCTTGAAAACCGTAGGGGGTGCAAGCCCTCCGGGGGTTCGAATCCCTCCCTCTCCGCCAATTGTTCAAACGATTAATCCATTATAAAACAAATGATTAAATGGAGTGTCATATGAGTATTATCCGCATAAATGAATTTCAGGCAGCGGCAGGTAAAGGAGAAAATCTTTTTTCGTTTCTGAAGTCACTTGTTCCATATATTTCATCCTGTGAAGGCTGTTTGTCATGCGAAGTGCTAAAGCATTCCGATAAAACAGGTGAGTTCGTTGTATTGGAAAAATGGTCTTCTATTGAATCACACCAAAAATCTCTCGCGGGATTTCCGAAAGAAGATATGCAAGCCGCTATGCCCCTTTTCGGAGCGCCGCCCAAAGGGGCCTATTATAAAAACTGACAAGGGTAAATCGTTCATGGAATTCGATAATAAATACTCTTTTCTCTTTGTCCTGTCGAAAATCGTCAACTAAGGCCCGCCATTAACTCGCCCACATTAACCAAATAGTGTTGTCCCAGGGGTCACAGGACTAAATTTTGTCGGATTTGCCCTGTTAATCTTCATTAAAGTATGATTCTGATTGCCATGTTGTTTTGACCTAGCCCAAAAGGCTTGGTAGAGGCTGTGGCGAATTAAGTATTTAGAGGTTGCGGAAAAATGAGTTTAGTAATGCGGACAGCGCGTAGATCCAGCTTTATGGCTGGTTTGGCGATTATGGTTTTCGTGCCAGGTAATCTTTTAGCGCAGACCGCTTCTAGTGGGTTGTTTGATCCGCTGGGAAAACAAGAGGCCCCCTTAAAGCTTGCAGGGGTTCCAACAACCGTGACTGAAGTTGTTGCAGGCCAAAACCAGATGCCGATGCTGCAATCCAATGGTGAGAAACTGCTGACGGAAGATTCCGCCAAATACCGCGCTGTCATTGCCTCGGGTGGCTTTGTGAAAGTGCCTGGGTTTGCCTTCAAGAAAGGTGACGAAAGCCCCAATGTCGGAATTTTGAATCAACGGTTATTCCAAGAGGGTTATTTGCAGGTTGAAGGAACTCAAGGCCAATTTGCCAATGTGTTCACCTCTGCAACCAAAGACGCACTCAGCCGCTTTCAGAGCAACCATGGCCTATTCGTAACAGGAAAAATGGATGCGTTCACCTTGGCTGAATTGAATGTTCCAGCCGAGCAACGCTTGGCCACGATTGAGGCCAACATTCCACGCTTGGCGACCTATGAAGTTGGTTTGGGCGATCGTTACATCGTGGTCAACGTGCCCGCTCAACAACTCGAAGCCGTTGCCGGTGGCCGTGTTGCTGAGCGCCACAACACCATCGTGGGTCGGCCAGCGCGCCCAACGCCCGTGGTAATGACCGGCATTGAAACAGTGAAATTCAATCCTTACTGGTTTGCGCCATCATCTATCGTACGCAAAGACATTTTACCTAAGCTGCAACATGATTTGAGCTATCTGAAGCAAACCGACATCAAAATATTCAAAGGCGACCAAAACGGCCCTGAAGTTGACCCCAAGACCTTGAATTTTAAAACTCTGGTGGCGGAAGACTATTTGTTCCGGCAAGAGCCTGGCCCAGAAAACGCTATGGACACTGCCAAGATTGAGTTCAGAAGCCCATTCGGCATTTATCTGCATGACACTCCAGAAAAGCAGATGTTTAATTACAACAACCGCTTCTTTTCTTCGGGCTGCATCCGCATTCAGAACATGGCGGGACTGGTAAATTGGGTGTTGAACGGGCAGGATGGTTATAATCCAGACAAGATTGCTGGCATGGCCAAAACGTTGGAGCGTTTGGATGTAGGCCTTGTGGCCCCATTGCAACTGCGCGTGGCTTATCTAACTGCATGGCCTTCGCTGGGTGGCACGGTTTCCTTCCGCCATGACGTATACCAAATGGATGGCTCAGGCTTCATCGTTGGCCAGCCGATGGCCGTGGGTGAGATGAGCCCAGACAATAAGCGTTTTGTTTTGAAGCCATTGCCAAGTGCCCCATCAGTTGATGATGCCGAAGCCGGAGGTTCGGGTTTCTTTGGATCAAAGATGGGCAAAATGGATGGTGCAACCGCTGCTAGCACTGGTGGTGGCACGGCTAGCATGGCGACCACAAGAGCCACAGAGCAACTGGCGTCATCATCAAAGTCTGGTTTATTTGATTGGCCAAGCTATTACAAAAAGAAAGCAGCTGAAGAAAGTGCTGCGGCTGATAAAATCAAGAATCCCAAGAAGAAGCTCGACAAAAAGACCACTGGCAAGGCTTTAGCTGATGCCAAGGCCAAAGATAAAAAGTCACTGGATAAAAAGTTGGTCGCCAAAAAATCTACATTGAAAAAGCCTGGCGCTTGCAAGCCAGATGGCAATGCGGCCGATGGCTGTTTGCCAAAAGTAGACACGCCGGACAAAACGGCGGAAGTGCCAAAGCCCGTTGATACTACTGCGGCTGCCGATGTGCCGAAGCCGGAAGAGCCAGCAGCACCAGCGGTTGTGCCAACACCTGCAAACTAACTGCGGCGTGATGTAGGCTTTACCGAAGCGCCTGAGCCTGCCATAGAGCAGGCTCAAATTTTATGGAGCAGGTGATGGCAACTAAGTCTCACAAAGTGACCAAGTCAGTAAAGAAATCAAAGTCAGTTAAGGGTAGGGCCAAACCACTTTACCCCGGCTTCTTCAAAGACAAACTTGCCAAGGCTGACCCTAAGATTGCCCGGGCCATCAAGTCAGAACTTTTACGCCAACAAAATGAGATTGAGCTGATTGCGTCGGAAAATATCGTCAGCCGCGCTGTGCTTGAGGCCCAAGGCAGTGTGATGACCAATAAATATGCCGAAGGCTATCCAGGCCGTCGCTATTATGGTGGCTGTCAATATGTGGATCAATCCGAAGAACTGGCGATTGACCGTGCCAAAGAACTCTTCAATTGCGCTTATGCGAATGTGCAACCCCATTCAGGCTCGACTGCCAATCAGGGGGCATTCTTTGCGCTGCTGCAACCGGGGGATACATTCATGGGCTTGGATCTGGCCTGCGGCGGCCATCTCACCCATGGCTCACCCGTCAACCAATCAGGCAAGTGGTTCAAAGTCGTCTCTTACAAAGTGCGCGAAGACAATCAGCAGATCAATTATGACGATGTTGCCGCACAAGCCTTGCAGGAACGCCCCAAGCTGATCGTAGCGGGTGGCTCTGCTTACCCACGACAAATTGATTTCAAACGCTTCCGCGAAATAGCTGATTCAGTTGGTGCATATCTCATGGTAGATATGGCCCACTTTGCCGGTCTTGTTGCTGGTGGTGCGCATCCAAGTCCCTTGCCTTATGCCCATGTGGTAACAACCACCACGCATAAAACTTTGCGTGGGCCCCGTGGCGGTATGATTTTGTCTAATGATGAGGCATTGGGTAAGAAAATCAACTCGGCGATTTTCCCGGGCCTCATTGGCGGGCCATTAGAACATGTGATTGCAGCAAAGGCCGTGGCCTTCGGTGAAGCGCTGAAGCCTGCCTTCAAGAAATACGCGCACCAAGTTGTAGCTAACGCCAAGGCCTTGGCCGATGAAATGATAAAGGGCGGTTGCGATGTTACAACCGGCGGCACCGATACGCATCTGCTGTTGGTTGACTTGCGCAAAAAAGGCCTCAGTGGCAAAGCTGCTGAACAGGCCTTGGGCCGTGCTTTCATCACTTGCAATAAAAACGGCATCCCATTTGATCCCACGCCATTCACGATTACCTCTGGCATTCGCTTAGGCTCACCCGCTGCAACCTCACGCGGCTTTGGCGAACATGAATTCCGTGAAGTTGGCCATCTGGTGAATGAAGTGCTCGACGGGCTTGCTAAGCATGGTGAAGAAGCCAATGGCAAGGTTGAAGCTGCCGTGAAGCGCAAAGTGCTCAGCCTCACCAAAAAATTCCCGATTTATAATTAGGGAGAAAACATATGCGCTGTCCATTCTGCGGTAATGCCGATACCCAAGTGAAGGACAGCCGCGCCTCTGAGGATAACAGCGCCATTCGCCGCAGGCGAGCCTGCCCAGATTGCGGCGGTCGGTTCACCACATTTGAGCGCGTACAATTGCGTGAACTTTCGGTGATTAAGCGCAGCGGCAGGCGAACGGTTTTCGACCGTGATAAGTTAGCGCGCTCAGTTCAGGTGGCTCTGCGTAAGCGCCCTGTTGAAGCTGAGCGTATTGAGCGGATGATTTCTGGCATCGTTCGCCAGTTGGAAAGCTTGGGCGAAACCGAAATTAAGTCTGAACAAATCGGCGAATTGGTGATGGAAGGCCTGAAGACGTTGGATGATGTAGCCTATGTGCGCTTTGCTTCTGTGTATCGCAATTTTCGCGAAGCCAAGGATTTTGAGAATATCATTGGTGAATTGGCCGCTGATGAGGATAAGGCTTAATTCCAGTGACAGACGCGGTTGATACCGCGTTTTGTGTCGCCTGCTTTACAAGTTATTTTGCAGCCGTTCGGTAGGCTTAAGCTGAAAGTGCCGTGCTGCGTGCCGCCCATCAGTCGTTTGTATGAAATCGCCACTGGATCGCCGCGACAGACGCCGGCCCTTGCGACAATCGGAGCGAGCACCACTGATAGAGCAAAGGAATAAATCAAAACTAACTTCATGCCCATCTCCAGAAAAAAGCTGAAGTAAATCCTAACCAACTTCTCATCTCAGTCAAGTCGCAACAAAAAAAGGCGAACCGGAGTTCGCCTTTTACTGTTCCTTGCAACTACCTTAAAACTTGAATTCGAGCCTTGCGGAAACCAAGTTGGCGTTACAGCCAACAACAAGTGGAATTGTTTCCCCTATGGACGTTGCTGTATTTTCTGCCATTTGGGCTAGCCGCGACAACATAAACAAAGCTGGATGAATCAACTTAAGCGTTGGCTACTCTTGCCTGATTATTCCGCCACAGCAAAAATGCTGATGCCGCCATGATCATCGCAATGCCAATCCACAAATTACCCGCGGGCAAATAATGGAAGGCTAAAAAGCCAGCCAACACATTGAACGGCAGGCGCAGATCATCAAAGGGCTGAAGGAATGAAGCATCAGCCTTGGAATAAGCTTTAGTGAGGAACCACTGCGCAAAAAACTGGATAACGCCGCCTGCCAGCAAATAATAGAGGATTTTGCCTTGTGGCCATTCAAACCCTGCTGCAACTGAAAACGCCCCGTTCCAGATTGTGATGCCAATAAGCAGCCACATGGTGATGGTTTCCGCACGTTCGGTGTTGGTAAGCTTTTTAGTAATCAGCGAAACTGCGCCCCAAAGCACCGCAGCAGCGATAGGAGTCAATGACCAAGCATTGAAACCCGAACTCCAGGGCTGCAAAACAATCATTGCACCGGTAAAGCCAAGCGCCGCGGCAAACCATCGGTCGGCACCCACATCTTCACCAAGGAAGAATTTTGCACCCAGCAGAATGAAAAAAGGAGAAGTCATCACCAGTGCGATAACTTGCCAGATTTGCACACCATGTGAAAGGCCAAGCACAAAGGCCAGTACGCCCAATCCAGAGAGTGCCACGCGGATGAGATGCAGAACAGGAAATTGGGTTTTCATCGCGCCCAATCCATATTTCCAAATGAAGGGTAGGGCGACGATCAGGCCGATAAAATATTGCCAGAAAGCATCGGACGTTGGCTTAAAGCCAAGCCCACCGTAATCGGTTGAGCCAGTCACAGTTTGTGTAATCACATTGATAGCAGCAAAGGCAATGCCTGCACCCACTATAAACGTGGCCCCGGTGATGGGATTTTTAGTTGGGATATTCTGATTCATGTCGTTCGTCCTTTCATAAACATGAATCAGGACGACTAGCCGCGATGCGAGGCATCGTCGGCACAGGCGCCACGAAGGTGACGCTGCCTTTCTAGTCTCTTTCATCCGGACTTTAACCGTCGGCCCTGGAGTCTCACCAGATCTGCTGACATTTCCCAAAATGGAAAACCGCTCGCGGGCTTTACCGCCGGTGGGGACTTTCACCCCGCCCTGAGTTTGCTGGATTAGTCCAGTAGCGCGGAGATAGTATGCCTGTTACAATCTTGCAAGCCCCGCCCTTGCAAGGGCCTTGAAGCGCCGCTAAGGCCAGCCTCATGAGAAATTTGAAATGACGACGCCAAAGCCCAGAACGCGCAAACTGCCCGTTGCCAAATCTGCCGCCCGTTTGGGTGCCGTTCAGGCACTATATCAAATGGATCTGGCTGCAAGTGATCTGGGCGAGACGCTGGCACAATTTGCTTCGCGCGCCACAGGTGAAGATTTTGACGATGGCCAATGTGGAGAAGCAGATTATAAATACCTGAGGGATGTGGTTGAGGGCACAGTGCGAGAGCAGGCCTTGATTGACGTTACCATTGATCAGCAACTCACTAAAGAATGGCCCATCCACCGCATCAATGCCATCATGCGCGCAGTGCTGCGCGCCGGTGCTTTTGAAATCATGTTCAAGGAAAATGTGCCGGCCAAAGTGGCCATCAATGAATATGTGAATGTGGCCGCAGCCTTCTTTGATAAAGATGAACCCGCATTGGCCAATGCGGTGCTTAACGCTTTAGCGCGGGCGCGTCGGCCAGACGAGTTCAAAGCTTAATCGGATTCCAATATCGGATAACAGTCGTCGCACAAGATGTAGTATTTACATCAGACATCTGATCTGCGCCCCTCAATTCCATCAACTATTTTCCATCAAAACCCATTGCAAATGGGGCAAAAGTTTGGCACTGAGATGCAATCTTCAGCACCACGCTCGTGAAGCGTGATTCCTAGTGGCAAGGTTTTGCAATCCTCCCACCGCGGCCATCGTCCCGGGTGCTGACAACAAAAAACATTTGAGGGAATACTATGACTTCCACACTTTTCTTTATCGTATTGGCAGGGCTTCTATCCGTCGTTTATGGCATTGTTACTTATCGCGGGCTTATGGCCCAAGATGCGGGCACCGCTCGCATGCAAGAAATATCTGCTGCGGTGCGCGAGGGTGCTTCAGCTTATTTGAAACGCCAATATACCACGATCGCTTATGTTGGTGTGGTGATCTTCATTATTGCTCTGATTTTACTTGGCTGGAAGTCAGCCGTCGGTTTTGCTATCGGCGCCATTCTTTCGGGCCTTGCTGGATTCCTTGGCATGAATGTTTCGGTGCGCGCCAATGTGCGTGTGGCCCAAGCGGCGACCAAGTCTCTGGCTGGTGGCTTGGACCTTGCCTTCAAAGCGGGTGCTATCACTGGTCTTCTGGTTGCTGGCCTTGGTCTTTTGGGCGTGACACTTTATTTCGGATTTCTGACTGGCTCTCTGGGCCTTGACCCAACAAGCCGCGAAGTGATCGACGCGCTGGTTGCAACATCTTTCGGCGCATCGTTGATTTCGATCTTCGCACGTCTCGGCGGCGGCATCTTCACCAAAGGTGCAGACGTGGGCGGCGACATGGTGGGCAAAGTTGAAGCGGGCATTCCTGAGGATGATCCACGCAACCCAGCAACCATTGCTGACAACGTAGGCGACAATGTTGGCGATTGCGCTGGTATGGCCGCTGACTTGTTTGAAACCTATGTGGTGACAACTGTTGCCACCATGGTTTTGGCCGCCATCGTGCTACCAGATGCGATGAAGCTCGCTGGCATGGTTCTGCCACTGGCCATCGGTGGCGCTTGCGTCATCACCTCGATCATCGGCACTTTCTTTGTAAAACTTGGTGCCAACAACAACATCATGGGCGCTTTGTATAAAGGCGTGATTGTAACTGGCGTGTTGTCTCTGGCTGTTCTCTACCCAGTGATGAGCTATGTTTTTGGGGACATGCATGTTGACTTGGGCGGCTTCACTCCGGTGAACCTATTTGAATGTGGCATTGCGGGTTTGGTGATCACTGGCGCCATCGTTTGGATCACTGAATATTACACTGCCACAGGCAAACGTCCGGTGAACTCAATTGCCGAAGCCTCAATCACCGGCCATGGCACCAATGTGATCCAAGGTCTGGCTGTGTCGATGGAAGCAACGGCGGTTCCAGCCCTGATTATCATTGGCGGCATCTTGGTCACCTTCAACCTTGCTGGTCTCTTCGGCATCGCCGTGGCTGTCACCACGATGTTGGCTCTGGCTGGCATGATCGTAGCACTTGATGCATTTGGCCCGGTCACTGACAATGCTGGTGGCATTGCCGAAATGGCGGGTCTTCCTAAGGAAGTGCGCCACAACACCGATGCGCTGGATGCTGTAGGCAACACCACCAAAGCTGTCACCAAAGGCTATGCCATTGGTTCTGCTGGCCTTGGCGCTCTCGTGCTCTTCGCCGCTTACACGCAAGACTTGAAGTACTTCGCGGCCCATGCGGTTGATGGCTCATTCTTCAAAGGTGTGAATGTGACGTTTGATTTGTCATCGCCTTATGTGGTGGTTGGCTTGTTGTTCGGCGGTCTATTGCCATATCTCTTTGGCGGCATGTCGATGACGGCTGTAGGCCGCGCAGCGCAATCGGTTGTGGTTGAAGTGCGCCGTCAGTTCAAAGAAAATCCCGGCATCATGAAGGGCACGTCCAAGCCTGATTATGCGCGGGCTGTGGACTTGCTGACCAAAGCGGCAATTAAAGAAATGATTTTGCCTTCGATGTTGCCAGTTCTCTCACCCATTGTGGTGTTTGTGTTGATCAATTTGATTGCAGGCAAGGCCGCTGCCTTCTCAGCCCTGGGTGCGATGCTCATGGGCGTGATCGTGACCGGCTTGTTTGTGGCCATCTCGATGACAGCGGGCGGCGGCGCATGGGACAATGCCAAGAAATCATTTGAAGATGGTTTTGTGGATTCTCACGGAGTGAAACACATGAAAGGCTCAGAGGCCCATAAAGCTTCCGTCACTGGCGACACCGTGGGTGATCCCTACAAAGACACCGCTGGCCCAGCCGTCAACCCAATGATTAAGATCACCAATATCATCGCGCTCTTGCTGCTGGCGGTGTTGGCGGGCCATTAAGCTCCAATCTTCATCCTTCTCCGCGCAGCGGGGAAGGTGCCTTCTTGGGGCGGATGGCGTGACTACAACTAATTTAAAAGCCGGAGCAGCAATGCCCCGGCTTTTTGCTTATGAGAAAAATGGATCGTCAGCATTTTTCAATTCGCATTTGTTGCCGTCAGGGTCTGCAAACGTACCGACGGTGCCCCAATCATAGTCTGCAATTTTCACAGTCACGCCGCGTTCCGTAAGTTGTTTTGCTGTCGCGCGCACGTCTTTGACATTAAAACGCAGCATAGTCGGGCTCTCGTCGTTGAGCTTGATCTGGGAACTTGCTTTGCCACCCGTTTCAATCATCAAATATCCATCGCCAAATCGTAAGCATACGAGTTTGGATTTCACATACCAGACAGGAAGCCCGATGATGTCGCGATAGAAACGTACGCAAGCATCGAAATTTTCGGTGCCGAGAATAATGCCGCAAGTCTCAATCTTGAGGGGTTCCAAACTGGTCATCGTATTTACTTCTACTTCCCGCTCACGGCCTTCTCCAACGTCGCGCGAATAAAGCGCTGATATGCCATCCTCTCAGGCTTCGCTTTAATCTTCTTGGCGTCTCCTAATGCTTCGCGGTATTCAATAGTCGATCAGGTGTTTGGCCTGCGCCGACAAACAACTCTTTCAACAGTGAGAATTCCGAACCAACAACCGGAGTCTTATTGGTATTGATGTCAATGATACGGCCATCTTTCAAGCCATATTGTGCAACCCCATCCAACCGGTCTTGCCGATCAAACCTAACAGCGATGATCAGCCGGTCTGTTTCCACTGGTTTGAAAAACGCGGTCTGTTGCATCGTTGATGAAATGTAATAATAGCTATCGCCTGCGAAATTGATCGAAGCTGTTGTTGTGGGTGAGCCGAGCAAACCCTCAACCTCGGTTTTCGCCATACCCGTGTGCAATTGGTTGAATGCACCAGGCTTAGGGATATAACCACGGCGATCAATTTCAGGCGTACAGGCTGTTAGGCCGCTTGCAATCAGCGCCACGAAAAGCCAAGTAGGGGCTGAAAAATTCCATTTAGTCTTGAGGGCCATGCATACACCTGATTTAAACTACGTATTTTGCCCCGACTTACCCGTGGAGGCAAGGAAATGATCTTCAATTTGCTGTTTAGCAGGAAAGCTGATCAGGCAAAAACGCTCTATGCGGCGATTGTGGCAGCCGCGCGGCAGCCCCAATTTTACCGTGACATGCAGGTGCCTGATACTATCGATGGCCGTTTTGACATATTGGTGATGCATCTGGCCTTGGTGGTCATACGCTTGCATGGTGAGCGAGATAAATTGCGCCAACAATTGGTCAATCAGTTTTGCATTGATATGGACGACAACATAAGAGAATTGGGAGCAGGGGACTTGAGCGTTTCAAAGAAAGTGCGCCGCATGGCAGAGGCATTTCAGGGGCGTTATGTTGCCTATGAAGCAGCGCAGGATTTAACCGCCATGAGCGATGCTATTGCCCGCAATGTCTATGCAGGCAAGGCCCCATCAGATGCCTTGGCCCGTTATGCGCTTGCAGCGCGTGGCAAACTTGCTGCACAAGCGCTCGATGATATTGTTGACGGAAGGCCGCTGTTCACATGAGCGCCAAATCCTTCACTCCGGAGTTTTCACGGCCTCTATTGGTAGACCGTGTGCCGCGCAAAGGATCGCATGAGCATTTTCAAGCTGACCCAGCTGAATGTGCAAAATTGGCCAAGCGGTTCTCTATTTACGCGCTGCGCAAGCTTTCGGGCCGCCTATTGCTCGTGCCATGGCGCGGTGGCGGAATTAAAGTTACTGGAACAGTTGAAGCTGAAGTTGAACAAATGTCAGTTGTGTCACTGGAAGTATTTGCAACTCAAAATAAATTTGAAGTTGAGCGATATTTTCTTCCAGCCAACAAAATTGACGACAACATAGAAGATGACGCCGATCCCATCACCAATGGAGAAATCGATTTAGGTGAAATCGTGGCTGAAACACTGAGTTTGGAACTTGACCCTTACCCCCGCAAGCCGGGCGAAAGCTTTGGCGAAGAGGCAAATAATTAGGTTGTTTCAGCCCTTGAAGCCACTATCTTCCCAATCGGGTTATTGGAATCAAAGTTTTTGAACACAGAACTTATCATAGCTATCGACGTCATGGGGGGTGATCATGGACCAGTCACCACTATTGCGGGAGTGGATTTGGCTGCACAGCGCCATCCCGATGCACGCTTTGTGCTTTTTGGTGATGCGAGCGCCATTGCTGGCCCATTGGCAAAAGCTAAATATCTGCAAGGCAGAGTTGAAGTACGCAATGCGGAAATTACTGTGGCGATGGATGAAAAGCCCAGCCAAGCGCTGCGCCGTGGGCGCTATAAAAGCGGTATGTGGTTGGCCATTGATGCAGTGGGAAAAGCTGAGGCCAAAGCTGTGGTCTCAGCGGGCAATACTGGCGCGCTGATGGCCATGTCGCGGTTTGTGTTGCGCACGCTGCCCGGTATTGAACGCCCAGCCATTGCCGCCATTTGGCCAACGTTAACTGGCGAAACTATCGTGCTCGATGTGGGTGCAACTGTAGGTGCTGATGCGCGCCAGCTAGTTGAATTTGCCATCATGGGTGAGGCCATGTCGTCTTGTCTGTTTGGCAAAGAACACCCCACGGTGGGTCTGCTCAACATCGGCACTGAAGAAGTCAAAGGCAACGATAGTGTGAAAGAAGCGGGCCGTCTTTTGCGCGAAATGAAACTGCCATTGCGTTATGAAGGCTTTGTTGAAGGTGATGATATTGGCAAGGGCAAAGTTGATGTGGTGGTGACTGAGGGCTTCACCGGCAATGTTGCGATTAAAACTGCTGAAGGCACAGCGCGTATGATCAACACATTCATGCGTCAGGCTGTGATGTCAACGATGGTTTCAAAGCTTGGTGCATTGTTAGCAAGTGGTGCGTTTACAAAGCTGCGCGATAGGCTTGACCCGCGCAAACATAATGGCGGAGTATTTTTAGGGCTCAATGGTGTGGTGGTAAAAAGCCACGGCAGCACTGATGCTTTGGGCTTTGCCAGAGCCATTGAAGTGGCCATTGATATGGTTCGCAATGGTCTCACGCAGCGCATCGCAATGGATGTGGCCGAAGTGCACGGGATGTTGCCGCTAGGTGATCATCACGGAGAAACAGCGGCATGATCCAATCGATTATAGCAGGCGTCGGCTCTTGCCTGCCGCGCCGCATCATGACCAACGATGATTTGGCCAAGCTGGTAGATACATCAGATGCGTGGATCACCGAGCGTACTGGTATCAAAGCGCGCCATATTGCCGCCGATGATGAGACAACCAAGAGTCTTGCGGTGGAAGCCAGCAAACGCGCACTTGCCCATGCAAAAATGGATGCAAGCGAAATTGACCTTATAATTCTGGCAACATCAACGCCAGACCATACATTTCCAGCCACTGCAACCGAAGTGCAAGAGGCTTTAGGCATAACCCAAGGTGCGGCGTTTGACATGCAAGCAGTTTGCTCCGGCTTTATTTTTGCCCTCGCCACAGCGGATGCCATGTTGAAAACTGGCCAAGCAAAAAACGCCTTGGTGATTGGTTCAGAAACGTTTTCACGCATTTTGGATTGGACAGACCGTGGCACGTGCGTTTTGTTCGGCGACGGCGCTGGCGCTTTTGTGCTCAAAGCAGATCAGGGCGAAGCCGGCAGGGGCATTCTGGCCTCTAAGCTGCGCTCAGACGGAAGATACCGTGATAAGCTCTATGTTGATGGTGGGCCGTCAACCACCAAAACTGTGGGTTTGCTGCGCATGGAAGGCCGCGAGGTTTTCAAACATGCAGTTGTTAATATGGCCGAAATTGTCGAACAAGTGGCCGTTGCCGCTGGCGTGAAAGTCGCAGACATTGATTGTTTCGTGCCGCATCAGGCCAATAAGCGCATTCTTGATGCTACTGCCAAGAAGCTGGGTGTTTCGCCCGAGCGCTTTGTGATTACAGTGGACAAGCATGGCAACACTTCTGCCGCCTCCATTCCTCTGGCCTTCGATGTTGGGCTGGCCGAGGGAAAAATTAAGCGTGGTGATCTGGTTTTAATGGAAGCCATGGGCGGTGGTTTCACCTGGGGCGCTATTGTGGCGCGGTATTGATTCAAAATCGCCTGTAACTCATTGAGATTGTGCAATCTTACTTGCCAGACAAGTATAATTGGCTTAATTGAACAGACCCAATGCGGAGGCGGTAATGAGCGGCAAAACACTAACACGCGCCGATTTAACTGAAGTCTTGCACCGAGAGGTGGGCCTTTCTCGCGCCGAATCGGCGGATATGGTCAATTCGGTTCTAGATTTGGTTTCACAGGCGGCGGTTGAGGGACATTCTGTCAAACTCTCATCCTTTGGCACATTTATGGTCAGATCCAAACGCCAGCGTATCGGCCGCAATCCTAAAACTGGCGTTGAAGTTCCGATTACGCCGCGTCGTGTGATGGTGTTCCGCCCAAGCCAAATCATGAAGAACGTTGTGAACGGCCTTGATCCGGGTGAAGACGATCTCGATTAAGGTGTGGTTTTGCGTGAAATCGTTGAACTGGGGAATAAGGTGCCATGATAATTGAAAAATCGGCGGATGCTTTCCGCACTATCAGTGAAGTCGCTGAATCTTTGACTGTTCCACAACACGTTCTGCGTTTCTGGGAATCACGTTTTAGCCAAATCAAGCCCATGAAGCGTGCGGGCGGGCGGCGGTATTATCGTCCCGCCGATGTTGAACTGCTGCGCGGCATTCATGATTTACTTTATAAAAAGGGCTACACCATTAGGGGTGTGCAACTCATCCTGAAAGATGAAGGTCAGGCCTATGTCGCAGGTATTGGGCGCGGCGAAATCATGCCGCGCAAAAGCGAAGTTGCAGCAGGTATTGCGCCTCCACCAGGCACTGCCAAAGTGGCCCCGCGCCCTGGGAAAGCGCCATTGGCGCGCACGGTGGGTGAAGCGCCGCGTGAAATTCACAAGCTTTCTGCAACCCAGTCGGAGGCTTTGCGTGCGGCCCTGAAAGATTTGGGCGATGCGCGCAAGTTTTTGGATGCAGTTAGCTAGAGCGGAATTGGGTAAAGCCGAACCAGTCGGTTTTAGCCATTCTTGAGCCGCTTTATGGTGGACATTTGGCGCAGCAATGCTAGATCAGCCCCCAAGTCGGAGCGTAGCGCAGCCCGGTAGCGCACTAATCTGGGGGGTTAGGGGTCGCAGGTTCGAATCCTGTCGCTCCGACCAACTAATCCCTCACGAAACACTCCAGGCAGCCAACACAGCTTTAGGGTTATCGCCGTTGGAGATGTAGTTTTGCATGGCTGCAAACAGGCCCCAAATTAGGCCCATCATCCAGAACCAGTGCCGCCAATGTTCAATATCAATCTGCAAGCCTTGCATAGTCATGACGATGAACGTCATCACCACAGGCACGGCAAAGGCCTGATAGGGTGAACGGGTGAAAACGGTTTTGATGCCCATATAAAAAGTGGACAGGCACCAGAGAATATAGGCAATGCCGCCAATCCAACCTCCTGACGCAAATGAATTGAGGAAAGTGTTATGCGGCGCTTCGCCGAAAATCTGCTCAAACTGATAAGGGCCAAAACCCATCGGCATACGCAGCAGCATTGGTATTGAGTTCAGTTGGTTACCAAAGCGACCGGTTTCACCGGCGTCATAGCTCTTCACCAAAACGAAGCGGTCCAAAAACGCTGCGTTGAGTGATGGAATTGACAAAAGGCCCGCAAGCAAAATTGCAATCAGAAACCCGCCGCCAATGCTAAGCAGCATTACATAGCGCCTTTGACGCAAAGAGGGCGTGAGAAGAATGCTTAGGCCAACAGTCAAAATTGAAGCGACCGCCAAATCAAACCACGCCCCGCGCGAGAATGCCAAGAGGAGTGCCAATGTATTCACCAGCAAGCAACACACAGACAAGATGCCGATGCGCAAGCGACCGAGCACCAAAGCTTGAATCATGCTGACGACCGGAAACACCAGCCAGGTTGAAAACACATTTGGGTCTTTGTATCCGCCGACCACACGAAAGGCATAGCTAACGCTCGGCGCTTCACCAATAGCGCTGATAACCATTATGAGCGGCTTTACGCCAAGGTAAATAAGTAATCCGAGGATTGAGCCAATAGTTGCCCCAATCCACCAAGCCTTTTCAATTTGCAAATAGCGCCGTGAAGGATCTGCCGCCACATAAGCTGCCACCAAAATAGCCACCATACTGATATACGCTGTTACCATTGAGTATTGTAACGGTTGGTCAGAATATGGAGGCACAACCGGCGTATCGATGCCAATGGCTGACACCACGCCAGCCAGCAGATAGATGATCATGAAGAGCAATGGCGTGGCAAAGCTACGTGCAAAATTCAACCCGCTAGTGGCGAACAACAGGATTGCGATGAAACTGAACAGATCGGCTAACGCAGGTTCAAATTTCACGAAGAAAGATGAGATAAAAATCGCTGAGATACATGACGTTCTGATTACTTCTAAGGAAAACCTTGATGGCCGTGAATTCATTTTCTCGGTAGCGATTGTCATCGGCTTAATAAGCATTCTGCGTGGTGATGAGGGCTAGTGGTGTGCGCGCCAAGATGTAGAGATCAAAAGTGAGCGACCAATGTTCAATGTAGTAGAGATCGCATTCCACGCGCCGTTCAATCTTTTCTTCCGTATCCGTTTCGCCTCGCCAACCGTTTACCTGTGCCCAACCGGTGAGACCTGGTTTGACACGGTGTCTGGCGAAATAGCCACGCACTACATTTTCATAAAGCGCGCTTCCCGCCTTGGCTTGTGTGGCATGGGGGCGAGGACCCACCAACGAAAGTTCACCCTTCATCACATTAAAAAGTTGTGGCAGTTCATCAATCGTAGTGCGGCGGATGAAGCGGCCGACTTTCGTAACGCGCGGATCACCTTTGGTGACCAGCTTTGAAGCCGTGACATCAGACTGATCAATGTACATTGATCGGAATTTGTAAACTTCAATCAATTCATTGTTAAAGCCATAGCGCTTTTGTTTGAAGAAGATTGGCCCCTTGCTGTCGAGCTTCACGGCAATTGCTGTGATTAGAAATACCGGAGATAATGCGATGAGAGCACATACACCGATGATTTTGTCGGTTATATCCTTCATCAATGGGCCCCATTCACCCAAGGGCTTGTCGTAAAGATTAAAGCACGGCAGGTTGCCGATATAACTGTATGATTGATTGGTGTAGCGTAGCTTTTGGCTGGCCGCACTAAGCCGGATGTTAACGGGCAAAATCCACAATCGCTCTACAATCTGTGCAAGTCGCGTCTCCGCCGTGGTTGGCAATGTAACGATGAGTGTGTCCACCGGATTGCTGCGGACATATGAAATGAGATCATCGATCTTACCCAACTTGCGCAAGTTCTTGACCTCAGCGGGTGCTCGGTTATTGGCGCGATCATCAAAAATGCCTAGCAGGTTTATCCCGCCTTCATGTGAGTTCTCGATCAAACTGATCACGTGAGCCGCATTGTTTCCGCCGCCAACTAAAATGCCGCGTTTGTTGAACCGGCCGTCTTGGTTCAGATAACGGATCAATTCGCCATAGCCTAAACGCCAAGCGATCAAAAACAACAGGTCCGACGTGGCCCAGGTTACAAACCAAATACGCGAAAGCTCATTGCCAAACTTGAAAAGGAAGATGAATACCAAAAGTACCGTGCAAGTGAGGATCCAGCCACCGACCATGGCCGCGAGTTTGCGGTAAGGCGTTAGCAAAACGCTAAATGCGTAACAGCGCGACACTACCTGTGTGATAAAAAACATCACCCCACCCAGCCCAATGAATGTCGCATAGGCCGACCAATTGGCACCTGAATGAAAGCCGGGATAAATAAATGCGGCCAAACTTCCGCCAGCTACTGTTCCAAAAAGGTCAAACAGCACAGCGACTATCACCACCAGCTGCGCGCTAAACCAGTTTTTAGATGGCCTTGCCGTAACCTGCGGAGCGGATTTGATATTGGTTGAATCAGAGTTCATCAGGCCATCACATTGCAAGGCTTGAGGTGCTAGCCCATCTAGCAAAAAACAAGGTTGCAGCTAAAGCTCAGCACTGTTTGGATTTTTGTGGTTAATAAAGCGTTAAATTAGACGGCCATAAAAGTTGAGCGTGTCTGCCACCATGCGTTTCGTGCTGAATCGCTCACCCGCAACTTTTCGCAAACTTGCGGCCTCGGCAATGTTCGCATCGATGTGGTGATTTTCTCGGCTCAGTTTGGCGGCAAGTTGCGAAGGCGAACCCATCCCAAACAAACGGTTTTCTGGCAGCGCCTCCTTGATGCCACCGACGTCTGAAGCAATCACTGGAATGCCGGCAGCCATGGCTTCAATCACAACATAGGGGAAACTCTCACGGCGGGATGGCACGACTAGCGTGTGCCCCAATTGCATGGCGTCCCGCATGGATTTGCGACCAGCGAAAGTAACCTTCTCGCCAAGCCCCAATGAAATGGCCATGGCTCTGAATTCAGATTCCTCAGGTCCATCTCCCACCAAGGTAAGGCTGGGTCTATGATCAACTGAAATTTCAGCTAATGCCTTCAGCAAAATATCAACGCCCTTGATCGAGCGCATCTCACCCACAAAGAAAAAATCACTAGCTCCAACGTCCAATTTCCGGGGCGCGAAATCATCCGGCGCCAACCCATTGTAGATCACCGTTGATGCACTGGAGCCAATGCCGATTTTCTTGTCATAAGCATCGCGTTCAAATTCGCAAACGAAAATTAAGCCAGAACGCTTAACGCGCAACAGCTTTTCGGCGGTCAAGAACACCGCACCTTTTGGGTTCATCCATTCATAATGCAGACTACCCCCATGGGGCACATAGACTGATGCCAAACCTAGCCGCTTGGCAGCAAGGCGAGCATAAAGCCCACCCTTAGCCCCATGCCCGTGCAGGATATCAGCCTTTGCATCACGCGCCATCCCAACCATTTGGCCGATAACATCCACATCGGATAATCCCGGCAAAGTTTTCATCGCAACACGCTTGATGCTAAGTGTGCAAAGTGGAGCTAATTTTTCAAGTTTAGCGGCAGCGAATGATTCCCCCGTCAAACTGTCGCAGAATATGCCCACGTCGTGGCCTGCAGCCGATTGACCTGCAACTTGATCACAGACATGCCGAAAAAGTCCGCCCACAGCACCGCGAAAGACATGAATGATCCGCATGGCTGGGCCGCCTTAGAACCAGCGTTCTCGAACGTTGATTATATCGCCCGGGTAAATCTGCGTTACCAGTGGAACTTGGGTTGTTGTTGTCCCGCGGATATCGCGCCTCGTTAACAAGACCGAAGATTTATCGGCGCGTGGGCCAAAACCTGCAGCAATAGCAATAGCTTCTTGGACAGTTAGGCCGGGTTGATAGGCATATGAGCCAGCAGTCGTCACTTCGCCCATAATATAGAAAGGGCGGAGCGAAACGGTTTGCACCGAAACTTTTGGATCGCGCAAATAACCGTTGCGCAAGCGCGTTGTAATTAAATCTTCGATTTGTGGTGTGGCCATTCCGGCAACAGTAATTGTTTGAACATAGGGCAGTGAGATGGCCCCATTTGCATCAACCGGAAATTCACCTGTCAAATCAGGTTCACCAGCAACTCGTATGGCCAATTTGTCGCCAGAGCCAACGCGGTAACCCTGAGCATATTCATATGCTGCCCGTTCACCGCGAGCGCTGAAAGGAGGAACTGGTCCTCCACGATTGGCGATGGGCAATAGACCCACTGTGCTGATAGTGCCTGGCCCTTGGGATACGCGGCCATCAAGATTGATACCAACGCCGCCAGCAGATGCTGTTGTGACACGATCTTCTATGCAGCCCGAAAGAGCGACTGCGACAAACAGCAGACATCCTGAAATTAAACGCATTTAACAACTCTCAACAAACAACTTGCCAATCGTCCTAAACAAACATGGTGAATAATACCTTAAGTAGGCCTTGGGCTGGTCGTTAAGGGAATGGTTACCATAAATGCGTGATATGTCCTTTAACTATTAAGGTAGAGTCATGTCGCTCAGCAATGAAGCCAATGAAGGACTGAGTATTTTAGATATTTTGCGCGGGCTGATGCGTCGCAAAATGTTGATTATGGTTCCTGCCATTTTGGGTTTTGTATTGGGCTGCGCGTTTCTTTTTGTAAACAAGCCGCGCTATCTTGCTGAAGCGCAAGTGATAATAGAAAATCAGGCAACGCCCTTCGACAAGACTGTCGGCCCGCAAGATGGTTCCAGCGCTTGGCAGGTGAGCGACCATATGGTTTCCAGTCAGGTTGCTGCAATGCGCTCAGATGATATTGCATCGCGTGTTGTGGATCAGCTCAGCCTTGATAAAAATCCACTCTACAACGCCAATCTTGCAAATCGCGGAATCGTAAGCCGCCTTGCCATCTTGTTGGGCTTTAAAGACGATCCGTCACTTTACACACCCAAGGCGTTGGCCGCTAAAACATTGGCTTCAAACGTCACGATTTATCCCATGCCGGAGTCAAATGTGATTGGCGTAAAGTCGACCGCGGCTGAACCAAACATTGCCGCTGCCGCCGCCAACGCCATTGTCGAAACCTATGTTCTGACCACTCGCGAAGCAGGTGCTAACGACACCGACCGCGCACGCGACTGGTTGGCCAAGCAGATCGACGACTTGCGCGCCAAGGTGACTGAATCGGATCAGGCGGTTGAACGCTATCGTTCCGATGCAGGGTTAATCCGAGGCACTTCAGCTACCTTAAGTACGCAACAAATCTCTGAACTCAACAGCCAGATTGGCGCTGCTGAAAATGCCCGCATTGAAGCGCAGTCAAAAGTTGACGCAATCCAGAGCATGATGAAAGCAAAGGGTGACGTGAATTCGTCAAGTGACGTTTTGGCCTCACCATCGTTGCAGCGGCTGAAAGATGAACAAATCATTGCCGCGCGCGACATTACCCAGGCTTCGGCGGTTTATCTTCCCGATCATCCCAAAATGATTGCAGCCCAGCGCCACCTTGATGCGATAAACAACCAGATTAAAGTTGAAGCACAGCGGGTGATAGAAAGTTTGCAATCCCAGGCGCAAGTTGCAAATGAGCGCGCCAAGGCATTGCATGCTCAATTGGATAAACTTAAATCTGATCAGACCCAGAACAATTTTTCGGATGTGCGCTTGCAGGCATTACAGCGCGACGCCGCTGCCAACCGGACGTTGCTGCAATCCATGCTAAACCGATTTGCAGATGCCAATGCGAGACAAGATGCCAGTTTGCAGCCAGGCTTTGCGCGCATCATTCAAAAGGCGGTGGCACCAGCTGCTCCATATTTCCCTAGGAGTGGACCCACTCTGATGCTCTCAAGTCTTGCGGGCCTGCTTCTGGGTTTGGGGCTTGCCTTTGTGTTTGAAATCTTATCACAGCCAGCAATGGCTTCAGCAGCACCGGTGCAACGTGATGGATCCAAGGCGCGCGCGATCCATCCTCCTGTCGCGCCCACCGTTTCAGGGATTGTGCCTGGCGCGTCCGCAGCCACAAAATCGCGCATAGATATGAATGCATTTTTGGCTTCTAGCCCCAGGCCGTGGTCATCTGCTGAAACTTCCGTGCTGTCGTCCAAAGTTCCGCCTACACTGCCAGACACGTTCGGCACCATGCCTGCCGCTGCCACTGTAGCTCAAGCGTCTGCGATGCTAGATGTTGCGGCATTTGGTTCGCCTTCCACTCTCACCCATCAAAGTGCAAAGCTGGCGGAATGTTTTGAACGCTTCGCCCAAGAGCATGCGATGAAAACGTTTGTCTTTGCCACGATTGGTAGCCACGCGCCAAACGCAGCGATGATTGCACTGGCCACGGCGCGCGCCATTGTGGCCAAGGGCAAGCGCGTAATGCTGGTGGATTTAAGTCCGCGGCCTATGTCAGTCGAGAATTTGTTAAGGCTTGATTCAGGGCCAGGCATTGCCGAACTTGTGGCGGGCAAAGCTGATTTCACCAAATCTGTAACGCGCGATCCGCAATCAAAACTGCATTTTGTGCGGTTGGGCGATGTGCCAGATGTAGCCCACGAGGAATCAATTATCGGTCGTTTGCCTGCCATCATCACGGCACTGCGCATGGTTTATGACTTTGTGATCTTCAATGTGGGCGAAGCACGGCCATCGGTTGTGGAGGTTCTTGCCAATGCCGATGTTACACTTTTGATGGCCCATGAGGCCCACTTGGTTGAGGTTGAATCTGCTGCCAAGGTGATTGGAGAAGTTGGCACAACCAAAACTTTGTTGGTGCGTTTGGATACTGAACTACCAGCAAGTTTTCACACGAGAGCTTCAGCTTAAATATGGTCTCGTCTGAGCTGCTGCGCCGCCTATTGAATGGCTTGCATTATTCTGGAGCTACGACACTTGCGCGGCCCTTATTCAAAGGAATTGGGGTTATCTATTGCCTGCATCAGGTGTTGCCTGGTGGTGGCAGAGAACAGGGCTTTGCCCCCAATGCCAAACTTGAATGTGAGCCAGAATTTCTTGAAGGGTTGATCAACTTGTCGCGCCGGCGAGGGCTTGAAACAGTCAGCTTGGCTGAGGCGGTGCAGCGTTTGCAAATTGGCGATCCAAAACCATTTGCTGTGTTCACACTTGACGATGGCTACAAAGATAATCAACAATTTGCCCAGCCGATTTTTGATCGTTTGAACTGCCCCTACGCAATCTTTGTGGCGCCGCGCATTGCAGAAGGTACGAGCGAGCTGTGGTGGCGTTTGCTGGAACTGGTGGTGGCCAAAGCGGACCGCTTCACTGCCTCGATTGGTGCCAAGGATTTTGATTTGGCAACCAAGACTGAAACTGAAAAGTGGGCGGCTTGGCCGAAGCTTTTGGCCGCAGTTGAAAACCTTGAACAGTTTGAACAGCGCCGCTTTATTCGCGCACTATGTGCCGAACATGCCATTGATCCAGATGCCTATTGCGCGAAGGTCGCGATGAACTGGGATGAATTGCGTACCATCAACAAGGATCCGCTCTGCACAATTGGCGCACATACATTGAACCATTATGCCGTGGCAAAATTGAATGAGGCGGACGCGGTAAGCGAACTCGAAACCTCACGCCTCATCATTGCAAGGGAACTTGGCGAAGACATTCAATTCAATGCTTATCCCTATGGGGATGAACCAAATGCCGGCCCGCGTGATTTTATGCTTGCCGCCGCGGCAGGATATAAAGCCTCGGTTACGACGCGCAAAGGTGTCATTTTCGCTGGCCATGCCGCGCATCTGCAGGCTTTGCCGCGCATTATGATTTCAGGTCGTTATCAAGAATTGCGTTATGTGGACGCGTTGATTTCCGGTCTGCCCACGGCGCTGCTCAACCGCTTCAGCCAAGTGAATGTTACCTAAGCCTCAGGTGATGACCGCTTTCACCCCGTCGATCATAAATTGCACTGCCAAGGCAGCGAGAATGATACCCAGCAGGCGCGAGACCACAGCGCGACCGGTTATGCCCATGGTGTTTCCAATTGGTTGAGCAAACAAAAAGCAGATGTAGCAAGTCAGAACCACAAATCCGGTAATTGCAAAAAGGCCCAAAAGATAAAACATTGATCCTTCGGCTTTGCCTGAAAGCAGGATCATTGCGGTGATTGCGCCGGGCCCCGCCATCAGCGGAATTGCCAAGGGAAATGCCGCAATATTTCTTACATGGTCGATGTCCACAGCGATTTTCGCGGTGTCTTGCAATCGTGTCGCACGCCGATCAAAAACCATTTCCGCCGCCGCAGATAATAGTAACAGTCCACCAGCAATGCGAAAGGCCGATAACGAAATACCCAGCAACAGTAAAAGCTTTGCTCCACCTAGGCCAGCGGCGACCATGATGGCAAACGCAATGAGCGATCCGCGCAGCGCCACTTCGCGCCGATGCGCCTTGGAAAGATCACTGGTTAGGCCAAGAAAAATGGCCGTCAAAAATATCGGATCAATGACAACGAGAAGCGTTGCCAGTGCAGATGTGAAATAGCCGTCCATCGATACAACCTATCATGCCGGATCAGGCTTTGACATCCACTTGATAATGGCCATTTCAACCGGCAGCCAGCCAAGACCGACGATTACATAGAATGAAATTTCGGCCAGCTGCCCCTTGCCTAAAATGAACACACCACCAACGGCCATGCCCAAAAGACAGTAGACCACCAAGTAAGCAAGCGTGAGCAGAATTCCGACGGCTTTGCGGGTGCGTAGTTTCATGAGAGCCTCATAGACGCTGGCGCGCCTGCGGCCAAGCGCCACTTGATCGCAGGGGGCGCAAGCTTCAAAAGGCGGTCATGATAAAACAACAACAGGTATCGCCTTGGATCAGCCGCTGGCTCAGCCTTGTCGGTTTGATGATCGCCGCCATGGTGGTTGTGGGCGGGGCCACGCGTCTCACTGGCAGTGGGCTTTCGATCACCGAATGGGCACCTATTTTGGGCACCATTCCGCCTCTGAGTGATGCCGACTGGAAAGTTGCCTTTGCTAAATATCAGCAATCCTCTCAATATATTTTGCAAAATAGCGCGATGACCATTGCGGAGTTTCATTTCATTTTCTGGTGGGAATGGACGCACCGTTTTCTCGGCCGCGTGATTGGCTTTGTTGTGGCGCTGCCGCTGATCTATTTTTGCTGGCGTAAAATGTTGCCTGCCGGGCTTTGGCCGCGCATTGCCATATTGCTGGTCTTAGGTGCAGCGCAGGGAGCACTGGGTTGGTTTATGGTCGCATCTGGGTTGGAAGACCGTGTATCCGTCACCCAATACCGCCTCGCCGCGCATCTCACATTCGCCATGTTGCTCTTTGCTTATGTGGTTTGGTTGCGTTTCACTTTGGCGCAACGGTTAAAACCACATTGGGGTCTAGCCGCATTAATAGGGGCGTTGGTGTTCTTGCAAATTGCAGCCGGTGGATTTGTGGCTGGGCTGAATGCTGGGCAGGGCTATAACACTTGGCCGTTGATGGACGGCACCGTCATTCCGAGTGGGCTCATGGCGATGCAACCTTGGTGGCTGAATTCATTTGAGAATGCGATGGCCGTTCAATTCAATCATCGTATTCTGGCTTATGTTATTTTTTGCTTGGCACTTTGGCAAGCCGTCGCCTTAAAGGGCACAGCGCAAGTTTTACTATTGGCTGCCGTTATGGGCCAGATCGCTTTGGGCATCACCACACTTTTGCTGCATGTGCCTATGTTCGTGGCGTTGATCCATCAAGCGGGCGCACTGATTGTGTTAACCGCCGCGGTTTGGAATTTCAAAGTGAGTTGTGAAAACAAACGCGCCGCTGGCGTTTAGCCCGCGACGCTCAAGTCTGATGCTAAAACTTTAGCGGGGCAGCATGCGGGTAATCAACCCATCTTTGTCAATGAACTGATGCATCAATGCCGCCGCAACATGCAGTCCCAAAAGCGCCCACATCAAATTAGTTAGCAAGCCGTGTAAATCGCCGAACCATGGCATTGAGAAATAAGGCACTGGGAACAAACCAAAGAATGTAAGCGAAGCATATTCTGGGTGCTTACCAGCAATCGTGCGTGCCAAGTCAGCCAAGCCCGTGAGTGGAATAAGCAGCAGCACTGCATAAAATGCCCAATGCAGAGCGTGTGAGGCTTTTGCCTGCCATTCCACCATCGGTACATCTGGCGGCGGCGGGCTTATCAGACGCCAGACAAGACGGGCAATCGTCAGGAATAAAATGAGAAGGCCAAGTGAGGCGTGCAAATTGGCATGAGCGGCGGGCACTGGTGGGGTCAGCCAACGTTGGTCTTTAATTAGACCTTCGCCCCAAATAAGCATGTATAGGATAAGTAGTGCTGTGACCCAATGTAATATGATAGCAACCAATGTGTAACGTTGTGGCGTAAAATTCATTTATAATCCTTTTTTGTACTAGTCACTCATGAGACTCACTCCGCAGCGACTACATATGCAATCGGTGCATTTCTATGACGGGACAGCGGTTCATTACCACATTAATGCCTTTTCCCTCGGCTTTGGCCGCTGCTTCAGCATCAAACACGCCAAGTTGCATCCACAAAACTTTTGGCAATTGACGTAGTTGTAAAATCTCATTTACCAAAGCCGGAACTGCTGCACTGGCGCGGAACACATCCACCATGTCGATGGCGTGGGGCACGTCTTGCAAAGCGGCATAAACTTTCTGGCCTAACAAATCTTGGCCGGCAAGGCCGGGGTTGATCGGTGTCACGTTGAAGCCGCGCTGCAAAAGAAACTGCATCACACCATAAGATGGGCGCGCAGGATTGGCCGAAGCCCCAACCAAAGCAATGGTTCTTGTTGAACTGAGGATGCCGCGCACATAGGCGTCTGAATAGGCTTCGTGGTTCATCGTCAAAACTTATTCGCCACTTATTCGTCAGTGCTTTCCAGCAACTTCACCTTATCGGCATAATCTTTGTCCTTCATCAGGTCTTGGACAATCTTAGTGTTGTTCTCGGAAGGAATGGAATTCTCTAATGACTTGACGGTGCGGTCTTTCATATCTTGGGCCATGTCTTTGCTGGCTTTAACATCTTCAATCTGCTGTTTAAGATCAGTGGTCTGATCATCCAGGATATTGTTATAGGCAACCGATACAGATGTGACAGCCACATTCCATTCCGTGACTGATTTGAAACCCAAAGCCTTGATATCCTTTTCAAGCTCTGGCCCCTTAGGGTCTTTGTCCACAAATGCTTGTAAATCGGCGTAATCTTCCAACGGCGAGTCTTGATATTTATTCTGCACAAGAACATAACCATCAAGCGCCTTGTGCGCGAGATCAGCCGTCAGTTCTTCGGTTTCAACATCAGGTATATCACCCAATGAAACCGAACCGTCGCCATCCATTTCTTCGGCATTGGGATCAACGGCTGGAGCAACAGGCTTTGCCTGTTCGGCAGGCTTTGCAAGATCAGCAGGCTTTGCTTGATCAGTAGTTGTAGGGGCAGCCTGTTGGGCAAAGCTCATTTCGGCTGTTAACACCAAGGTCGAAATGGCGGCGAACAAATACCAAGTGTGGCGCAGGCGCATGAGCGAACTCCCAAAACCAGTCTAATTTAAAGCAGACCCAACGATTCAGCCAGTAAATTGTGGGTGACCAGACATGGTATGAGGTATTGTGATACCGCATCAATTCCCTTGACACGTGTGCCCACCAACAATAGTAAGCCCGCCAACTGGTGAAGCCAATTCGGGCGGCACTTATTTAATTTAACTTTGGATCAGAGACAGCCATGAAAACTTACTCGGCGAAAGCCAGTGAAATTCAAAAGCAGTGGGTTTTGATCGATGCTGACGGTTTGATTGTGGGGCGCTTAGCCGCCATCATTGCCAACCGCCTGCGCGGCAAACACAAGCCTACTTTCACGCCACACATGGATTGCGGTGACAATATCATCGTCATCAACTGCGAAAAGCTTGCCTTCTCCGGTAAGAAAGATCTGCAGAAGCGTTATTATCACCACACCGGTTTTCCAGGCGGTATCAAAGAACGTTCAGTTAGCCATTTGAACAGCAAAAATCCTGCGCGCGTGTTGGAACTCGCCGTGCAGCGCATGTTGCCAGGTGCTTCATTGAAGCGCCAGCAGATGACCAATTTGCGCATATTCAAGGGCCCTGAGCATGATCACGTGGCACAGAACCCAGTGGTGCTGGATGTTAAGGCGATGAACGCCAAGAACGTTGTGAGGGGATAATTATGGCTGAACAAACAACGCTCGCCGACTTGGGCACAGCAATGGGCATGGCCGCAACGCCAGCCGCTGCCGTGATTGCCGATGCCAAGCCAAAGCTTGATAAGCAAGGCCGGGCTTATGCCACAGGCCGTCGTAAAAACGCGGTTGCCCGTGTATGGGTGAAGCGCGGCAAAGGCAAAATTACCGTCAATGGCAAAACCATTGAAATTTATTTTGCCCGTCCAGTTTTGCGCATGCTGGTGCAACAACCTGCCATCGCCGTTGCCCGCATGACTGAAATTGACATTGATTGCACCGTTGTCGGCGGCGGCCTTTCTGGCCAAGCTGGCGCTGTGCGTCACGGCATTGCTCGTGCTCTCATCAATATGGAACCATCTTTGCGCCCAGCGCTCAAGAAGGGCGCGTTCCTCACGCGCGACAGCCGTATGGTTGAACGTAAAAAGTATGGCCGCGCGAAAGCCCGTGCCCGCTTCCAATTCTCGAAGCGTTAATTTTTCTCACATATTTGCAAAGGGCCGCTTCGTTGCGGCCCTTTTCTTTTTTGGAGTTGGTCTGTGCGCTTAGCATTGGGATTATTGACAGCGGCAATGCTTATCGCAGGACAAGGTAAAGCCGCCGATTTTGGCGGCCCGTCTTGCAACGCCCATGCCGGAATGACGGCAGTGGATATGTCGCAACCCACCAACACGATCACCACGCAATCAGGCCAGAGTGGTTATAAAGCACTTAAAAGCATGGGCGTTAAAACCGTCATCCGCTATTATGACTGGGCCCATGAGGATAATATTTCTTGCAAAGCTTTATTGCCAGCGGAATCAGATGCCATCATCAGCGCTGGGCTCAATATCATTTCGGTTTTCCAGCACGAGAATGACGATCCAGAAAGTTTCTTTGTTAAAAACAGGGGGCAGGTTGATGCCAAACACGCGCTCACTTTGGCCCACGCGAATGGCCAACCGTCGGGCTCAGCAATTTATTTCTCGGTGGATGGCGTGGATCAAACCATCCGCGACATGGTGTTTGAAAATGGCATGAGCAATGGCCACGCGATGACCAAAAAGCGCCAGCATCATTTGATCCGTGCTGATCGTGCATTCATGCGCCACATCAGACGCTATGGGAGATTCTTGCATTATCACGCCAAGGTTTTTCACAAGCCAGTGGAAGACATCAAGGCCGATGATATCCATCCCGCCATTGTCAATTACTTTGAACAGGTGAAGTCCGTGGTGCGGCCAGAGGGTTATAAAATTGGTGCTTATGGCAGCGGCGCAGTTTGTGAATTACTGTTGAGCAGAAAGCTGGTGGATTATTGCTGGCTGGCGCAATCAACTGGCTGGCCGGGATATGATCATTTCTATCGTTCCAAACGTTGGGTGATGGTGCAGCAAAAAACCACCGTCTGCCGCAAATGGAATTTCGCCAATGGCGATCCCGTGTGGCTGGATTTTAACCGCGTCAGTTCCGCCAAAGGTGCTTGGGGCAAGAAAGACGGCATCACTGCACTTGCAGCTGATAAAGTTCCGACGAGTTGTAATTAACAAGAGTTGTGATCACCTGATCCAAACACGCAAGCTATGCGTAATTTGAATATGAAATCGCCCTCTGTAGAAACACTGCGCATTATTGCGCGTCTAGCACTTTCGGCATTCTATTTTGCGGCTGGTATGCTTCACTTGCGCTCACCTGATGGTTTCGTCCTCATCGTACCAAGTTTTGTGCCTTGGCCAGCAGACGTGGTGTGGTTAACCGGTTGGCGCGAAATCGTCGGTGCAATTGGATTATTCATTCCACACTTTCGTAAAGCCGCAGCCGTGGGGCTTGCCCTCTATGCAGTCTGCGTTTTCCCAGCGAATATCAATCATGCCTTTAATCATATAGATGTGGGCGTCGTGCCTGATAGTTGGTGGTATCACGCCCCACGCTTTGCGCTTCAACCTGTGTTGGTTTGGTCGGCGCTGTTTTGCGCAGGTGCGATAGATTGGCCATTGCGCCATCGTCGCTGAAAAGACGAGTGCTGACGCGCTACTCCCCCTTCACCCGCGCATACGCGCCTGGCGCATCGCCAAGCCCCGCATCCTTGGGCACATAGGCCGCAACCTTATTGCCTGACTTAGCGCTGATCCATTCCAACCAATCCGGCCACCAACTTCCCGCAGTTTCCTTTGCCCCCAACATCCATTCTTCCAATGTCTCGGCCATGGCGTCATTGGTCCAGTATTGGTATTTATGCGCTGCTGGCGGGTTCACCACACCAGCAATGTGCCCTGAGCCAGACACCACCATTTTCACCGGCCCGCCGAAATGGTCTTGCAATCGGAACACTGATGCCAAAGGCGCAATGTGATCGTCGCGCCCTGCCAAATTATAGATCGGGATTTTGACTTTGCCCAAATCAATGCGCGTATTGTCGAGCACCATGTTGCCGTGGCTGAGACGGTTATTGAGATAGCATTCACGCAAATAATATGAGTGAACACCAGCAGGCATGCGCGTTGCATCACTATTCCAATACAGAAGGTCAAACGGAACCGGGTCTTTGCCCAGAAGATAGTTATTGACGATGCAAGACCAGATCAAATCATTGGAGCGCAAAAGATTAAACGCATCCGCCATGCGGCTGCCAGGCAGATAGCCCTTATCATCCATGCGCCCTTCGATCCATTTGACTTGTTCGTCGTCAACATAAACTTGAAGGTCACCGGCTTTTTCAAAATCAACTTGCGTGGTCAAGAAAGTGGCCGCCCCTATGCGGGTATCGCCCTTGGCCACCATATAGCCAAGCGCGGTGGCCACCATTGTGCCGCCCACGCAGAAGCCAACGGAATTGACTTTCTTAGCCGTTGTAGCTTTGAGCACTTGATCCACGGCGGTGAGGAAGCCTTGCTTCATATAATCGGCGAAATTCTTGGAACTTTGCGCCTCAGATGCATTAACCCACGACATCATGAAAACTGAAATTCCGTTTTCAACACAGTATTTTACGAAGCTCTTCTGTGGATTAAGATCAAGAATATAAAATTTGTTAATCCACGGCGGCGCGATGAGCAGGGGCACTTCAAAAACCGTCTCGGCTGTTGGCGCATATTGGATGAGTTCAAACACATCATTGCGGAAAATAACCTTGCCGGGAGACAAAGCGATGTTGCGCCCCAGCTCAAAAGCATCGGTATCAGTTTGCTTGATCCTAAGGCGTCCATCCGCATTTTTGAAATCGGCTTCAAGCCGATCAAGCCCACGCAAAAAATTCTCGCCATTGCTGGCAAGTGTGGCCTTCAAAACCTCAGGGTTTGAAATCGGAAAATTGGATGGCGCAAAAGCATTGGCAATTTGCTCGACATAAAACTTGGCCTTTTGCTTTTCGTGAGGATCAAGTGGTGTTGCCTCCACCATATCAAGCGCCCATTTACAGCTAACCAGATAGGCCTGTTTCACAAAATCAAAGGCGGAATTGTCATTCCAATCCTTGTCCTTGAAGCGCTTGTCTGATTTTGGTGGGGTGATGAGTGGTGATACTGTATTGCCCAACGCCTTTGCCCAGGCTGAATGCCAGATCAAAGTCAGGCTCTGCCACAGCTGGCCTTGCGCCAGCATCATGCGCGCGGGATCCTCCTTATAATATTCATAAACCGCTCCCAGCGTCTTCGTCACTTGCTCCATGGGCAACATCTGGATTTCAAGCTCTTTTTGCTGCGCGTCTGGCCGTGCCGCCAGATTTGAAAATAGTTGCGCCCCGCGCTGAAAAACCTGCGCCATGTTTTGCGTCAGCTTCAACATGTCAGGCAACTTGAAATCAGTAGCTAAAGGCGTTTTCTCAGTCATTGGGTCACCGTTCATATGCAGTGTTGGACAGGTATAATAGACAAATCAAAGCGAAGCCGCCATAAGCTAGACGTATGACAAATACGTTGAGAATAGGTATCGCCGGGCTTGGCACTGTGGGCACAGGCGTGCTGGATATTTTGGCCGAGCATGGTGATCTGATCGCCTTGCGCGCCGGTAAAGCTGTGAAAGTGACGGGCGTTGCCGCGCGCAACCGCGCCAAACCGCGAGGTAAGCATGACCTTTCCAAGCTAGAATGGCATGATGATCCCGTGGCATTGGCCAAATCCTCCGGCATTGATGTGTTTATTGAGTTAATCGGCGGTGACACCGGCCCGGCCAAGCTTGCCGTTGAGGCCGCGATTGCTTCTGGCAAGCATGTCATCACCGCCAATAAGGCCCTGTTGGCCCATCATGGCGCGGCTCTGGCCCGCGCTGCCGAGGCCAAAGGCGTTGCACTGAATTTTGAAGCCGCAGTTGCTGGCGGCATTCCGGCCATTAAGACTTTACGCGAGGGCCTCGTGGGCAACAGCGCTAAACGTGTCTTTGGCATCATGAATGGCACCTGCAACTATATCCTCACTAAAATGGGCGATGAAGGCCGTGGTTTTGCTGATGTGCTGAAAGAAGCGCAAGAATTAGGCTATGCTGAGGCAGATCCAAGCTTTGATGTGGGTGGCTTTGACACCGCCCATAAACTTGCGGTTCTGACCTCTCTGGCGTTTGGCACGGAAGTAAATCTCGCCGCCATCAAAATCGAGGGCATCGAAAAAGTGGCGCTGGCTGATATTCGCAACGCAGCAGAGCTAGGTTACAAGATTAAGTTGCTCGGCGTGGCAGTGAATTATGGTTCGGGCATCGAACAACGCGTTCACCCCACGCTCATCAAACGCGGCTCGCCCGTGTCAGAAACTGACGATGTGTTCAACGCCATTGTGGTGAAGGGCGATTTTGTCGGCGATCTAGTGTTGGAAGGCCGTGGTGCTGGCGCGCATCCCACGGCTTCAGCCGTGCTGTCTGATATTGTGGATATCGCCCGCGGCAACATTCGCCCAGCCTTTGGCATTCCGGCGACGGAACTCAAGAAATATAAAGACTCTTCGCCGCGCGCCCATGAAGGTGGGTTTTATGTGGCCCTTGATCTGCATGACAAGCCGGGCGCTGTTGCTGCGATTGCCACAATTCTTGCGGACAACAAGATATCAATCGAAAGCATCGTCCAGCGTGGCAAGGCCGATCCATCAGCGCCGCGCGCCACAGCACAATTTATTTTGATTACGCATGACACGTTGGAAGCCTCACTCAAAAAGGCAATGGATAAGATCGAGAAAGACGGTCATGTGGCAGGCAAGGCACGGGTGATACGCATTGAGCGGTTCTGAAGTGCACGCCTCTGAACTATTTCTCAACATCGCCAAGTCTATCAAAGGGCAAGTTTGGCAGGCACGGCCGCTAGACCAGCGCACCGCCACTGCGATTTCGCAAAGGCTGGAACTGCCTGAAATCATCGGTCGGGTGATGGCGGCAAGAGGTGTTTCAGTCGATGATTCCGAAGCTTGGCTCAATCCAACCATTCGTGGCTTGATGCCCAAACCTTCCGCATTGATGGATCTGGAAAAGGGTGCGGCGCGTTTGGCCCAAGCGATCATCACTCACGAAAAGATTGGCGTAATTAGCGATTACGATGTGGACGGCGTTTCATCCGCCGCATTGCTGCTGCGGTTCCTACGTGCTGTTGGCAGTGACGCAATGGTCTATATCCCTGACCGGATTTCCGAGGGCTATGGCCCAAGCGAAATGGCGGTGACGGCGCTGAAAGAGCAGGGCGCTGAACTCTTGCTCACGCTGGATTGCGGTGTGCTCAGCCATGATCCATTGGCCCATGCGGCCGATCTCGGCTTTACAACGATCATCGTTGACCATCATCAGGCCGAGGCGGAACTGCCGCACGCCCTTGCCGTGATTAATCCCAATAGGCAGGATGATATCTCGGGCCAAAGCCACTTGTGTGCTGCTGGCGTGGTGTTCCTGCTTCTCGCGGCCACCAACAAGGTGCTGCGCGAAAAGGGGCATTACGCCACAAGCTTAGAGCCCAACATGTTGCAATGGCTTGATCTCGTTGCGCTGGCCACGGTGGCTGATGTTGTGCCGCTTAAGGGTCTCAACCGTGCCTATGTAACCCAAGGCCTCAGGGTGATGGCGCGGCGGGACAATTTAGGCATCGCGTGTCTATCGGATGTGGGAGGGCTGAAACGCAGGCCTGATACCTATGCCTTAGGCTTTGTGCTGGGGCCACGCCTCAATGCTGCTGGTCGTGTGGGCCATGCCGATGAGGCTCTGGCGTTGCTCACCACCATGGACAAAGGCGAAGCTTCAACTCTTGCCCATCAGTTGAATGATTTGAACCGCCACCGCCAAGCAATAGAGTTACGTGTCGTTGATGAAGCCGTGGCGCAAGCCGAGGTCTCTATGGGCAATGAGCGCAAACCTGCGGTATTGATTGTTGCAGCCGAGAACTGGCACCCCGGCGTGGTGGGACTTGCTGCCTCGCGTCTTAAGGATCGCTATGGCCTGCCCGCACTGGTTCTTGCTATAAACAAAACCACTGGCCATGCCACAGGTTCGGGCCGCTCCATTAATGGGGTTGATCTCGGCAAGGCGGTGCGCGCCGCAAGCGATTCTGGTTTGCTCATCAAGGGCGGCGGTCACGCCATGGCTGCGGGAATGACGCTTGAGGTGGCCAAATTGGGCGCACTTCGCCAATTTATGGAAGACACATTAACCTCGGCCGTGGCAGAAAATTCCACCCGCGCCTTGCTGGTAGACGGTGCATTGACGGCCAGTGGCGCAACCCTTGATCTCATTGAATTGCTGGATCAGGCAGGGCCTTATGGCTCGGGTAATCCATCACCTATGTTTGTGTTTCCTGCACACCGCATCACCTATGCTGACCGCGTTGGCACCGACCATGTGCGCTGCACTTTAGTGTCAGCAAATGGCACGAAACTTAAGGCCATTGCCTTCCGCGCATTGGGAACCGAGCTTGGCGAATTGCTGTTGGCAGAGCGTCAACACCCCATTCATGTGGCGGGGCGTTTGGTGGCCGACGAATGGGGTTCTAAACGCGTTCCCAGCCTGCAAATTGAGGACGCTTCTGTGATGGTTTGAGGGGTTGCAATCTCAATCGAACCCTTATAGAGAGCGGCCTGTTCGGAAAACTTCCAACACATGCGCGTGCCGCAAGGCATTCGCATCTTAATAAATGCGCCCTTCGTCTATCGGTTAGGACGACAGCCTTTCACGTTGTAAAGACGGGTTCGACTCCCGTAGGGCGCACCATTCACTTTCGAGGTGAAAATCAAATGAACCCCTTAGTCTCAAAAGTATTGGCCAAAGCCAAACACTGGCGCGAAGAAACCACCGCCTTGCGTGCATTGTGCTTGGGTGCTGGGCTCACCGAAGACTTGAAATGGGGCCAAGCCTGTTACACTTTGGGCGATGACCGAAACGTGGTTCTCATCCATGGCTTCAAAGATTACGTGGCGCTTTTGTTCATGAAGGGTGTGTTGATGCAGGACCCCAAGGGCCTGCTCGTTCAACAAACCAAAAATGTTCAAGCCGCAAGGCAAATTAGATTCACTTCGTTAGCAGAAATCACCAAACTTACTCCTGCGCTGAAAGCCTATCTCAAAGACGCCATCGCACTTGAGAAATCCGGCGCAAAAGTGGTGATGAAAACGGCCGCGCAATTTGATGTGGTCGAAGAATTTCAACGCAGCCTTGATGATGATCCAAAACTTGCCGAGGCCTTCTTTGCGCTCACACCCGGCAGGCAGAAAGGTTATCTTTTGCACTTTGCCGGGGCCAAACAATCCGCCACCCGTGTTGCAAGAATTGCAAAGCACAGCCCACGAATTATGAAGGGTCTAGGTTTGGATGATTAGGCTTGCTGATTGCGTCGGGATATGGTGGCGGGGCATGGATTATTGAACGCACTGTCGCCGTAAGGCCCACGGTCACCGTAATCCGTAATCCTGTCACCGTAATCCTTGTTCGATGTGGTGCGGGGTTCAAGATGAATCTTCTCTAAGTGCATCGAAGGCTAGGCCGTGGCAATCCATGAGCACGAAATCAATTTTGTGTTTCGGCTTGTCGCGGTGGCCAGGCGGCTTGCCCGGGCGCAGCGGCGAGCGGAATTTGGGATTTTCCGCCGCCTTGCGACGGGCTTTCCAGCGCACGAGGCGCAGCGCCTGACGGGGCAAAGTTTCCAGCGCATGTTTCACCGATTGAAAGCGGCGCAAAAGCTGGGTTGCATCAAGGCTTGTGTCAGGTGCGGCGGCTTGCGGGGCATGGGCCTGAAAGAAAGATTCAAAACTATGGATGCGCGGGCCGCCTTCGGGTGCAGCACTCTGTGCTTCTGATTTGGCAAAACGCTTGCGCGCATCAAACAAGGGAAAGGCAGGGTTTTTCACGCCTTTGCTCACAATCACCAGGCCTTCGGGCATGGGCCGCCTGGCAACGGGCTTGGCCGCCATCTCACGCGCAGCGATGACGATCAGCCGGCGCACCGCAGCTTCTGTGGGGCGGAGCAGGGTTTCAACCGCACGATAGGCCTCGCGCGGCAGGCAGCGCATTGTGCCTGCCAGTACCAGTTCCAACAGGCCAAAAATTTCATCCAAAACTTGGATGACGGCTTGGCGGTTGGTTTCAATGACTCGGTTCCAATCCATGGTTTCGGGTAATAGAACATAAAGGGAACAAAGTCAAGAGTTGTGATGGGACTTACTTCCTCAGGTCCCTCTCAATCACTTGATCAGCCTGTCATATTCCTCGTGCGGCCCTATCCAAACCCAAGTGAAAACCATGCTTCGTTCTAAAGCAAGTGCGCGGAAGTGAAGGCCAATACGAACTGACCAACGATTGCGTTCAATGTTTTTGAAATGCAGAGAGGGATGTTTCGGGTCGCTCTTTAGTTGTTCAAAATTGCGATTTGCCAAGTCACGAATGTCAGCGGGCAATTCATTGTAGAGTTTCCAGAACTTTTGCGTCGCTTGGTGTTTCAGTGGTTGCTTCAAAGCGGACGGATTTTGCCGTTAGCCATGTCGGCTTCCGCTTCTGCAAACAACTTGTCTAGTCGACCCGCCTTTGAGTCTTCCTCGATCTGCCTATCCCATAGCTCAGCATGAAACTCAGCAAACCAATTGGCGAGCTTAAATACGTCCGCTTGGGGCAGCGAAGCAATCTCTTGTTCAATTTTCTCAAGCTTAGTCATGGTGAAGGTATAGCAGGTTTTGGAAGAATTTCCACTCCCCTCTCTGGCCGCCACTGCGGCGAAGGTCGGGGCCCAGCTAGCCACAAACTCCGAACCCAACCGAAGCGGGATGCCAACCTGCGATGGAGTGATGGAGAATTGAATGCACTGGCACCGTAATCAAAGAAATCATGCACGGCGGACACGAATGTGCGCTGCGCGACGCATTGCCAAAATATGTAGGACTAAGCCTGAGACTAGCTATCTGACGAATTCGAATCTGGCAAAACTTCTACCATGTTACGCGGCCTCACCAACTTCCACCGCTGACCGTCTCGTTCGAGATCGCCTTCAATTGATAGTGTAGTCTTGTCCCGATGTAACCTAATAGCTTCTTCGTAGACATCTTTTGGCAAGTCGAATTTAATTGCAGTGGCTTTTCCATCCACCGAGGTGTGCAAAGTAACACGCCCAACTTCCTCGTGTTGATCACGATGCAAATCTACAATAATACCTTCGATTCGTTCGTCTGGGCGGGGTTGCTTGAGTTTAAACTGCCGAGCAACCTCTCCAAGTATTTCACCCTCCGACCTGCTAAATTTGCGGCTCCAACGTGGTCTAATATCCGGACGAGTTTTTGCCCATGTAATCGATACGTCGACGCCATTACCATCATTTGAAAGCTTCGCTATCGCTTCGCAAAGGTTTGCGCTTAGTCCTTCATTTACTGCCTTCTCAAATTCAGAGGCACTTCCATTGAGATTATATTTTTCAACCGCTTGGGCAGCAGCGTCCAACCCTTGTGAAAGCCTGCGCGTGACCTTTCTTTCAAAGGGCTGCTCGTCGATTGGTTCCGGCAACATCAAATGTTGGAGGGCCGGAGGTACTGGTGCGAGCAGTGTCACTATGAAACTACCTTGCTCAGTTTGTCCAAGCCTCACACGCTCCATGTATTCGTCTGCTTTTGCAACTTTGCCTGCTCGATAAACTGGCTGAGCTTTCCAAGCGGAGCAAGCCGCAGATAGCAGTAAATCTCTTGCGTAAACTACGAGATCAACTCCGATCTCAAGTGAAACAGAACCAGTATCGTCAGCTTCAGGTGTACGAACGCGCACCACGTCTTTATCAGCTGTCGACAAGTCGCGGTATATCTGCTGCTGATCACGTCCCTCGGCAGAAGACAAATGGGCCAGAATATCAGCAACAATGTTTGGGTAGTCGGCCAAATTTGAGGTGCCTGGAACGATCAATTCAGACTTAAAGGACTCGCGAGCGAATACCTGAGAATGGCTTCCGAACTTTTCAACAGCACGCCAGCCGTCGCCCTCAATATAAGCCTTGAGAGCGGCGGGTGAAATTGACTTCAGTGCGTTGAAATCTATGATTTGCGATTTCATGCTCCAATACTTCCAGTTCGAGACTTTTCCATTAACGTTATAAGCGATTCGACATCGAATTTGTTCCCCAAAGGTATCGAAACCGTTACACTGGTTTCGTTGTCGGTCTCGGGCTTTCCAGAAAGCGAAACCCAGTAAGCGTATCGGCTAATAGCAAGCTGGTCATTGGCAATTTGTAACCACTTCTCTTTTTCTTCGGGTAGATCCAAAATAACTAGTATGCGCGGAGTTTGCGTATCAGCACGCAAATCGTCATAGTTCTTTCTTTTCAATGCGAAGCTAAATGAACTGCCAGATTTTTTGAGTTTTGTTGTAGCCTTTAGCTGTATGTCAAGTTTCGGACGCATCTCACCGCCTGCGGCAATTTGTAAATCAATGCTGTCGCGATCTGGCCCAGGTGGTTCACCGCAGCAATAACCAGCATGAGCCGCAACTGCGTGAACGTAAGCCACCGACAGTGCACTCTCAGAATCTGTATCGTTCAACAATTTCGATGTCGTCATGCAAATAGTACCTACCACAACTTAAACCAGTAGAAGTGGCCGTTTAGCAAGGCATATTCTTCACTTGGCTCTATTTCCTCTTCGGCCCGCGATAAGCCCGCATCCCCGGCTTGCCGGCACTTGATCAAGCGCGGTGCATATCCGCTCTCTGCTGTGGCCAGCTGGTCTTCGACGATAATACTTTCGAAATTATCCTGGCGTGTAAGGGCCTTTGACCTCGCCCCAACCCCAGCTTGGCATGGGCGAGCTTGGGCCGACAGGGTTTTCGCTCAACGCGGAATTGATGACGGCGATGCGTGAGCCCCATTCCAGATAGCCCACCAAAGCGGAGCGGAATTCGGGATCAGCGGGCAGGTTCATCTCATCGGCCGTATCCAGCAATAGCCACACCCATTGCCTGCGTTGCGCGTCGGTGAGGTGTCGCGACAAATGTTTGGCAATCATCGTAGAGTGCCCGTGCTGCCCATCGCCGGAATAGAGTTTCGGCCCGCCCAGCACTTCCGACACGAAATGTGCGACCGTCATAAAATGTGTTTCGGGCATGTCGACGAAGACCGGCGCAAGCACAGCATCCAGCCGCACGCGCTCATAAAATCTCCGGAACAGAGCTTCGATTTTTTCGATCCCGCCGACCCATTCATACAGGGTAGGCACAGGTTTTGTTTCTGATACCATAAGTTCCTACTTCCGCTTCGGCCCACGATAAGCGCGTGTCCCGGGCTTGCCTGCCGTGCTCCCCGCCTTGCGCTTATCCGGCGCGCCTTTGGGCCAGCTCTCTTCGGCCGTTTGGATATTCGAATTCTTTGCCAGCGGATCATCCATCACCGCCAGTTCCACCGCCTTCAAGCGCTTCACTTCATCACGCAAGCGTGCGGCTTCTTCGAATTCCAAATTCGCTGCCGCTTCACGCATGCGCTTTTCCATGTCGGCGAGAACCTTCACCAAATTATGCCCGATCAGCGGGCCATCCTCAGAGAGCCCCGCATCCACCTGCACATGATCGCGCTCATACATCGAGCCCATGATGTCGCGGATATTGGTTTTGATCGATTGCGGCGTGATGCCGTTGGCCGTGTTGTAAGCAGTTTGCTTTTCGCGGCGGCGATCAGTTTCGGCAATGGCGCGTTTCATCGAACCGGTGATGCTGTCGGCATACATAATTACCCGGCCATCAATGTTTCGTGCGGCGCGGCCGATGGTTTGAACCAGTGATGTTTCCGAACGCAAGAAGCCTTCCTTATCTGCATCCAAAATCGCAACCAGTGCGCATTCGGGAATATCTAATCCTTCGCGCAATAAGTTGATGCCGATCAACACATCAAATGCGCCGAGGCGCAAGTCGCGCAAAATTTCGATGCGCTCTAGCGTATCAATGTCGCTGTGCATGTAACGCACGCGCACCCCTTGCTCATGCATATATTCTGTGAGGTCTTCGGCCATGCGCTTGGTGAGCGTGGTGACGAGAACGCGTTGGCCAGCGAGCGCCACAATTTTGCATTCAGCTATTACATCATCCACTTGGGTTTTCACTGGGCGGATAGAAACCGGCGGATCAATCAGCCCCGTGGGGCGAATGATTTGTTCGGAGAACACACCGCCCGTTTGCTGCAATTCCCAACTGCCAGGCGTGGCCGAAACATAAATGCTCTGCGGGCGCATCGCATCCCATTCTTCAAAGCGCAGCGGTCGATTGTCGATGCAAGACGGCAGGCGGAAACCATATTCCGCCAGCGTGGCCTTGCGGCTAAAGTCGCCCTTGAACATGCCGCCGATTTGCGGAACCGTGACATGGCTTTCATCGGTGAACACAATGGCGTTGTCTGGCAGATATTCAAACAAAGTCGGCGGCGGCTCACCCGGCTTGCGCCCGGTGAGATAACGCGAATAATTTTCAATGCCTGCACATGAGCCAGTGGCGATCATCATCTCGATGTCAAACATGGTGCGTTGTTCCAAACGCTGCGCTTCCAAAATCCGCCCAGCGGAATTGAACTCAGCCAGCCGCTGCTGCAAATCAACTTTGATGCGCGTGACAGCTTGTTCAAGCGTGGGCTTGGGTGTGACGTAATGCGAATTGGAATAGACTTTAACTTGCTCCAGCTCAGCACGCTTTTGGCCGGTGAGCGGATCAAATTCCGAAATGCTTTCCACCTCATCGCCAAACAGAGAAAACCGCCAAGCGCGATCATCCAAATGCGACGGGAACAATTCAATCGTATCGCCACGCACGCGGAATGTGCCACGCACAAAGTTCTGGTCATTGCGTTTGTAATGCAGTGCCACCAAGTCGCCAATCAAAGCGCGTTGATCTGTGTGCTGACCTTTTTTAACTTGGAAGGCCATGGCGGAATAAGTTTCCACATCGCCAATGCCATAGATGCAAGACACCGAGGCAACCACGATCACGTCATCGCGTTCCAGCAGCGAGCGCGTGGCTGAATGGCGCATCCGGTCGATCTGTTCGTTGATCGAACTTTCTTTCTCGATATAAGTGTCAGACCGCGCCACATAGGCTTCCGGTGTGTAGTAATCGTAGTAAGAAACGAAATACTCAACCGCGTTATTGGGGAAGAAGTTCTGAAACTCACCATAAAGCTGCGCGGCCAAAGTTTTATTCGGCGCCATGATGAGGGCAGGGCGCTGGGTGGCCTCGATGATCTTGGCCATGGTGTAGGTTTTGCCAGAGCCAGTGACGCCCAGCAAAACCTGATTGCGCTCATTGCCATTGATGCCTGCCACCAATTCTTTGATGGCGGTGGGCTGATCGCCCTTGGGCTCATAAGGCGAAACTACTTCAAGCCGCTTGCCGCCCTCGCTTTTCGGTGGCGTGATTGGCTTTGCAGGCAATACCATGGGCAGCGCCTGCATCTCAGGCCGCAATGCCTCCAGCCCCGCCCGTGCCGTGGCGGGCAGCGGCTCATAGCCTTCCAACGGCGGCATTGGCGCTTCAGCGAATCCGCCATCTTGTCGTGAATGTCCCATTGCAAAGATATAGGCGCTCGTCGCGCCATTAAAAAGGGCACTGCTGACACCTGCTGTCAGCAACGAGAAGCCAATTGCCGTGTCGGGTATTCTGCATTAAACCTAGGCAATGTTGAGCGCCGCACAAAATGACGGCAGCCAACGGGGCAATGTTAAAAAAGGGGACTTTAAATGACACTGATTAATCCGTCACCCTCGTTACATAACGAGGATCTGGCGCCCGCAGCCAATCGAAACTGGGGTGCTTTTTCTATTTTCAACGTCTGGACATCAGACGTTCACAGCCTTTACGGATATTTCCTTGCCGCCAGCCTTTTTCTTCTATGCGGCAATTTTTTTAACTTCGTTATCGCTATCGGTTTGGGCTCTGTCATTGTTTATGTGCTGATGAACATGGTGGGCATTGCTGGTGCAAGAACGGGTGTGCCTTATCCGGTATTAGCACGCGCCTCCTTCGGCACATTCGGTGCTAACATTCCAGCGCTGGTGCGTGCCATCGTTGCCTGCTTTTGGTATGGTGCACAAACTTCTGCGGCTTCAGGCGCCATCGTTGCGTTGTTGACCAGAAATCAAGGCATGATGGATTTCCAGACCAACAGCCACATGCTGGGCCACTCAACACTTGAAGTGATTTGTTATGTGGTCGTTTGGGCTTTGCAGCTCCTCATCATTCAAAACGGCATGGAAACAGTGCGTAAGTTCCAGGATTGGGCCGGGCCTGCCGTGTGGGTCATGATGCTGCTGCTGGCTGTTGTATTAGTCGCAAAATCGGGAACCATTAGCTTTGGCAGCGACATTCCAGCCGATAAACTTGCAACGGCAACTGCTGATGCTGGCATCCCTGGAGCACCCGGTTCCTTTGCGGCTCTCGCAGCTGTGGCGGCCACTTGGGTAACTTACTTTGCAGCGCTCTATTTGAACTTCTGCGATTTCTCGCGTTATGCGCCTGATGAAGCAACGGTGCGCAAGGGCAATCTCTGGGGCCTTCCGATCAACCTTGTGTTGTTCAGCTTGGTTGCAGGCATCACCACTACAGCGGCCTATACCGTTTATGGCGAGTTGTTGCTGCACCCTGACCAGATTTCAGCGAAGTTTGATAACTGGTTCTTGGCGGCTCTGGCTGCCATCACCTTTGCTGTGGCAACTTTGGGCATCAACGTGGTGGCGAATTTCGTGTCGCCAGCATTTGATTTCTCAAACGTGTTTCCACGCCAAATTGATTTCAAAAAGGGTGGTTACATTGCTGCCGGTATTGCTTTGGTACTCTATCCATTCGCACCATGGAACGGTAGTGCCGCTCACTTTGTTGGCCTCATCGGTTCCGTCATGGGGCCGATCTTTGGCATCATGATGGTTGATTATTATTTGATCCGCCAAGGCAAGGTGGATGTGAATGCGCTGTATCAAGAAGATGGCGAATTCAAATTCAACAATGGCTGGCATGTGAATGCCTTCATCGCCCTCATTGTTGGTGCATTGTTCTCAACCATACTGCCCAACTTTACTGATATCTTGCCGTCGTGGTGGGGTGTCTATGGTTGGTTCTTTGGTGTGGCCATTGGCGGCGGCGCCTATTATGTGCTGCGCAGTATGAAGAAGTAGTTCGATACTACGCGAATATTAGCGCCCGGGCCAAAAGCCTGGGCGTTTTTGTTTTACGCATAGCCGAATTGGTGATGGCCCAAATAATTCTGCCGCACTACAAAAAGTAAACCGCTACGGCAATGAGCAAAGCTGCCACAACCGCTCCCCCACCCAACATGACATAAGCGCCCTTGGTAATTTCAGCGATGATCTTCTTTACCTCGGCGCGATCATTCACATTTGGAAAAGGTGTTGTCGGAACTTTCACCTTAAGAAATTTGCATAGCGGCTTCCAACCCTCGGTTACGGTGAAAATCAAAAGTCGATCTTTCGGCACGGTTTTCTTAACGTCTTCGATATGGGCGTTGTATTCAGCGATGGCCTTGGCCTTGTCATTCATCGTACCTTTGTGATTGCGCTGCCAGATCAGCTTGCGTGACATGTCGCCAAACTTGCGGCCAAAGGGCGTGAAGAATTCAACAACTTTCCACTGCCATACATTCTCGGTGAAATAGATGGTGTCGATTGTGCTTTCATACCAAGCTTCGGGCCCGCGTGGATGCAAGGTCAGAACCACTTTGGCATCAGGATAGGCAACCATCAGTTCCTTCCATACACAGCAAGTGGGATTGTCCACCGCCGCGGTATAGTTGCTTAGAACTTGTTCCCAATCGCTTTGCGTGCCCGCAGGCGTGTTGGCAACCTTGTCCCAAAAACCGAGATGGCTGGCGTTGGCCTTGTTCTGTAAGACCTCGATCATGTGGTAACAGGGGAAACCAAGCTCTTTGAGCGCGGTATAAGTGGACATCGTGCCAGTGCGGCCATAGCCAGCACCAATGACTTTCAAGCTCATGTTCCGCCCCTCAGTTAGCCCCAGCTCGAAACGTTAGACTTACTGGTAGCGAAATCAAGTGGGAGTAACGGCAATAGCGGGGCTTTTTAATAACAGCCATTTCGGCTTTTCCTAGCGCGTGGCGATAACAAATTCTCACATATCTGCGTTGCCCAAATGCCCTCCATTTTGCGTTGACAATGAAAGGGCCACTGATGTTAGTGCGCCATGCCCAATTTTTCATTGCCTGCACTTTTGCCTGTCGGATTGCTGATTTGTTCAAATGTCTTCATGACGTTTGCTTGGTATGGCCATCTGAAATTCACCGATCGTCCCTTATAGGTCGTCATTCTGGTGAGTTGGTGCATTGCCTTTTGTGAGTATTGCTTTGCTGTGCCAGCCAACCGTTGGGGCAGTCAATTCTATTCACCAGCTGAACTGAAAACGATCCAGGAAGTCATCACCTTTGCAGTGTTTATTGGATTTGCGATTTTCTACTTAGGAGAGCGATTAACGCTGCAACACTTCATTGGCTTTGCAATTATTATTGTTGGCGCGGCTGTAGTTGTCCGCGCTTGATTAAGCGACGAACTCCTGCCGTGTAAATCCCTGAAGATAAAGCAAGGCCGTGAGATCACCGTGGTTCACCACAAAGCCTGCGAGCTCCTGCACTTTTGGCTTGGCGTGAAGGGCAACGCCCATTCCAGCGGCCTTCAGCATGGGAATATCATTAGCGCCATCACCCACGGCCAGCACATCTGCGTGAGATAATCCGTGCGCGGAGCAAATGCGAAGTAAGCTTTCAACCTTGGCATCCTTGCCCAAAATCGGCATGGCGACTTTGCCAGTGAGTTTGCCGTTTGAAACCAACAACGTGTTGGCGCGGTTTTCATGGAAGCCAAGCGCTTGTGCCACATGCGAAGTGAAAGCGGTGAACCCGCCTGAGATCAGTGCCGTGTAAGCGCCGTGTTTTTTCATGGTGGCCAGCAAAACCTTGCTGCCGGGCATGAATGTAAGACGCGTGTCGATCACTTGTTGGATCACCGATTCAGGCAGGTCTTTTAACAGTGCCACGCGCTCTTTCAACGCCTCTTCAAAATCAATCTCACCACGCATAGACCTAACCGTTACGGCCTTGATGTAATCGCCAACGCCAGCAACCACCCCCAATTCATCGATACATTCTTGCTGGATCATGGTTGAATCCATATCCGCCAGCAGAAGTTTTTTGCGGCGATGAAGGATTGGCACACGGTTGATGTCAATGGGAAGCCCTGCGCACAACGCTCGTGTCTCTGCCTCATTTGCGCCAGCAACTTCCAGAGCGTCGCCCTCGGCCAACCATTTGCCGTTAAGCTTTGCCGCCATGTCAGACGTGATTGCGCCAGAGCCATGGGCTGCTATGAGAACGACAACGGAATCCATAATGCCCAACAATCTCCCAAATCGCGTCGTGCTTATTGCAGGGCCAACGGCCAGCGGCAAGTCCGCCATAGCCATTGAAATGGCGCGGGCCGAAAATGGCGTGATTATCAATGCGGATTCCATGCAGATTTATGCTGAAATGCGTGTGCTCACGGCGCGGCCAAGTGAGGCCGAACAGGCCATGGCCGAGCATAGGCTTTATGGGCATGTTGCAGCGGCTGAGAGTTATTCCGTTGGGCGCTGGCGCAATGAGGCATTGGCCGCAATTAAAGCTGCACATGAAACCGGCAAATTGCCCATCTTAGTGGGTGGAACGGGTCTATATTTCATGTCTATTCTCAAAGGCTTGGCCGAAGTTCCAGAGATTAAACCAGAAGTGCGTCAACATTGGCGCAGCTTCACAGGCGACCTTCATTCCGAACTGTTCAGCCGTGATCCTATCTCTGCCGCCAAGCTCCACGCTTCAGATCGCCAGCGTCTGATCCGCGCTTTGGAGGTGGTTGACAGCACTGGTCACAGGCTTGCTCATTGGCAACAGGTGGCCGAAGCTCACGCGCCGCTGACGGGTTACAAAGTTCAGAAGCTTTTCAAATCAGTTGATCGTGAAACGCTTTATGCCCGAGCTGATACCCGCTTTGATCAAATGCTGGAGCAGGGCGCTTTGGATGAAGTGCGCGCCCTTCCACCGCTTGAACCTGCGGCACCTTTGATGAAAGCCATTGGTGTTCCCGAACTATTGGCCCATCTCAAAGGCGAATTAACCTTGGATGAGGCCCGCAGGTTAGCCCACATCGCCACGCGTCAATATATCAAGCGCCAACTCACTTGGTGGCGTGGGCAGATGGCGGATTGGGAAATGGCCCCTTGACAAATTCCTCCGTACACATACAAATAGCGTCCATGAAAAACATTCTTGTCGTCGTTAGATCGCGCAGCACCGCGGTGGGTTAACCCACCGGGACTTTAGGTGTTGCGCGGAAAACAGGCTCCCTCGGGGGCCTTTTTAGTTTTCAAACTTACGACAAATTGAGATTAAGGAATATGAGATGGCAGACGAAGAGATGATGACAGGCGCCGAAATGGTGCTGAAGGCCTTGGCCGATCAGGGCGTGGCTCATGTATTTGGCTATCCCGGCGGTGCCGTGTTGCCAATTTATGATGAGTTCTTCCAACAGGATAAGGTCAAACACATCCTTGTGCGCCATGAGCAGGGGGCAACCCACATGGCCGAAGGCTATGCACGCAGCACAGGTAAATGCGGCGTCGCACTGGCCACTTCCGGTCCCGGTGCCACCAACTGCGTGACTGGCTTGATGGACGCCTTCGCAGATTCAATCCCTATGGTTCTTCTCACCGGCCAAGTGCCAACGCATTTGATTGGCAGCGATGCCTTCCAGGAATGTGACACGGTGGGCATCACGCGTCCCTGCACCAAGCAGAATTGGCTGGTGAAGGACGTCAATGATTTATGCCGCATCATCCATGAGGCGTTTTATGTGGCTATGACAGGCCGCCCTGGCCCCGTGGTGGTAGATATCCCGAAAGATGTGCAATTTGCCAAGGGGAAATACACGGGCCCTAAAGGTGTGACGGTGAAATCATACCGCCCACGCACGTCGCCTGAGCCACGCGCCATTGAGGCTGCACTTGATTTGATCGCCAAAGCCAAGAAGCCGTTGTTTTATACAGGCGGTGGCGTGATCAACTCCGGCGTGGAAGCGTCAAAACTGTTGCGTGAATTTGTGGCGCTGACGGGCATTCCCGTAACTTCAACCTTGATGGGCCTTGGTGCTTATCCCGCCTCCGGCAACGAATGGCTTGGAATGTTGGGCATGCACGGCATGTATGAAGCCAATATGGCCATGCATGAGTGTGATGTGATGATCAATATCGGCGCGCGCTTTGATGACCGCATCACTGGTCGCTTGGATGGCTTCGCGCCCAATTCTAAAAAGATACACATCGATATTGATCCGTCTTCAATCAATAAAGTTGTGAAGGTAGATATTCCCGTTGTGGCCGATGTGAAGGAAGCACTGGCTGCCTTGCTGCATGGCTGGAAGGCGCGCGGATTGAAGCTCGATCAGAAATCCTTGGCTGATTGGAAATCCCAAATCGCCAAATGGAAAGCAGTGGATTGCCTCAAATACAAAGCGAATAAAGATGTTATTATGCCGCAATATGCCATTCAGCGGTTGTATGAGCTCACCAAATCACACGACACATACATAACCACTGAAGTGGGCCAGCATCAAATGTGGGCCGCGCAATTCTATCATTTCGAAGAGCCTAATCGCTGGATGACGTCTGGTGGTTTAGGCACGATGGGTTACGGCCTCCCTGCCGCTGTGGGTGTGCAGGCCGCACACCCTAAATCGCTGGTCATAGACATCGCCGGAGATGCCTCCGTGCAAATGACCATGCAGGAATTCTCTTGCGCCATCCAATACCGGCTGCCGGTGAAGATTTTCATTCTGAACAATCATTACATGGGCATGGTGCGCCAATGGCAACAGCTGTTGCATGGCAATCGCTTGAGTGAATCGTATTCTGATTCATTGCCTGATTTTGTGAAGCTGGCAGAAGCTTTCGGCGGCAAGGGCATTCGTTGCTCGAAGCCAGCGGATTTGGATGGTGCTATCATAGAGATGATCAACACTCCCGGCCCCGTTTTGTTTGATTGCGAAGTGGCAAATCTTGCCAACTGCTTCCCCATGATCCCATCCGGCAAAGCCCATAATGAAATGTTGCTGGGCGCGGATATTTCCGATGAAGAAGTAGGCACGGCTATCGATGCAAAAGGCAAACAACTGGTTTAGCCGTGTAGCGCGCAAAAGTTGTTCGACTTTTGCGATTCAGCTACGCGCAGATAAAGGAATGCAATTATGAACGCACATCAACAAGCTACCGGCTCTGCCTATTTCATTGATACAAAGAAACAGGAAATCGAGACACACACTCTGGCTGTCATCGCTGAAAACCAGCCAGGCGTTTTGGCGCGCATCATCGGTCTGTTTGCTGGGCGCGGCTACAACATTGATAGCCTCACAGTGTCTGAAACCGAACATCAAAAACATGTCTCGCGCTTCACCATCGTCACCACCGGCACGGCTGCGGTCATCACTCAAATTAAAGCACAGCTTGACCGCATGGTGCTGGTTCACTCCGTGGCAGATCTCACCGTTGAAGGCAATTTCCTGGCGCGAGAACTGGCTATGGTGAAGGTGCAGGCTGAAGGCGACAAGCGCATTGAAGCTTTGCGCTTGGGCGATGCCTTTCGCGCGCGCGTGGTGGATGCCTCCACCGAGAGCTTCGTGTTTGAACTGACAGGCAAGCCCGACAAGATTGACCAATTCATCGCATTGATGATGCCACTGGGCCTGCTTGAAGTCTCGCGCACTGGCGTTGCCGCCATCACGCGAGGCTCAGGTGTGATGAACGCCTAGTTATTCCGCCGCTGTTGCAAACAGATAAAGCATCATGGCGGTGCCAATAATGGTGATCAATGATCCGGCCACGAGAAATGGGTTGAACAACCCATCGTTGTCAACCATCACTTTACCAATGATCAAGATGGCCACACCCGCTTCATAAATAATGAACTGCCACATTGCCAATTTGGATTTTGCCATATTGGGGTAGGCCCAATAGAAAATACCAAACAGGCTTGAGGCCACAAATCCAAGTAAGTTTATATGGGCGTGAGAATCGGCGAAATTGCGATGATCGCTTGCCCCAAGCCATGTGCCAAAAATCATTCCAATCAAGACCCAAACCAAACCAATCATAATATAATTTTTATCGATACGCTGCATGTTGTCCTCCCCAAGTAGCCCCAGCGCGTCCAAGCTAATTTTGATTGTTGCTGCTGGCAAGAGAGAACGCTTATCATTCAACAGCATTGCTGCACTTAAGTCGCAGCATCATATACGCTAAAAGAGTGTTCGATTCGAGATTGATCTTGAGGCCAACACGGCGGAAAGAGGCGAGATTTATGAGCAAATTCAAATATAAGCGCGTGTTGCTTAAAATCTCAGGCGAGGTTTTGATGGGCACCCAGGGCTATGGGATTGATCTCGCCACCGTCGGGCGTGTGGCCGACGAGATCCTGTCGATCAAGAATTCTGGTGCAGAAGTGGCGTTGGTAATTGGTGGCGGCAACATATTCCGTGGCCTAGCGGGCGCAGCCAAAGGCATGGACCGTGTGTCCGCTGATCACATGGGCATCATGGCCACAGTGATGAACGCGCTGGCCATGCAAGGCGTTCTGCAATCCAAAGGTATTGAAGCACGCATGATGTCAGCCATTGCCATGCCCACTGTGTGCGAAACTTATTCCGCACGCCAAGGCATTTACCATTTGCAGCAAGGCCGCGTTGTAATTTGTGCAGCGGGCACGGGCCTGCCGTTTTTCACAACTGACACAGGTGCTGCCCTTCGCGCGGCTGAGTTGGAATGCGACGCGCTGTTCAAAGGCACGTCGGTTGACGGCGTTTATTCGGCTGATCCGAAGACCGACATATCAGCCAAGCGCTATGAGCAAATAACTTTCAATGAGGTTTTGCAAAAAGACCTTCGTATTATGGATCCGGCGGCAATCGCCCTTGCGCGGGACAACAACATTCCAGTAGTAGTCTTCTCGATCCGTGATGCAGGCAATGTGGCTATGGTCTATGCTGGCCAAGGCCTGTTCACCACAGTTGTAAAGGAATAAACATGGCCGCTCCCGCACCCTTTAACGCCGCAGATCTAAAGCGCCGAATGACTGGCGCTATTGACGCGCTCAAGCATGATTTTGGCGGCCTTCGTACGGGTCGTGCCTCAGCCGCTTTGCTTGATCCCATCATGGTGGATGCCTATGGGGCCAAAACGCCAATTGTGGCGGTGGGCTCTATCACCGTGCCTGAACCACGTATGTTGCAGATCAGTGTTTGGGACCGTGGGCTTGTGATTGCTGTTGAAAAAGCTATTCAACAATCCAACTTGGGACTTAACCCGCAAACCGAAGGCAGTGTGATCCGTTTGCGCATGCCGGATTTAACCCAAGACCGCCGCAAAGAACTGGTAAAGGTTGCACATACTTACGCCGAGAAGGCCCGTGTGGCTGTGCGCAATGTGCGCAGAGATGGTATGGATCAGCTCAAGGCGCTCGAAAAAGGTTCAGGGATGGGTGAGGATGAAGCTAAAGGTAAATCCGAAGAAGTCCAAAAAATGACCGACGGCACAATCAAAGACATCGACGCCGCACTGAAACATAAAGAAGCCGAGATCATGCAGGTTTGAGAAGTTAATGGCCGCCCACCAACCATGCGTTAGTCCTCGTCATGTTGCTATTATCATGGATGGCAATGGCCGTTGGGCGGAGGCACGTGGACTTCCACGTTCGGCTGGCCATAAGGCAGGCATAGACGCGCTGCGCCGTTTGGTGCGTGCCGCCAGCGATCAGGGCATTGAGGTGCTATCAGTCTATGCATTCTCAACCGAGAATTGGCAACGTCCCAAACGCGAGGTTATGTTTCTGTTTGATTTGCTGAACCGCTTTATCAAGCAAGACGTGGCTGAACTTCATGCCGCTGGCGTTCATATCAAAATCATTGGTTCACGGGTTGATCTCGATGACAAGATCATCAAGCAACTTGAATATGCTGAGCACTTGACCGCGCAGAACACCAAACTCAAATTGGTTGTGGCTTTCAATTACGGTGCGCGCCAAGAGCTTGCCCAAGCCGCCAAGGCCTTGGCCGAGTTGGTTGCAGCAGGAAAATTAAACTCAGCGGACATCACCACCGATGTGTTGGAAAATGCCTTGGACACTGCAGGCCTTCCGCCAGTTGATCTGTTGATCCGCACCGGTGGCGAACAACGCGTCTCAAACTTTCTACTTTGGCAATGCGCCTATGCTGAGTTTTATTTTACGCCCATTTTCTGGCCGGATTTTGATAGCACTGTGCTGTCCAAAGCGCTGGCTGAATACGCCGCGCGTGACCGGCGCTTCGGCGGCCTGAAAGCCCAAAGCGCATGAATGATACGCCATGAATGATAATGGCCTGCCAAGGGTGAACAGCAAGTGGGGTGATCTGGCGCTGCGCAGCCTTTCGACGATTGTGCTCATGCCCATAGCAATTTATTGCATTTGGCAAGGCGGTATTTGGTTTCAAATGTTCATTGGGGTTCTGGCGGTTTTAATCGCGCATGAATGGGCCGACATTGTGCATGATGGCAATGAACGTGCTTTTGCACTTTTGGCGCTGTCTGGCATGGCCAGTGTTTTTGTCACAGAGACACAAGGCCTAGACGCGGCTTGTGCGGCAATCCTGATGATTTGGCTACTCAGTGTTTTGCAATGGGTGATGCGTGCAGGGCAGGGTTCAATCTGGGGTCTGCTCGGCGTGTTCTATGTGGGCCTGCCCATTGTAGCTTTTGTATTATTGCGTGAAGATGCGCCGTGGGGGCGCTTGGCCGTGATCTGGTGTTTCCTGATTGTTTGGGTGGCCGATATCAGTGCCTATTTCTTTGGACGTTTGATTGGGGGCCCAAAACTAGCACCGCGCCTTTCGCCAAAAAAAACTTGGGCAGGGCTGTTGGGCGCGATGCTAGGGGCAGGCGTTGCTTCCACCTTATTTGCCTTTGAATTGGGTCTGAATATCAAAATGCTTGCCCTATTGGCCGTTTGCCTCACCTGCGTTGAACAAGCCGGTGACATCATGGAAAGTACCATGAAGCGACGCTTCAACCGAAAAGACAGCGGTAATTTCATTCCCGGCCACGGCGGTGTGCTGGACCGAGTTGATGGGCTTTTAGCTGTGGTTTTGGCTGCTGCGGTGATTGGTTTTGTGCATATGGCGGGCAGTGCCGCGGCTGGTCTTTTGCTCTGGTAACCATATCGCCCGATTGTTGACGCAATCCGCAGGCTTTGTGGTTAAGAAATCACTAATGATTAGCCCCAATTTAGGGGCAATTAAGTCGCGGGGATGTGATGCAAACCTATATCCAATTTGGTGGTGTGGCCACTATCGCTTATCTCGTTGCGCTGATTATCATCGTGTTTGTGCACGAAATGGGCCACTTCTTGGTGGGGCGCTGGTGTGGCGTAAAGGTAAATACCTTCTCGCTTGGCTTCGGACCAGAGTTATGGGGCTTTGTGGATGCCAAGGGCACCCGCTGGAAGCTGTGCGCCATACCGCTGGGTGGTTATGTTAAATTTGAAGGCGATGCCAATGCCGCCAGCCTGCCAGATCAAAGCATTGTTTATTCAGCTGACTCTTTGCCAGGTGCTGCGCTTTACAAGCGCGCCTTGATTGTTGTGGCGGGCCCAGTGGCCAACTTTATTCTAGCCATTGCCATATTCGCCAGCGCTTATGGTTTTCTCGGCATTCCGGTGACTGAGCCGCGCGTGGGCGGCGTGTTACAGGGGGGTGCCGCAGAAGCCGCCGGGCTCAAAGCTGGCGATCTCATCACCTCTATTGACGGAAAACCGGTTGCCACTTTCCAAGACCTGCAAGATATAGTGATGCTGCATGCCGCAGAGCCTTTGGTCCTGCACATTGACCGTGCTGGGGCTGCCATGGATTTCCAATTCACCCCCAAAATCGTTGAGATTGATGACGGTATGGGTGGCAAGACGCGCATCGCACAAATGGGAATCAGCAGCGACACCAAATTCTCGATGCGCCATGCATCGCCACTCGAAGCGTTGGACAGGGGCATTGGCAGCACATGGTCAATTTGTAGCGCAACTCTGCATGTCATCGGAAAAATGCTGATAGGCCAAGAAAGCATCAATCAGCTGCATGGCCCGGTCGGCGTGGCCAAAGTGGCGGGCGAAGCGGCCATGACAGGGGCTTGGAACTTCATCTTTTTTATCGGTGTTATTAGCGTTTCCATAGGTCTTGTTAACCTTTTCCCAATCCCAATACTGGATGGTGGGCACCTGCTTTTCTACTTTATTGAAGCCGTGCTTGGCAGGCCAGTGCGCCGGCAAACGCAAGAGTGGGGATTTCGCATAGGCCTCTCGGCCTTGCTGGTTCTCATGGTTGTGGTTTCAACTAAAGATGTGTTCTCTCTTTTAGGCCATTAAGTAACGCTAAATGTCTGAACCAGAACAGCAAATTGGGGGCCTTCGGGCTGGGTAAAACACTTGGATGTTTCATTTGCATTCGTGTCAGTTTTAGTTAAAACCCCAAGAGCGGATTAAAGCTGTGGGATTCTGATCTCGCGGCCAAGTCTCTATTGTGATCAGGACGGTTTTTTAAGTTAGGGTTGTTTTTTTGATGCGTAAAAAGTTCGGCTTGATTGGCATTTTTCTTGTCTTTTTTGCATTTACCTTGCCAATCTGCGGCAGCGGCTTTGGCCTAATTTCGGCTGCCCAAGCAGGCGTTACCGGTGTGATCATTGTAGGCAACGTGCGTGTTGAGCGTGAGACGATCCTGTCTTATCTCCAATTCCGCGCCAACGAAGAACCGAGTTCTGAAAAGATTGACGCTTCAGTCAAAGCTTTGTTTCAGACTGGACTTTTCGCCGATGTGAAGATTGACCGCCAAGGTTCCAACGTGATTATTCACGTGGTTGAAAATCCGATGATTAACCAAGTGCACTTTGAGGGCAACGAGGAGATTGATAATCCCACGCTCGAAAAGGAAGTGCAAGTTCACCAGAACATGATTTACACCAAAGCGCGCGTCCAATCAGACACGCGTCGTATTTTGGCGCTCTATCTGGCCAAGGGTTATTACAATGTAACGGTTGATCCGCAGTTGATCCGTTTGGATAAAAACCGGGTGAACATTGCCTTTACGATCAGTGAACACGACAAGACCCAGATTGATGAAATCAGCTTCATCGGCAATCGCTCAATCAGTGGAGATCATCTGCGTAGCGCAATGGTGACCAAGGAGAAGGCGTGGTGGAACCCCTTTGGCAACAACACCACCTATGATCCAGATAAGCTTGAATATGATAAGGAATTGGTGCGCCGCTACTATTTGAAGAATGGTTTTGCGGATGTGCAGGTGTCGTCTGCGACTGCCAAATTGAAGTCCAACGGCAAGGGCTTTGAGATCACCATAACGATTGATGAAGGTCCTCGTTATACTATTGCTGATGTTGCAGTGAATGTGGGTTCGGCCAATCTCAACGGTGCCGAACTCAAGAGTAAAGTGCGCACAGGCGTTGGCGATGTATTTGATAGTTCAAAGGTTGATAAGTCAGTAGAAGCGCTAACTCTTGATGCCTCCAATCAGGGCTTCACCTTTGCCAAAGTTGATCCGAAGATTGATCGCAATCCTGACGGCAAAACCATCAACATCACCTATGTGATCAGCGAAGGTACGCGTGCTTATGTTGAGCGCATCGATATTGTCGGCAACACTCGAACCTATGATGAAGTGATCCGCCGCGAATTGCAGCTTTATGAAGGTGACGCATTCAACCGCACTTTGGTTGAGCGCGCCCGTCGTCGTTTGACGGCCCTAAACTATTTTGACAAAATTGATTTTAAAGAAAGCCCCGGCTCTTCACCTGACAAGGTGATCCTGACTGTTGAAGTTTCTGAAAAATCCACTGGTTCGCTTACCTTCTCAGTTGGATATTCCTCGGTTGAAACCGTTGTTGGCACCATTGAATATGCTGAGCGCAATATGTTTGGCCGTGGCTACTCGCAGAACATTGCCACCAGCGCCAGTTTTATTCGTCAATCTATCAACTACTCATTCACCGATCCATATTTCCTGGGCTCCCCATTGTCGGCGGGCTTTGATCTTTTTGCCAATAACACAGACAACCAGAGCAGCTCTTCTTACACATCCACGCAATACGGCGGTTCACTGCGTACAGGCTTCAGGTTGGATGAATATCAGTCGGTCAATCTAAAATATTTTCTGGCTAATCGTTGGATTGGTGGTGTTGATCCAACAGTGGCCACACCAGCGGTATTGGCCCAACAGGGCAGCTCATGGAAAAATTCGATTGGCGGCGGCTATACCTATGACAATCTCGACAATCCGCAATTGCCGACTTCTGGTTTCAGAGCAACGCTGAATGCAGAAATCGCAGGTGGTTTTGGTGATGCCCAATATGCCAAGGCCGAAGGCAAAGCCTATTACTTTATCCCACTGTTCGACAACCAAGTTGTGATCAAATTGGAAGGAACAGGTGGCCACATCCAATCGCTGGGTAATAATATCAACATTCAAGACCGCTTCTTTAAAGGCAGCGATTCATTCCGCGGCTTTGCGCCATCAGGCGTTGGCCCAGTTCAAATGGGTAACAATGGGGCATTCCAAACCATTGGCGGCGATGACTATGCGATTGGCACAATCGAAGCCAATTTCCCACTGGGCCTGCCGGAAGCGCTTGGCATCTCTGGTGCAGTGTTCACCGATTTCGGCACCGTGTTTAATGCCGGTGGCATGGATCCACTTACCGGTGGAACTGGTACATGTGGTGGCGGTGCTACTTGCTCCATCGATGATGCGGCTTACTTGCGCGCCTCAGTGGGTGCTGGCATTATTTGGCAGTCGCCATTTGGTCCATTGCGCCTCGATTGGTCCTACCCCTTGCTCAAAGCTCCCAACGATATTGTGCAATACTGGCGCTTCTCGCTGGGCACGAGGTTCTAGACCTTACGATAATCAATCGTTACAAAGGGCGGAAATCACTTCCGCCCTTTTCATTTGAGGTATCCATGACTGAAGTTGCCGCCAGCCAAAAAAAATCCATCGACATCGCCCGCATTATGCAACTATTGCCGCATCGCTTTCCATTTTTGCTGGTGGACAAGATTATCGAAATGGACGGCGAGCAATCCTGCATCGGCATCAAGAATGTCACTATCAATGAACCATTTTTTCAAGGCCATTTCCCGCAGTATCCAATCATGCCCGGTGTATTGATTGTTGAAGCCATGGCACAAACCGCTGGGGCCTTGGTGCTTGAACATAATTCAGAACATGCCGGCAAGCTGGTATTTTTCACACTGATCAATGAATGCAAATTTCGCAAACCAGTGCGCCCGGGCGATACGCTGCATTTTCACGTACAACTCTCCTACAAACGCCCGCCGATGTATAAGTTCAAGGTTGAGGCGCTTGTCGATGGCAAGTTGGTTGCGCAAGCTGAAATCGGCGCAAGTTTGATTGATGCGAAATAATTAGCTCTACGAGCGCAGCTTAAATCAGCCGCGCTTATTTACCGCCACGTAATCGCGCTGAACTGGGCCGACATAAAGCTGGCGTGGGCGGCCAATCTTCTGGCCGGGCTCTTCGATCATTTCTTTCCACTGTGAAATCCAACCCACGGTGCGGGCCAGCGCAAATAGAACTGTGAACATCGACGTTGGGAAACCCATGGCGCGCAAGATGATGCCCGAATAAAAATCAACATTCGGATAAAGCTTACGCTGAATGAAATAATCATCCGACAACGCCACCTTTTCCAAGGCCCGCGCCACATCCAGCAGCGGATCATCCTTCACACCCAAGGCGTTGAACACTTCATGGGCTGATTCCTGCAAGATTTTGGCGCGTGGGTCATAGTTTTTGTAAACGCGGTGGCCAAAGCCCATGAGGCGGATGTTGGAGTTCTTATCTTTCACCTTTTCAATAAAGGCAGGAATTTTGTCTACTGTGCCAATTTCTTCAAGCATCTTGAGCGCAGCTTCATTGGCACCACCATGCGCGGGCCCCCACAGGCAGGCAATGCCCGCAGCAATGCATGCAAACGGATTTGCACCGGACGAACCAGCAAGCCGCACAGTGGAGGTGGAGGCATTTTGCTCATGGTCAGCATGCAAAGTGAAAATCCTATCCATGGCGCGGGCCACTACCGGGTTCACTTTGTAATCTTCGCATGGCACGGCAAAACACATATGCAAGAAGTTGGCGGCATAGGACAAATCATTGCGCGGATAAACAAAGGGCTGGCCGATATGATATTTATAAGTCATCGCAGCCAATGTCGGCAGTTTGGCAATCATGCGGTGCGAGGCGATCTCCCGTTGGCGCGGATCATTGATGTCGGTAGAGTCGTGATAAAAGGCTGCCATAGCGCCCACCACGGCAACCATCACTGCCATAGGATGCGCATCTCTCCGAAAGCCACGGAAGAACAACGCCATCTGTTCATGCACCATGGTGTGGCGCGTAATTGTGGTATTAAATTTCTTGAGCTGATCGGCGGTTGGCAACTCGCCGTAAAGCAGCAGATAGCAGCTTTCGAGAAAATCACCCTGCGTGGCAAGCTGTTCAATCGGATAACCACGATAAAGCAACACACCCAAATCGCCGTCGATGTAAGTGATGGTGGATTTGCATGAGGCGGTAGATGTGAAAGCAGGATCAAAGGTAAACATGCCGGTTTGGGCATAAAGCTTACCGATATCCATAACCTCTGGGCCAATCGTGCCCTTCATCACCGGCAAGTCAATATCTTTGCCCGCCACATTCAACTTTGCTGTATCGGCCATGAACAACTCCCTACGTTATAACTGTCACTTTATTGCACTGCGAAATAAAGGTCAACTAAGCTGCCATAAATAAACTCAGAGGCTATTGAAATTTCGCAATTGCGGGCTGACACCAAGCTGGCAGGTCTCCCCGTAAAGTAACAATAAACTTTCCGTCAGAGGGCTGGCGGATTTCTGAGATAGTTCTGAGGGAACGTTTAAGCATTTCGTGGTTGCTCGAATTGTCAATTAGTACCGCGTAATTGGCCGCTCTGATGGCATCAGGCAAAAGTTCCAGTGTTCGATGATAACGGGCAATAACACGATCTGCGGGTACGTCATGACCACCAAACATGACGCGGTTGTGAATGCGGCGCAGATTGATAGCGGGGTCTTCAGTGCAAACAAAGGCAAGTGCTACATAATAGCCCGTAGCCTTTGCGCGTTGCATAAACTCAACTTTGCTCGGGTGAGACATTACGGTCTCAAAAGAAAAATCTTCACGTCGCCCTAAGCATTGGTCGCGCAAAGTATCTGCCAACTTTTGTGCTTGCTTGGAACCTTTTTCGCCATTGAGATTGTTCTCAAGCGCAATATCATCAGCGTTTATATGGTTTCCAAGACCAATGCCGATTTTTCTGAGTTGATTGATCAGTGTGGACTTCCCAGAACCATTCGGTCCAGCAATGACCGTAAGGTGCGGCATTTAGGCGGAACGTTTGCCGGAGGGTCGCATTGGCTTGCTATTGAGAGGACCTACGAGTGTATCTGATCTCTTTTGTTGGATAGCTCCAACGGGATCACGTGAGGGATTGTCGAAACTGCCTAATGATCGGCTGGTATCATCCGTTTTTAACTTAGACAAAAACATACTCGACAGTTTCGCATCATCGCTGTCACGAGCGGCCTTGACTGCATCTTTGCCAATCTTGTCCAGTTCATCGAGTGAGAGGTCTGAAATGTATCTCATACCTACTTTTATACCACAAATAGGCAACTTTTACAAATTACGCTTGATCTGCAATGCGCCCCAAGGCCTCTTCGCGCCCCAGCACCACTAATACATCAAATATGCCAGGTGAAGTTGACGTTCCTGTGAGGGCGGCCCGCAAAGGCTGGGCGAACTTTCCAAGCTTGATGCCAGTGGCCTCAGCATGCGCTTTGACAAGGCCTTCCAAGTCATGCGCAGCCCAAACCGGACTGGCAGCGAGCAGCGGATGCAGCGCTTTCAAAGCGGCCTTGCCATCGCCATCCAGCAAAGCCTTAGCCTTGTCATCCATCATCAAGGGGCGCTTGGCAAAGAGATAGCCACAGGCGGCCTTTAACTCCACCAAAGTTTTGGCACGTTCTTTCAGGCCCGCCATGGCAGCCAATAATTTGGCTTTCATTGGCACATCAATCTTGGCCAACATTTCAGATCCGCCTTCAACATGTGGCAAGAAAGCCATGAATTGACTCAGCAAATCAGCATCATTTGAATGGCGGATATAATGCCCGTTGAGATTTTCCAGCTTGGCGAAATCAAACCGTGCCGGAGACTTATTGATGCCTTCTAATGTGAACCATTCCACCAATTGCTCGGTTGAGAAAATCTCGTCGTCGCCGTGGCTCCAGCCCAGTCTTGCGAGATAGTTACGCAAAGCTGCTGGCAGATAGCCCATGGCACGGTAAGCCTCCACGCCCAGCGCACCGTGGCGCTTGGAAAGCTTTGCCCCATCTGGCCCGTGGATCAGCGGCACATGGGTCATCTCCGGCACATCCCAACCCATTGCCAAATAGATTTGGGTCTGGCGCGCCGCATTGGTAAGGTGGTCAACCCCGCGAATAATATGAGTAACACCCATGTCATGGTCATCCACCACCACCGATAAATTATAGGTGGGGTTGCCATCTGAACGCAGGATGATGAGATCGTCCAAATCTTTGTTTGGGATCACCACACGGCCCTGCGCGTGATCATCGATCATGGTTTCACCTTCTTGCGGCGATTTGAAACGAATGACGGGCTTGATGTTGGCTGGCGCATCCTTGGGGTCACGGTTACGCCAAGTTCCATCATAACGGATGGTGCGCTTTTCAGCCTCAGCTTTTTCCCGCATTGCGGTAAGTTCAGCGGGTGAGCAATAGCAATAATAAGCTTGGCCCTTGGCTAGAAGCTCATGGGCCACTTCAGCATGGCGTTGCATCCGCGAGTATTGTGAAACAGCCTCGCCATCCCAATTCAGGCCCAGCCATGACATGCCATCAAGAATGGCATCAACTGCGGCGGGATTAGAGCGTTCACGATCCGTGTCTTCAATGCGCAGCAACATCTTGCCGCCTTGGCCTTTTGCATAAGCCCAATTGAAGAGAGCGGTGCGCGCCCCCCCGATGTGGAGGTAGCCGGTCGGTGAAGGGGCAAAGCGGGTGACAACCTTGCCGCCCGTAAATTTGGCCGATGACATCGTGTGGAATTTCCTGTTTAGTAAAGCAAGTGGGGAATGCGGCTAATGACGGTTGGCGCGCTCGGTAGCACAGTTGGCGAAAGAATTAAAGGTCAGCCGTGGCTCCGGCACTTGGCATGGCCACACTTGTCGCACATCCGAACATGGATTGCCGAGCAATTCGAAGCCCAGCGCGCACATCTCATGCTTTATGCGCCATTCTTTTTGCTGTTCGGGAACTGGCTTTATTTCAGTCTGTACTTTGAGCCGCCTGCGTGGCTGACGGCCACGTTGGTCGTCATCAGCTTTGCTTGCTTTTTCTTGCGCCGCTTCAGCACAACCGCACTTTTGATCGGCATATTCCTGCTCGGCTTCAGCGCCGCCAAACTACGCGAATTGGAAGTGGCAACGCCCATGGTGCGTGGTTCCACCAATGGGGTCATTATGGGCGGCTGGATCGCCAATTTTGCAGACCGCGCCAACAATGCCCGCATGTTGGAAATTGTGGTGGACGATATTTCAGGGGTACCCGATTATGAGCACCCACGTCGTGCGCGCCTCTATGCGCCAGATGCACAGGAACTTCAGGTTGGGGACTATATCGCCTTCGATGCTTATCTCGCACCCTTGCCGCGCCCTGTCACACCCGGTGGTTTTGACTATAGCCGCAACCAATTCTTTTCATCCATCGGGGCAGGTGGACGCATCATCGGCAAGCCCGAGGTCATCCCCGTTGATATGCCTATACAGTTTGAATATCGCCGCGTCTTTCGCCAGCTTCGCGCTGCCATCAATGCGCGCATTGATGCTGTGATCCCCGGAGCACTTGGCCATTTTGGCGCAAGCATGGTGACGGGTGATCGCTTCGGCATTGGCGATGAGGTTACGCAAAGCGTTCAGATATCCGGCCTTGCCCATATGATCGGTGTGGCGGGCCTGCATATGTCGATCGTCGGCGGCTTTGTGTTTTGGGCAGTACGCGCATTGCTCGCTTTAAGCCCGCGCTTAGCGTTGCACTATCCAATCAAAAAATGGGCGGCAGTTGCAGGCCTCTTGGTATGCTTACTTTACATGCTGCTCGCTGATGCCGGCTCTCGCACTGAGCGCAGCTTCATCATGACAGCCACTATGTTTATTGCCATTCTGTTGGACAGGCCCGGCATGTCGCTGCGCAATCTGGCGATCTCTGCGATTATCGTATTATTGCTGACACCAGAAGAAAGCTTGGGTGCAAGTTTCCAAATGTCATATCTCGCGGTCATGGCCATCATCGCCTTTCACGGGACTTATCGCAATTGGCGCAAATCTCATCCTCACCAAGTTGAAACATGGAAAGCGCGGCTTTGGAGCCACATAAAAGAAGCCGTCATCCGAGGCGCTGGAATTTCTATTGTTTCTGGCGCAGCCACGGGCATTGCGGCTGGCTATCAATTTGGGCGACTTTCCCCCTATACAGTTTTTGCGAATGGCTTTGCACTTCCAGTGGCGGAAGTTGCGGTTCTGCCACCCGCTGTTGTGGCAGTTGCGGCCATGCCCTTCGGCTTGGAATATGTGCCGCTGAAGGTCATGCAATTTGGCTTGTGGTTCACCATGCTGATTTCCAATTGGATCGGCACGTGGCCTGGGGCCAATCTTATGGTGGCCAAGCCCAACACTTACGGAATAATAGTCATGGTGATGGGCGCAGGGTTGGTGTGCGTTGGGGCAGGCCGTTTACGCCTGCTGGGTTGGCCGGTGATGGTATTGGGGCTGGTGTTAGGAAGTTTTATCGCTAAGCCCGTTCTGATCGTGGAAGACCGCGCCTCAAATGTGGCCATGATGGACGATGCACATCACTATGTTTTGGCCAATACCAAAAACAAATTCGCAACTGGCAAATGGCTGCAAGACAATGGCGAACAGGTGACAAGTCTAGAAGCCTCCAACCGCCCCGGTTGGGATTGCACATCAGGTGATTGCTTCAGCACGGCTTCGCCCTTTGATGTTTCATATCTGCAAGAAAAATCCCACAACGGGCCTTATTGCCCGCCCACGCCGGTGATCATTGCGGATTTTCCACTGCATCATCAATGCCGCGATGCAAAACTAGTGATCGACCGGATCGATGTGTGGCGCAATGGCGCTTATGCGGTTTATCGCGAAGGCGATAATTTACGCGTCGAGACAGCCAGGGCTGAACAAGGTTTGCGGCCGTGGGTTTATGAGAGCCGCAAAGGCATCAAAAAAGTTACCGCGCCGCCCACAACAACCCTCGCTCAACAATAGTGCGCATTTGTGGGCTGGCAAATTCATCCGCCGTGTGGCCAAGCGCTGAATAGAAAATGCGGGCTTTGCCGTAAACTTTCTTCCACACCACAGGCATGACAACACCTTTGATCCATTCACAATGCGTGCCATCAAAAGTGGTTGTGGCCAGAACTTCAACTGCCGGATCAACATGCATATAATATTGCTCTGAGTGATAATCAAAATCACCAATGCCTTTCACTAATGGGTCATTGGGTTTGGTTATATTAACGCGGTAATCGATAATATTGCCGGGGTGCGACACCCATTGTCCGCCTGTCATGAATTGATATTCGGTTTCTTTGCGGAATGAATCGCACATGGTTCCGTGAAAGCCGCCCATGCCAACCCCGGATTTAACCGCTGCACAAAGATTTTCAACTTCGCCTTTGCCGATTTCTGACATCGTTATCATTGGTACAATGAGATTAAGATTATGAATGGCCGGATCAGCATAGGCCGTGGTTGAAGTTTCAACGCGCACATTAAAATCATGCGCTTCTAAAATCTCGCGCACCACTGCGGCGGAACGCTCAGGCGTGTGGCCTTCCCAGCCACCCCAAACAATTAATGCTGATTTCTTTGCCATGTTAGTGAGACCGTCCTGCTTTAATGATGTAGCGGTTTAAAACTGTGTCATAATCTGAAAAATATTCATTCACTTTTGGGTGGCGCACCGGGCCAGACAAATCGTCCCCCAGTAAATTTTGTTCAGACACATAAGCCACATATTCAGTGTCATTGTTTTCAGCGAGCAAATGATAAAACGGTTGATCGCGCGCTGGGCGCACTTCTGCTGGAATGGAATTCCACCATTCTTCGGTATTGGAAAACACTGGATCGACATCAAAGATCACGCCACGGAAAGAAAACAGCTTGTGGCGAACGACTTGCCCTATGCGGAATTTAGCGGCGTTACTGGTGTAGGTATGTTTAGAATTCATCTTATTAAAATGCCTAAGAGCGTGAGTCATTGCAACTTTATTCAACTACCGCATCGCAAAAGGCAAAGGCCCTGGTGGGTAAAGCCCTTTGCTCAAGGCCTCTTTGCGTAAAGGCGGCACCAGCGCAATGGCCGCAAGCCCAGCGGCGCGCGCCAAATGCATGGCTTCAAAGCCCGACATCAAAGACGAATTGAGAAAGCCCGTGGCGGCCAAACGGCCAGTCACTTCCACACGGCGCTGTTTGTCAAAATCAGCGCAGATTGCATCACTGCCTGCATCTTCAGCACCAATAATCAAATCAGCGGCCACACCGGCATCACGCAGCGAAAGATTAAGCCCTTGTGCGCCAATGGGGGTGAGTTGATGGCCCGCCTCACCGATCAACAGCGCCCGTGCCTTGCCCAAGGGATAAGCACTTTGGGTTTTCATGGCAAAGCTCTTGCGCAATGTGGGATTCGAAATCTTTCCTAAAAGCCCGTGGCTTTCCAGTTGGATCTCCGTGGCAAAGACCTTGTCTGTCAGCGTCATCAAGGCCTCAATCTTTGCCGGTTTTGCCATCCACACCAGGCTAGAGCGATTGCCCGACATGGGCACTGTGGTGAATGGCCCATCGGGTTTATGAAATTCAGTGGAAACGTTATAATGCGGGCCAGAGTGATCAAACATCGCAACTAAAGCCATTTGGTCAAGGTGCTTGACTTCAACAGCAAAGCCAAGCTTTTGGCGTAGCATGGAATTGGCACCATCCGCGATCAGCAAAACTTGCGCAGAAAGTGATAAGCCGCTTTCAGTTTTCAGTGTGATATGATCACTGGCCGAGACTGCATCAATCGCCTTCTCGTTGATAAAGTGAACGCCCAGGGCTGCTGCTCGGGCCTGCAAGGCAGGAACCAGCAAAGCCAGTGGCACATTATAGCCAAAGGCATCTAGCTCCAGTTCTTCGCATTTAAACGCCAGATGGGGAGCAGAAACATAGCCGCCCATATCATCCACTAAATGTAATTCCTTAAGCGGCGCACAATGATCGGCCAATGCGTCCCAAATGTGAATGTATCGAAACAGGCGAATAGCTGGATCCATCAAGGCGGTGGTGCGCGGGTCATCGCCCTTAGGCATTGGCGAAACCAATGCAGTTTTAACACCTTCCTGCGCCAACAAAATTGCTGCTGCCAACCCAGCAGGGCCAGCACCAGAAATAATGGCGGTGAAATCTGCCATCACAAAACGGGCGCGGAATGCGCCATGCTTTCACGCTTGGAGAATTGCTCATACCAATGTGAAAGATCGGGGAATTTGGCGCGCCAATCGGGTGCCAACTGGCGCAACTCAATATAGCCAAGCGCTGTGGCAATACCGATGCAGCCTAAAGTGAGATCAGATAAATGAGGCATCCACTTGGCTTCAAGCTCGCTCATTACAGCTGCAATGCGCAAACGCTGACGCACTACAAACTCTGGCCATAAAGCGTCTTTCGGCCGGGCGAATGTTTCATAGCGCAGACTAACGGCGGTATCACCAAGGCCCTGCGCCATGGCTAAAAGTGTAAGCACGCGAAAATGTTTGATGGGTTCATCAGGCAATAAGCTTTTGTTGCCAGACGTGTGGCAGAAAAACTCCATGATAACACGGCTATCATAAACCACTTGGCCATGATCGGTTTCCAACACTGGAATTTTGGCAATGGGTGAAAGCTTTTCCAACGCTGCATGGGCCTCGGTGGGATTAACGCTGGTGTTGACCAGTTGAACTTTCAATCCGAGGCCACATTCCATGGCAGTTACCATAGACATGCGCACGAAGGGCGAATTCAAACTTCCATAGAGTTTCATATTTAGACCTAATTTGCTGTATCTGGTTGGGGCAGGGGCAGTGCACCGGGATTGAACGTCAATGACGGGTCCCTGTCAAAGAAAAAGGCGGGGCGCAACGAGACCTCGTGCCACACCGTGGGCAACAATGGGAAATCCTCCGGATGCGGCACGTGGTGAAAGCCCATAGTGGCCCATAACACAATATCTTCATTTTTAATGGAACGCTTCTGCGCCACAAATTTTGGCAGGCCTTCATCTTGGGTTGATTGATTGGGATAAAGCCCAGCGGCCCAATCTTCTCCATCGGCATATTGCGTGGCCCACAGGCCAAAAGCTGTGAAGCCTGCGCGCTTTTGCGGTGGATCGGCACGGTCAAGGGCCGAAGTGGTGGAATGGCCAAGATCAATATCGTAGCCCGGATTGTAACCCAAGCCAGTTTTCACATTTGGATTAACGATGCGCCAGCTTTCTCCAGCTGATTGATGATCCATAGCAATGGGACCTTCTGCGGCATAACGATCGGTCTGCACCGTCCACAATGATTTGCGCGTTTTAGAATTGGCAATGGACGAAGGCACAATGCTGTCGCGCTCCAGCACGTTCTTGCCACCATCAACATCCAAATCCATGCGCAATGAGAAGAAATGATCGTGGTTGGGAGCAATTGTGTAAGGCGCAATCAGCGACCCATTGGCTGTAGCCCCAATGCTGTCTGCATCGGTACTGGTTTTGGCTGTGGTGGATCGGATCGCATCAAAGCCAGTGGCCCCCACACGCACTTTTATCACACCTTGGGGCGTGAAAACATAATCCACCACATAATCATAATTGCCAAGTGTAGGGATGTGGCGGATGACCAGTTCTGACTGTGGAACGCCCGCAATCGTTTTATCAGCCGCCGTATAATGACGCCAAGCCGGATCGCCCGTGGCACGTTCAAAAATACAAAGTGCGTCAGGTCGCGTGAATGTGCCGCCAATGTCATTGGGCAATGTCACATCGAGAATGTAGCTGGCCACCGGGCAATCCACCCCGGGCTTCAACGACGAGATCATATAGCCAAAACCATATTCGCCTATATCCATGAAGGTGCGGTAATTCCACGTTGGGTCAGCATCCATATAGGGCACAAACGCCTCGGACAGATTGAGTTGATAGGCAATTTTGCGCCACTGCGTGCCATCATTGAACCGCACCAGATTGACGATCAATCCTGCCCGTTTGTCTGGACGTAAATGCAGCGACCAATTTTCCCACTTCACATTTAGATTGCCATCAAGGGTTATATTGGTGCCGTTAGGTGCCGTAATGGCCACCGGCTTCATGGCGGGGCCTGGCTTCGGTAAACTATCGCCCCAACCATCAGGCATGGCAGGCATCGCAACTTCGCCATTGTCGATCACATCCAGCACCGCGCCACTATCCACATCAACGATGCCCATCAGGCCTTCGATTGGTCTTCCTGCATAGGGGCTGGGGGCATTGGTGCTGGTGAAGCAGGGCACTTTCAATACACGCTTGCCATCCAACCCATCACCGGGAAATGCCCCAGCTGAATTGGGTGTGCAAAAAACATCCGCTGCGTTCAGTTTGCGCTTAGCAATGGCATCCTTGAAACGACTATCAGCGATTAAAGCGTCACGGGCTCTCAGCCATTCAAAATCCATGATCATCGGCTGAGCACCAGCCTTTGGCGTTACTGAAACGACCTTCTGGTTGGTTATGTCGACGACCGCCTCATAGGTAATCATATCACGCCGCATAACCACAAATGCGCTGCGCGTGTAGGGTGTGCCAGGTGTCCAATCCCACATCGCTTGCTTATCTCCAGGCTTAAGCGTGATGGCAGGATAAACCGTGTTGTCATCGGCATTGCCTGAGGCTTTCAACAACGCAACCACAGAGGCAATTTCGTCAGGCAATAAGGCATCAAGTGGATGGTCTGGGCCGGTGGGCTGCGCGGCAGCGGCAGGCTGTGTGGCTGGGGTTGGTTGTGCAGTGTCTGCATAGGCCAGTAGATTTGCACCCATCAGAATAGCAATACACGATGCAAGAATTTTAATGGGTTTCATCATGGCGTTTTGCTATCAGAGTCTCATGCCGATGGCTATTGTCATTCACCCCAGCCTATGGCCCAATTTTCCAGCCAGATCTTGCACAAATTGCCAAGCCACGCGGCCAGAACGCGCACCGCGTGTGACTGACCATTCATTGGCTTGGGCATGAAGATCGTCCAGTGGAATTTTCAATTTGAAATGCTTGGCATAACCTTCAACCATCGAGAAATAATCTTCCTGGCCACAATGATGAAAGCCCAACCACAGGCCAAAGCGATCCGATAGGGAGACTTTTTCTTGCACGGCTTCAGATGGTGATATGGCAGTGGAACGCTCATTTTCGATCATCTCACGTGGCAGCAAATGGCGGCGATTGGACGTGGCATAGAAAATCACATTCTCTGGCCGTCCCTCAAGCCCACCATCGAGTGCGGCCTTCAGCGATTTATAACTGGTGTCATCGGCATCAAATGACAGATCATCACAGAACACAATAAATCGAAACTTGGGTGCTGCCCGCAGTTGGGCCATAAGTTGGGGCAGGGTGGAAATATCCTCGCGGTGAATTTCAACAACCTTCAACCCCTTGTAACTTTGTGCAATCGCGGCGTGAACCGCCTTCACCAATGACGACTTGCCCATGCCTCTGGCCCCCCAAAGCAAAGCATTATTGGCGGGTAAGCCTTTGGCAAAACGTGTCGTGTTCTCAACCAAAGTAGCTTTGGATTGGTCAATGCCTTGCAAAAGGGTAATATCGACGCGGTTCACCTTGGCCACAGGCAAAAGGCCCGCCACAGAACCATTCCAAACAAAGGCTTCAGCCTTAGCAAAACTCGGTGCTTTGGCATGTTCTGGCGCCAAACGGGCCAAAGCCTCGGCGATTAGGCGCATATCGTCATTTTTGGCCATTGCAAATTTCCTGAAAGCCAGTGGTTGCAATGGCCTAATCCATGGCTATATTCCGCGCAAGTTTTGCTTTGGCGCTAAATGCGGCATTTATGATTGACCGCAAATAATTGCGGATATGGGAGTGATAATGAAGTTCGATCCATTTTTGGCACAAGTTGCAGGCGGCGGCCCCTTTGATCTTTTCGGAATGATGATTCCGATGATTGGCATTTTTGGCGTATTTTATTTCTTCATGATCCGCCCACAACAAAAGCGCGCGTCTGATCATCAGAAAATGCTGGCAGACGTGCAGCGCGGTGATACCGTCGTCAGCAATGGCGGCCTTATCGGCAAAGTGGTTCGAGTGGTTGATGATACTGAATTGCTGGTTGAAGTTGGCCCCAACGTGCAGGTGCGTTTGTTGCGCCAAGGCCTATCAGATATTCGCAGTAAGCCTGAGCCTCAGAAGGCCGCAAAGGCCAAAGCCTAATGTTCCATTATCCACGTTGGAAAACCTTGCTGATTCTTGGCACGGTATTTCTTGGCATACTGTTTGCGGCACCCAACGCTTTTGAACCTTTAGGAATTCACGTCTTGGCCCAAAAGCTGGGCCTGAAACCCATGACCTTGGGCCTGGATTTACAAGGTGGTGCCAACATCTTGATGGAAGTTGACAAGAAGGACCTGACCGAGAAGGTTCAGCAACAGTTGATGGGCGATATTCGCGCCACCTTGCGTGAACAGAAGATTGGTTACACCAATCTGGCCAAGACCTCTGACGGGGTTTCTGTCACCTTGAACAAACCAGAAGATGCCGCCAAAGTTACGCCAGAGTTGAATAAATTGTTGCAGCCGCTGGATTCAGGAATTTTAAGTGCGGGTGTTGCCGTCAATCTTTTCAGTTTGACCCAAAACAATGGGCAATATGTTTTCGCCATTCAGCCCAAGGGCTTTGAAGCCAAGATGCAAACGTCGTTGAAACAGGCGATCCGCGTGTTGGAAAACCGCATCAATGGTTTGGGCACAACCGAAAGCGCCATTCAACAGCAGGGTGCGAACCGCATTTCAATTCAAATTCCAGGTTTGCAAGACCCGGACCGTGTGAAAAACCTGCTTGGTTCCACCGCTAAATTGACATTCCAATTGCTATGCCATGATCAGCCATCAACCGCCAATGCCTTGCCACCACCAGATTGCGCGGCTTATCCACGCAAGGAAGATGTTGATGCCACCTTGGCTGCAAAAATGAAAGCTGATCCCACCGTCAAAGAACTTTCGGATACCGAGAAAAAAGCCTTGCCACAAATGTGGGTGCAGACAGCAGGTCTTTCCACCGTTGACGGCGCTGATTTGACAGATGCTCAACCCGGTTTTGACTCGCAAACAAATACGCCCGAGGTAACTTTTAAGTTCAATCAAAAGGGTGCGCTGCGCTTTGGCAAACTCACCGCGGAAAACGTCGGCAAACCCTTCGCCATTGTTTTGGATGGCGTTGTAGAAAGTGATCCGGTGATTAACACGCCAATTCTTGGCGGCAGCGGCCAGATTTCAGGCCACTTCACCATTGAGCAAACCAATGATCTCGCGATCACGCTGCGTTCTGGCGCTTTGCCAGCCAAGTTAGTGATCGCTGAGGAAGCAACAGTTGGGCCCAGCTTGGGCGCTGACTCAATTCGCGCAGGAGTTTACGCCGCCATTGCTGGGTTGATTTTTGTGATGATCTTCATCCTGTTGCCTTACGGCTTCTTCGGCATCATTGCGGATTTTGCATTGATCATCAATTTGATTCTGTTGATTGGTGTCATGTCTCTTTTCGGCTTCACGCTGACACTGCCGGGCATTGCCGGCATTGTGCTGACGCTCGGCATGGCGGTTGATAGCAACGTGCTGATTTATGAACGTATCCGTGAAGAATGGCGTCATGGCAAGACAGCACTCTCTGCCATTGAAACTGGCTTTACCGCAGCCCTTCGCACCGTGACGGATGCCAACGTCACCACCATCATCGCCGCCGTTATTCTGTTCAGCATGGGCACTGGCCCGGTGCGCGGCTTTGCCATCACACTTGGGGTTGGCATCATCACAACGCTATTCACTGCTTTCGCGCTCACTCGCCTGATTATGGCCTATTGGGTTCGCCGCTACAAACCGAAGGAAATCAATCTCTGATGCGCTGGAAACCCATTCGTCTTATCCCCGACGACACCAAATATCCTTTCATGCGCCTCTCGCGCTTCGGGTTCTTTCTGTCCGGCATTCTGTGCACTTTGTCGATCGCCCTTTTTATTTTCAAAGGCTTGAACTACGGCATTGATTTCAAAGGCGGCACCGAGATTCAGGTGCGTGGCACGCAGACCGTACAAATGGATGATTTGCGCAAGAAGCTGGATAGCATCGGGCTGGGCAAAGTTGAGCTGCAGCAAATGGGTACAGGCAATGATGTGCTCATCAAAGTGGCTGCCCAAGCAGGTGACGCGGAAGGCCAGATTAGCCAGAAGAAAATTATGGAGGCATTAGGTCCGAGCTTTGAAAAGCGTGCGGCCAATACTGTTGGTGGCAGCGTTTCAGCTGAATATACCCAAAATGCCACTGGCGCTGTGATGCTTTCCATTCTCTTCGTGCTGGTGTTCTTGTCATTCCGCTTTGAATGGCAATTTGCTTTAGGCGCGGTTTTGTCATTGCTGCATGACGTTACACTTTCCCTCGGCCTATTCAGCTTAATTGGGCTGGAATTCAACCTGTCCGTGGTTGCTGCTATTCTCACCATCATTGGCTATTCGTTGAATGACACGGTGGTGGTATTTGACCGAATCCGTGAATACTTGCGCCGCTATAAGGCTATGGGCTTGGCTGACCTGATTGATTTTTCGATCAACTCAGTTCTGCCCCGCACGATTTTAACCTCGATGGCAACATTGATGGCCTTGCTGGCGCTGTTCTTCTTCGGCGGCGAAGTGATCCGTGGCTTCACCTCCGCAATGATTTGGGGTGTGTTTGTTGGCACCTATTCCTCAATCTTTATTGCAGCACCTGTGCTTATCATGCTGGGCACCAAACGTGAGGTTTCTGCCACGCAAGCCAAGGCCAGCAAGGGCCGATGAAACTTTTGCCTGAGCAGCGCGCCATCACTTCGTTTGGTGATGGCGGCTTTCGCTTTGGCGATCATTCACACCGCGGACATTTGCTGGTGTTGCCCTCAGGGATGAGGGCTTGGGATGGTGAGGATTTTTCGCTATTGCTCTCTGAGAAATCTGAGATTGATTTTTTCGTGCTGGGCACTGGCGTGAGACTTGCGCGTCTTGCTCCGTCACTGGCCCAATTGCTGGGTGCGGTGCAAGCTGATGCCATGACAACAAGTGCGGCCATTCACTCTTACAATTATATGCTGGCAGAAGGCAGACGTGTGGCGGCCGCTTTCATCGCGGTGCCGTGATGGGCGCTATGATGGATGAGATCAACGCCATTGTCCGCGCTCATGACCGCGATCGTTACCTGGCCGCACTTCTTGCGCCAGAAGCAGCCCGACCTCATCTCATGGCGCTCTATGCTTTCAATGCCGAGATTTGCCGCATTGCAGGCCAGGTGAGCGAACCGCAGTTGGCCGAAATTCGCTTGCAATATTGGCTCGATACATTGGACGGAATCTATTTTGGCGATGAGCAAGCCCATCCTGTGGCAATAGCTCTGGCAACCGCCATCAAAGTGGGTGACATACCTAAGTTTGCCCTGCAGCGCTTGGCCAAGGCACACCAGGCAGATTTCTATTCTGATCCTCCGTCCAGCCTGTTTGACGTGGAAGCGCAGCTTGGTGAGACAGAATCAAGCCTTATTAAATTGGCAGCGATGTGCCTCGATCAGGATGCTGCTCTTGAATGCGATGAGGCAGCAGGATTAGCAGGCGTGGCTTACGGCCTGATGCGCCTGTTGAACCGCTTACCGGAGGCGCGAGCGTTCAAACAGAACTTGATTCCATTGGATATGCTGGCAGCGCGCCAAATTCCACCGGATGGACTTTATGCCCCCGAACATGAGGCCGGAGCTATGGTCATACTGGCGGATTTGCGACATCTGGCACAAAAGCGCTTGAACGAGGCCCGCCAAGTGGCCTGGACAGTGAAGCCAGAGATATTCCCTGCCTTTATGCATATTTGCCTTACGCAAACCTATATCGCCAAGTCCACTGCAAAGGGCGTGGGTGTATTGCGGCAAGGCTGTGATTTTAGCCAACTTGGCAAGCAATGGCAGTTGTGGAAAGCTTCGCGCAGCCATTCATATTGAAGGGTTGCGCTTTGTGTTTCTTTTAGCTATCCACCCCAACCAGTGTCGGGGTGTAGCGCAGTCTGGTAGCGCACCTGCCTTGGGCGCAGGGGGTCGCGAGTTCGAATCCCGCCGCCCCGACCAATTTTATTAGGAGCCTGCCTTGACCGCACGCATCTACAAGCCCGCCCCCAGTGCCATGCAATCTGGCAAGGGCAATTCCAATGAATGGCTCCTTGAGTTCATACGCGAAACCAAACCGTCGACTGATCCATTGATGGGCTGGACCAGCGGCGACACCTCAACTCAAGTGCAACTGCGCTTTGATACTGTTGAAGAGGCTGTGGCTTATGCCACGCGCAATGGCATTGCCTATACGCTGGAGGCAGAAGCCAAACCTCGCCTGCAGAAAAAGTCCTATTCCGACAATTTCAAATTTGGCCGGACTGAAAACTGGACGCATTAGATTTTGGGCGGTAGTTTCCGACACACGACTCCGTAGCTCAGCTGGATAGAGCAACGGTTTTCTAAACCGTCGGTCGCAGGTTCGAATCCTGCCGG
>Ga0209483_1000084_pt1 | contig 89991 bp, 82 predicted proteins | sample NGEPerA_FD_184508 | JGI IMG/M metagenome (GOLD analysis project Ga0209483, IMG submission 184508) | Arctic peat soil microbial communities from the Barrow Environmental Observatory site, Barrow, Alaska, USA - NGEE PermafrostL2-A... | ecosystem: Environmental > Terrestrial > Soil > Wetlands >... | reverse complement strand
GCGTCCCCAACCCAAAGAAGGGCCACAGGCCCGCTCCGGACCACCCCTGGAACATGCGCACCCGCTCCGTCGCCGACCCGGACATTTTAGCTTGGGAGACGCCGGACACTATGGCGTTGGGCTAACACGATGATTCCCGACCGCGTCGAGGCGGCGCTCTGGGCTGCCTACCTTCGGAACCGCAACGTCGACGCCGGCACGGCCGGCGACGGGGCGATCCCGGTCGCCGGCGGGTACGCCATCTACGTGGCCGATTCGATGCTCGACTTCGCGGTCGCCGCCGGCTCGACGCGGCCGCTTCGGGAAGACGACCTGGCAGTCGTCGAGGAGTTCTACAGGGCCAGGGCCCACCCGGGTCGCTTCGAGCTGGACGAGGCGGTGCTCGAGCGCGACGGTGACGTGCTGCGCGGCCGCGGCTACGTGGTCGAAGACCTCACGCTGGCGATCCTCGAAGGACCGACGCTCGCCGCCGCGCCGCCGAGCCCGATCGCGGTGCGGACGACGACGAACCGGCGCGGCTGGACCGATCTGGCGACGCTGGCCTTCGCGGACGGGGCCCCGCCCGGCGACGCGCTGCGGCACACCCTCGAGGCATCGGCCGCGTTCGCGCACGTCCTCTGCGTCGCGTCGGTCGACGGCCAGGACGCCGGGGTCGCCGGGCTTGCCGTGTACGACGACCTGGCGCTGCTGGTGAGCGGCGCCGTGCTCCCGGCGTTCCGGGGCCGCGGCGTCCACACCGCGCTGTTCGGGGCGCGGCTCGCGCTCGCGCACGCGCGCGGCGCCACCCGCGCCGCCGTGAAGGCCGTCCCCGGCTCGGCGGTCGAGCGCGCCTCGCACCACTTTGCTTTCGTTCGCACCGGGATCCGGAAGCGGGTCCGCCGGGAGGCCGCCTGATGCGCCGCACCACATCCGCCCTCGCCATCGTACTCGCGATCTTCGCCGCGCTCTCGCAGTTCGGCCGCGCGGCCGACGTCCCGGAACCCAGTCCCTCGCCGCTGCCGTTGCTTCCGGAGATCGGCCGGACGCGCGCGAACTCGCCGCCGTGCGCGGTGCTGCGCGATGTAGTGATCCCTTCGTTCGCCGCAGCCGGACGCGCCGACGCCAAATTTGCCGAAACGCAGAAGCGGCTGCCGCGCTACGCGCAGATCGCCGCCGACCCCTGGGACAAGAACGGCGTCCATCGCGAGGGCGAACTCGCCCGGCTCGGCACCGATTCGGCGCGGCTCCTGCAAGAGTCGCAGCTCATCAAGAAGGCACTCGACGATCCGCGCCTGGCGGGCTCGACCGATCCCCAGATCATCATCGAGCGCACGCAGCTCCAGCAAGTCTACGCGGTCCAGCAAGCGCGCGCGATCCTGCTCAGCGAGTTCGTGCAGCGCGAGACGATGACGCTCTCACGGAACAACGTCGGCATGGAAGACAACGGCGGGTTGCGCAGCAAGTTCGGCAGCGTGTCGAAGAGCGTTGACGCGCTGCCGGGGACGCCGCTTCCGGCGGTGACGGGTCCGCCGGGGATGCCGATCCTCTCCGGCGAGTTCGTCGCGATCGACAAGCACCAGATCGACGAGTGGAGCAACGGGATCACGCGCGCGGTCCGCGCCAAAGAGAACGAGGCTGCAAAGGCGTTCTTCCCGATCGCGCAGAGCTGCCGCTAGCGCGCCTCGCGCATCCAGCGCGGCCACGCTTGCGCATCGTCCGGCAGAGCCTCGCGCGCGGCGAGCGCGGCCGCGATCTCGGCGCCGGTCGCGCCGGCGGCCCGCAGCACTGCTTCGGTCGCGTCGCCGGCTGACGGCGATCGCACGCCTACGCCGGCGCGCAGCCGCTCGCGAACCTGCACGTCGCTCGCGGCTTCGTCGGGCGCGAGAACCGGCGTGACGCCCGCGTCGATCTCCGCGAAGCGTTCCGCCCACGCATCGCGGCTCGCCGACGCAAACGCCGCCTCGAGCCGCCGCGAGGTCTGATCCCACGTCGCCGCGTCACGGTGATCGGGGACGGGTTCGGAGAGACCGGCGCCGCGCCACAGCGCCTCGAACAGCGGGCGCTCGAGCGCGCCGACCGCCACGTAGCCGCCGTCGGCGCAACGATACGTCCGGTACGCCGGCGCGCGCCCGGCGAGCACGCCGCTGCCCCGTTCCGGCATCGCAGGCGTCCCCCACGCCGCGCGATGGAACGCCATCATCGCGAAACAGCCGTCGATCATCGCGACGTCGAGATACGTTCCGCGCCCGGAGCGCGCGCGCGCGAACAGCGCCGACGCGATCGCGAACGCCGCCGCGATCGCGCCGGCCGCGATATCGGCGACCAGATTCAGGGGCGGGAGCGGGTCGCCGCCGGCGGGACCGAGCGCGCCGAGCACGCCGCTGATCGCGAGATAGTTGATGTCGTGCCCCGCGTACGCGGCACGCGGGCCCCGCTGACCGTACCCCGTCAGCGAACAGTAGACGAGCCCCGGGTTGAGCGCCGCGAGCTCGTCGTAACCGGCGCCGAGCCGCGCGGCCACGCCGGGACGAAAACCCTCGATCACCACGTCGGCGTCGCGCACGAGACGGTGCAGCGCCGACCGCCCGAGCGGACCGCGCAGATCGAGCGTGACGACCTGCTTGCCCACGGCCAACACCGGGATCGCGGCGACGTCGCGTCCGCCGCGAACCGCGACGACCTCCGCACCCTGCTCCGCGAGCAGCAGCGAACAATACGGTCCGGGCACGTTGCGCGAAAGGTCGAGCACGCGCACGCCGGCGAGCGGCCCGGGCGCGCTCACGTGAGGGCGGCGCGCAGTCTGCGCTTCCCGATCTTGCCGTTGTCGTCGCGCGGCAGCGCCTCGGTGAACGCGAACGTGCGCGGCACCTTGAAACCCGCGAGCGTCCGGCGCAGCTCCGCCGCGAGCCGCACCGGATCGAGCACGCGGCCTGCCTCGGGCTGCACCACGGCGTGCAGGCGTTCACCGTACTCCGGGTCGGGCAAGCCGATCACCGCGCAGTCGAGCACGCCGTCGAGCCGCAGCAGCGCGTGCTCGATCTCGGCCGGATAGATGTTCACGCCACCGGAGATCACCATGTCGGAGGAACGGTCGCAGACGAACAAGTAGCCGTCCCGATCGAGGTACCCCATGTCGCCGAGCGTCGTCAGTCCGTCGCGCTCGATCGCGCGGCGTGCCTCGGGCAGGTTCGCATAGTCGAAGTCGGGATACGCCGGCTGGCGCGCGTAGATCGTGCCGACCTCACCCGGCGCGCACGGGCGGCCGTCGTCGTCGAGGATGCGCAGCAGCGCGCCGCCGACGGGACGGCCCGCGGTACCGGGTCGCGCCAGCGCGTCCTCGCTCGTCGCCAGCGTGATCAGCCCGGCCTCGGTCGAGGCGTACGTCTCGTGAACGACCCGGCCGAGACGTTCGATGATCGCGCGCTTCACCTCCGGCGCGCATGGTGCTCCGGTCGAAGCGACGAATCCCAGCGACGAGATGTCGTAGCGGGCCCACACCGCGTCCGGCAGCCGGATCAGCCGTACGTACATCGTCGGCGTGAGGTAGGCGACGTCGATGCGATGCCGTTCGATCAGCGCCAGCGTCTCCTCGGCGTCGAAGCGCGGCGCGAGCACGAGCCGTTCCCCGATCAGCAGTGTATGCTGCGCGATCGATGACGGCGCGCTGTGATAGAGCGGCGCGGAGACCAGCGTCCGAGCGCCCTCGCGCACGCCGTACACCTCACGCACCACCGCGAGCATCGCCGCCTGCTGCGCCGGCAGCTCCTCGATCGGCACGACGTGACGGCGTACGCCCTTGGGACGGCCCGTCGTCCCCGACGTGTAGCCCATGAGACCGCGCGGCGAAACCGCCGGCCCGTCGTACGGCGGCTGCGCCGCGAGCCAGCGCTCGTAGTCGCGAGCGTGATCGTCCCCCGCGCCGACCGCTAGAACCGGCGCACCGTTCGGCAACGCAGCGGCTGCCGCGCGCAGCAGATCGGCATGACCGACAACGGCGCGCGCACCTGAATCTTCGACGATGAACTGTAACTCGGCCGGAGTGAAGTGCCAATTCAGCGAGCAGTAGTACATCCCGGCGATGCGGCACGCCAACATGACGTCGGCGTAGACCGGGTCGTTGCGCAGCAGCACCGCGACGACGTCACCCTCGCGCAGGCCGAGCGCCGTCAGTCCGCCGGCGAGCCGCCGCGCGCGCTCGTTCAGCGTTCCGGCGTCGACCACGCGCTCGCCGAAGCACAGCTCCGCCGTCGTGGACGTCTGCGGGGCGCGCGTCATGCGGCCGGTGAGCCGCGAAACGCGCCGATGATGCGCCGGCCGACCAAGACGAAGACGATCGTCGCGAGCAGCGCGAGGACCGCCATGACGAACGGCGCGAGGAACGCCAGCGCCAGGCCGATCACCGCGAGCACGTCTTCGACCACGCTCAGCACGGGGTTGAGCACGCCGGCGGAACCCGCCGAACTGCCGGCGCGCGTGGTGGCGCGCAAGCCGTGGATGCCGAGCGCGTTCGCGCCGCCGAGCAGCGCGACGACCGCCATCACGCCGCCGCCCGAAGGATCCACGGTCACCGCCGCGATCCCCCCGGCGACCGGCGCGAGCACGGCGTGCACCGCGTGCACGACGAGATCGACGCCCGGGATCTTGTCGGCGCAGAAATCGAGGGCGGCGAGGATCGCGACGATGACGAGCGTCTGATTCGATCCGACCCACGCCATCGATGCCGGCGGGACGAATGCATGCAGGTGGATCGCGATCGTCAACGCGAGGATCGTCAACGATGCGCGCAGTCCCGAGACGCTGCTCAACGAGTACGCGAGGGCAAGGCTATGCGGGTCCATGACTCGGCCAAGCGATTCGACCCGGACCGAGCCGAACCCGGCCTTCAATGAGGAAGCGGCGAAGCCCACAGCGCCTCGCCTCTTTCCCGGCCTCGTCGCCGCGGCCGTATCGCCCCCACCCGGAAAAGCCGCTTTCATCGTCCCAGACCGCCCGATGACCGCACAGAGCAGATCGTACTAGTCGGGACGGAAATCCAGGATCCCGAGCCGCGCACACAGCGCGACCAGCTCGGTGCGGCTCTGCACGCCGAAGGTCTCGAAGAGCGCCGCGACTTGGTTGCGCACGGTGTGAACCGAGCGCTTGCAGATCCGCGCAATCTCCGGATTCGACTTCCCGTCGCAGAGCAGCCCCAAATACTGGCGCTGCACGTGACTGAGGTCGCCCGCTGCGTGCACGCGGCGGAGCCCTTCGGCGAGGGCAGCGATCCATGAACCCTTGGCGGTCCGGGCGGCGACGGCATCGACGTGCCGGCGCACGTGCTCGTCGTCGGGCGAGAGGCGAAGCAATCGCACGGCCGCCGTGAGCGAGCGCCGCAGCGATCCGGCTCGCTTGAAGAAATCGAACGCTTCGCGAAACGCCCCGATCGCCTCGTCGAACCGCCCCTCAGCTTCCAGGACCTGCGCGTCGACCAGCTTTTCGAAGCCCACCACGCGCGGATCGTGCGACATGGACAGGGTGGGAGAGAACCGGCAACCTTGAAAGCGCACGAGCATCGCGCGGGCCTCACCGCCGCGCCCGGCGTTCGCGAGCTCCTCGGCAAGCACGAGCGGGACCATCACGGCGTCCCCGTCGCCGAGCGGCACCGTCAACCGCGAGAAGAGCCGGTAGGCCGCCTCGACGTGATTACGCTGCGACACGGATTCGCGCGCTTTCCGCGCAATCTGCGCCCGGCAGCAGAGCGCTTGCACGCGAAACACGTCGCTCGGCGCCCACTCCTCCGCGCAGCGCGCCTCCCAAGCGGCCTGCAGCGGATCGCCTTCGACATCGTACGCGAAGACGGCCGCGCGCATCGCGACGAAGAAGCGGTGCTCTTTCAGGCTGTCGGCCGACCAGTCAATCAATGCGCGGCGGCGCGCCACGATCGCCCAGGCCGGCCGATCGAATCGCTCGAGGGCGAGCCCGGCCAACGCCTGCGTGCAGTTGGCCTCCGCGTAGAGATCGCGCCGGCGAGAACGGTCGACGTGGTCGAGCGCGTCGATGAACGCGGCCGTGGATCGTTCGTGGTCGCCGCGGACCATCGCAATCCAGCCGCGGTACTCGAGCGCGCGCGCGTACACGATATCCGCGTCCACCGAGATGCGATCGAGCGCCGCTTCCGCCGCGACGTAGTCGCGACGCACGAACTGCGCGAGCGCGACGTGCAGTGCGATCTCCGAGCGCACGTCGCGCGCTGCGGTTTGCGCTTCAGCGTGGACCGCTTCCAAATAGGCGAGCGCGGTCTCGTCGCCGCTGCGGACCCGAGCCGCGCCGATCAGCCCCCGCGCCGCGAGGCGCAGATCGCGGTCCGGCTGGTAGAGCGCGACGCTCAGGGCCGGCTGAACCTCGACCAGCCGCCCGAGCCGCAAGAGCACGCGTGCGCGAAGGACGGCGAGGTCGGCGCGTTGCCGCGCATCGGCAGCATGGTCCGGCGAGCAAAGCTGGAGGCAGCGTTCGTACTCAGCTGCAGCCCATGCGGAGATCGCACCGTCGTAGCTCGGCCGTTCAGGTCTTGTATCGCGAGCTGTCGACAGCGAGTCACCCTCCCGGAGATTTCCGCCGTAACGAATGCGCAGGAGATTTTTTCGCCGAGCGACCCCAGGTTCATCTAAGGGTGGCTCCGTAGCGTTGCACGCAACCGCTGCGCGCGAACACGAGGGACGACCATGGCGATTGAGCTACCCTCCAAGCCCGACGTTCTCGACATTCTCGACGAGCGGCTCGCGCTGCTCGAGGATCCGTCTCTGGCGGAGCAGCTCATCCGCGAGAACCCCGCGCTCTTCACCCCCGAGCCGCCGCGGACGCAGCGCGAGATCCTCGCGTGGACGACGCGTCGTTTCGGAACCGCACTGCTCGCCGTCACCGCCGCGGTCGCGCTCGCGGCCGGCTACCTCGGCAGCGAGTTCGCGCGCGGTCACACCGCCGCACCGAGCACCTCGCCGCACTCGGCCGCCGCCGCCGTGCTCCCGCAGCGCCACGCGTCGCCGCGCCGTGCGCCCGCCGCGCCGAGCCGTCACGCCGCGACGCATCCGGCCGTGATTGCGGCACCGCACGCGATCGCCGCGGTGCACGCGCTTGCCGCGCCTGTGCCTCACGCGCGAGCGATCGCGCACCACGCCCTCGCGCCGGTCGCGCACGCGATCCCGGTCGCGCTGCCGCAAGCAGCGCCGGCCGCCGGTTCTCAGAGCGCCGCCGCGCAGCTCGCAGCCTGGGAGTCAGCGCATCCCGCCTCGCGCGCGCGCACGAGCACGTCGGCCGCAGCGGCGACCGAGCCCGCGACCGCGAACGCGCAGGCGACCGAACCGGTGACGACGACCTCGGCGCCCGCTGGCGCGACCGATGCGACGACGCAGGCCGGTCCGCCGAAGACGCCGCCGACGAGCCCTGGCGGCGTGTGGACCGAGCGGATCCCGGGCGGCGGCACGTTCGGCGGCGGTTTCCCGCAATCGCCGGGCGTTCCGCGCGACTCGTGCACGCCGCGCGGCGGCCGGACCGGAATCGTGATGGAAGCGATCTCGGTGCTGATGTCCTCGCGGCACTAACCGCGGCGCACGCACCTAAACCCGAGGTGGCTCATCCCGGTGTCGACCATCTGCGGCATCCGCGCCGCCGGGCGGAATCGCAAACAGTAATTCGGTGCGCACAGGTGTGAGCCGCCCTTGAGCACTTTGCGCGGGATGCGAATCTCGGGCGAGCTCGTATCGTAGCTCTCGTCCACCGGCGCGCAGCACGGGCTCGACGGCGGCGCGTTGATCTCCGCACGGTACCAGTCGCTGGTCCACTCCCACGCGTTCCCCGCCATGTCGAACAATCCGTAGCCGTTCGCCGGAAACGCGCCGGCGGGCGAGGTTCGCGCGTACCCGTCGCGGACCGTGTTCTGCCACGGAAACTCGCCCTGCCACGTGTTGGCCATGATCGTTCCGTTCGGCTCGAGCTCATCACCCCAGGTGAAGTGCTTCCCCTCGAGCCCGCCGCGCGCCGCGAACTCCCACTCCGCCTCGGTCGGCAGCGCCTTGCCCGCCCAGTTCGCGTAGGCTTCCGCGTCTTCGTACGCGACGTGCACGACCGGATGATCGCCGATCCCCTCGAGCGAGCTCGCGGGACCCTGCGGATGCCGCCACTGTGCGCCGGGGAGATACGCCCACCACGCGCGCGAGTCGCCGAGATCGACCGGACCCGTCGTCTGGCGGAAGACGAGCGAGCCGGCCGGATACGTCTGCACCGGCGCGTTCGGTACGTCCCCGAGATCGAGCGGGCGCTCCGCGACCGTCACGTACCCGGTCGCTTCGACGAACCGCGCGAACTCGTCGTTCGTGACGTGATGCCGGTCGATGCGGAACCGTTCGACGCGTACCGGGCGCACCGGCCGCTCCTCGGGATAGAACGCGACCGACCCCATCAGAAACTCACCGTCAGGGATCTCCACCATACCGTCGTCCATCCCCGACACGATGCCACGCGAGGCTAGGAAAAAAGAAAGACGGAGCGATGGAACGCCCCGTCTTCGTGCCCTGGCCCGTGCTTAGGCCGTGTTGGCGGTTGGTTTGACGCGGGTCGGGTCGACCTTGACGCCTGGTCCCATCGTCGAGGTCAGCGTGATCGAGCGCAGGTACGTGCCTTTCGACGCCGACGGCTTCGCGCGCACGATCGCGTCGAGCAGAACGCCGAAGTTCTCGGTCAGTTGCTTGTCCTCGAAGTTCGCTTTGCCGACGATCGTGTGGACGATCCCGGTCTTGTCGAGACGGTATTCGACCTTACCGGCCTTGATGTCGCGCACGGCTTGGCCGATGTTCGGCGAGACCGTACCGGCCTTGGGGTTCGGCATCTTCTGCGCCAGGATGCGGCCCAGCTCTTTGCCGATCGACGGCATCATGTCGGGCGTCGCGACCGCGACGTCGAACTCGGTGTAACCGCCTTTGACGCGCTCGATCAGATCGGCCTCGCCGACGACGTCGGCGCCGGCTTCCTGCGCGGCCTTCGCCGCGTCACCGCGCGCGAACGCGATCACCCGGACCACGCGTCCCGTGCCGTGCGGCAGGTTCACCGTGCCGCGCACGTTCTGGTCGGACTTCTTCGGATCGACGCCGAGTTTGATGTGGATCTCGATCGTCTCGTTGAACTTCGCGGTCGCGTTGCGTTTCACGATCTGGGTCGCTTCGACCGGGTCGTAGAGGCGCTCGCCGTCGAACGCGGTCGCGAGCGTGCGGTAGCGCTTGCCGTGCTTCTGCATCAGGCGACCTCCACGCCCATCGAACGCGCCGTGCCGGCGACGATCTTCATCGCGGCTGCTTCATCGTTGGCGTTCAGGTCGGGCATCTTGGCCTGGGCGATCTCGCGAACCTGAGCCTCGGTCAGCTTCCCGACCTTGTTGCGGTTCGGTTCCTTCGAACCCGATTCGAGCCCGAGCGCGCGCTTGATCAGGAACGATGCCGGCGGCGTCTTGGTGATGAACGTAAACGTGCGGTCTTCGAAGACCGTGATCTGGACCGGGATGATGAAGCCTTCTTGGGCCTTCGTCCGGTCGTTGTACTGCTTGCAGAAGTCCATGATGTTGAGCGAATAGGGGCCCAACGCCGGACCGACGGGAGGCGCAGGTGTCGCCTTCCCGGCGGGAAGAGCGAGACCGATCTTCCCAACGACTCTCTTAGCCATGGTGTCCTTTCGACGCGAGTGCTAGGGCCGCGAAGCGGACCAGCACCGGCTTCGGGCGCCGAAGCGACCGAAGCCATCTTCCCCACGAGTGAACGCGCCGGCTGCGGGGTGGGCAACCGAGCGCGGCCCGGGTAATCCCCAGGCGCAACGCCCCATTGTACCATGCCGTCCGGCCGACTGTCACCCGATGCGGAGCCGTCCCGGGCGCGCTGAACGCGGGATAGCGGTAGCCGCGAAGGCGAAGGCGGGCAGCATGACTCGGGTGCAGAGCGTCCTCATCGTCGCGTTGCTTGCTTGCGCTGCGCTGCCGTCTCCGGCCCAGGCGAACAGCAGCTGTCCCGACGTGACCGTTGAGATCCACGGTCCCGAGGGCCGGCCGATATCCGGCGCGGCCGTACTTTTGCTCGGCAAGAAGATCCTCACCGGCCCGGACGGCCGCGCCCTTTTCAAATGCCCCGGCGACACGAGCCGTCTCGTTGCGGTGGTGAACGCTCCGGGGTATCAGCAGGTCGTCCGCGTGATCCCGAGGCGGCGTGCCTTCGACAACTTCGATTGGGACGTGTTCGCCAACGTGATCCTCGAACCGACGACCTTGTCGACGATCGGCAGCACGAGCACCACGTCGTCGCGGTTGCCGCTGAACACGCAGCCCGGCTCGTACGGCGTGATCTCCCGAACGCAGATCGACGATCAGGGCGGACCGCAGCTCGCGCACCTCTTCGACCAGACGCCCGGCGTGATCTCGAACCACACCGCGTCGTCGAATCCGGCGACGCCCGGCGTGCAGACCTCGCCGAACCTGCGCGGCGCGCTCGACTACGAGAAGACGACGCTGATCGACGGTCATCCGGTCGCGACCGGACGCTTCGGCGACTACGTGACGACGTTTCTGAGCGCCTACGTGCTGCAGGACGTCGAGATCGCGAAGGGACCGGGCGCGTTCGCGCCGCTGGTCGTGAACGGGATCGGCGGTTCGGTCAATTTCCGCACGCGCGACATCGCATCGCGACAGACCACCGCGTTCGATCTCGCCTCCGACGGGTTCGGTGGATCGCTCGCCCATGCGCTCGCCACGACGACGATCGGGAAGTTCGGTTTCCTGGTCGACGCGGTGAGCTACGGGACGCCGGGCGCGTTCACGGCGCTGCCGACCAACATCGCGCTCCCGTCGGGGACGACGATCGCCGGCGTCGGCACGATCGGGGCCACGACCGCCGCGACACCGCCGGCCGGGACGCCGGCCGGTCCGTTCCCGATCGCGAACGCGCAGAACAATCCGGCCAATGCGTACGTGCGGCTCGTCGCGTGCTGTCAGCCCGTCGACTCCGCCTTCCAAGGACGCAGCGAAGTGCTCAAGGCGCGCTGGCGCTTCAGCGATGCGACATCACTCACCGCGGCGTACATCGGCAACCAGTCGTCGTTCGACCTCGACGCAGCGCAGCTCCAGACGCTCGCCGCGACGTTCTCGCCGAGCGGTACGCCGCTCGCGCTCAACCCGACGACGCACCTGCCCTCGAACGTCACCGAGATCGAGAACGAACCGCTCTTCGAAGCCGAGCTTCGCACGACGCTGCACAACGACACGATCATCGGGCGCTGGTACAGCGTCTCGCTGAACCGCTTCACCGGCAACGCGGTCCCGACCCCGTCGACGCCGTTCACCGGTGTCGTCGGCCTGACCGGAAACGCGCCGCTGACCGCCGGCGGCACGACGCCGACGTTCACCGGCGGACCGCAGACGATTACGATCCCCGACGTCTACAGCCGGAGCGTCGAAGAAGACCGCGTGCACGGCGGCTCGTTCGCGTGGATCCATCCGGCCGGTCCGAACGAGTACGAGTTCGCCGCCGATCGCATCGTCTCGCTGACGAACGCGTACTCGGTCGGCGCGTCGGGCGGCGTCGCAGCGTTCGCGGCGTCGGTTCCGGCCGGCTCGTCGCAGACGATCACCTCGTACCTCGCCCGCGGCACGCTGCACCCGACCGATCTCGACGCGCTGACGCTGGCGGCGTACGCGACGACGTACGCGAACCACTTCTCGACCGGGCCGGCCGGTACCGGATTTGCGTTCGGCGACGCAACGCACAGCGAGATCGACCCGCGGCTCGGCTACACGCACCGTTTCCCGCACCACGATAGCGTGCTGCGCTTCTCGATGGGGGGTGCGGTCACGCCGCCCGCGTTCAACGTGCTGAGCGGCGTCAACCAATCGCCGGCCGCAGTCTTCCGGCCGGGCGCGACCTCGATAACCGTGACGCAAAACGCCGGGACGCTGAAGCCGGAGACCTCGTTCGGCTACGACCTCGGCTTCGACCAGCGCGTCACGCGCGACACGGTGCTTTCGCTCGATACGTACCTCACCAACGTGCGCGATCAGCTCGTCACGACCGTGACGCCGTTCGGCACGTTCACGCCGGCCGGCGGCGCGGCGATTCCGGTCTTCGCGAGCGCCGCGGCGAATGTCGGCAACTCGCGGTTCTACGGGCTCGAAGCCTCGCTGCGCAGCGACCCCCGCCTCGGCTTCGGTTACGTCGCGCAAGGCGCGCTCACGCGAGCGTATGCGTACGACGTCTCACCGGCGCTCTACGCGACCGCGGCAGGCGCGCTCGCGACCAACCTCGCGATCATCCCCGGCGCGAACTACGCCTCGACCGGGACCGGGTTCAACGGAATCTCGAACAAGGGGATCGCGTACACGCAGGGTTACGTTGAAGTCCACTACCGCTCCGAGGGCCGCGGGCTCGTCCTGTTCGGGCTGACGTACTTCGGCAACAATAACTCCTACGGTATCCCTGGCTTCACGGTCGCGAACGCGTCGATCCGGTTCCCAGTCGGCGCGCGGCAGGACGCTGCGCTGCAGCTCTCGATCGACAACCTGTTCAACTTCCAGGGCGGTCAGACGATCGCGACCGATGCCGCGATCCCCGATCCGCTCGTGAATGGAAAGGTCGGCCTGGTGAACGCGCTGCCGCTCGGCCCGCGCGTCGTCCGTCTCGCGCTGCACATAGGCCGCTAAGTGCTGCCGCTCATTCTCGGCGCGGCGCTCACGGTGATCGCCGTACCGGATCCGGGAACGTCGCCGATCGGCGCATCCGTCCACGTTTACGCGCCCGAGCCGGCGCCGGGCGGCGGCGAGCGGCGCGGGACGATCGGCCCCGGAAATCAGGCGCGGTTCGAGGTGCCGCTGACCTCGCGCGCCGTCGAGATCACGAAGCCGGGGTTCGTTCCCGCGCACGGCTTGGCGGTCTTTCACGCGGGCCGCAGCACGCTCCGACTCGCCTTCCACGCCGCGCCGCCGACAGCGCTGCGCACGATCGGCGCGGTCGCGGCGGCCGAGCGCGGTGCGTTCAACCGCGGGCCCGATCCGGTCGCGATCCTGCCGCGCGAGGGCTATCGCGATCAGGGTCAGCCCGGCAGCGCGACGGTCCTGACGCAGACGCCCTCGATCGCGATCGACCGCGCCGGGCGCGGACTCGGCCTCTTCTTCGACAACCCGCCGGTGCCGCTGGTGCGCGGCGGAACCCCGCTCGAAACACAGATCCTGCTCGACGGGAACCCGGTCGAACTGCCGACGACGCGCACGCTGGCGCTCTCCGCGATCCCGGCGTTCGTCCTGAGCGAGGTCGAGGTCCATCCCGGCCAAGGCGCGACGCTTCCGGCGATCGACGGTGCGCAGAACGGCAGCATCAACTTCCGCTTCGCCGAGCCGACGCCGGTCTGGCGCGCGCTCCCCGAGCTCGGCGGCGACAGCCGGAACGGCAGCTTCGCCGACATCAGCGCCGGCGGCGCGACCGCGGACCGCCGCCTAGGCGTCGCGCTCGCCGCGAGCTCGAACGGCGCCAAAGGATTGCGCGACTTCACCGACGCGATTCAGCGTGCGTTGCTGCTGAAAGCGCGCGCCGCGCTCTCACCCTCGGCGACGTTCACCGCGACGACCTACGACGAAATCGACAGCGACCAGATCGTCACCAACCGTTTCAGCTACAGCGCCGCCGACCTGCGTTTCACCGGCGCCCGCGACGTCGTATCGGCACGCTGGTGGCACGCCGGCGCAAGCAGCGAGGGCGCCGTCGCCGGCGATCCGTTCGAATTTCGCACCGACGACGCGCTCACCGGCACCGCCCTCGAGCTCGACCACACGAGGGGAGCCGACCTGTTCTCACTCGGCGTCTCGCAGACATACGGCCAAGGAACCGCGGACGGCGCGGTCGTCGTCGCGCCCGGTTCGTTCCAGCGCGTCCAGACGGCGTTCGTCCGCGCGGTCGTCCACCCGGCGCGTAACCTCGAGTCGCAATTCGCGCTCTACGACGTCCGCGCGAACACGCAGGCCAACGGCGTTCGGGACGACGAGGGCGGCATCGCCGGCAGGTTTGGACTCGTGTACCGGGTCGCGAACGGTACGGCGCTCCGCGCTTCGATCGGCGCAGGCTTCACGCCGCCCTCGCTGATCGCGCTCGCCGGCCTGACGAACAAGCTCGGGCCGAGCGGTTCGGGGACCGTCGATCTCGGGATCGAGCGGCGCATGATCGACAACGAGACGACGCTTTCCGTCGACGTGTTCGCGACGCACGCGGTGACCCGGCTCCTCGAAACCGGCCCCGGCGAATGGACGAACACCGGAACCGTCACGCGCCGGGGCGCGGAGTTTTCGCTGGCGCGCCGTCCGCGTTCCGGACTCGGCTTTGTGCTGCAAGCGTGGACGGCCGGCGAGACCCCCGCACTCGCCGCAACCGGTTCCTTCGGCGACGTCGCCTCGGGCGCGACGCACGGCTATGCGGAGATCTCATTTCACGGCATCCAAGGTTCGCGCGTCTCGCTCGGCGCGACATACTGGGGCGCCGACGTGCCGCTCGGACAGCCCGCGACGGTCTTGCTGAACACGAACGTCGAAATCCAGATCGGCGCGCGCGCGAAGGTACAGTTCTCGATCGAGAACCTGAACGACGCGGCACGCGCCGTCAAGACGCCGGCGCAACCGTTCCTCGGCCTGCCGAGCGCGTCCGCGCCGGGCCCCCGCACGGTCCGCCTTTTGATACGCCGTTCCTTCGGCCGTACCGGATCGGACGGCTAGCAGCGACCCGCGTGCGGCGCATCACACCCGGCCCACGTTCGCCGATTCTTAACCGCGCGGGCGTGCGCTGCGGTCGCGGCCGAGCCGAGATTCTAACTGCCAGGGAAACGGCGAAAGGGCAGGGATGGAAACCCTTCAAGCAGTGAAGTTCAGCGGTGCGCTCGACATGAGCAGCCTCGCCGAGACGCAAGCGATTCTGAGCACGATCGACGAGCCGTGCGAGGTCGATCTCGCCGGCGTGACGTTCCTCGACTCGACGGCGATCACCGCATTCGTCGAGTTCGCGCGGCGCATCGGCCCCCGCAAAGTGCGCGTCCGCGGCGCGACGTTTCAGTTCCGGCGCATCCTCGAGCTCGTCGGGCTGACCCACCTTTTCGACATGGTCGACGACGAGCGCACGTAACGAAAGCTAGGAGCGGCGGCCGAGCTCCACGCCGAGCGGAGCAAACCCGGTGCTCGACGGCGGCGGGACGGCGGCGGCACCGTGCAGCGTCGTCAGCGTGATCCGGCGCGTCGCGCGGTCGACCCGCCGCACCATTACCTCGATCGCTTCGCCGATCTCGTAATCGGCCGGATCGGCGTCGCCTTCGCGGATGCTTCCGACGACGCCGGGCGCGATCTCGACCTGCAGCCGCGGCTCTTTGCCGATGACCTTGCCTTCGACGGTCGAGCCCTGCTTGAGCACGTTCGCATGGTCGCGCCACGGGTCGGGCAGCGCGTTCTTGCGCGAGAGCGAGATCTTCTTGCCGTTCTCGTCGATTCGCAGCACCTCGACCGGAAGCACCTCGCCGACCTTGACGACATCGGAGGACTTCTCGACCCGTTCGAAGGCGAGCTCGCGCATCGGGATCAGCCCATCGACGCCGCCGAGATCGACGAACGCGCCGAACTCGGCCAGCCGCACCACGGTGCCCTCGCGAACTTGGCCGACCGCCAACGAGCGCAGCAGCTCGGTGCGCTTCGAGCGGCGCTCTTCGTCCGCCGCGCGCCGGTTCGAGACGACGATCCGGCGGCGGGCCGGATCGATGTCGATCACTTTGAGCGGCACTTTCGTCTTGACCAGCGTGTCGATCGCCGTTCCGATCGCCACGCGCACCTGCGAGGCGGGCAGAAACCCGCGGATCCCGCCGACGTCGACGAGCAACCCACCCTTCACCGCGGTCGTGACGGTGCCGATCATCACCTCGCCGCTCTCGCGCGCCGCGAGGACGCGCTCCCACGCCTCTTGGGCGCGCTTCCGGCGCTCTTCGTTCGCCGGATTCGGCGCCGGCGGCGCCTTCGGCGCGGCCTGGGCGGGCTCGGCCGACGGCGCGGGTTCGGATGCTTCCGCTGTCGCGGCGACGGCTTCAGCGGCGACAACCTCAGTGACGGGCGGCTCAGCGGCGACAGGCTCAGCGACGACGGGTTCGGCGGCCGGCGGCTCAGCGACGACAGGCGCCGCGGCAACAGGCTCGGGAGCAGGCGGCTCAGCGACGACGGGCGGCTCAGCGGCGACAGGCTCCGCAGCAGACGGCTCAGCGGCCGGCGGCTCAGCGGCGGCGGGTTCGGCGGCCGGTGGCTCGACGGCGACGGGAGCCTCGGCGCTCGCCTGAGGTGCCGCGATAGCGGGCTCCCCGGCGGGCGGCGCCGGTTCCCCGGCTGCGGTCGTGTGTTCGGTCGTGTCGGACTCGTTCATTATCGTTGCCCACGCGCTTCGCGCACGGTTCGAAAAAGACTCTCGAAACAAGCGAGGAGCAGGCAGCGCGCCGCCAAAGGGGAGCGTCGTGCGCCGTTTGAACCGCGTCCTCGCTGCATTGCTCGTCATCGCGGCGTGCGCGCTACCGTCCGTCTCCCCGGCGGGCCCGAGTCTGAACAACCCGAACGTGCCGTCGGGCGCCGGTGATGCGATCTTCGCCGTCACCGACGACGGGCTCCTGATCCCGATCGCGGTCCGCAATCACGGTGCGTTCATGAATCCCGGCTCGAACGACGGCGGCCCGTCCGAACACCTCCGAACGGAGGCCAACGCGGCGATCGCCGTGCACGGCGACCGCGTGCATATCATCTTCGGCGGCCGTCCGATCGCGACCGTAACCGCGACCGTCGAGAACGGCGGCGCACACATCACCGTCCCTTCGGCCCTGCATCTCGGCGGCTACGTCACCGCGCTCGCCTCTCCCACGCTCACCGGCAACGCGAGATCCGCCCGCCGCGCGCCCACGAGTGCCGAACGCACCGCCGCACTCGCCCTGGCCGCCGCGAAACTCCAAACGACGCCCGCGCGCCTCACCGTCCGCAACCTCACCGCGATCGATCTCGGCCGCGGCGCATCGCTGGTCGGCACCCTCAACCTGCGCGGCACCACCACGCCGCGCACCGACAAACGCGTCTTCATGGTCCTGGAGCCCACCAACGGCAAATACGCCGCGACGCTCCTCAACGTCCAAAAGATCACCGTCACCGAACCGCTGCTCGAAGAGCCCGCCGAATATCTCGTCGACACCCTCGTCCTCGACGCCAAGACACCCGCCCTCGTCACGCACGTCATCGGCTACGACGCCGACACGTTCACGATCTACACCCGCGCCGGCGCATCGTGGAAATCAATCTACACGGGCGGCGGCGCCGCAATGTAGCACGCAGGCCGCCACTCCCCCTTCGACAAGCTCAGGATGACGGAGATGTGGGACACGCCACGGACGTAAGACGGCTTAGAAGAGGACCGGCCAACGTGACGCGCAGCGTGCCTCGATCCTGCCTGGGCGCGCGGCTCAGTACTCGGCGATCAAAGGGCCGTGTGAGCGAGCGTGCGCAGGATGCGCGGAAGCGATGCGAAGACAGAGCGGCCCCGCGCTGGATGCGCGGGGCCGCGTGCCCGTGATCGCCGAGTACTGAACCGCGCGCCCCGCCACAATCTCGGAGCGCTAGACCTTCTCGATCTGGTAGAACTCCAGCTCGACCGGCGTCTCGCGCCCGAAGATCGAGATGAGCGCGCGCACTTTCTCTTTCTCCGGCTGGATGTCGTCGACGATCCCGGTGAAGTCGAAGAAGGGTCCCGAGGTGACCTTGATGCGGTCGCCCTTCGCGAAGTCGATCTTGAGCTTGGGCGTCTCGATCCCCATCTGCTTGAGGATCGTCTTGACTTCTTTGTCCTGCAGCGGCACGGGCTTCTCGCCCGATCCCGGCGATCCGACGAACCCGGTCACGCCCGAGGTGTTGCGCACGACGTACCAAGACCCGTCGTCCATGTCCATCTCGACCAGGACGTAGCCCGGGAAGACTTTCTTGGGCGTGATCTTGCGCTTGCCGTCCTTGAACTCGACTTCGTCTTCCATCGGGACGAGCACGCGGAAGATCTTGTCCTGCATGTTCATCGAGTGGATGCGGCGCTCGAGGTTCGCCTTGACCTTGTTCTCGTAGCCGGAGTACGTGTGGATCACGTACCACTTCTTGCGGTCGTCCGTCTTCTTCGGCGCGGCGGCGTTCGGAGCAGCAGCCTGTTCGTCGGGCTCGGTAACAGCGGTGGCGACGGTGGTCGCGTCGTTCTCCATCAGCGCGCCCCTCCGGTCAGCCAGCCGAAGACGTAGCCGAACGCGAGATCGCACAGCCAGGTGAAGACGCCCACGCCGACGACCAGCGCGATCGTCAGCAGCGTCGCCGCGATCCATTCTTCGCGCGTCGGCCAGGTGACGCGGCGCATCTCGGTGATGACGCCGCGGACGAAATCCTGGGTCCGCGCGGCGTTCGCCGCCCGCTGAGCGGGGGTCGCCGGGGGACGTTTCGCCGGCGGGCGAGTGGTGGTCGACTTCATACTACCTTGTACCGCAGAAGATTGGCAGGGCGGACAGGACTCGAACCTGCAACCGACGGTTTTGGAGACCGCAACTCTACCAATTGAGCTACCGCCCTAGAGGATTCAGCCACACCGAATCCGCTGCTATTTGGTTTCCCGGTGGGCCTTGTGACACCGGCAAAAGCGGCAATACTTGCTCAGCTCGAGCCGGTTCGAGGTTTTCTGTTTGTTCTTGAACGTGTTGTAGTTGCGACGCTTGCATTCGGTGCATGCCATCGTGACCATCACGCGGTTCTCTTTTTTCGCCATCGCTGTTTCTCGGAGGAAAACATGAAGAAAACGGACGCGCGGTCCGTTCCAAGGTGAGAGTGTAGCACAGCCTCGGGCGGGTGTAAACCGGCCGGGACCGCCCCGGAAGGACCCTCCTTCCGCCCGTTCAGACCGCGATCAGCGGGGACTCGACGACCCGGTTGCGGCCCGTGTTCTTGGCCCGGTAGAGCGCCCGGTCGGCCCGTTCGACGACGTCGCCGGCCCCGTCGACCGAGCGGGCGTACGCGACCCCGACCGAGACGGTGACCGGCTTGCCGTCAGCGTAGGCGAGCCCGCCGGCCTCGATCGCCCCGCGCAGCCGCTCGGCGACCTGCAGCGCGCGCTCGCGGGCCGCGTCCCGCAGCAGCACGAGGAACTCCTCGCCGCCGAACCGGCCCGCCACGTCGACGCCGCGAATCCCCTCGCCGATGATCCGGCCGATCCGCGCCAACGCTCGGTCGCCGGTCTGGTGCCCGAGCAGGTCGTTGACGGACTTGAAGTGGTCGACGTCGAGGAGCAGCACCGCGTAGTGCCCGCCGCCGCGCACGTGCGCCATCGCCTCCTCGAGCGCGCGCGCGATGCCACGCCGGTTGGGCAAGCCGGTCAGCGTGTCGATGCTCGCCGCGCTGCGCGTCGCGGCGATCGCACCGTATTCGCCGAGCAGCGGGCCGATCTCGGTGGCGGCCCGCTCGAGGTCGCGCGCCGCGACGAGCGGCGCGTGCGCGGGGGTTCGAAAGACGACCAGCGCTCCGCGCAGCCCGCCGTCCGCGTCGTGCGCGGCGTACGCGTTGACCGACCCATGCTCCGCGCGTTCGATCGTGGCGTCTTCACCCGTCACCTGCACTTCGAGCAAGGCGCGTCCGCCGAGCCGCTCGAGATCCGGCGGAACCGGTCCGCCGAAACGCATCAGGCGCGACCAGCGGTCGGTCCCACCGCGCCCGAAGGCCGCGATCTCGACCGACTCGCGGACGATCCGCGGGTCGATCGACTCGAGCAACGAGCGTAGCTGCGGCTGCGGATCGGTCGCCTTCAGCATCGCGTCGACGGCTTGGCGCGAGAGCGCCAACCGGTGCAGCCGCGCGTTGACGCGGGCGAGCCGCAGCAGCAGCGCGCCGACGACGATCAGCGGGAGCAGCAAGACCGCGGCCGCGAACGCGCCCTCCGCCAGCGCGACGTGCGCGACGACGTAGGCCCAGCAGGCCTCGGCGACGACGGTGAGCACCGTCGCGCCGTCGGCCAGATGTCGCCGCCAAATGCTCGTCAGCGAGCGCGCCTGGCGCAGCGCGATCAGCGGGTCGAGCCACAGCAGGTCCACTGCGAGGACGTACACCGAGGCGATCCCCGCGAACACGGCCAGCGCGGCGAACGAGGGCGGCGCGCCGGCGATGCGGTGCAGCGGCCCGGCGATGAGCGCGGCCGCGGCCAGCGCCGGGAACCGCAGCGTGGCGGTCACGACGCGCTCCGGAAACGGGTGGCGACGCAGACCGTGCGGCCGCACGAGTTGCGCGACCAGCGCACACCAGGCGGCCCAGAACCAACCCTCGCGCGCCAGTACCGCGACCAGGATGGGCACGAGCAGCGCGACCCGGTCGCTCGCCGGCGTCGGCCGCGTGCTGCGCTCGAAGTGCGCCGCGGGAGCTCGCAGCCAGCCGAGCGCGATCGTCACCGCGAACGCGCCGGCGAGAAAGGCAATGTCGTCCGGTCGCAGAGCCCGCAGCGCGTCCGGCAGCCAAAGCGCGGTCGCCACCGTCGCCGTGATCAGCGAGGCTGCCCGAACCAGGAGGTGGATTTGCCGCGCGATCAATCGAGTGGTGGCAGTCCCAAGAACGAGCGGAAGACGTCGACGAGCCGGCGCTGCACGCGGCGGCGATCGCCCATTCGGCGTTCGATGACGACGCTTATCTGCGATCGGCGCCGGTCGCTGCGGCGACGATCTTCGCGCTCGTTCGCGCGCCGTTCGGAATCGTCCACCGTGCGCGTTCGTTCGCTACGCGCGAACGGCCGACATGCCGGCCCGCTCCGCAGCGCGACCGCAGCGCGGCGCAGCTTCGTGCCCGGGGGAGGCCCGACCACGATCGGGGTCGTGGTGCGCCCGGGCGGACTTGAACCGCCAACCTCGGCCTTAGGAGTGCCTCGCTCTATCCAGTTGAGCTACGGGCGCGCGCACCGGAGGTTCCTTTGGCGCGCGGGTCGGGACCTGCGCGCAGCGAATGGGGGCGGATGCAGACGGAGCCCGGCTCGGCAGCCACCAGCGCACACATCCCGGCGATGAGCACCGCCCCGGCGGGGTTCTCGATCGAGCGCGACCTTCCCGAGGGTTTCGCCGCGTTCTACCGGCCGCTGCACGAGCGCTTCAGCGCGCGCCAGCGCGAGCTGATCGCGATCCGGCGCCGCGTGCTCGACGCCTCGCAGCGCGGCAGCAAACCCCACTACCTCGCACCATCCGACGCGCAAGGCGACTGGCGGATCGAGATCCCCGACTGGGTTCGCGACCAGCGCAATCAGATGACGGGACCGGCCGACGATCACGAGCTGGGCGTGAAGCTGCTGAACTCCGGCTCGCCGGCGGTGATGGTCGACCTCGAAGATTCGATGGCCAACGAGTTCCCGCTCACGCTGCGCGGGATCGACAACACGATCGCGATGTACTACGGCGAGCTCACCTACGTCGATACGAAGCGCGGCGGGAACGTGGTCGGGATCAAGCCCTCGAACACGGTGCTGTGGACGCGCGTGCGCGGGCTGCACCTCTCCCAAGCCGGAATCTACGCCGAGCCGACGTCGGCAGCGCTGTTCGACCTCGCGCTGCTCGTGTACCGGCTCGACTTCGCGCGGATGAAGCACCCGCTGGCGATCTATATCTCGAAATCGGAATCGGCGGCCGAAGGGCTCTGGTGGCGCGACGTGTTCCAAGCGGTCGCAAGCGCGAAAGGCCTCGACGCGCACGCGATCAAGACGATGGCCCTGGTCGAGGCGTTTCCGTTCGCGTACGAGATCGAAGAGTTTGCGTATAATCTGCGCGACCATCTGCTCGGGCTCAACCTCGGCCGTTGGGACTACATGGCCTCGCTGATCGACTTCAACCTGGAAGACCCGCGCTGGGTGCTTCCCGATCGGAACACGATACCGCACGACGTCGCGTTCTTCCAGAACCTGCGCGAGCGGATCCCCGAGGTCGCGCATCGCCACGGCTTGCTCGCCGTCGGCGGGATGACGGCGCTCTTCCCGGATCGCAGCAACCCGGAACTGAACGCGCGCGCGATGGCCGTGCTCGAGCAGGACAAGCGGAACGAGTCGAACGCGCTCTTCGACGGCGCGTGGACCGGGCATCCGGATCAGAACGCGATCGCCGTCGCGCAGTTCCCCGCGCCCAACCAGGGGTTCAAGCGGAAAGCCGGCGCGAACGCGACCCCGGACCTGCTCCCCTCGATCGAGGGCGTCGGTCAAAAGACCGAAGCCGGAACCCGCGCCGCCGTGCGCACGGTGATTCGCTACCGCCACGGATACCTCAACGGGCTGGGCGCCTCGCTCCTCGACGGGTTCATGGAGGACCTCGCGACCGACCGCATCTACCGGCTGATGATCGCCCAGCGCATCCGGCACGGGATGCACTCCGCCGCGGACGTGAGCCGCTTCTTCGACGAGGAGCTTGCCAAGCTGCTCGCCGAGCCCGCCGCTCAGGATCCCGCCGAGGCCGAGAAGTTCCGCGAAGCACGCCGTCAAAGCGAGACGATGATCGGGGCGGGCTTTCACGACCCGATCTGACCGCTCTTCGCCGAGGACATCACGAACCCGATCGAGACGACCGACGCCGAACCCCGCCAGGCGGACGACGCCAATCGCGCCGCCCAGCGGCGCGCGATGCTCGACCGCCTCGGGCTTGCGTTCGCTGAGTCGCTGGAGTACGAACGCACCGCGCGCACCGTCGTCTCCGCGATGTGCGAAGACTTCGCCGACTTCGCGTTCGTCGATGCTTTCGGCGCCGATGGACGGCTCGAACGGATCGCGGTCGAAGCCGGGCGGTTGACCGCGGATGCGGCGGGGCTGCGCACGTTCGCGCCGCCGCCGGAAGCGCGGCAGCATCCGATCAACCTGGTCCTGACCAGCGGCCGCCCGATGATCGTCCCGGCCTGTGACGCAAAATGGCTGCGCGCAACGACGTGGAGCGCGGAGCACCTCGAGTTCGCCGGTGCGCTGCCGCTCGCCTCGATCGCCTACGTGCCGATGATCGCCGCCGGCGAGCGAGTCGGCGTGCTGACGTTCGGGGCCGCGATCGGGACCGGCCGCAGCTTCTCGCAAGCCGATATGCACGACGCGCAGGAGGTCGCGCGGCGCGCGGCCGTCGCGCTCGCCAACGCCCGGCTGTACCGCGACCTCGCCGCGAGCGAAGCGCGCTACCGCGGGATCATCGACACGGCGCAGGAAGGCGTCTGGATCGTCGATCGCGGTCACCGCACGCGCTACGTCAACGCGCGCCTGTCCGAGATCCTCGGCTACGCGGCAGACGAGATGTACGAACGCCGCATCTTCGAGTTCGTCGAGCCGGCCGAACGCGACGAGGTGCGGCGCGCGCTCGCGCGGCACGAGGCCGGCGACGGCTACCGCGGGGAGCTGCGCCTGCTCCACAAAGACGGCCGCCCGGTCTGGGCGATGGTCGCCTCGAACCCGCTGTTCGATACGGACGGCGCGTTCGCCGGCTCGCTGGGGATGTTCACCGACGTCACGGAGCGCAAAGCGATCGAGAAACGCCACCGCCTGCTGGCGGACGCAGGCGAGATCTTGGCCGCCTCGCTCGAGGTCGAGCAGACGCTGCCGGGGCTCGCGGAGCTCGCCGCGCGCACGCTGGCCGACGTGTGCTTGATCTACGTGCGCGAGCGCAACGCGAAGCCGCGGCTGGTCGCGGCGTCGCACGCCGATCCGGCCGCTCACGCCAGCGTCGCCGTCGACGCGAGCGTCCTGCGAGGCGAGATCGCGGCCGCGATCGCCGCCGGCGAGCCGGCGCTGCAGCAGCTCGAAGGCGCGCGCTGGGCGAAGCTCGACGTGCGCTCGCTGATCGTCGTCCCGCTCGTCGCGCGCGGCGCCGTGCTCGGCGCGATCGCGCTGCTCGCGTCGACGAGCTCGCGGCCGTTCGACGGCGAGGACCTGCAGCTCGCCGAGCTGCTCGCCAAACGCGCCGCGGTCACCGTCGACAACGCGCGGCTCTACGGCGAAGAACGCCGGCTGGCGCGCATGCGCGAGATCGTTTCGCGCGCGAGCGACGTGCTCTCCAGCTCGCTCGATCTCGGCGTGCTGCTCGGCCGCTTCGCGGACGTGCTGATCGACGAGCTCGCCGAGGAGGTGACGATCGCGCTCGACGGGGGTCGCGTGGTGGTGCGGCGCCGCACCGAGCTCGAGCCCGGCGTTCCGAGCGCACGCGCACTGCTCCGGCACCGCGACGTCGAGCTCGGCAGTGTGACGCTGCGCGGGCGCGCGGCGTTCTCACCGGACGACGTCACGCTCCTGGGCGAGCTGGCTGCGCGCGCGTCGGTCGCGATCGAGAACGCGCAGCTCTACGAGCGCGAGCACCGCGTCGCGGTGACGCTGCAGCGCGCGATGCTTCCCGCGATCCTCCCCGTCGTCGAAGGGCTCGTCTTCGATGCCGTCTACTTTCCCGGCGCGACCGAGGCGGAGATCGGCGGCGACTGGTACGATGCGATCGCGCTCCCCGACGGTCGTGTCGTCGTCTCGATCGGCGACGTCACCGGTCGCGGCCTGACCGCCGCCGTCATCATGGGCCGCATGCGCCAGGCGATCGAGACGCTCGCGACCTACGAGTCGGATCCCGGCAAGCTGCTCGACGCGGCGGACCGCGTGCTGCGGCGCGCGCATCCGGATGCAATCGTCACCGCGCTGGTCGGCGTCGTCGAACCGGTGAGCCGGACGCTCGCGTACGCGACCGCCGGGCACCCGACCCCGATCGTGCGTGCGCCGGACGGAATGACGCGCCAGCTCCCCGGCCGTGGGCTACCGCTCGGCCTGCGCGACGGCCACCGGCCCGCGGAGACCAGCATCACGCTGCCGCCGTCCTCGCTGGTCGTCTTCTTCACCGACGGGCTCGTCGAATCGACGCGCGACATCGCCGCCGGCGAGCGCCGCGTCTTCGCCGCGCTGCGCGATCGTGCCGTGTCGGAGGGCCGCACCCCCGCGGCCGCGCTGGTCGCACGCGTGCTCGACGGCGTCGTGCGCGACGACGTCGCCGTCCTCACGATGCGCGTCGCCGAGGGGACGGGAACGGGCTGGACGCTGCGCTGGCGGTTCGAGCCGGCCGATGCGCGCTGCTCGTACGAGGTTCGCGACGCGATCATCGACGCCCTGATCTCGTACGGTCACGACGTCGACGTTGCGGCGGCGGAGCTGGTCTTCGGCGAGCTGGTCGGAAACACGCTCCGGCACGCGCCCGGCGCGGTCGACGTCGAACTCAACTGGGACGATCCGGCGGCGCCGGTGCTGTTCGTTCGCGACGCCGGCCCAGGGTATGCGGCGGTCGCGCGGCAGCCCTCGCACGACGCGGAGTCCGGTCGCGGCCTGTTCCTGATCTCGAAGCTCACGCGCGAGTTCACGGTAACGAACCTGCAGGACAACGGCGCGCAGTCGCGCGCCGTCCTCAAGACGCGCACGTAGGCCAAGCGACCGAGCACCGTGCACCGCCGGGGAACAAGCACCGCATGGACACCGCAACGAAAGTCGTCGAGACCAAAGAGACCACGGTCGAAAAGCACGTCGTGAAAGAGGAAGTCCCGGTTGCCCCCGAGCCGCGGCACGGTGAGACGATCACGATCGAAACCACGACCGGCGGCTGACGCTCCGGTCGCCGCCCTAGCCGGCGACGGTTCCGGTCACCTCGCCGAATCCGACGCGCGCCGCACCGCGCACCGCGCGGCCGCGGATGATCACCGTGTCGCCGTCCTCGAGGAAGCCGCGCGTCTCGCCGCCCGGCAGCGCGATGCGGTTCGCGCCGCGCCGGGTGAGCTCGAGCAGCGAACCCTCCGTGCCGGGTTCTTCGCCCGAGATCGTCCCGGTGCCGAACAGATCGCCCGGCCGCAGCGACGCGCCGTTCGAGGTGACGTGTGCGAGCTGCTGGGCGAGCGTCCAGTACATCCCGCGCAGGTTCGTGCGCGCGATCGTCAGCGGCGGATGACCGCGCGCGCGCATCCGCTCGCTCTGCAGGAGCAGTTGCAGCTCGATGTCGTACGCCCACGACTCGCGCGCGCGCAGGTACGGGAGCGGTTCCGGCTCGCGCGCCGGTTCGGCGCTGCGGAACGGTTCGAGTGCGTCGAGTGAGACGATCCACGGCGAGATCGACGTTGCGAACGACTTGGCGAGGAAGGGTCCGAGCGGCTGATACTCCCACGCCTGGATGTCGCGCGCGCTCCAGTCGTTCAGCAGCACGTAGCCGAAGACGTGCTCACGGACGGCGTCGGGCGGGATCGGCTCGCCGTGGACGCTGCCGGGGCCGGCGATCCAACCCATCTCGACCTCGACGTCGAGCATCGCCGAGGGTCCGAACGCGGGCAGCGCCGCATCGGGCGCCTTCGTCTGTCCGTGCGGGCGGCGGACCGGCGTTCCGCTCACGACCACCGTCCCGGAACGGCCGTGATAGCCGATCGGCACATGGCGATAGTTCGGCGGCAGCGGTTCGGCGTTCGGGCGCAGGATGCGGCCGACGTTGGTCGCGTGCGCGAGCGAGGAGTAGAAGTCGACGTAGTCGCCGATCGCGATCGGCAGGTGCATCGTCACGGCCTCGCGCGGCAGCATCGATGCGACGACGGCCGCACGTTCACCGCCGTTCGCGCCCGCGCCGAGCAGGTGCCGCAGACGCGCGCGCACCGCACGCCACACCACCGGACCTTCGCCGAGAAAGTCGTTCAGCGTCGCCGCGCCGAGCAGCGAGGGCGCGTCGAGCGTACCACGGTGGACGAGCGCGTCGAGATCGACGACCTTGTCTTCGAACGCGACGGCGGGCCGCCGGCGCGCGTGCTGCTCGTCGGAGATGATGCCGAGCGGCAGGTTGTCGATCCCGTAATCGCGGGGATCGATCACGACAAGATGCCGAGCTCGCGCAGGTCGTTGACCGGCTCGTCGAAGCTGCAGCTCCCGAACGCCACGCAGCGCGCGCGCGCCGCCGCGATCTGCTCGGGCTCGAGGCGCACGTCGCGCCACGCGGCGTGTGCAGGATCGACGACGAACGCACGCGGATCGGTCTCGCCGAGCACGTCGGCGACGCGGGCGGCATCGAGCGCGCCCGCGTGCAGCGCTGCGCCGGCGAAGAACAGGTTCAAGAAACCGTGCGCGCCCGCTTCGCTCCGCACCGGATGGTGCAGCCCGGCGGTCGCCTTCCACGGGACGTCGTGCGTGTGCGCCGCGACGAGGAACGCGGCCAGATCGTCGACCGAGGGCGTCGCGCCGGCCGCGGCACCGCCGCAGCGCACCTTCGCGCCGAGCGTCACGTTCGCCGGCGCGACGCCGCGCGCGTTCGCGAGCACGGTGAGCCGGCTCTCCGGCGCGCTCTTCCAGCCGCCGTCGTAGTCCGACTCGTACCAGAAGGCGATCTCGGCGCTGGGGTAGCGCTCGACGATGTCGGCGAGAATGCGCGCCGTCGCGGCCGTGTCGAGCGCGACGTTCGGCAGGCGCGCTTCGAGCGAGGAGACCGTCACGCCGTCGAGCCCGGCAAGCCGGTCGATGCGGTGCAGGTCGGCGCGGACGGTGTCGCCTTTCGCGCCGGAGGCGCCGGAGTCGAGGACGACCGAGAGATCGAGCGGGCCGTCGGCCGCGCTGCGCGCCGCGACGAGCTCGTCGAGCCGTGAAGCCGCGACGACGAACCGGCCGGCGACCCACCAGTAGGCGCTCTCGCCGTGGCGCGCGTGCGCGCGGAGGGCGGAGCGCATCGGCAGCACGGCCGGCGGGAAGAGCCCGGCGTCGTCGATCAGGCGTTCGAAAAGCGCGAGCTTCGCGCTGTCGGTGGAGACGGCTGTTGACATGACCGCCAACGACTACTCAGGAAAGCGGCGAGACCCTCCGCAAAGAGGGTCTCGCTTGTCCTGGAGCTGGCGGTGGGGATTGAACCCACGGTCTCCTCGTTACCAACGAGGTGCTTTACCGCTAAGCTACGCCAGCTCGAAATCGCGCGCCCACCGGATCATCTTGACCATGTTGTTCCGCGGCGGCGACAGGCGAAGATGGGCCGTCGTGGCGGTCAACTCCTTCTCCGGAAGCAGGTACACCTTCCCGTTTCCGGGGCAATAGACCGCGAGGAACTCGATCTGGCCAAAATACGGCCGCGCACGCCGCCCTCGGTGACCGTGCGTGCTCATGCAGTTGTATTTGATGTAACTCCCGCGCAGCGTGCCGGTCTTTACCTGGACGCGTGCTAGCGTGACACCGTCGTCGATGACGAAATCATAGCGCTGGTTCTCGCCGAACGGAACGAGGATCTGATAGCCGAGCTTCGCAAGCGCCAGCATCGCGTGCAGCTCGGAGATGACGCCGATGCGTTTCGTGTCCCGCTTCGAGGTGGCAGCGGATAGCGGCTTCGCTTCGTATTTGGCGGCCTGCTCGGGCGTCAGTTCGAACTCGAGTTGAACGTCCTCGGACTCGTCGTCGCGCAGAAACGACACGCCCGGGATCGTTGCGTAGTGCATGGCAGGATCGTATCGAATACGTGTGCCACCAGTGGGGCACAGCGCGCGAGCGGAGGTGCGAAACATGGGATCTTTGCAGCCGCACCGACGCGCCCTGCGGCCGGCGACCCGCAGCAAGCGCCGGCACCCCGTCGGCACTCGGTGCCGAGTTCTGCATCGTCTCGGCGAGCATCGCGGTCACCGGCGCGAGCCGCGGCGGAAACTCGAACCGCCGCCGCACCCTGCGAGCACGACGCCGGCGACGATGGCGAGCACGCCAATCGAACGAAGGCGCGGCGTACGCGCGCTGCGGCGAGATGGCGTGGCCGTTCCCCATCTCGAGCCGCGCGATGACGCGTGCGACGATGCTCGAGTTCACCCGAAACCGGGAGCTGCAATCGCTCTATGGATCAGTCTTCGCACCGTACTCGCCGGCAGTCGTCGCGGCGAATGTCGTTTTGACGGATCGTCTCACGCTAGCATGCATCGCGCGATGATACTATCGTGCGAACGAGCGATACCGTCGCAGCGAATGGAGCGGGCGGCGGGAATCGAACCCGCGACTCTTGCTTGGAAGGCAAGGGCATTACCATTATGCAACGCCCGCGCTCAATCGGTTCTGTTACGAAGCGGCGGCGCGTGTCCCTTGCGACACGCGCCGCCTGCTTGCTTCCTGGTGGGCCGGGCAGGATTTGAACCTGCGTATCGCCTTCGCGAGCCGGGTTTACAGCCCGGTGCCATTAACCACTCGACCACCGACCCACGGTGCGGACCCGCTCTGATACGCGAGGTTCAGCCGCCGTTCCTACTGTGCGCCGCGAGGCACGATGAGCGTTCCCGCGAAAACTCCTCGCTTCGCGCCGACGTAGCTCAGTGGTCCAGAGCTCCCGATTTGTAATCGGGGGGTCGTGGGTTCGAATCCCACCGTCGGCTTGTGCATCTTTTTTCGTTTGCCGGGCAATCGTCGGAGCACGTGAGCGAACCGATCGAAGTCAGACCGTTGTGGCGCCGGGACGGCGGGCTCGCGCTCGTCTGCGAGAAGTGCCTGAACGTCCGCTTCCCCGAAGACTTTCCGGAACACGCCGGCGACGAGCGGTTGAAGCTGCGCGAATGGCTCAAGGATCGCCTCAAGGCCGAAGGGCACTGGGGCGCGGTCCGCGCGACGGGAACGACCTGCCTCGACGTGTGCGCGCCCGGCCGGGTGACGATCCTGATCGATCCGATCGGCCGCGGCGGTCAGCAGCGCTGTCTCGTGTTCGACCCGCTCGAAGACCGCGAGCTGATCTATGCGACGATCGTGCGCGAGCTGGCGCCGCAGCCGGCCGCCGCAACGGAAGAGGCCCCGCGCTAGCGGGGCCTCTTCCTTTTCCGTCGGGCTCCTCGAAGGCGTCGGCTGACGGATCAGCTACGCGCCCCTATGTCCTTTCAAGGCAGTTCGATCTCGGCCAGGTTCTTCTCGATCTTCCGCTTCACGCGCTGGAGCGCGTTGTCGATCGACTTCACGTGCCGGTTCAGGTCGCGCGCCATCTCCTGGTAGGACTTGCCTTCGAGGTACGAGAGGAGCACCTGCGACTCGAGGTCGGAGAGGTTCTCCTGGATGCGCGCCTTGATGTCTTCTGAGACCTCCTGATTGATCACGAGCTCTTCGGGATCCGAGGTCTTCTGCGAGGGCATCACGTCGAGGAGCGTTCGTTCGCTGTCCTCGTCGTAGATCGGCTTGTTGAGCGAGATGTACTGGTTGAGCGGGATGTGCTTCTGCCGCGTCGCCGTCTTGATCGCGGTGATGATCTGACGCGTGATGCAGAGTTCTGCGAAGGCGCGGAAGCTCGAGAGCTTGTCGGCTTTGAAGTCGCGGACGGCCTTGTAGAGGCCGATCATCCCTTCCTGAATGATGTCCTCACGGTCGGCGCCGATGAGGAAATAGCTCTTTGCCTTGATGCGGACGAAGTTCTTGTACTTGTTCAGCAAGAACTCCATCGCCAGGTTGTCGCCCGATTTCGCTGCGGAGACGAGATCCTCGTCGGGCCGCTCGTGGTAGTCGAGCGGCTCCGCGATCGGGGCTGCGATCGCCATGAAACCTACCTTGCCGGAAATCGTCCAGCACGAAAACGCGGGCCGGAGCCCGTCAGGGCCGTGCAGGACCGTATAAGTATAGGAGGGTCCTTCTTCCGGGTCAAGGACAACCGAGCCGGTCAGCGGCCGCCGCTTGGCCTAGGACTGCTTGCCCGATGGGCCTGGAAGAACAGCCAAAGTGCCCCGGTTGCGTCCAGCGCCGGGCTGGGCGGATCGAGCGCGAGCAAGCGCGCCGCCGCCGCCGGGGCGGGCTTCGCCCCCGGCCACTGGTGGCCGGCCCCTTCGACCGCGACCAGCATGACGTCGGTGCCCGCTTCGCAGTTCGTGATCTCCGTGGTCAGCGGACCCTCCTGAACGCTGCGCGGGGCCCCGCAGCGGTCGATCGCGCGCCAGCGGCCCAGCGAGGCCGCGACCGAGGCGTGATCGACCCGCACGACGGCCTTCGCGCCGATCCCGCCCGCGAAGGGCACGTTCTGGTCGGCGGTTCCGTGGATCGCGATCAGCGAGACCGGCGCGACCGGGTTCCGGCAGGCGACCTCGAGATCGCCGGCGACCGGGCCGATCGCGGCCAGCGGGAGCGGCCCCTCGCAGGCTAGGCGGTACGCCATGATCGCGCCGTTCGACATCCCGGTGACGTAGATGCGCTGCGGATCGACCCCGTCGCGGCGCTCGGCATCGCGAATCACGGCGGTCAGGAAGGCGACGTCGTCGACGCCGCGCTGCTCGGCCGGACCGCAGCACCGCCCGCCGTTCCACGACCGCCCGACCCCGTCGGGATAGGCGATCACCAGGCCGTGGGCCGCCGCGACCTCGTCCCAGCCGTAAGCCTCCTGCGCGCCCTGGCCGGTCCCGAAGCCGCCGTGCAGCACCACCACCAGCGGCGCACCGGCCGGTGCGGCGGTGGGATGCACTGCGCGATACGTCCGCGTGAGCCCGCCGATCGAGAGCCCGCGCTCTTGCCCGGTCCCGCTGATCGGGTCGTCGTCGGCGAACGCCGCCGCCGCGAGAACGCACAGCGCCGCGGCGCACGCGCCGGCGAAGCGCAGACTATGGAGCATCGCGGAGCAGCGCGGCGCGCCGCTGGCGGACCGCCTCGTAGAGCAGGATCCCGGCGGCGACCGACGCGTTCAGCGACCCGACGCGTCCGAGCAGCGGGATCTCGAGCAAGCCGTCGCATTCGCGCTTGACCAGCTGCGCGATCCCTTCGCCTTCGGCGCCGATCACCAGCGCGACGTCACCGTCGAGCGGCGCTTCGGTGTACGGCTTCGCCCGCGGGTCGAGCGCCGCGCCGTAGACCCAGATCCCCGCCTTCTTCAGCGTGCGCACCGCTTGCGCGACGTTGGCGACGCGCGCGATCGGCACGTACGCCGTCGCGCCTGCCGACGATTTGCGCACGGTGGGGTTGATCCCCGCGCTGCGACGTTCGGGCAGGATCACCGCGGTGGCGCCGGCGCATTCCGCCGACCGCACGATCGCGCCGGCGTTGTGCGGATCGGTCACGTGGTCGAGCACGACGAACAGCGCGGGCCGGTCCCGCGGCCGCAGCGCCAGCACCTCGTCGAGCGTCGCGTACGTGAACGGCTCACCGATCGCGACCACGCCCTGGTGCGCCTTGTACGGAAAGCTGGCGAAGAACGCGCGGCTCTCGAACCGCACCGGCACGTTGGCGCCGCGCGCGCGCTCGAGCAGATTCTTCAGCGCGGGATCGCGCTTGCGATCGTCGCCGACGTGGATGTGCTTCAGCGGCTCGCCGGCGACCAGCATCTCGTCGACCGCGTGCACGCCGTAGACGACGTCGTCGAAGTCGAATCGCGGCGCACGGCGGGCCACCTCGAGCGGCGGCCGGTGCGCGCCTACGCGCCGCTGACGGTCCACGTCGTGCCGTCCTTGGAGTCCTTGAGCGCGATCCCTTCGGCGGCGAGCGCGTCGCGCAGCCGGTCGCCGAGCGCGAAATCGCGGTTCTTGCGCGCTTCGTTTCGCCGCGCGATCAGCGCTTCGATCGCGGCTTCGGGTGTCTCACCGGCGCGCGCTGCACCGCCGGCGCGCTCGTACAGCCGCGTGACGAACCCTGCGTCGAACTCGGCCGGGCGCTCGCGGTCGAGCGCCGGCTCGATCCCGAACAGGCCGCACACGTCACGCATGAGCGCGAGCGCCTCGTCGCGCACGCCGAGATCGTCGTAGCGCACCAGATCGCCGGCGAGATCGTGCAGCGCTCCCAGCGCGCCGGCCGTGTTCATGTCGTCGTCGAGATGGCCGAAGAGCACGTCGCGGTGTGCCGCCGGCGACGTGAGGCTCCGGCCGGTGGGGACCGGCTCGAACTCCGCGCTCTCGGCGCGCTTGACGCTGTGCGCCAACTTCTCGAGCGAGCTCTGCGCCGCGGCGATCGACTCTTCGCTGAAGTTCATCGGCTTGCGGTAGCCGGTCTGCAGAAACAGCAGCCGGATCGCGTAGGGATCGTGGCGCGCCAGCAGGTCGGTGAGCGGCTCGAAGTTTCCGAGCGACTTCGACATCTTGCGGTTCTCGAAGTTCAGCAGCCCGCCGTGGACCCACATCCGCGCCATCGGCGGGTGATCCATGAGCGGTTCGCTCTGCGCGATCTCGTTTTCGTGGTGCGGGAAGATCAGGTCGTACCCGCCGCCGTGGAGATCGAACGGGACGCCGAGCAGCGCGCGCGACATCGCGCTGCACTCGATGTGCCAGCCCGGCCGCCCGGGGCCCCAGGGAGATTCCCAGCGCGGCTCGCCCGGCTTCGCGAACTTCCAGAGCGCGAAGTCGAGCGGATCGTGCTTGTGCTCGTTCTCCGCGATGCGCGCACCGACGAGCAGCTCGTCGACGTTCTTCCCGCTCAGCGCGCCGTAGCGCGGAAACGCGGTAACCTTGTAGTAGACGCCGTCCCGGGTCGCGTACGCGTAACCGCGCGCGATCAGCTCACCGATCATGACGACGATCTCGGGGATGAACGCCGTCGCGTACGGCTCGACGTCGGGCTCACGCACGCCGAGCACCTGCATCGCCGCCTTGAACCCGGCGTGGTAGCGCGCGACAACCTGGTCGTACGTCGTCCCCTCGCGCTCGGCGGTTGCGATCGAGCGGTCGTCAATATCGGTGACGTTCTGCACGTAGGTGACGCGGAACCCGTTGCGCGGATGCTCGAGGTAACGCCGCAGAATGTCGAAGAACAAGAACGAGCGCGCGTGGCCCAGGTGCGCCTCGGCCGAGGGCGTGAGGCCGCAGACGTAGACCCGGACGTGTCCGGCCTCGAGCGGGGTGAGCGTTTCGATGGCGCGCGTGCGGGTGTTATACAGACGAAGCGGCATTCTTCCGTTCGAGTTCGGCGAGTCGCGCTTCGAGCTCTGCGATGCGCTGGTTGAGCTGCGTGATCACGGGAGCGTACGGATCGGGCATGTCGACTCGCGGGCGCGCGTCGGCCGGGAGCGCGACCGGCTTGCCGTCTTGCAGCACGACGCGGCCCGGGATTCCGACGACCGTCGCGTTCGCGGGGACGTCCTTGACGACCACCGAGTTCGCGCCGATCTTCGCCCCGTCACCGATGGTAATCGCGCCCAGGATCGCCGCGCCCGAGCCGACCGAGACGTTCTTGCCCAGCGTCGGATGCCGCTTCGTGCGCAGCAGCGAGGTGCCGCCGAGCGTGACGCCTTGGTAGATCGTGCAGCCGTCGCCGACCTCGGCGGTTTCGCCGATCACGACGCCGACCCCATGATCGATGAACACGCCTTTGCCGATCTTCGCCCCGGGATCGATCTCGATCCCGGTGAAGAAGCGCGCGATCGAGCCGAGGAAACGCGGCAGCAACGGGACCTTCGCAACGTGCAGCGCGTGGATGAGACGATGCGCAAGGACCGCGCGCCAGCCCGGATACGAGAGCAGCACGTCGAGATATCCGTGCGCTGCCGGATCGCGTTCGACCGGCGCACGGATATCGGCGAGGAAGGACTCGAACAGGTTCGGGGGCACGTCGGTCTTACGACCCGTCAGGTTCCCGCCCGGTTGCTCCGGGTTCCGGCCGCGCGGCGCGGATCGTTTCGAACGGGACGCCGCCGGGACCGTATTGTATCGGTTCGAGCCCGCGACCGTGCAGAATGTGCGAGCTGACGGCGCCGATGCGAATCATGATCCGATCGTGCCCGAGCAGTGGAAAGAGCAGCTCCAGCGGCGGCCCGTCGTGCGTCCCCGTCAGCGCCATGCGCAGCGCGCCCAGCGCATCGTCGTGCGCGAGGCCGAACTCCGCGCCGATCTGCGGCACGTCGTGCGCCAGCGGCAAATCGCGCAGTTCCGGCTGGTCGTCGACGTATTGCGAGACCGCGTCGAGAAAGAACAGCACCTGGCGGTTGCGCAGGCGCTCGAGCTCGAGCGCGGGGAGCGTGACCGATTCCTCGCGCAGCGCCGCGATCGCCCCGAGCGCGTCGGCCGGCGTGTGCGCCTCGCTCCCGAACGCTTCGAGAAACGTGTCGATCCAGCGCAGCGCCGCCGCCGGCGGCGGGTCTTCGAGGAGCCGCGCGCGCTGCATCGCCTCGGCGACGAGCTCGCGTGTCAGGGCAGAACGATCCATCCGCGTGGGATCATGCCCGGCGGCGAAGCGATTCTCCGCTGTCGGCGGACTCAGGCCGGCGCGTCGTCCTCCCCTTCGTCGTCGTTCGTGTCTGGCGGAGGTTGGTCGCCGTCACCGGTCCCCGGTTGCGTCGGCGGCATCCCGGCGGCGAGGATCTCATCAAGCATGCGGTCACCCGTTACGTTTTGCATAGTAACCTTCGCTTCGGCACCGGCGCCGGCGAACCATGCGATCCGCGCGTGAAAGGCGAAAGGTCGGAGCGGTGTTTTCCGCGGGGTTGTTCTGCCGGGAGCTGATCGGGCGGTCTTCGGAGCTGGCGTTCGTGCTCGATCGCGTGCGGGCCGCTCCGGGACGGACGTCGGCCGTGGTCGTCGTCCGCGGTGAAGCGGGGATCGGGAAGAGCCGCCTGCTCGACGAGACGGTTCGCGCCGCGAACGGCGAGGGCTACCGAACCGCGGTCGGTTCGACGCACGAATACGCCAACGCGCCCTACGCCGCGCTCACCGAAGCGCTCGCACTCGTCGGCATCACCGACGGCGGCGAGGGCGACGACGGTGCGCCGGACGCGAAACTGCGCCGTTTCACGGCGATCGCCGACGCGGTCGTTGTCGCGTCAGGCACGGCAGGCCCGGGTCTGCTGATCGCCGTCGAGGACTTGCACTGGGCGGATCTCGGAACGCTCGACCTGCTGCGATTTCTCGCGAAACGGCTCGCCGGTCGCACCGTGACGTTCATCGTGACGTACCGCATGGACGAGCTCGAATCCGACTCGGCGCGCGCACGCTCGATCCTCGCGATCGAGCGTGACGCGCAGGCGGTTCTCACGCTGAGCGCGCTCCCGGCGCCGCAGATCGAACGGCTCCTGGCAAGCGTGGTCCGCGACAACGAGCGCAGCGTCTCGCCCTCTGTCCTCAGCGAGATCCGCGAGCTCTCGGACGGCCGGCCGCTCTTTGCCGAAGAGCTGTTGCGCGGCGTCTTCGAACAACTCGATCGCGATGTCGACGCGGCCCCCGCCGTTCCGCCGAGCATCCGCGTCGCGGTGCGCGAGCGGTTCGCCGCACTCCCCGAGTCGGATCGCGCGATCCTGTTGCACGCGGCGCTGATCGGGCGCCGTTTCTCTGCGCGGTTCGTCGCCGCATTCGCCGGTCACGAACTGCTCGACGTCTACGCCGCGCTGCGCCGAGCCCGCGACCTGCAGCTCGTCGTCGAACAGCCGGGCGAGGAGGCCGATGCGTTCGCGTTCCGGCACGCCCTTACGCGCGAAGCCGTCTACGAACAGATGCTGCGGGCGGAGACGCAGCTAATGCACGCCAAGGTGGCGCAGGCGCTCGCCGCGGAGCCTGTCCCCGACGTCGCCGCGATCGCCGACCACTTGTGGCGCGCGGGCGACGCGCAGGCCGCAGCGCGCTGGAGCGAGCGCGCCGGCGACGAGGCACACGCCGTGTTCGCGTACACCGACGCGGCGCGCGCCTATGAGCGCGCCTTTCGCCTCGGAAGCGATACCCGCCGCCGCGCGCACTTGGCCGAGCGCGCGGCCGGGTCGTGGTATGCGGTCGGCGATCTCGAGCAGGCCGTCGAGTGGCTCGAGCGCGGCGCGGCGGAGCAAGAACGTGCCGGCGAACCGCGGCTTGCGCGGCGGCTCGCACTGCGGCGCGCCCGGATCCTGTTCGAGAGCGGACGCTACGAGGCGGGTCTGAGCGCCGCCGACGAGCTGACCGCCACCTCGGAGATCGAGCCGGCGCTGCGTTTCGAGGCTGAGTTGATGGTCGCAGGCCTGCTGACCGTGCACGGCCGAGCCCCCGAGGCGCTCGAACGCCTCGAACGAGCCGAGCAGCTCGGCGTTCAGCCGGAACCGTTCGTCGGTGCGCGCTTTTCGGCAACGTTCGCGGCAGCGCTCGGATACGTGGGTCGCACCGACGAAGCCCGCGCTCGCTTCGAGGTGGCGACCGCCGATGCGCGAGCGATCGAAGACCACGATCAACTGCTGCGCAACTACAACAACTGGGGCAACCTCGAGTTCGGCTACGGCGCGCTGGCACGCGCGCGAGCGCTGTACGCGGAAGCCCTGGCGGTCGCAGGAGAGATGAAGATCAGTCGTGTCACCGCGTGGATCCTGTCGAACGACGCGCTCGCCGCGCTGCTCGGCGGCGAGCTGGTCCAGGCGGCGGGACTCCTCGCGCGCGGCATGGAGATCGATCACGGCGTCCGGCTCGTGCACCGCTTCCTGCTCGGGGTCTCGCTGCACCTCGCGACGCTGCGCGGAGAACGGAACGAGATCGAGCTCAACCGCGCACGCAGCGAGCTGGACGCGTCGATCGACGATGTGCAGCTCCCGGCGGTCGCCTTCTTGTCCGCGGTGATCGCCTTCCGGCTCGGCGCGGAGCATCGCGTGGCGGAGGCCGGCGACGTGGTGTCGCGCGTGCTGCCGATCTTTTCGGAGATCGACGTGCCCTACTTCGTCCTCGATGCCGCGTCGCTCTTCGGCGACGCGCCGGTCAGGGAACGCGCACGCGAACTGACGGCGGTCATCGCGGGACGGCCCGGGGCGCGGCCCGCACAGGGCTTTCTCGCGCTGATCGACGCGCGCGAGGCGCTGCGACGCCGGCGGCGTGACGATGCGGTCGCGCACGCGGACGTTGCGGCAACGGCGTTCCGGGATGCGGGCTGGGTCCTCTACGAAGCCTATGCGCTCGAGCTGGGCGGACGGGTTCCGGAAGCCGTTGCCACGTTTCGCCGAATCGGCGCTGCTGCCGAAGTCGCGCGCATCACCCGGGTCGACGCGGCCGGCGCGGGCCGCCGTCGCGGCGAGTCGACCCTCACCGGGCGCGAACGCGAGATCGCGGGGCTCGTCGGCGCCGGGCACCCGACGCGCGCGATCGCGGAACGGCTCGTGATCTCGGAGCGTACCGTGGAGACCCATATCGCGTCGATCTACCGCAAGCTCGGCGTCAGCAGCCGGCGCGGTCTGGAGTCGCTGCTCGGCGAGTCCTCCGCGCCCTAAGCTACGTACTCCGCACCCTCAACCTCGGTACTGCCCCGGATAGAGCCGGCGGTCGCGCTCCGGTATCGTAGGCCCATGGACTCCACGACGGAGGCCCGGCGCGTAGCCGGCGCCCTGCGGTTCCTGGCCGAACTCGGTTCGGTCGCCGCAGAATGCGCCACTACCTGGGTGTGGGATGATGAGCTTACGGTGCGTCGCCGCCAGCGCGACGACATGCGCGGGATCGACCCGCGCGCCGAGGAGCTCCGAGTGAAGGCGCTGTGATCTGGTTCGCACCGTTCCAAGGATTGGGCGGCGAGGACCGGTTTCCGCGGTCGCGCCCGTCAGCGATCCGCGCTCAGCCGAGCGAGTGCGCTGAACCCGGCGAGGATGCTTCGCGGCGCTCGAGTGATTCTGCGAGGACGACGGCGTACGCCGCGATCCCCGAACCGTCGCCCGTATAGCCGAGCCCTTCGCTCGTCTTCGCCTTGACGCTGATCCGGGCGACGTCGAGCCCGAGCGCGTCCGCGATTGCGTCGCGCATCAACGGAACGTGCGGCGCCAGACGCGGCTGCTGCACGACCACCGTCGCGTCGATGTTGGCGATCGTCCAGCCGTGCCGCACGGCGAGCTCGTGACAGGCCGCCAGCAGCCGTAACGAATCGGCGTCCTTCCACTGCGGATCGGTCTCCGGAAAGTGCGCGCCGAGATCGCCGAGCGCGCACGCGCCGAGCAGCGCATCGGCGATCGCGTGCGAGAGCACGTCGGCATCGCTGTGGCCGAGCGGGCCGGTTGGATGCTCGATGCGCACGCCGCCCAACACGAACGGGCGCCCCTCGATCAAACGGTGCGCGTCGAATCCGTGTCCGACCCGAAACGCATGCTGGTGCACGTGCTCAGTGCTCGCGGTCGAGGGGCGGTGCCGTGCGCGGCGCGAGGTGCGAGAGGTGGGTGGTGAAGAGCGCGTCCTCGCCGGCGAGCGCGTGCAGCCGGGCGCCGAACCCGCGCACGGCCGACCGCGTCGCGTAGGCGCGAATCACGGTCGCGCTCGGCAGATCGCGATCGATCTCGTCGACGCGCGCGTCGCGCGCCTCGAGCTCGAGCAGCACGTTGTCGACGGCCCGCGGGTCGACGAAACACTCGACGACCAGTATCTCTTCTTCGGCCGCACCGTTCTCGCCGCGCTCGCGCAGCAGCGCTTCCGCGCGCGCGAGATCGGCCGGCAGCGTCACCTTGAAGTTCTCCGGCGAGCTCTCGACGATCACGACGTCGTAGCCGGCGCGCTCGAGCAGCGCGGCGTCGTCGGTCGCGGGCGGCTGGCCCCGCCGCAACGCTTCAGCGTGCACGCGCCGGAGGTCGACGGCGGTCGCGAACTGCGGCGTCTGCGCCGCCCACAGCGAGGCACGGTCGAGTGTGCGCGTCACCTTGCCGCCGGCATCCGCGACCTTGACCGTGTCGACGACCGGCGTCGCCAGCAGGGAAGCCGTGCCGGACCGCACGACCAGCATCCCCGCTCGCACGTCCGAGGTCTGGACCAGCGGGCGCGCGCCGTCGTGGACCATCACCGCCGCAACGTCGGCCGAGAGCGCCTCGAGACCGAGCCGGACGCTGGCCTGCCGGTCCTCGCCGCCGCGCACCACGCGGACCGTCGAATGGCGTGCGCTCGCGTGCACGACGGTTTCGAGCAGCTCGACGAACTCGGGTTCGGTCACGACGACCAGCTCCGCGATCTCCGGCATCGACGCGAACGCCTCGATCGACCACGCAACCATCGGCTTCCCCGCCAACTCGACGAGCTGCTTCGGCCGCCCGAAGCGCGTCCCACGCCCCGCCGCAACGATCACCGCGCCCCAGATCATTTTAACGGCGCTCCGCTCTCGCTGCGCGCCCCCCACGCTTTGCGTGGGGCCCCCGGGGTCCGACCTCGCAATGAGGTGACGGTACGCGGAAGATGCTGCTGCGCTCGGTCCATCACCGGACTGCTTTTGGGCGGGCGAAGATCATGCGGCCGGCGTTGGTTTGGAGCGCGCTCGTGACGGCGACGTCGATCGTTTCGCCGATCATGCGGCGGCCGTTCTCGATCACGATCATCGTCCCGTCGTCGAGGTAACCGACGCCTTGATGCGCCTCGCGGCCTTCGCGGATGACGGCGACGCGCAGCTCCTCACCGGGAAGCAGCACCGGCTTGACCGCGTTCGCGAGCTCGTTGATGTTGAGAACGGAGACGCCCTCCACTTGTGCGACCCGGTTGAGGTTGTAGTCGTTGGTCACCAGCTTGGCGCCGCGCTCCTGTGCGAGCCGTACCAGCTTGGCATCGACCTGCGCGATGTCCTCGGGATCGCGCTCGACGATCTCGATCGGAACCGTCTGCTGGAGCATCGAGAGCATCTCGAGCCCACGCCGGCCGCGCGTGCGCCGCAGCGGGTCGGCGCTGTCGGCGATCAGCTGCAGTTCGCGCAGGACGAAGCGGGGCAGCAGCAGCGGACCTTCGAGAAAGCCGCTCCGCACGATGTCGAGCACCCGCCCGTCGATCACGACCGAGGTATCGAGCACCTTCGGCTCGCCGCCGCCGGCGGTCGACGCCGCCGGCTGCGCGAGCCGGCCGATCGCGACGCGCTGCTTCGCGCCGACGCGCGCGCCGAGGAACGCGGCGAAGATCGAAAGCACGAGATAGAGCGTGATCGCGATGTAGCCGCCGGTCGGCCCCGCGAACGCGACGAACTCGAACAGGATGCTCTTGACGAGGAACGCGATCACCAGGCCGGTGACGAGCCCGATCGCGCCGCCGACCAGCTCGCCCGGCGCGAGCCGGTCGATCGCGCGCTCGACCGAATGCAACTCGGTTTCGAAGAGCAGCTGCGCGGCCGGAACGACCAGGACCCCGACGATCGCGCCGACGACGGGCGCCGCGACCAGGAACGTGAGCTGCCAGAACTGGCTCGCGACGTGGAGCGAGATCAGGTGGAGATAGGCCTGCTGCCCGAGCAGAAAACCCGTGGTCCCGAAGATCGCGGCGAAGACGAGCCGGAGAACCGCCGTCCCGATACCGCGGCCGGGCTCAGTCGGCGAGAAACGCGCCACAGACGTCGTTCGCTACGAATCGGCCGCGCTGCGTGAGGCGCAGGCGCGCGCCTCCGGCGGCGAGGACGCCCGCCGCGACCAGATCGTCGACCACCTTCCGATACCGCGCTTCCACATCGATGCCGTACCGTTCGCGGAAGCGCGCCAGGTCGACTCCTTCGGCGGTTCGGAGGGCCAGCATGATCGCCTCGCCGGCCTGCTTGGCACCTTCGAGCCGCTCGCTCTCGCCCGGGACCGTCTCGCCGGCGAGTGCCGTCCGGCAGTACTCCTCCAGATCGCGCGTGTGCGTCGACCGGACCCCGCCCAGGTACGACGCAGCGCCGACCCCCAGCCCCAGATACGGATCATTGGCCCAGTAGAGCTGGTTGTGCTGGGAGCGGAACCCCGGCCGCGCCCAGTTCGAGATCTCGTAGTGCTCGAATTCGGCGGCCCCGAGCCGCTCCATCGCGGCCGCGTACATCGCGGCCTCGCGCGACTCGTCGGCGAACGCCGACGGATCGCGCGCGAACCAGGTCGCGTACGGCGTTCCCTCCTCGATCGTGAGGCCGTAGCACGAGACGTGCTCGACGCCGAGCGCGATCGCCGCATCCAGCGACGCCGTCCAGCTCGCCTCGGTCTGGCCCGGTGCGCCGAAGATCAGATCGACCGAGACGTTGGTGAATCCGGCGACGCGGGCGGCGCGCACCGCGCGCTCGACGTCGGCCGCGGTATGCCGCCGCCCGAGCACGCGCAGTTCGTGCGGATCGAACGACTGCACGCCGATCGAGAGCCGGTTCACCCCGGCCGCGCGCAGCCCGGGGATCCGCGCGGCCAGCAGCGGGTCGGGGTTCGCCTCGGCGGTGACTTCGGCGTTGCCCGGCAACGCGAACCGCGCGCGCACCTCGGCGATCAGCCCACCGATGATCTCCGGCGTATACATCGACGGCGTCCCGCCGCCGAAGAACAGCGTTCGCGCCGCGACCGCCGGCGCCGACGCGAGCTCCGCGCGCAACGCCTCGAGATACCGCGCCGCCCGCGCATCGTCCCACGCCCACTTCGCGAAATCACAATACGGGCACACATACGGACAGAACGGCAGGTGCACGTAGACGCCGCCGCGATCGGCAATGACGCGCGCCATCAGCCGGGGATGACGAAGATTCCGACTGCTCCTTGGCCGGCGTGGGTGCCGAGGACGGGGCCGGCTTCGAGCAGCTCGATCGACGCGCCGGCGGTCGTGATCTTCTCGCGGAGCTTCGCGATGATCGTCGCGGCCGAGTCGGCAGCGTGCGAATGGATCACGCAGAGGCGCGCGCCGTCGGCCTTGTTCGCTTCGAGCGCCGCAGCGTCCACCATCGTGTCGACCGCGCGCGCGAAGGTGCGGACACGCGCGTGCTCCTCGACCTTGCCGCGTTCGATCCGCAGCACCGGAACGATCTTCACCAGCGAGCCGATGAAGGCTTGCGCGCGCGAGACGCGCCCGGTGCGCACGGCGTGCGAGAGGTCGGGGATCGTCGCGAAGCCGCGCAGCACGGCCTTGTCGCGCGCGAGCGCCCCGAGAACGGCGGCCGCGTCGCCGCCGGCGCGCGCAACCTCGCTCGCGCGCTGCGCCAACAGCGCGAGGCCGCCGGCGACCGACTCGCTGTCGACGACGTGGATCTCGGCGCCCGGAAACGCCTGGGCGGCGGTGTTTGCGGCGTTGATCGTCCCGGAAAGACTCCCCATGATCGTCAGACAGACGATCGCGCGGCCGGCCGTGACGTGCGGGCGAAACGCATCTTCGAACATCGCCGGCGTCGGCTGCGCGGTCGTCGGCAGCACCTTGAGGCTCGCGAGCTTGCGGTAGAACTCGTCGAGCGAGAGCTCGATGCGGTCGCGGTAGCGCGCGTCGCCGAAGTTGACGAAGAGCGGGACGACGTCGATCCCGCGCGCCGCGGCGTCCGCCGGGTCGAGGTCGGCAGTCGAGTCGGTGACGATCGCGATGTTGGCGCTCACGCGGAGACCAGCTCCGCGATCGAGCCGATCAGATCGTGACCGGCGATCGTCGCGGCCTGCCGGATCGCGTTGCGGATCGCGGTGCGGTCGGAGCGCCCGTGCGCGACGACGCAGTTGCCGCGCACGCCGAGCAGCGGGGCACCACCGTAGGTCGCATAGTTCAGCTTGACGCGCATCGAAGCGAACGCGCCGCGGCTGAGCAGTGCTCCGAGCTTGCCGAACACGCCCGCCGACTCGTACGATTCGCGCAGCACGTCCCGAAAGAACGCGCCGCTCCCCTCCGCGGTCTTGAGGATCACGTTGCCGACGAAGCCGTCGGCGACCACGACGTCGGCGTGATTCGTCAGGATGTCCTTGCCCTCCACGTTGCCGACGAAGTTCAGCCGCGCGGCGCGCATCAGCGCAGCCGCTTCGAGAACTTGCGCGTTGCCTTTGGTCGGCTCTTCGCCGACCGAGACCAGGCCGACGCGCGGCTCGGCGATTCCGAGCGCGGCGCGCGCGTACGCGCTTCCCATCAGACCGAACTGTACCAGCCATTCCGGCTTGCAGTCGACGTTCGCACCCGCGTCGCAGAGCACGACCGGACCATCGCGGCCGGGGAGCACGGCGCCGATCGCCGGGCGCGCGATCCCCGGGATCGTGCGCAGCCGGATCAGCGCGATCGCCAGGAACGCGCCGCTGTTCCCGGCCGAGACCACGGCGTCGGCGCGTCCGTCGCGCACCAGGTCGATCGCATCGCCGAGCGAGGTACCGGCCGACTTGCGGACCGCCTGCGAAGCGTGCGCGTCCATTGCGACCACGCCGGCCGAGTGCACGATCTCGATCTTCTCGCCGCGCAGCAGCGGTTCGATGCGCGTGCGGTCGCCGACGAGCACGATCGTTCCGAGCCGGTCGCGGTGCGCGGCGATCGCACCGGCGACGGTTGCGTTCGGCGCGTCGTCACCGCCCATCGCGTCGACCGCGATGACGGGCAGCTTCGGGGTCGCCCCTGCCGATGCGTTAGCGCTCACGTGAGATCCAGTACTCGACCGACGGCTGACCGCCGTAGTAATACTCGACGTCCACGCCGCCGAAGCGTTCGCCGAGCAGCGCCGCGTACTTCTGTGCGTCGCGCTCTTTTTGGGCACCGCCGTAATAGAGCGTCACGAGTCCGCCCTCGCTCGCGCCCAGGGCCCGCGCTGCTTCCAGGACCATCTCGCCGAGCGACGCGGCGGTCAGCAGCTGCTTCCCGAGCGCGGCGGCCGGCGCGCCCTTCTGCACCGCGACCCCGCCGACGCTGGCATCCTTGCCGGCAAAGAACACCGAAGCGCAGTGGACCCCGGCGAGCGTCCCCGCCAGCTCCTCGGCGGCGCAAGGCGCCTCGGCGCCGCCGAGCCGCAGGAGCACCGCGAGGCCGGCGACCGGATCGGGGCTCGGAACCACGATCACGGTCTTCGCCGTGAGCGCCGGGACTTCGCGCGCGGCGAGCGCGACGTTCGGATCGTTCGGCAGCAGGTAGACCGTGCTCGCCATCGAGGCGTTGACGCCGACCAGCAGATCGCGCACGGAGGGGTTCGCACCCGCCGGGACCGGGATCGTCACCTCGGCGCCGAGCTCGCGCGCGATGCGGTCGAAGCCCGGGCCCGGGACGACCGCCGCGACCCCGAACGGCTTCGCCGGCGCGTCGACGACCAGCAGGTTGTGCTGCTGCGCCATGTCCTCGCGCTTCCAGCGCGTCACCGTTCCGTAGCGCGCCGCGATCGTTTTCACGGTGTCAGGCTCGGCGGTGTGGATGTGAACCTTGATCGTCGGCACCGCACCGATCACCAGCAGCGAGTCGCCGTGCCGCTCGAGCTCGTCGCGCAGCGGGCGTGCGTCGACGATCGCCTCTTCGAGGACGAACTCCGTGCAGAAGTGGTTCTCGCCGACGGTTTGGCGCCGCGTGAACACCGCCGAGCGGACCGGCCGGCGCGGGAAGGCGGTCGTGCGGGCGGCCTGCTCGGGGATGAAGCGGAGCACGCCTTCCAGGAAGTAGCAGAAGCCGGCGCCGCCTGAATCGACGACCCCGGCCTCTTTGAGCGCCGGCAGCTGTTCGGGGGTGCGGTCGAGGGCCTCGTTCGCAGCCCGCAGCACGGCGTTCCCCAGCCGGTAGAAATCCGGCTCGCGCACGGCGAGCCGGTAGGCTTCGTCGGCGGCCGCGCCGGCGACCGAGAGGATCGTCCCCTCGACCGGCTTGGTGAGCGCAGAGCGCGCGGCAGCGACCGCCTCGCGCATCCCCAGCGCGAGCTGGAAGGTGTCGATCGCCGGGCGGTGGCGGACGCTGTGCGCGAAGCCGCGCAGCATCTGCGAGAGGATCACCCCGCTGTTGCCGCGCGCGCCGAGCAGCGAGCCGTTCGCGGCGGCGGCGGCGACGGCCGAAAGCTCCCGGGAGCGGACCTTGCGGGCCTCGGCGAGCGCCGCCTTGGCGGTCAGGAACATGTTCGAGCCCGTGTCACCGTCGGGGACGGGGAAGACGTTCAGATCGTCGAGGACGCCCCGATACTTCCGCAAGAAGTAGGTGCCGGCGGCGATGAACTTCTCGAACGCGCGCCCGTCGAGCTGGGTGACTGCCATGGAGCGCTCCTCGCGTTCCTGCCGCGGCGGGCTCCGCCCTGCGGCCGGGAAACGGGCCGGTGGCCGCCGCGAGCCTTGTCCGGCTAGGTCGGTTCTGATACAATGCCGCCTGTTATGGCCAAGCGATGCGATGTCTGCGGCAAGGGACCGATGTCCGGGAACAACGTCAGCCACGCGATGAACAAGACCAAGCGGCGGTGGCTGCCCAACCTGCAGGCCGTTCGCGTCGATGACCGCGGCACCCACAAGACCGCCCGCGTCTGCACCAACTGTCTGCGGAGCAAGCGCGTCAAGCGGGTCGGCTCGGTCTAAGGCCCTACCGAGGGGCGAGCGTTCGCCCCGTCCGTCGTCATCGCAGATGATCCCAGCCGCCGGCGTCGAGCGCGAGGCCGTTGGCGAGCCGCACGCCCGCTCCCTCGGTGATCCGGCCGACAGCGAGCAGCGCGCGACCGAAGTGTGCGCGAAAGCGTTCGGCCAGATGCGCGAAGGCGCGCTTCTCGACCGTCACCAGCAGCTCGAAGTCTTCGCCGCCGTCGAGCGCCCAGCGCTCGGCATCGTCGCGGGTGCGCGCCGCGGCGCGCCGTGCCGCGTCGTGGACCGGGATCGTGTCGATCGTCGCCCCCGCACCCGACGCCGCACACAGGCGGATGAGGTCGCTCGAGAGGCCGTCGGAGAGGTCCATCATCGCGCGCACGCTGCGCGACGCACCGAGCCAGCGGCCTTCGCGCAGCCGCGGCCGCGGGCTGCGGAACGCGGCGAGCGCCTCCGCAAGCTCCGGTTCACCGGCAAGCTCCGGATGGTCGAGCGCGATCCGCAGCCCGGCACGGCTCGCCCCCAGCTGACCCGTGACGGCAACCACGTCGCCCGGCAGCGCGCCGTCACGCCGCTTGAGGTTCGACGCGCGCACCTCGCCGACGACGGTGACCGACAGAACGATCGCGGGCGCGCGCGTGAGATCGCCGCCGGCGATCGCGCAGCGCGCGCGCTCGGCGAGCGCAGCGATCCCGTCGTAACATGCGAGCAGCCAGGCGGGGTCGGTCCCGGCCGGAAATCCCAGCGCGACCGTCGCGAGCACCGGCCGCGCGCCCATCGCCGCGACGTCGGAGAGGTTCGAGGCGAGCGCGCGCCACCCGGCGTCGTACGCGCTCATCGCGGCGCGCGTGAAGTGCACGCCCTCGACCAGCGCATCGGTCGTGATGACGCTGCGATTGCTGCGCGACGGCTGCCACGCCGCGGCATCATCGCCGATGCCGAGCAGAAGCCGTTGCGCGGGTACCCCGGCGATGCGCTCGCGAATCGCCGCGACCAGCTCGTCTTCGGTCACACCGCGTCGATGCGGCGGCGGAGTTCGCGCAGGGCTTCGGGCGGATCGTCGGAGGCGAAGACCGAGTTGCCCGCGACCAGCACGTCGGCGCCGGCTTTTACGGCGCGCTCCGCGTTCTCCAGGCCGATCCCGCCGTCGACCTCGATCTCGCAGGCCGGGTTTCGCGAGCGCAGCAGCGCGCGCACCTCGGCGACCTTCGCCAGCGCGCGTTCGATGAACGGCTGCGCGCCGAAGCCCGGGTTCACGCTCATCACCAGCACGCGGTCGATCTCCTCGACCAGATCGGCCAGCATCGCGACCGGCGTCCCCGGGTTGATCGCGATCCCGGCTTTCGCGCCGAGCTCACGCACGCGGCGCAGCAGCCGGTGCTGGTGCGGCGTCGCCTCGTAGTGGAACGTGATCACGTCGGCGCCGGCCTCGCGGAACGCCTCGACGTACTTCTCCGGCTCGACGATCATCAAGTGGCAGTCGAACGGAAGATCGGTGAGCTTGCGCAGGTCCTTGACGATCTTCATCCCCCAGGTGAAGTTGGGGACGAAGACGCCGTCCATCGAGTCGAGGTGCAGCTCGTTCGCACCGGCGCTCTCGACCATCCGGATCTGGTTCGCGATGTCGGAAAAATCCGCCGACAACAGCGAAGGCGCGATCTTGACCGCGCGCCGGCTCGGCGCCTTCACGGCTTCTTTTTCTGGTCGGTGTTCGGGCGCAGTGAGGGAATCCAGCGGTTCGGCTCGCGGCCGATCTGGGTCTGGTTGAGCAGCTCGTTGTTGATGTAGGTGTCGACCTCGGCCGTCCCGACCGCGGTCACGTTGAAGTCCAGCTTCTGGCCGCCCTGCGCGAAACCGTCGTACACGTTCCACGTCCCGGTGTCGTCGCGAACCTCGATCCGCACGTGCGCCGCGTCGTCGCGCGGCGGGACCGTCGCCGACGCATGCACCTGGCGGATCAGGTAGCCGTACTCGCCCGGACCGGCGCTGACTTGCAGCGAGACCTCTTCGAACGGCTCGATCGTCGTGCCGGCGCTGGGGCTCTGGCGCACGACCACGCCGCGCGAGGGGCCCGACGTCCCGAACGGCGTCCACACGATCTGGCCGAGGTGGACGCGGTCGCGTTGCGCCGCGGCGCGCGCGTCGTCGATCGACATCCCGGAATAGTTCGGCACGCGCACGCCGCCCGGCGGGCCTTTGCTCAGCGTGAGCGTTACCTTCGTGCCCTGCCGCACGCTGGAGAGCGGCGCCGGCTCCTGTGCGACGATGTGATCGCGCGGTGTGTTGTCGTCGGCAACGTACGCCGTCTTGTCGAGCTCGAGCTTGAGGCGGTTCAGGTCGACGCCGGCGTTCCGCAGCGTCTCGAACCGCAGGTCGGGCATCGGGAAGATCACCACGCCGCTGCTGACGACGAGCGAGATCTGACGGCCTTCGCGCACGCGCGCGCCCGATGCCGGCTGCTGGCTCATCACGACGTCTTTCGGATAGCGGTCGCTGGGCTGGGTCGCGGCCACGACGCAGCGCAGCCGCAGCCGCCCGCACTCGGCGCGCGCGTCGAGGTTCGTCTGACCGGTGAACGCCGGCACGAAGACCGTCGCGGCGGTCGGCGCGAAGAACTCTTTGATCGAGCGCCCGAACCAGACCGAGACGCCGACCGCGAAGGCGAGCGCGAGCGCAAAGAGCCAGTCGCGGTCGACCAGCGGTGCGTACCACCGCCGCCGCGCGCGCGGCGCGATCTCGGCGCCCTCCAACTGCATCAGGCGAGCGCCTCGAGCTGCGCTTCGTCGAAATCCGCGTTGCTGTAGACGCGCTGCACGTCCTCGTGCTCTTCGAGCGCGTCGAGGAAGGTCAGCACTTTCTCGGCATCGGCACCGCCCGGACGCGAGGTCTGCGTCGGCTCCATCGCGAGCTGCGCCGAACGCACGTGCAGCCCCGCTGCTTCGAGCGCGTCCTTCGCCGCCATGAGCGCCTGCGGTTCGGTGACGACCTCGGCGGGCTCACCGAAGCGCACGTCGATCACGCCGTCGACCAGCGCCTTCTCGGTGAGCTCGTCCTCGGAGAGCTTGCCGGGATCGATCTCGATCAGCCCGCGTGCGGCGAACATCCAGCCGACGCTCCCGGTCTCGCCGAGATTGCCCTCGTTCCGGCTGAACAGGAAGCGCAGCTCGGAGGCGGTGCGGTTGCGGTTGTCGGTGGCGGCGTCGACGATCACCGCGATCCCGGCCGGGCCGTACCCTTCGTACCGGATCTCCGCGATCTCGCGTTCGCCCGCGCCGCTCGCGCGGCCGATCGCGCGCTTGATGTTGTCCGCCGGCATGTTGTTCTCGCGCGCTTTCTCGACTGCCATCTTCAAGCGGTAGTTGGCCTCGGGATCGGACGACCCGTTCTTCGCGGCGAGGATGATCTCTTTACTGAGCTTGGTGAAGAGGGCGCCGCGCTGAGCGTCGACCTTCCCCTTCTTCAGCCGGATGTTGTGCCACTTGGAATGACCTGACATGTTCCGCCGATTCTGGTGCTAGTTGCGGTGGGGGATGATCCAGCTCGTGCCGGGGATCCCGAGCTCGTCCGGCCACATGCGCTGGTACCACGCCGCGTAACTCACCTTCGTCCCGGCCAGCACGGGATAGAAGAAGACGAACAGGCCCACGACCAGCGCGCCGTAAACGCCGAGCGTCCACCGCGCCGTGTCGAACGAGCGCGCCGAGAGCCGATTCCAAACCGCGTGGATCAGCACGATGTCGCACAGAACGATCACCGCGAGGTTCGGCAGGAAGTGGTATTCGAACATCAGCCGCGGCGAGCCCGCGTACGGCAGCCACTGCATGAAGTAGGCGATCACCAGCAGCGCGTAGCCTTTGTTGCGCTCGCACCAGGCGAGCCAGGCGACGAACGGAACCGAGATCACGCCGAGGATGAACACCGCCGGATTCGGCAGCGCCAAGATCTCGGCGACGCAGCACGCCGCGCTGTTCGTCGCGTCGAGCCCGGTGCGGAAGTCCTTGTAGTAGTACGAGATCGGGATCTGCTCGATCGGCCACTGCCACCACACCGACGAGTACGGATGCGTCGCGTGCGTCACGCCGCTGCTGTGGTACCAGTACATCTGCTGCTGCAGCGCGATCATGTCGGAGAACCCGTGGCCGAGCAGGAAGAACGGGATGTACGAGAGCGCGTAGATCGACGCGGCGGTGAACGCCGTGACGCCCAGCACGATGTCGATCGGGAACCCGCGCGGGTTCCCGTACAGCGCGCGGCCGGGGAAGAACCGCTGCAGGCTCACCGCGAGGATGACGCACCACACGATCGCCAGGTCGAGGAAACCGCTCCACTTGCTCGAGAGCAGCAGCCCCAGCGCGACCGCCAGCACCGCGAGCCAGATGCGCGCGCTGCGGCCGTTCACCGCCTCGGCGCCGTCGACCGTCAGCGTGCCGGACGGAGCGAACGCGGCCGTGGCGACCGGCGTCTGATACGTCTCGGTGCCCGTCTTGTCGACCGTGGCGCGCAATTCGCTCGCGCCCGCGACGGGTTGCTCGACGTTCACCGCGCCGCGCGCATCGGTGCGCACGACGGTTCCGTCCGCGTACGAGACGACGCTGCCGGCGGCCGCGCCGCGCGAGCCGATCCAGCGCGCGAGCAAGTACACGCCGAGCTCGAAGTAGAGGAACGCGATGACGTAGGTCATCCGGCTCGGATCGACCGGTGCGATCCCCGCGCCGAGCTCGGACCGCACCGGCGCCGGCACGATGTTCGCCAGGTACGCGAGCCCCGCCGCAACGAGGGTTCCCGCCCCGACCGTCCCCCAGAACGCGAGCCCGAAGCGTCCGGGGATGAGCGGCTTCACGCGAACCTGCGCCGCGAGCAGATAGCGGTAGAGCGCGTAGAGAACGAGCAGCGCCAGCACCGAGATCGTGATCTCGCCGGTCGCGATGCGCTCCTCGACGAAGTGAAAGCCGTCGAACGCGAGCAGACCGGCGGCGAACGCGGCCAGCCAGGTCTTCCCGGTGAGCCGCTTGGCGAACGCGTACACGACGATGCATTCCAGCGAGCCGATCACGACGTTTATGAAGCGCCAGCCGGCGCCGGTGTTGCCGAGACCGTGCAGACCGCCGAAGAGCGACATCGAGAACGCGATCACGAGCTTGCTGAACGGCGGATGCGTCCACTCGAACTGCATGATGTGGCGCAGATACTCTTCGCCCGCGCGGGCGAAGTAGACTTCGTCGAAGATCCGCTCGGGCGGCCACCAGTATCCGACGATCGCGATCAGAAACGCGCCGGACGCGATCCCGCCCGCGATCAGCCAGTCGGCGCGTGTCATGCCGACGACCCCTTCGCGCGGATCGAACCAGCTGCGCGCGCGGGCGAACGCGCCCTCGAGCAGACCCGGTCGCGGCGTCGCCGCGACCGCTTCGCCCCAGCCGCCGAGATACGTGAACCCGAGCACGAAGAAGAGCGCGACGTTGGCGAACGCGGCCGGGTGCGAGATCACCGGCCACAGGTCCGAGGCGTTCACACCTTGCGTGTGCGCCTCCATCACGGCCTGATAGGCGAACGAGTAGGCCAGGTTCAGGTACATCGTGATCGAGAGCACGACGCTCGACCACACGCCGGTGCGGCCGAACGCGACCAGCGGGATCGCGAGCAGAAACGCACCGTAGACGTACCGCTCGTGCATGCGCGTCGCCAGCACGAAGAACGCCAGCGCGCACAGCATCGCGCCCTCGATCAGCGCGCGCTCGTCGCGGCGCTGCAGGTAGCGCCCGACGATCAGGAGCGTCGCAGCGGCGACGAGGCCGATCCCCCAGACCGCGTACGATCCGACCGGCAGGCCGAACAGCGAGATCGTCGCGTTGTCCGGGCTCCAGAACGGCAGCCGCAGCGCGTACAGGTTGAACGCGTTGACGGAGGTGTACGGATAGACCCCGCTGCCGAACGCGTAGCGCTGCAAGAGCCAGCCGTACACGTCGGCGGCCGGATGGAACAGCAATCCCACCACGCCGGCGAGCGCGAACGCGGCCACCAGACCGGCGAGCGTCCCGATCAGCCGCCGGCTGCGTACCGCGGCGTCGGCGGTCGCGAACGGATACGCCAGCAACAGCAGACCGATCGTCGCACCTTGCGGCTTGATCAGCACCGAGAACGCGAGGGCCAGCCACGCCAGCACCAAACGCGGCACGGTGCGGCCGGGCTCGTCGTTCGCGCGCAGCACGAGCAGCAGCGCGATCAGCACCAGGCCCCACGAGACCGAGTCGACTTGGCCCCAGTACGACGAAACGTAGATCGCGGCGGGATTGAGGGCGAGCAGCGCCGCCGCGAGCAGCGCGACGCCTTGCGCGGCGTAGCGGCGCACGATCAGGAAGATGACGCCTGCGTTGACCAGGTCCATCGCGATCGCCGGCAGCTTCACCAGCGCGCGCAGCAGCACGTAGCCGTGGCTGGGGTCGGCGCCGACCCCGGGGATCAGCGCGTAGACCTTCGCCAGCACCCAGAGGATGACGAAATAGCCCGGCGGATAGTCGGCGAAGCCGGCCTTGGCGTAGAACATCCAGGTCGGGTTGTCGCGCAGCGTGCCGGTCCACGACTCGAACGCCGAGACGTCGTTGTGGAATCCGGTGCTGCCGAGGAACAGCAGCCGCAGGACCAGGCCGGCGCCGAGGATCGCCCAGAGCGGCGCCAACCCCATGCGGGCGGCGGTCGCCGGCGCGAACGACACGCGGGCGGAGGCGCTCATGCGACCCGCCGCGCGGCGCGCCCGAAGAACGCGCGCACGCGTCCGCTGCGGTCGATCCGGCGCTCGGCCGCGACCGCGTCGGCGCCGGCGAGCTCGCTGCGCGACGCGCGGTGCGCCGCCTCGCGCGCGCCGAGCCGGTCGAGTGCGGCGACGGTCGCGGCGACCTCCGCCGGCGTCAGCGCGCCGCCGCGCGCATAGGCGGCGGCGATCGTCTCGCGCGGTTCGGACGGCGGCCCGGCGAGCGCCCACACGACCGGGAAGGTCCACTTCCGCATCGCCAGATCGGCCCCGCACGGCTTGCCGGTCGTCTCCGAGTCGCCCCACGCGCCGAGGACGTCGTCTTCGATCTGGAACGCGGTGCCGTAGGCAGCGCCGATCCGCGCGTACGCGGCGGCGCGTGCCGCGTCGGCTCCCGCCGCCAGCGCTCCAAGCTCGCAGGCCGCGCCGAAGAGCGCGCCGGTCTTCCCGCCGATCATTGCCCGGTAGTCCTCCATCGTCACGCGCGGTTCCGCCTCGAACGCGATGTCGCGGCCCTGGCCGCTGCACATTGCGAGGTGCGCGGCGAGCAGCACCCTGTTCATCTCCAGCTTGCGCTCCGGCGTCACCGTGCTCCCGTCGAGCAAGGTCAGGTAAGCGACCGAGCATAGGGCGTCGCCGGCGTTGATCCCGTGGGCGAGGCCGTACCGGGACCACACGGTCTCGCGGCCGCGGCGCAGCCGGTCGCCGTCCTCGATGTCGTCGTGGATCAGCGAGAACTCGTGCACGATCTCGACCGCACAGGCCGGCGCCAGCGCGTCCTCGACCCGCCCGCCCTCTTCTTCGGCGACCTCGAGCACGAGCCGCGACCGGAGCCGTTTGCCGCGGCGGCCTTCCTCCGCAAACCCGAAGTGGTAGCGGATCTGGGCGCTCGTCGCGGAGCCGTCGTCGAACCGGGCGACGGCGCGTTCGAGCGCCGCTTCGAGCCTATCGAGCGCCGGCGGCGAGCTCATCCATCCGGTCCGACACCCGATCGACCAGCCAGCCCGGCGTCGACGCGCCGGACATCAACCCGGCGGTGCCGACGCCGGCGAACCACTCGGCCTGGAGTTCGTCGGGACCCTCGATGTGGTACGAGCGCGCGCCGTTCATCGCGGCGAGCTCGGCGAGGTGCTTCGTGTTCGCGGAGGTCTTGCCGCCGACGACGACCATCACGTCGACCTCGCGCGAGAGTGCGTCGACCTCGGTCTGGCGGTTCTTCGTATCCGTGCAGATCGTGTTGATCGCGCGGACCTCGTAGTATTTCTCGCTCAGCTTGCGGACGATCTCGGTGAAGCCCGTCCCGTTCCAGGTCGACTGCACGACGACGCCGACCCGGCTGGCGCGCGGCAGCGCCGCGACGTCCTCGGCGCTGGTGATGCACCACGCGCCCGGGACGTGTGAGAGCGTGCCCTTCACCTCCGGGTGGTTGGGGTCGCCGACGACGACGATCTTGTAGCCCTCGTCGCGGAGCTTCTCGGCTTGCACGTGGATCTTGGTGACCATCGGGCAGGTCGCGTCGATGACGGTGAGCCCGCGCTCTTTGGCCTTCTCGAGCACCTCGACCGGCAACCCGTGCGCCCGGACGAACATCGCCTCGGTATCGACCTGGTCGATGTTCTCGGCGTTCTTGAGGCCCTTCGCGGCCAGCGACGCGACCATCTGTGGATTGTGTACGACGTGGCCGAGGGTCGTGACGCCCCCGCCCAAGCGCTCGACCGCCTCTTCCGCCTTCTTGACCGTGATGGCCACGCCGAAGCAGAAGCCCTGGGTCTTGGCCCGCTTGATGATCACCGGAGGCTCTCCTGGAGCGTGCGAATCCGCTGCATGATCTGAGCCGCTCCCTTCTCCAAATCGTCGCCGTCCGACTGCCGGTTCCGCGTGACGTGCACCGGATCGCCGAAGATGACGGTCACCTTCGCGAACGGCCGGAGCTTGCGGGTGCCGACGATCGCCGCCGGTACGACCGGTGCCCCGGAGGCCGCAGCGAGGAAGGCGGCACCCGCCTTCTCCTCGTTGGTGCCGGTCACGTTGCGGCCGCCCTCGGGGAAGATGACGACCGCCCGGCCTTCCTTCAACATCCGCAACGAGGCGCGCACCGCGGCGGTTCCGCCGGCCTTGCGGTCGACCGGGAAGGCGTTCAACCAGCGGATCAGCGTGCCCAGCCCGGGCATCGCAAAGAGCTCCACCTTCGCCATGAACCAGACCGGCCGCGGCATCGCGATCCCCAGGAAGGGCGGATCGAAGTTGGAGATGTGGTTGGCGGCGAGCACCATGCCGCCGCTGGCCGGAACCTTTTCGGCGCCGACGATCCGGAAGCGGAAGGTGGCTCGCACGATCGCCGTGACGACCACGTGCGCGAAGCCGTAGAACGTCACGCGCGCGCGGACTCCATGACCGCGCGCATCCGCGCGACGACCTCGGCGGGCGGCATGTCCGTCGAGTCGATCGTCACCGCATCGGGCGCCGCGCGCAACGGCGAGATCGCCCGCGTCGAGTCGATCCGGTCGCGCTCGGCAAGCTGCGAGCGCACCTCGTCGAGCGAAACATCGATGCCGCGCGCCAGGAATTCCGCATGGCGCCGGCGCGCGCGCTCGTCGAGCGAGGCCGTCAAGAAGAACTTGAAGCGCGCGTCGGGCAGCACGACCGTGCCGATATCGCGGCCCGCCATCACGACCGGCCCTTGCGCCGCAATCGCACGCTGGCGCTCGACGAGCTCGGCCCGAATCGCGGCCAGCGCGGCAACGGTCGATACCGCCGCTGCCACATCCGGATCGAAAAGGCGTTCGCCGGTATACCGTCCATCGATGTTTACGCGATAACCGGCGGTCGTGGTGGCGTCCGGCACGATCGCGATCGTGTGGTGTCGCAGCATCGCGACGAGCCCCGCTTCGTTGTCGAGGTCGACCCCGTTCTTCAACGCCAAATACGCGACCGATCGGTACATCGCACCCGTATCGAGATACAGATGGCCCATCGCGCTCGCCAGCACTTGCGCGCTGCTGGTCTTTCCCGAGCTGGTTGGCCCGTCAATCGCAACGTGGTCGTTCGCCATGCCGGGACGACACGTTCTCCAAGCCGGCGGCACCTTCCGCGTCCGAGGCGAGCAGGATGCGATTGTACTGCTTTGCCCGATTCGATCTGAGGCTGACCGGATTGTCGCGCACCGATTCGAACGGCGCTGACGATCCGCCCTTGAGACCGCATCAGTACTGTTCCGATATGGTTTGGACCACCACGCACACTCCCTACATCTCGTACGCCTATTGTCTCTGGCGCTCAACCCCGTCGCCGGCCAGCCTGCCGTCGACCGGCCAAGCGTCGCTGACCGCCCAAGCCGCGGCTTCCTATCTCAAACCGGGCGACACCGTCAACGGGTTCGCTCAGGGCTACTGGACGCCGCTGGCGGGATCGCCGACGACGCTGGCGACGCCGGCATGGGTATTCTACGTCAACAGCCATACGCAGGTGTTCGTCGATGCTTACTATGGAGGCGTCCTCGGGAGGACGCAGGTTGAATGACGCTCGAGTCTGCGCCCTGGCGGCGAGCGTTATCGCGCTCGCCGTCGCTTCGCTTCCGGGCTGCGCGAAAGCGTGTGACTCGTACACGTTTGCTCGCGACCTGATTCAAAACGCCGGTTCGCCAGCCGAGTTTCTTTCGGCTCTAGACCGGTATTGCGGCCCGCCCCTAGACCTAGACCCTGTGAAGGGCGGCACGCCGATCATCAGGAGCTCGGATGGGCGCAATCTTTGTGCGTTGACCGACCGCGAGAAGCAGCAAGCGCTGAGCCGGTCGAAGGAGCTAACATTTACCGTCGAAGGCGCGTGGCTACCGCCGTTTACGTCGCCCGCCTCGAAAGGCGGCACGGGCGCGCAGCTCATGCAACGGCGTTGGATCGGCTTGGTCGACGATCCGCAACACCCGACTTTCGTGCGGCTGTCGATCTACCCGGATTCTCCGGATTCTCCGTATGCACTGTACCTGGTTAGGGCAGGCTCCGCACCGTCGGAATGCTCTCTCCTCGAGCGCTTCGCGTCCTTGGCCTACGATGAGGGCCACGTGCGCGTGCACCTGACGGTTCCACGTTTTCGCTCCTCGACGCAATGGCAATACCGGTCCGATTCCGTAGGATGGGCCGGCAGGCTCCTCACTTTCCTGACGGTCGACCGATACGGCATCGATCGCACGGAAGTCTATCGGGGCCCCCTAGTCAAGCACCAAGCAACCTGGGAGGGTCAGGACGCGAACATGTCGATCGCCGGCGGCGCCTCGTGGTACCTGGTTCGTGAGAGTGATCGGCTAGTCTTGATGAGCGGCCGGATCTAGGGCCTGCGCCGCGCGGCGCGCGACGCCCGCGCGATCTTCACGACGAATCGGGCTCAGCCGAGCGGCGAATCGCTCATCTTGATGCGGCCGCCGGCGCGTCCGAGGATGAGCCGCATCAAGGCAAGGCCGATCCCGCTGCGGTCGGCCGCGGTCTTCCCCCGTTCGCCCAGCGCGAAGATGCGCGCGTGATCACAGGGTGCGATTCCGGGCCCGTCGTCGTCAACGGTGACTCGGACGAACCGCGCATCGAGGGCAGGTGCGCCGATGCTCAATTCGGGCAAAGCCCGGTCGTGCCAGGCACCTGGCACGCGGAGACGCAATCATCGACCCGTGGCAAAGGCCAAGTCCGCGTTTTACTGTACCGGATGCGGGTTCGAGTCGGCGCGCTGGCTCGGGCGTTGCCCGTCGTGCGAGGCGTGGAACACGTTCGAGGACGCGCCGGTCGTCAAGGCGGTGAAGTCGGCGCAGGGGCGGGCGGTGCCGCTGCGCTCGAACGGGCCGATGCTGCTGGCGGCGATCGAGGAGACCCGAATCGCGCGGCGGCGCACCGGGATGGCGGAGTTCGACGGGCTGCTCGGCGGCGGGATCGTTCCGGGGAGCCTGGTGCTACTCGGCGGCCCCCCCGGCGCGGGCAAGTCGACGCTGCTGCTGCAGCTCGCGACGACGCTTTCGCGCGCCGGCGCGCGTTCCGTCTACGTCTGCGGCGAGGAATCGGCGGCGCAGACGAAGCTGCGCGCGCAGCGCGTCGGCGCGGCTGAATCGCTGCTGGTCTTCCCCGAGACGAACCTGCGCGCGGTGCTCGACGCGCTCGAGCGCGACGTTCCCGAGATCCTCGTCATCGACTCGATCCAGACGATGTGGCTCCCCGACGTCGAGTCGTTCGCCGGCAGCGTCTCGCAGATCCGCGACTGCACGCAGGTGCTGATGGAGTTCGCGAAGCGCACCGGCTGCGCGACGTTCGTCGTCGGGCATGTCACCAAGGACGGCGCGATCGCCGGGCCCCGGCTGCTGGAGCATCTCGTCGACACCGTGCTCTACTTCGAAGGTGACCAGTCGGGTGAGTACCGCATCGTTCGCGCCTACAAGAACCGCTTCGGCGGGACCGATGAGATCTGCGTCTTCGCGATGGACGACCGCGGGCTGCACGAGGTCGCGGATCCGTCGGCATTGTTCTTGCAAGGGCGCGGGCCGCGGCCGAGCGGGTCGTGCGTCGTTCCGACGCTGGTCGGCACGCGGCCGGTGCTGGTCGAGATCCAGGCGCTCGTCGGCGAGGCCGCGTACGGCACGCCGCGCCGGCTCGCGGCCAACGTCGACGCCGCGCGGCTGGCGATGATCATCGCGATCCTCGAACGGCGGGCCGGATTGCAGCTCGGAGGACACGACGTGTACTGTTCGGTTGCGGGCGGCTTGCGCGTCGCGGAGACCGGCGCCGACCTCGGCATCGCGCTCGCGATCACCTCGGCGTTCCGCGACGTTCCGCTCGGATCGGGTACGGTCGCGTTCGGCGAGCTCGGCCTGTCGGGCGAAGTGCGGGGTGTCTCGCAACCCGCGCGCCGCGCCGCCGAGGCGACGAAGCTCGGGTTCACCCGCCTGATCACCCCCGAAGGCGCGCGCGACCTCGCCGCCGCGATCCGTCTTGCGTTCGACTGAAGGACCGATGACCGAGCTGATCCCCCGCGACAAACTCTTCGGGAATCCCGAGAAAGCGGCGCCGTTCATCTCGCCGGACGGCACGCGCATCGCGTACCTCGCCCCGCACGAAGGCGCGCTCTCCGTGTGGGTACGGACGATCGGCGAAGCGGACGACCGCGTCGTCGCGCACGATCCGGCGCGCCCGATTCGCACCGCCTTCTGGACGCCCGACGGCACGCGCGTGCTGTACGTGCAGGATGCGGCCGGCAACGAGAACTTTCACCTGTTCGCAGCCGATCCCGCGGGCGGTTCGCCGGCGGTCGATCTCACGCCGTACGAGGACTGTCTCGTGCTCGTGCAGTCGGTCCACTACGACCGGCAAGACGTCATCTTGATCGCGATGAACCGCCGCGACCCGCAGTTCTTCGACGTTTACCGTCTCGACCCGCGCAGCGGTGAGACGACGCTCGACACGGAGAACCCCGGCGGCGTCTCGTCGTTCGCGGACGACGCCAACATGATCGTGCGCGCGGGCGTGATCCAGCATGACGACGCGTCGTGCGAGATCCTCGTCCGCGACGCGGCCGATGCGCCGTGGCGCACGCTGACCCGGTTCGCGGCCGAGGACGGTACACCGCACCTGGCCGGGTTCACCCCCGACGGTACGGGATTGCTCGTGGTCACGAGCGCGGAAGCGAACGCGGCGCGGCTCGTGCGCTTCAACCTCGCCGGCGGCGGGCGGACCGACCTCACCGGCGATCCGGAGTACGACGTCTCCGACGTCCACGTCTCGGTACGCACGAAGGCGCCGGTCGCCGCCGCGATCGTGCGCGAGCGGATCGCCTGGACCGTGCTCGACCCCGAGTACGCCGCCGACTTCGCCGCCCTCGCGGCGCACGTGCCCGGCGATATCGGGATCGAGTCGACCGACCGCGACGACCAGATCTGGCTCGTCTCCTCGATCGTCGACACCGGCTCGCGCTCGTTCTGGCGGTACGACCGCGGCACGCGCAGCGCGGAGAAGATCTTCGCGATGCGCCCCGAGCTCGACCGCTGCACGCTGGCCCCGATGCAGCCGGCGAGTTATTCCGCGCGTGACGGGCTGACGATCCACGGTTACCTCACGACGCCGCCCGGCGTCCCGGCGCAGGGATTGCCGGCGGTCGTCGTCGTCCACGGCGGCCCGTGGGCGCGCGACGCCTGGGGGTTCAATCCGTTCGTGCAGTGGCTCGCCAACCGCGGCTACGCCGTGCTGCAGCCGAACTTTCGCGGGTCGACCGGCTACGGCAAAGCGCACCTGAACGCCGGCGACCGCGAGTGGGCCGGCGCGATGCACACCGACCTGCTCGACGCGAAGGAATGGCTGGTCGGGCAAGGGATCGCCGACCCGCGACGGGTCGGGATCGTCGGCGGCTCGTACGGCGGCTACGCCGCGCTGACCGCGCTCGCGTTCGCCCCGGATGCGTTCGCGTGCGGCGTCTCGCTCGTCGGTCCGTCGAACCTGAACACGCTGCTCTCGTCGATCCCGCCGTACTGGGCGACGCTGCGCGCGACGTTCACGCGCCGCATGGGCGAGAGCGAGGAGTTTCTCGCCGCGCAGTCGCCGCTCTTCAAAGCCGACGCGATCCGCGCGCCGCTGCTGATCGGCCAAGGCGCCAACGACCCGCGCGTGAAGATCGCGGAATCCGACCAGATCGTCGCTGCGATGCGGCGCAACGGCCAGCCCGTCACGTACGTCGTCTTCGAGGACGAGGGACACGGCTTCGCCCGCCCGGAGAACAACGTGCGCTTCAACGCCGCGCTCGAAGCGTTCCTCGCCGAGCATCTGGGCGGACGCGCGGAACCCGCCCATCCCGGCGAGTCGATCGACCCGTTTCTGCGGTGAGCGCGTCGCACGACTTCGAGATCGTGCCGAACGTCAGCGAAGGGCGCGACGCGAACGTCATCGACGCGTGCGTCGCCGCGATGGAAGCCGAAGGCGTGCGCGTCGTTCACCGCACGAGCGATCCGGTGCACCATCGGAGCGTGATCACCGCGGTCGGGCGCGGGTCGCAGGTCGTGGCAGCCTCGGTCGCGCTCGCGCGCGTCGTGCAGACGCGGATCGACCTGCGCCGGCATCGCGGCGCGCACCCGCGGATCGGCGCGCTCGACGTGCTGCCGTTCGTGCCGCTCGGCGCTGCGACGCTCGAGGAGGCGGTGGCGCTGGCGCACCGCGCGGCGGCGCGGATCTGGCGCGAGCTGGGCGTCCCCTCGTATCTCTACGGCGCAGCAGCGAGTGCGCCGCACCGCGAGCACCTGGCCGCAATCCGGCGCGGTGGGTTCGAACGGCTCGGTGAGCGGTCGGCCGATCCCGGCTGGCAGTTCGACCACGGCGACGTGGCGCATCCGTCCGCCGGCGCGATCGCGATCGGGGCGCGGCCGTTCCTGATCGCGTACAACGTCGAGCTGGCGAGCGGCGATCTGGCGCTGGCGCAGCGGATCGCCCGCACCCTGCGCGCGTCGAACGGCGGTCTGCGCACGCTGAAGTGCCTCGGACTGCGGCTCGGCGCCGGTCGGGTTCAGGTCTCGTGCAATCTCACCGACATCGATGCCGTACCGCTCTATCGGGTCACCGAGCTGGTTCGGCGTGCAGCCGCGCGGGCCGGTGTGGCGCTCGGCCGCAGCGAGCTGATCGGGCTGGCGCCGCGTCGCTCGATCGAGCGGACCGCGAGAGCGTACGCCGCGGCGGAACGCTCCGCGTAGTCGTCGTACAGAAGCGGGATGCTCCTTCGCCGACTCGCCGTCGCGTTTGCCGCGGTCGCACTGCTGTGCCCGCCGCTCGTTCCGCGCGCCGCCGCGGCGGCTCCAGCCGCCGCGAGCCTCGCCCCCGCACCGCAGACGCGGACCCTCGCCAACGGCCTGAAGGTCGTCGTCATCGAAGATCATGCGGCGCCGGTCGCGCAGGTCCACATGTGGTACCGCTTCGGCGCGCTCGACGAGACGCCGGGGAAGACCGGACTCGCGCACGCGCTCGAGCACATGATGTTCCGCGGGACGCACGATCTCTCGAGCGCCGGACTCGACGACATGACGGCGCGGCTCGGCGGCGAGGTCAACGCCGAGACCGAGAACGAGATGACGCACTTCTACTTCGTCGTGCCCTCGGATCGCGTCGACACGATCGTGCACCTCGAAGCCGATCGGATGCGCGGGCTCAAGCTCGATCCGGCGGACTGGAATCTCGAACGCGGCGCCGTGCTCGAAGAGTACGCCGAGAAGCACAGCAACCCGGTCAGCTCCTTCATCTACGACGTCAACCAGCGCGTCTTCCCGAACTCCCGGCTCGGCTCGACCTCGCTCGGGCTGAAGGCCGACATCGAGAAGGCGACCGTCGCCGACCTGCGCCGCTACTACGACGCCTGGTACCGCCCGAACAACGCGACCCTCACCGTCGCGGGCGACGTGCACGCGGCCGACGTGTTCGCCGAAGCGGAGCGCTGGTTCGGGCCGATCGCCTCCGCACCGCTCCCGGCGCGCCGCACCTACGCGCTGCATCCGGCGGCCGGCGCGAGCTACACCGACCATTCGAACTACCCGTACACGATCGTCGACGAAGCGTACGCCGCGCCCGGCAACGCCAAGCCGTACGAGCACGATCAAGTCCGAAACGACGTCGCGCTCGGCGCGATGTTCAATCCGCGCGGCGCGTTCCGCGCGCTGGTCGAACGCGGTTTGGTCCTCGCGTACAACCCGACGCCGCTCGAGGACCGGCGCGCGTCGGTCGTGCACGTGATGCTGATCGTCGCGCCCGGCCATTCGCCCGGCGAAGTGCGCAGCGCGTACGAAAAGATCATGGCCGACGTGCTCGCAAAGGGGCTCGACGCCGACCTGTTCGAGGCCTCGAAGCGCCAGCAGCTCGCCTCGATGACGTACGCGCGCGACTCGATCGTCGGGATCGGCGACGCGGTCGGGGCCAACATGGTCTTCCCCGGCGACACCGATCCCTCGGAGTTCGACGCGCTCTACGGCGCGATCACCCGCGCCGAGTCGACCGCCGTCGCGCGGCACGTCTACGCGAAGGCGAGCGTCGTCGCGGTGCTGCAGCCCGGCCCCTCGAGCGCGCCGAACGCGAAGCCGCCGGCCAACGTCACCTCGTCGGTCAGCGATAACTTCGGCGACCGCACCTCGAACGGGCCGCTGGTGCAGCCCGACTGGATGAAAGCGGCGCTGGCGAAGCCGCTCGCGCTGCACAGCGCAGTGAATCCCGTCGTCACCACGCTGCCGAACGGGCTGCGTCTGCTGGTGCAACGCGTCGCAACGAACCCGACCGTCTTCATCGACGGGCTCGTGCGCACGTCGCCCAGCTTCGACCCGCTCGGAAAAGAGGGGCTCGGCGAGGTCACCTCGGCGCTCATGGACTGGGGCAGCGCGAAATACGACTACGACGCGCAGCGCAAGCTCGCCGACGACCGCGCCGCCGAGGTCTCGTTCGGGATGTCGTTCGAAGGGCACGGGCGCGCGCGCGACTTTGCGGCGCTGCTCGACGTGCTCGCCGACGACGTGCGCCGCCCGCTCCTTCCGAGCGACAAGTTCGATCTCGTCCGAACGCAGCTCGCGGGGTTCACCGGCCGGCGCGCGCTCCAGGCGGGATTCGAAGCGCAGCGGCTGTTCGACCGTGCCCTGTACCCGGCCGGCGACCCCGCACTGCGCATCGCCACGGAGACGTCGATCTCGTCGGTGACGCTCGCCGACGTCAAGGCGTATCACGCGGCGTTCGTGCGGCCCGACCTGACCACGCTGGTCGTCGTCGGCGACGTCGATCCGGCGCAGGTCGCAGCCCAAGTGCAGCGCGCGTTCGGCGATTGGGCCGCGACCGGGCCGAAGCCCGATCCGCACTTGCCGGCGATCCCGCTCCCGAACGCCGCGACACGGCTCGTCACCACGGCCTCGGAGGACGTCACGGTGCAGCTCGGCGCGCCCGCGCTGCCGCGCACCTCGCCCGACTTCGATTCGCTCACGCTGGCCAACGCGATCTTCGGCGGCGGCGGCTCGATGGAGTCGCGTCTCTTCCGCGAGGTGCGCGAGAAGCGCGGCCTCGTGTACGGTGCGACCAGCGCGCTGGCGGCGAACCGCGATCGCGGCACGTTCACCGTTTCGTTCAGCGCGGTGCCCTCGAAGATCGACGCCGCGGAAGCGCTCGTCCGCGCCGAGCTCAAGCGGATGCAGACCGAAGACGTGAGCGCCGAGGAACTGGCGCGCGCCAAGACGCGCGTCGTGGCGACGCAGCTCAACGCCGAGCAGGCGACCTCGGCGATCGCCGGCGACCTGCTGCGGATCGGCCTCGACGATCTGCCCACGTCGTACTACGCGACGCTGGCCGAGCGCTACGCCGCGATCACCGTCGCCGACGTGAAGCGCGCGGCGCAAACCTGGTTCCACCCCGACAACCTGGTCGAGGTCCGCATCGGCCCGCCGGCGTGACGCCGCCGCTAGGACTCGGCGATGAACCGGCGGAGCGCGGCACCGATCTCGCTGCGCGTGTAGCCGCGCTGCGACAACGATCCGACGAAACGCTGTGCTGCCTCGCGCAGCGCTTGGCCGCGAGCGCGCGCTGCAATGGTGTGGCTGCGTTCGGTCACGCGTGAACCGCGCCGGCCGTCCGAGACGATGAGACCCTCAGCCTGAAGGTCCGCGTAGGCGCGCGCGACCGTGTTCGGCGCGACGCCGAGGTCGGACGCGAGTTGCCGGACCGTCGGCAGTGCATCGCCCGGCTCGAGCGCGCGGCGTTCGATAGCGACGCGCAACTGCTCGAAGATCTGCTGATACGGCGGCGTCTCGGCATCGGGGTCGACCATGACGTACGGTTCACCGCGCATCGCCGGCCCACGCTCGAAGCTCCTCGGCGCTCGGACCGCGCGGCCCGAACCCTCCCGCCAAGAACGGAATGACGCAGCTCGCAACGCTGGTGAAGCAGAAAGCCGCAAGCCGCCACGGAGATGCGTACATCGATTCGAAGTTCAGCAAGAAAAAGAAAACACCGGGCGTCGTCGCGAGCTGAAGGATGGCGGCGACGCGCTGATGCCGCAGACGGTCGTCGACGAACGACTCGACCGCGACGTCATCCCCGCGTACGAGGGCCGGTAGATCGGCGATCATCCATGCGAGCAAGACGATCGACAACGATGCGGCCACCATCACCGTCGCGGCGAAGGCCGACACGGAAAGGAAGAACAACGGGCAGAGCCCGGTGGCCGTCACAACCGCAAACAACGACCGCGGGACGACGGCCGAGCGGACGCGCGCTTTCAGCGAAGCAGCGCGCATCCCGCGGATCTGTCGCAGACGGGAGTACGCTGCGGCGAGGAACACGGCCGTCGCGAGGGTGGTCATGGCGACGAGCAGGTCGATCGCGACGCGATTGCTCGCCGCCACCGCTGCGGCCGCCAGCGAAAGAACCCCGAGCGCGCGCCCGAGCCACGCCGGCGAACCCTCGAGGCGCTCCCGCAATTCGAGGGCCCGATCGAGCCGGGCTCGATCCGCGACCTGCACGCGCGCAAACCCGTCCCGAATCCACGAAAATCCCACCGGTCCGCACAGCGACCAGGCGCCCGCGACGGTCCAGAGCCCAACCAGGAACCATCGCAAAACGTTCAGCAGCGTAGCGAGATAATCACCCATCTTTTGTACCAGGTACCCTATCACAATACCGCGCTTTGTGTCAAACGGTCTGACACAAAGGCTCTACAGCGAAGCGATCCGCCGGAGGCCTTCTTCGAAATCTTCGATCGGCGCGACCCAGCTGAGGCGCAGCCAGCCTTCGAGCGAGTCGCCGAAGATGCGGCCGGGGATCGTGACCACGCCGCGGTTCTCGACGAGATCGAGCGCGACCGCGAGCGAATCATCGCCGTGCGGGAGTTTCACGCAGGCGTAGAAGGCGCCGTCGATCGGGACGTACCGCAGGCCGCTCGCGTCGAGCGCGGTGCCGACGCGGGTGAGCTGCGTGCGGTACCAGGCGGATTGCTCGGCGATCGCGCCGGCTTCGCCGAAAATCTCGTACGCGACGCGCTGGCCGAACGCGCTCGCGGTCGACGTCACCCAGGCATGGGTTTTGTTCAGCGCCTCGATCGCGCCGTCGGGCGCGATCAGCCAGCCGATCCGCATCCCGGTCAGCGCGTTCGACTTCGAAAGCGAGTTCGCTACGATCGTGTGGGGGTAGTACAGCGCGACGTGACCGGGATCGTCGACATAGGTGAGCTCGCGGTAGATCTCGTCCTGCAGCACCCACACCGGCGGCCCGCCGCGCGCGCGCAACCCCTCCGCCAGCCGGCGCGCGTCGGCCGCGCGAATCACCCGTCCGGTCGGGTTCGCCGGAGAAGCGATCACGACGACTCGCGTCCGCTCGCCGACGGCACCGAGAATCGCCTCGACGTCGTAGCGGAAATCGTCTGCGGCGCGCATGTCGACGCGCCGGCACGCGACGCCTTCGAGCTGCGCCATCTTGGCGTAGGCGGGGAACGCCGGCGCGGCGACCAGCAGCTCGTCCTCGGCCGGGTCGAGCAGCGTCTTGATCGCGACGAACACCGCCTCTTGCGAGCCGGTCGTCACGCAGACGTTGCGCGCGTCGCTCATCCCCGGGTACGCGTAGTGCGCGGCGATCCGCTCGCGCAGGCCGAGGTCGCCGGCGTTGACCGTGTATTTCACGCCGTGCTCGGCCGCCCAGCGCGCCGCGGCGTCGATGAAGCGGCGTTGCGGCAAGATGGTCGGTTCGCCGAGCCCGAGATCGATCGAGCCGGGCTTCTTCTTCGCCGCGATCTGCCGGATGACCGACGGCTCGATCGCCGCCACTCTAGGATTCAAGGCTAGACCGCTACCTCGTACTCGCGCAGGGCGGCGTTGAGCGAGGTCTTGCGGTCGGTATCCTCGTCGCGCTCGCCGATGATCAGCGCGCACGGCGTCCCGAACTCGCCGGCGCTGAAACGCTTCGGCTGGCTGCCCGGGATGACGACCGCGCGCGGCGGGACGAACCCCTTGGTGAGGACCGGCTCGCTGCCGCGCACGTCGATGATCGGGGTCGAGGCGGTGAGCACGACGCCGGCGCCGAGCACCGCCTCCGAGCCGATCCGCACGCCTTCGACCACGATGCAGCGCGAGCCGACGAACGCGCCGTCCTCGACGATCACCGGGAGCGCCTGCGGCGGCTCCAGGACGCCGCCGATTCCGACCCCGCCGCTCAGGTGCACGTTCTTGCCGATCTGCGCGCACGAACCGACGGTCGCCCAGGTGTCGACCATCGAACCGTCGTCGACGTACGCCCCGACGTTCACGTAACCAGGCATGAGGATCGCTCCCTTGCCCAAGTACGAACCGTAGCGTGCGACGCCCGGCGGAACGCAGCGCGCGCCGAGCTTCTTCCAATTCCGTTTGGTGGGTAACTTGTCGTAGTACGAAGGGAGCCGGTAACGAAACTTCACCGCATCGAGCGATCCCGCGGTTTTCGCGAACACGTCCTCGACGACGCGCGCGTTGTCGAAGCGCGCGAACGAGAGCAAGATCGCTCGCTTCACCCAGGGATGGACGACCCACTCGCCGTCGATCGGCTCGCAAACGCGCAACACGCCCGTGTCGAGCGCTTCGAGCACCTCGTCGACGACGCGGCCGGCCTTCTTCTTCACGGCCTTGGGATCGGCGGCGAGGCGCTCCTCGAGCTCGACGACCCGTGCTTCCAGGCTTCCATCCATCGAGCGGGGCGTTCCCGCGCCACAAACCGCGCTCCCGTCGCCCGGCGATGGAGGGGCCCGCAGGGGCCCTCGATAACGCGGTTTCCCCCGCCCTTCGACAAGCTCAGGATGACTCAGGAGACCACGTGAACAGCGCAGCGGACGACCTACGCATCAACGCAATCCGTTTTCTTGCGGTCGACGCGGTTCAGCAAGCGAATTCCGGCCACCCCGGGCTGCCGCTCGGCGCGGCGGCCGCCGCCTACACGCTCTGGACCCGCCATTTGCGCTTCAACCCGGCCGATCCGCACTGGTTCGACCGCGACCGCTTCATCCTGAGCGCCGGCCACGGCTCGGCACTGCTCTACGCGCTGCTCCACCTCACCGGGTACGACCTGACGCTCGACGATCTCAAAGCGTTCCGGCAGCTCGGCAGCCGCACGCCGGGCCATCCCGAGTACCATCATACGGCCGGGGTCGAGGTCACCACCGGGCCGCTCGGCCAGGGCTTCGCGAACGCGGTCGGGTTCGCGATCGCGGAAGCGCACCTCGCGGCGGTCTACAACCGCGCGCAGACGATCGTCGACCACCACACCTACGTCATTGCCGGCGACGGCGACTTGATGGAAGGCGTCGCCTCGGAGGCGGGTTCGCTGGCCGGGCACCTCGCGCTCGGCAAGCTGATCGTGCTCTACGACGACAACAAGGTCTCGCTGGCCGCGGCCACCGACGTCACCTTCACCGAAGACGTCCGCGAGCGGTTCGAAGCGTACGGCTGGCACACGAGCGAGGTCGGCCCGGAGTCCGCGAACGACGTCGAGGCGCTCGACCGCGCGATCCAGGAAGCGAAGGCCGACACGCTGCGTCCCTCGCTGATCGCGGTGCGTTCGACGATCGGCTACGGTTCGCCCGAAGCCGGCACCTACAAGACGCACGGCGAGCCGCTCGGCAAGAACATGGAGGCGACGCGCAAGACGCTCCATTGGGACTATCCGCCGTTCGTGATCCCCGAGGAGCCCGCGGCGTTCTTCACAGCGACCGGAGCGAAGGGCGCGGGGCTGCAGTCGGACTGGAACGCGCGCTACGCAGCGTGGAAGGGCGCGAACGCGCAGCTCGCCGCGCAGTTCGAGCGCGCGCGCGACGGCACGCTGCCCGCCGACCTGCCCTGGCCCACGTTCGACGCCGAGAACGGCGGCGTCGCGACGCGTGACGCCGGCGGGACCGTGATGAACGCGATCGCCGCGGCGCTCCCGGAACTGGTCGGCGGCTCCGCCGACCTCGACCCGTCGACGAAGACGTACCTCAAAGGGTTCGGGGACTTCCAGCCCGCCTCGCGCACCGGCCGCAACATCCACTACGGTGTGCGCGAGCATGCGATGGCCGCGGCGTCGAACGGGATCGCGCTGCACGGCGGGCTGCTGCCGTTCAGCGCGACGTTCTTCAACTTCCTCGACTATCTCAAGCCCGCGCTGCGGCTGGCGGCGATCAACACGATCCGCGAGATCTTCGTCTTCACCCACGACTCCGTGTTCCTGGGCGAAGACGGGCCGACGCACCAGCCGATCGAACAGCTCGCGATGCTGCGTGCGATCCCCAACGTGATCGACCTGCGGCCGGCCGACGCGCTCGAGACGCTCGAGGCGTGGAAGTACGCGATTCAGCCGAAGACCGGGCCCTCGGTGATCGTGCTCTCGCGCCAGAAGCTGCCGTTCCTCGGCGCGCGCGACGCCGCGGTCTCGCGCGGAGCCTACGTCCTGGTCGATACTCCCGCGCCCGATCTGATCCTGATCGCCAGCGGCTCCGAGGTCAGCCTCGCCGTCGATGCGGCGAAGCTGCTGGCGGCGAAAGGGACGAAGGCACGCGTGGTCTCGATGCCCTCGTGGAAGCTGTTCGACGCGCAGGACGAGGCCTACCGGAACAGCGTCCTTCCGGCCGAGGTGAAGGCGCGCATGTCGATCGAGGCCGGCGCGACGATCGGCTGGTCGAAGTACGTCGGCGAGCGCGGGATCGCGTACGGCCTCGACCATTTCGGCACGTCCGCACCGGCCGCCGCGATCGCCAAAGAATACGGCTTCACCCCGGAGCACGTCGCGGACGTCGCCGCCGGGCTCCTCGCCAACGTCTAAGAAAGAACGATCATGTCCGACCAGCTTCGCGAGCTCGCGAACGTAGGCCAGAGCGTCTGGCTCGACAACATCCGGCGCAGCATGTTCGCGTCCGGCGAACTGCAGCGTCTCATCGACCTCGGGCTGCGCGGGATGACGTCGAATCCGACGATCTTCGAGAAAGCGATCGGGTCGGGCTCCGACTACGACGAACAGCTCGCCGGCTTGGTCGAGCAGACCGATCCGACCACGGTGTTCGAGGCGCTCGCGATCCGCGACATCCGCAGCGCGTGCGACCTGTTCCGGCCGGTGTGGGAAGCGACGAAAGGGCTCGACGGCTACGTCTCGCTCGAGGTTTCGCCAACGCTGGCGCACGACACGCAAGGGACGATCGATGCCGCGAAGCGGCTGTGGGGCGAGGTCGACCGGCCGAACGTGATGATCAAGATTCCGGGAACCGCTGAAGGGATGCCCGCGATCAAGGCCACGATCGCGGCCGGGATCAACGTCAACGTCACGCTGCTGTTCTCGGTCGACCGCTACGAATCGGCCGCGAACGCGTACATCGACGGGTTGGCGGAACGCGCCGCCAAGGGCGAGCCCGTCGATCGCATCGCGTCGGTCGCATCGTTCTTCGTCTCGCGGATCGACACCGCGATCGACAAGCAGCTCCAGCCCCGGATCGACAAGGGCGAGCACCTGGAACAACTGCTCGGAAAGGCGGCGATCGCGAACACGAAGATCGCCTACCAGCGCTTCCAGAAGCTTTTCGGCGGCGATCGGTTCGGCGCGCTCCGGGCCAAGGGCGCGCACGTGCAGCGCCCGCTGTGGGCCTCGACCTCGACGAAGAACCCGGCCTATTCCGACCTCATGTACGTCGAGTCGCTCGTCGGCCGCGACACGGTGAACACCGTACCGCCGAACACGCTCGAAGCGCTGCTCGACCACGGCTCGGTTCGCGCCGACACCGTGACCGCCGACCTCGATGCTGCGCGGGCGACGATCGATGCGTTGGCGCAGGCGCAGATCTCGCTCTACGACGTGACCGAAGAGCTGGTCACCGAGGGCGTGAAATCGTTCGCGGCCTCGTTCGACGCGATGCTCGCCGCGATCCAAGGCAAGCTCGAGCAGCTGCGCCGCGGCGCGCCCGCGAAGGTCGTCCTGACCGCGGTCAGCGACATGGGTGGCCTGATCGACGCCGCGCTCGATACGCTCGCGCAAAGCGACTTCCTGCGCAAGCTCTGGACCCGCGATCCGTCACCATGGTCGAGCGACGCGGCCCACGTCGAGATCATCAAGCACGCGCTCGGGTGGGTGGAGATCGCGCAGCAGACGCACGCGCAGAGCGGCGAGCTCCGCGATTTCGCGCAGGCCTGCGCCAAGCGCTTCGACCACGTGGTCGTGCTCGGCATGGGGGGCAGCTCGCTCGCACCCGACATCCTGCGCGCGACCTTCGGCCGGACGGCGGGCTACCCGCAGCTGCACGTCCTCGACTCGACCGACCCGCAGCAGATCAAGGCGCTCGACGAGAGCCTCGACATCGCGAAGTCGCTCTTCATCGTCGCCTCGAAATCGGGGACGACGACCGAGCCCGATGCGTTCTTCCGCTACTTCTTCCTGCGCGTGCAGCAGACCGTCGGCGCCAGCAACGCCGCCGATCATTTCGTCGCGATCACCGATCCGGGCACGAAGCTCGAACAGGAAGCGAAGGACGACAAGTTCCTGCGCGTCTTCACCAACGACCCGAACATCGGCGGGCGCTATTCGGCGCTCTCGTATTTCGGGATGGTCCCGGCGGCGCTCGCCGGCTACGACGTCACGGCGATCCTCGACCGCGCGATCAACGCGATGCACGCGAACGCGGCGACGGTCGCCGGCCACGACTCGCCGGGCGTGCGGTTCGGCGCCGCGATCGGCGCGCTGGCGAAGAACGGGCGCGACAAGCTGACGATCGTCGCGCACCCCGCGGTCCGCGCCTTCGGTGCGTGGGCCGAACAACTGATCGCCGAGTCGACCGGCAAGTCGGGGATCGGGATCGTCCCGGTCGACGGTGAGCCGGCCGGAACGCCGGGCGCGTACGGCGCCGACCGCGTCTTCGTCTACGTCGGCCACGGCTTGCCCGACGAACCCGCCGCGCTGGCGCCGTGGTTCGAGCAGCTCGAGGCCGCCGGCCATCCGGTGATCCGGCTGGCGATGAGCGACGCGCTCGACATCGGCGAGCAGTTCTACCTGTGGGAGATCGCGACGGCCGCCGCCGGCGCGGTGCTGGGGATCGACGCGTTCGACCAGCCGAACGTGCAGGAGTCGAAAGACAACACGAAGCGGCTGCTGGCCGAGTTTGCGGCTGAGGGGAAGTTCTCCGAAGCCGAGCCGCGCGTTCGCGCCGGCGCAGCACAGGTCTTCCCGCTGAGCGGCTCGCGCGACGCCGCCCTCGGGACGGATCTCGCGTCCGCCGTCGCGGCGGTCGCAGAGCAGATCAAGGCCGGCGACTACGTCGCCTTCAACGCCTACGTCCCGATGGACGCCGACGACATCGAAGCGCTGCAACGGATTCGGACGACGGTGCGCGACGCGCTCCACGTCGCGACGACGGTAGGATTCGGGCCGCGGTTCCTGCACTCGACCGGCCAACTGCACAAAGGCGGCTCGAACGAAGGCGTGTTCTTCCAGATCACCTACGAGCCGCCGTTCGATCTGCAGATCCCCGGGATGGTCGGCTTCCGCACGCTGCAGCGCGCGCAGGCGCTGGGCGACTTCGAATCACTCGACAAGCGCAACCGGCGCGGGATCCGCGTCCACTTCCCCGGCGATCCGAAAGCCGGACTCGCCGCGCTCGCCGCCGCACTCGAATCCGCCGTCACCGCGAAAGCGTAGGAGAGACCCTTGCAACTCGGGATGATCGGGCTCGGCCGGATGGGCGCCAACATGACGACGCGGCTTCAGCGCGGCGGGCATGCGGTAGTGGCGTACGACCGCGATCCGGCGGCGGTGCAAAAGACGGCCGCCGACGGTGCGACCGGTGCCTCGTCGCTGGCGGATCTCGTCGGCAAGCTCGCCGCGCCGCGCGCAGTATGGATCATGGTCCCTTCCGGCGACCCGACCGATTCGACGATCGGCGCGCTGCTCGCGCTGCTGCAGCCGGGCGACGTCATCATCGACGGCGGCAACTCGCGCTGGACCGACTCGAAGCAGCGGTACCTGCGCTGCAAGGACAAGGGCGTCGCGTTCGTCGATGCCGGGACGTCGGGCGGCGTGTGGGGACTGGCGAACGGGTATTGCCTGATGGTCGGCGGCGACGACGACGCGGTCAAGCGCGTCGAGCCGATCTTCCTCACGCTCGCGCCGAAGGACGGCTACGCGCACGTCGGGCCGAGCGGTGCCGGACATTTCTCGAAGATGGTACACAACGGGATCGAGTACGGGATGCTCGCCGCCTACGGCGAGGGTTTCGAGATCCTCGAGAAATCCGAGTACACCTACGACCTGCACGAGCTCGCTTCGATTTGGCGATACGGTTCGGTCGTGCGCTCGTGGCTGCTCGAGCTGCTCGAACTCGCGCTCAAGGAAGATCCCGATCTCGCCAAGGTCAAGGGCTGGGTCGACGATTCCGGCGAGGGGCGCTGGACCGTGCAGGCCGCGATCGACGAGAGCGTTCCGGCGCCGGTGATCACGATGTCCCTGCTCTCGCGCTTCGTCTCGCGCCAGGACGAGTCGTACAGCGCGAAGGTGATCGCCGCGCTGCGGAACCAGTTCGGCGGCCACGCGATCAAGCCCGAATGACCGCGACCGCCGGCGGCGTCGCCGCGAATCCCCTGCGCAAAGGTTTGGCTGCGAACCGTATCTCGGATCCGTGCAACGTCGTCTTCTTCGGCGCCACCGGCGACCTGATGAAGCGCATGCTGATGCCGGCGATGTACAATCTGCGGCTCGAGGACATGCTGCCCTCGAACTACGGGATCGTGGGCTTCTCACGCTCGGACGACGATGACGAGAAGTTCCGCGGCGAGATGAAGAAGTCGGTCGACCAGTTCTCGCGCAGCGGTCCCGCGACCGAGCCGCTGTGGAGCGACTTCGCGAAGCGTCTCTCCTACGTCTCGGGCGACTTCGACGACACCAACTGCTTCATCAAGCTTCGCGAGCACCTCGAGAAGAACGACCGGGAGCTCGGCACCGGCGGCAACCGGCTCTTCTACCTGAGCACGCCGCCCTCGGTGTTCGCGAAGATCATCGATCAACTCGATAAAGGCGGGCTCGGCCCGCGCGACAATGCGGCCGGCTGGACGCGCATCATCATCGAGAAGCCGTTCGGGACCGACCTCGACTCGGCGCGCGCGCTGCAGGCCGAAGTCTCGAAAGTCTTCGACGAGAAGTCGGTCTACCGGATCGACCACTACCTGGGCAAAGAGCCGGTGCAAGACATCATGGCACTGCGCTTCGCGAACGTGATCTTCGAGCCGCTCTGGAACCGGCGCTACGTCGACTCGGTGCAGATCACCGCCGCCGAGACGGTCGGGGTCGAGCTGCGCGGCGGGTACTACGACAACGCGGGCGCGCTGCGCGACATGATTCAGAACCACGTGCTGAACCTGCTGGCACTCGTCTCGATGGAGCCGCCGGCCGCCGCCGACGCCGATTCGATCCGCGACGAGAAGTACAAGGTGCTGCGCGCGATCCGGCCGATCGAACGAGGCCGGGTGACGCTCGATTCGGCGCGCGGACAGTACGACGCGGGCTCGAACGCCGGCAAACCGGTGCCGGGCTACCGGGAAGAGCCCGACGTACGCGCCGACTCGAACACCGAGACCTTTGCGGCGGTAAAATTCCTGATCGACAACTGGCGCTGGGCCGACGTGCCGTTCTACGTGCGCTCCGGGAAACGGCTGGCGCACAAGACCTCCGAGATCGCGATTCGCTTCCGTCCGATCCCGCACCGGCTTTTCGGCGACGCGGGCGATGCGCTCGACAACAACGTGCTGGTGATGAAGATCCAGCCCGAGGAGGGGATCTCGCTCCGCTTCAACGCCAAGGTGCCGGGGCCGAAGATGCACATCCGGTCGGTCTCGATGGATTTCAACTACGGGACCGGCTTCGGCGTCGTGTCGGCACCGGCGTACGAACGGCTGATCGGCGATGCGATGCGCGGCGACGCGACGCTGTTCACGCGCTGGGACGCCGTCGAGACCGCCTGGCAGATCGTCATGCCGATCCTCGACAAATGGCAGAACACCGAGGACGAGAGCTTCCCGAACTACAGCGCCGGCAGCCAAGGGCCGCCCTCGTCGGACCGGATGCTCGCGATGGATGGCCGGGAATGGCGTAAGATATGAGCCTCGAGTCGTCGACGGTCGGCACGTCGCTCGACGCGATCCGCGCCGAACTGGCGCGCGCCAAGCTCGCCGCCTCGACCTTCAACTTCATCGTCTGGATCGACGATCCGGCGCGCCGCGACTGGATCCGCGAACGCGCCGGTATGCTGAGCGAGAAGCACCCTTCGTTCACGCTGATCTTCGACAACACCGGCGTGCGCGAGGGCGACGCGACGGTGACGACCAGCGCGCACGAGGCGCACGCCAGCTTCACGGTGCGCGGGGAGCGCGTCGAGATCGACGTCTCCGGGCTCGACGCCGCGACGATCGCGAACTACGTCACCGGGCTCTGCACGAGCAGCGTCGAGACGGTGCTGTGGTGGAGCGGGTTCAAGGAGACGAGCCGGGCCACGTTCTTCGCGCTGCTGCCGCACATCGACACGCTGGTCGTCGACTCTTCCGGCGGGCTGCGCGACGAATCGGCGCTCCGCGCGCTGTCCGAGTTTCACACGGAGCACCTGGAGGTCGCACTGCGCGACCTCGCGTGGATGCGGCTGCGCCCGTGGCGGGACATGATCGCCAACTTCTTCGACGACGAGGCGCTGCTCGGCGAGCTGTTCACCATCCGTTCGCTGCACATTGCCAGCGGCTCCGATTCCGAAGCGTTGTACCTCGGCGCCTGGCTCGCGAGCCGGCTCGAATGGAAGGCGAGCGGCCGCGACGCCTTCACCGACCGCGAGGGCAAGCCCGTCGCGTTCAAGCGCCGGCGTGAAGGCGAGATCCGCCGCGTGCAGAGCATCTGCCTCGACAGCGAGACCTCGTGGTATCACGGCGAGGTCACCGAAGACTCCGGCGTCGTCAAAATCTGGGTCGAAGGCGAGCACGCGAGCGAACCGCGCCTCTTCCCGCTCAAGGCGATCGACAACGCGAGCCTGCTCGAGCGCGCCGTCCTCGAGTCCGGGCCCGACGAGCTGTTCGAGACCGCCCTGCGTGCCGCCGCGACGCTGCTCGGCTGACGTCGATGCCGATTCCCGAGATCGCCACCGTCCTGCCCGGCGCCGCGGCGCTCGCCGAAGCGGCGGCCGATCACGTGCTCGCGGTGCTGATCGACGCGCTCGCGCAACGCGACCGCGCGCACATCGCACTCGCGGGCGGATCGACGCCGCGCGCGGTGAACGCGCTGCTCGTCGCGCCTCCGCGCCGCGCGGCGGTCGACTGGAACCGCGTCGTGGTCTGGTTCGGCGACGAACGCTGCGTACCGCCGGACCACGCGGACTCAAACTACCGGATGAACCGCGAGACGCTGCTCGATCCGCTCGGCATCCCGCTCGCGCACGTGTTCCGCATGCGCGGTGAGGACGATCCGACCGCCGCCGCCGCCGACTACGACGTCCTGCTGCGGCGCGAGCTCGGCGAGGAGCCGCAGCTCGATCTCGTGCAGCTCGGGATGGGGCCGGACGGGCACACCGCCTCGCTCTTCCCCGGAACCGTCGCCGGGATCGACCGCGACAAGCTCTGCATCGCGCACTACGTCCCGAAGCTCGATGCGTGGCGGATCACGCTGACGCCGCGCGCGATCAACACCGCACGGAACGTCGCGATCACCGCCGGGGGCAAAGAGAAAGCCGACGCGCTTCACGCCGTCCTCGAAGGGCCGCGCCAACCCGACATCTACCCCTCGCAGCTCATCCGCCCGCCAAGCGGCAACCTCCACTGGTTCGTCGACGCAGCAGCAGCCGCCAAGCTGTAGTACCTCGTCATCCTGAGCTTGTCGAAGGGCGTCATGCTGCTCCCGAGGCGGCGGGTTCTTGCTTGTCGCCATGGTCGCGAAGGACGGGAAGCACGGCGCCGCACAGGATGAGCGCGCCGAGAAACCAGGCCGCACCGGGCACGCCGCGCGCGACGCCGATCGCGAACGCCGTCGTGTAGATCAGCGGACCGAACAATGCGGCGAGGCCGCGGATCGATCCGATCGCGCCCTGCAGTTCGCCCTGCTCCTGCGCGGGTACGCGGCGGCTCATCATCGCCTGCCCGGCCGCCGACGCCAATCCCCACAAGCAGAGCGGGATGATCCCAATCCCGAAGATCCAGCCGTTCGGCGCGAGCCCGCAGATCACGAGCGCGAGCGTGCCGAACCCGACCCCGGCGAAGAGCGCGTTCCGCTCGCCGAAGCGTTTCACGTACGGGCCGATCACGGCGATCTGCGCGACCGAGGAGCAGACGCCGATCAGGGCGAGCGAGATGCCGGTCGCGCCCGGCCCCCATCCGAAGCGGTAGGTGACGTACAGCACCCAGGTCGATTGCATCACCATCCCCGCCATCGTGCTCAAGAACGTCGCGATCGCGACAGCGCTCAGCTCCGGGTGACTGCGCAGCAGCCGCAGCGAGCCGAGCGGATTCGCCTTCGCCCACAAGAAGCGCATCGCGCGATGCTCGCGCGCGAGCGATTCCGGCAGCACGAACGCACCGTAGATCCCGTTCGCGAAGCTCAGCCCGCCGGCGACCCAGAACGGCAGCCGCGGATCGAACTGACCGCACAACCCGCCGATCGCCGGACCGAGCACGAAGCCGAGACCGAACGCCGCACCGATCATCCCGAACGCCCGGGCCCGCTCCTGCGGCGGCGTGACGTCCGAGATATACGCACCGGCGGCGGTCGCAGTCGCCGACGTAACGCCCGAGACGACGCGACCGATCAGCAGCCACGACAGCCCGGGTGCAAGCGCCATCACGACGTAGTCGAGCCCCATGCCGATGTTCGAGAGCACGATCACCGGCCGGCGGCCGAAGCGGTCCGAGAGCACGCCGAACAGCGGCGCCCACACGAACTGCATCAGGGCGAACACGGTCCCGAACACGCCGACGACGGTCGCCGCGCGCTGCACGTCGCCGTTCAGGAACTTCACGACCAGCGGAACGAAGACCGGTGCGATCACTCCGAGTGCGATCATGTCGAGCGCGACCGTGATGAACACGAAGATCACCGCAGCGCGCCGCGGCGCGGGCGATCCGGCGGGGGTCGGGTCAGCGGCGAGGTCTGCGGGCATCGGCGAGTTGCTCCGGTTCGGGGATGGCGTCCAAGGCGATGATCCACAGGTCGACCGCCCGATCGACCCGGGTGCGCTCGCGCGTCGCGAGCAGATCGAGCAAAAAGCCGCGGTAACCGGCGAGCAGCACGGTCGCGATCGCCCGCGCCTCGCGCCGGGCGTAGCCTTCCGCGAGCTTGGTCGCAGCGAGGTAGCCGATCCAGTCGTCGACCGCACCCCGCAGAAACTCCGCGTAGCGCTCGGGCGCCTGCAGTGCGAGACCGTAGACCTCGAAGAACAGGCGGAACACGCGTTCGTGTTCCGGTGCGCTCATCAGCTTCCAGGCAGCGCGCACCGTGTCGGCGTACGTCGCCGCGTTCCGCGGCAGCGTCGCGAATACGTCACGCTGGCGTCCGCGCAACCGCGCGAGCACCTCGCCGATCAGATCCTCCTTGGACGTGAAATAGTACAGCAGGACGCGCGGGCTCGACTCGACCGCATCGGCGAGCGGCCGCAGCGAAAGATCCGAAAGACCGTTCGCGGCGACGTAATCGGTGATCCGTTCGAGCAGTGCGGCGCGGCGCTCGTCCGCGCTCCGTGCCATACCGCCACTCTAGCACATTTGAAACAGTCGTTTCAAGAGCGAGCGGGGAGAATGTACCGGGGCCGCCAAAGGCGATGCCCTCGAAGAGGAGGTACGGGTTGGACAACTCGACGCAACACAGGCCGTCGCCGGCGGCGTTTCTCGGGGCGCTCTACGACTTTTCGTTCCGCCGGTTCGTGGCGCCGAGCGTCCTCGGCTTCGTGTATCTGATCGTCGTCGCCGGCGCGGCGCTTTGGTGCGCGGGCTTCGTTCTCATCGGTTTCTCGATGCTCGTCACCGGAATACCCGCGCTCATCTACATCATCGGCGGCGTATTGTCGTTCGTCGCGATCTCGCTTGCCGCGCGCGTCGTCCTCGAGACGATTGCAGCCGTCTTCCGCATCCTCGACCACCTCGAAACCCCACCACCCGCGTAACCGCGTGGCGCGGCTCCCGCCCTTCGACAAGCTCAGGATGACGGGGTCGGGCGGCGTGGCGCCGCCACAAACGGCCGCGTTGCGGCGGTGACGCCTTCGCCTACAGCGGGCGGCGCGTTACCGGAGGCGCCGTCGCCGTTGACGCAGGCGGCAGAACGCTTTGCGTTGGCGAGGCGGCGCCCAGAGCGGTGCCGCCGAGGGCGGTCGTGTCGATGCCGTTCTGGGCGAAGATGCCGCCGCTGACGCGGTTCAGCTCGACGATCGCTTTGTCGAGGTCGGTCTGCGCTTGCAGCTCGCGGCCTTGCTGGTTCGCGACGTCGAGCTGGCGCTGGAGGACGAGGAACGTCGTTGAGGTTCCGGCTTGGAAGCGGCGCTGCTCGCCGAGCAGGACGCGTTCCGCCGCCGTTCGTGCAGCACTCGCCGCGACCAGCCGGTATTGCGCGGAACGCAGCCCTTGGATCGCGTTGACCGACTCCGAACGGATACGCTGCAGCACGGCCGTCTCTTGCAGCGAGACCTGGCGCGCGCGTTCCTGCGCGATCGCGTAATCGGCCTTCGCGGTGCGGTTGCCGATCGGGATCTGCAGCGTGATCTGCGCGCTGTAGGTCGGAAAGCGGTTGTCGATGACGTTCTGGAACGACTGGCCGAGCCGCCCCGTCTGGTTAGCCGGGAGCGAGCCGAAGCCGCCGGTGATCGGCGGGATCGGAGGCGAGCCCGGGTTCTGTGCGTTGGAGCGCGCGATCAGCGCGTTGATCGCGGCGATCTGCGCGCCGAACAAGCCGAAGATCGGGTTCGTCGCCGGGTCGACCGGCAGCCCGGCGAAACCGTTCGAGGTGTAGTTCAAGCCGAGGTCGATCTGCGGGCGCAACTGGTCGCGCGCGTAGGTGAGGCTGCTGTTGGCGCTGTCGCGCTGCGCGCGGAGCTGGCCGATCTCCGGCCGGTTCGCGATCGCCGAGGCGATCAGCGCGTCGAGCGCCGGCTCCTGCGGGATCTGCGCGATCGCCGTGGTGGGCACGAGGTTCGCGAACCACACCGGATCGGCCGGATTCGCCAGCAGCAGCGACTTGATCTGCGTCTGCAGGCGCTGCACGTTCTGGATCGCCGAGAACACGTTGTCCTGGAAGACGTTGACCTGCGTGTTCGCCTCGACGATGTCGGTCGGCGCTACGACGCCCTGCGCCGCGAGCCGCGCGTTCGAGGCGGCCTGGGCCTGCGAGTTGCGCAGACCCTGTTCCTGGATGGCGACGTTGCGCCACGCGGCGACCAGATCGTAGTACGCGTTCGAGACCTGCACCACCGTGTTCGACGCCTGCGCGAGCGCGACGCTGTTCTGGATCGCGGCGTTGCTGCGCGCGAGCTGGATCTGCAGCCGGTTCTGGTCGATCGCGCGTCCGCGCGCCAGCGGCTGGGTGACGCTGAGCTGGACCGCCGTCTCGTAGAACGGATCGTAGCTGTTGATCGTCGAGTCCGACGTGATGCGCGTGCCGACGACGCCGGCGCGGTAGGTGCCGCCCTGCTGCGTCATCCCCTGGAACGCGGCGGTGACGCCCGCGGTGTCCTGGGTCACCGGGCCGCCGCCGGGTCCGGCTTGGAACGAGCTCACCGCCGGCGAGACGCTGTGCGAATACTGCGGCACGAGCTGGAAGCGCACGTCGTACGCGCCTTCGGCGGCGACGATCTGATAGTTCGCGATCAGGCGGTTCGACTGGGCGAGGGCGAGGTCGGTGTTCCGCTGGAGCGCCATCGCGATCGCGTCCTGCAGCGAGAGGCCGACGAACGGCTGCTGCTGCACGCCGACCAGATCCCCGTTCGGCAGGAGGTTCGACGACGGGCTGAACCCCGGCGCGATGTTCGGCACCGGCGGGAGGACGGCGGGGACCGGCGGGGGCGGAAGCCCCGCGGCCGACGGACTGGATGCCGGCATCGACGAAGCGGGCGATTGCGGCGCCATCGACGGCGCGGGCGACGGGACCGTGCTCTGTGCGAACGCCGCGCCGCCGGAGAACGCGGGCGTGGCGATGAGGCTCGCGCTCAGCGCGAGCGCGAGCGAGGATCGCGAGATCATGCGTCTACTTGCCGACGTTGATCGCGGTCTCGACCGACATGCCCACCCGAAGCGGATAACCGTTCGGCGGATCGTCGACCAAGATGCGCACCGGCAGCCGCTGCGTTACCTTCACGAAGTTTCCGGTCGCGTTCTGCGCGGGCACCAGGCTGAACGTGTTCTGCGAGGCCGGTGCGATCGCCGCGACGTGACCGTGGAAGTCGACGCCCTTGTACGCGTCGACCTTGACGTCGACCGACTGTCCGACGCGGACCTTGCCGAGCTGCGTCTCTTTGTAGTTCGCGGTGATGTACGTCCCGTGCGAGGGCACCAGCGTCAGCAGCGATTGACCGGGCGAGACGGCGGTGCCGATCGCCACGTTCTTGGCACCGACGAACCCGTCGATCGGCGAACGGAGAACGGTGTCGTCGAGCCGGTTCTGGGCGGCCTTGACCTGCGCTTGCAGCGAACCCGCTTGCGCGAACGCGGCCTGCGCCTGCGCCTCCGTCGTCGAAACGCGATACGGGTTGTCGCTCTCGCTCAGCCGGCCTTGCGCCGTTTCGAGCTGGCCCTGCTGCGCGCCGATCCCCGCGACGGCCGCGCTCGCGGTCGAAACGGACGCGGTGTACCGCGCCTGTGCCTGCACCACGCCGGTCTGGGCGGCGGCGACGTTGTCGAGCGCCGATTGATACTGCGATTGCGCCAGCGCCTGCGCGGCGCGCTGCGCGTCGAGCTGCTGCGAAGCGATGTCGCCGGTGCGAACGAGCGCGGTGTAACGCGCCAGGTCGGCGTTCGCGCGCTGGAGAGCGGCGCGCGCCGCCGGCACGCCCGACTGGGCGACGCGCAGTTGCGCCTGCGCCTGGCCGATCGCCGAGCGCGACGCGTCGGCCTGCTGCTGCGCCGACTGCGCCTGCGCGGATGCGTTCTGGATCGCGCTGCGCGCCGAGGTTACGCCGCCCGCGCCCTGCGTCGCCTGCGCGGCGACTTGCGCGGTGGTCAGCGCGACGTTCTCCTGAGCCGCTCGTGCGCTGGCGCGCTGCGCCTGCAAACCGGCCTGCGCCTGCTGCAGCGCGGCACGCTCGTCGGTATCGTCGAGGCGCACGACGATCTGACCCTTCTTCACCGGCTGGTCGGTATCGACCAGGATCTCGGCGACGCGCTCCTGGAGCTTGCTCGAGATCGTCACCGTGTCGGCGTCGACGCGCGCGTCGTCGGTCGTCTGGTGCGTCGACGCGTAGGCGAGATAGCGAACGCCCCAGATGAGCGCAGCAATCACCACGATCGCGCCGATCACCAGCACCAGCACCGGCGGGCGGCGGCGTTTGGTCGGGGGCGATTCGGCGACGGGTGGGGCGGGCGGCGGAGCGCCGCGGCCCTCGGGCACGGCGGGTTTCGCGGGGACGTCGGTGCGCGTTTCCAAGATCTAGGCTGAGACTCCGTTGATGAAGACGTCGACGATGGCATCGAGCACGGCCCGGTCCGAGACGGCGCTGTTCCAGAGCTTCCGCCCGACGACGTACGAGAACAGGATGCCCATGAAATAGCGCGCCACGAACGTCGGGTCGCCTTGCATCTGCTCGGCCTGGACCTTCGCCGTGAAGTAGCCGGCGAGGTCGGCGTGGATCTGCGAGGGACCGCGCCATTCCGGCGCGTCGTCGGTGCCGGCGGCGTCTTCGGCCAGCGAGATGCACATCATCGCACGCTTCGCGCACATGTGCTCGACCGTGGAGTAGGCGAGCTGCCGCAGGTCGGCGGCGAGATCGAGTCCCGGCAGCGAGGCCAGAATCGAGCGCAAATGCTCGACGCCGCACGCTTGTTCGCGCATCGCGTCGAGCAGCGCGCGCTTCGACCCGAAGTGCCGGAACAGCGTCGCTTCGTTGACCCCGGCCCGTTCGGCGACCTCGCGGGTCGTCGTGCCGCGGGTCCCGTTCCGTTCGAACAGGTCGCGCGCGGCGGCCAGGATCTTCCCTCGGGTCTCCTCGACACCGGCATGCGAGCGCTGACCGGTCGTGAGCATCGTTACTTCTTCTTTGTGAAGACCGAATCGTCGACGGCGACGTTGGTCTTGTAGTCCGAGTAGGTGCCGTGAGCGACGGCCTTCGCGTAAGGGATCGCGATCTCGGCGTCCTGCTCGGCGAGCATCGAATAGCCGGCCACGTCACGGAAAGTCTGCGTCATCGTGATGTGCCCGCCGTTGTAGTAATCGTAACGGATCGAGTCGACCGCCCAGGAGGCAGGGTTGACCAGCACGGTCTCGTGGTCGATCATCCCGCGGACCCGCTGCACCATCCGCAGTTGAACGTCCTTGCGGCCGGCAAAATCGTGCTCGCCCTCGTAGGTGATCGCGAACCGCTTGGCCCAGCTCGACGGGTCGCCGAGATCGGCGAACATCTTGTCGAAGCCCTTCGCGAGCGCGGGGACGCGATCGAAGACGACCTCGTAGTTCGACGGGCGCTTGTAGTACGTCGTCCCCTCGAGGTGCTGGCGGATGAACGGAAACGAGGTCATCCGCAGGTCGACGTGCATCCGGCCCTGGTAGGTGGTCAGGCTCGGATTCCGCTCCTCGACCTTCGCCAGGATCGCCTCGGGGTCGGTCGGATGATCCGCGCCCGCGAACGCCGGCAGCCCGGCGAAGGCGAGGAACGCCGCGAACGACGCGGCGGCGAAACGTCGCAGCGTCCGGGGTCGCTCCGAGCGCGGCTCTTCGAGCGGGACGAGCGGGAACGCGAAGACCCGGTCGAGGCCGGTGAGCGCGAGCGTATCGCGGACCGCGGTGCTGGCCGGCTCGATCTCGATCGCGCCGCCGCGCTCGCGCAGGCGTCGCAGCCCGGCCACGAGGCCGGCGATCAGTTCGTCGGGGAGCCGGGCGCCGTGCAGCACGACCCGCAGGCGCGGGCTTTCGGCATCGCCGGCGAGCAGGGCATCGACCGCCGCCGCGACCTCGGAACGGGCCTCGGAATTCTCGGCGTGTAAGCGGAGCTGGTTGTAGTGTATGTCTTCCATGAAACTCATGCGTGTGGGTACTTGCATGAACACGATACCAGGTCGCTGAGATTCGTGCAAGTACCCGCTTGCAGGGTGAGGCGATGCGCCAACCCGACCTAGCCGCATTCGCCGACCAAACGGGGCTCGGCGCGGCCCAGATGCACGTCGTCCGGCTCGACCCGGCGGGCCCGGGCTGGAGCCGCGACGACGGGCGCACCGTCTACCCCGCCTCGATGATCAAGGTGCCGCTCGCAGTCGCGGCCGGCTCGGCGGTCGCCGCGGGCCGGCTGGGGTGGGAGACCCGGGTCGTTGTCGATCCCCGCAACGCGACGGTCAACGACGCGCCCTCGCCGATCGTGCCCGGCTACGCCGCCACGGTCCGCGAGCTGACGACCTTCATGCTGCAGCGCTCGGACAACGTCGCGACCAATCAGCTCTACGACCTGCTCGGCCGCGAGCGCGCGACCGCGGACGTCCAAGCGCTCGGTTTCCGCCGGACGTTCTTCCGCTGCAAGCTCTCCGGCGCGCTGCCGCTGATCGACGACCCCGAAGCGACCGGGCGGAACGCATTCCCGGCCCGGGAGGCGGCACGGCTTTTCGCCGCGATCGCCGCAGATCGCGTCCCCGAGGCCGGTGCGTTGCGGGAGATGCTCGCGAGCTCGTGGTGGGACGACAAGCTCTCGCGCGGGCTCGCGCCGGGCGATGCGTTCGCGCACAAGACCGGCGACACCGACGAGGTCGCGCACGACGGCGGGATCCTCGACCTCGCCGGTGCGTCCCGCTGGGTGATCGTGGTCTACACCGACCTCCCGAGCACCGTGGAGCACGACCGCCGGTTCGGAGCGTTCATGCGTCTGCTCCGCCCGTACTTGCACGCCGTCGGGCCGGGGGATGCGGTCGGCAACCCTGCGAACGCCGCTCCAACCCCAAACGACTAGGGAGTACAGGATGAACCGAAACACGGTGCCGGCGCTCGCGCTTCTCGCGATCGCCGCGCTCGTCGCGCCGTCGGGCGCAGCTTCGAAGGGACCCGCGGCCGGCAAGACGGTGCACGTCGGCGTGATCGCCGACGTCACCGGCGGCGCGGGCGTCTACGGCACCCCGCAGAAGAACGCGTACGAGCTCGCCAACGAGGACGTGAAGTCCGGCAAGATCGACGCCGGCGGCGCGAACCTCGTCTTCGACGTGCAAGACGCTGCTACGGACGGCGCGCAGGTCGTCAACCTGATGCAGAAGTTCACGACCGACGGGCAGACCCCGATCGTGCTCGGTCCGACCCTTTCGGGCGAAGCGTTCCGCGCGTTTCCGGTCGCGAAGGCCGCCAACTTCCCGGTGATGGGCACCTCGACGACCGCCGAGGGCGTCACCGCGATCGGGCCGACGGTCTTCCGTGACTCGCTGGCGGAATCGCAGGTGATCCCGACCACCGTGCGGCGCACGCACGACAAGTGGCACTACAAGACCGCCGCGATCATCTTCGGCGACGACAACGCGTTCACCAAGACCGACGGCGACATCTTCGCGCGCGAGCTCAAGACGGCCGGCGTCGACGTCGTCGACACCGAGACGTTCCACATCAAGGACACCGACTTCCAAGCCGCGCTGACCCGGATCGAGTCCAAGCACCCCGACGTCATCGCGATCGGCGCCCTCTTCCCGGAGGCGACGAAAATCATCGAACAGGCCGGCAAGCTCGGGATCAAGGCGCACATGGTCGGCGGCAACGGGCTGAACTCGCCCGAGATGTACACCGTCGCCGGTCCGGCCGCGCAGGGCGTCGTCGTCGGCGCAGCCTGGTTCTCCGGCGCGATCTATCCCTCGAACGTCGACTTCGTGAAGCACTACACCGCGAAGTACGGCAAGGGGCCCGATCAATTTGCCGCCCAGTCGTACGCGGCGGCGCAGATCATCGCCTACCTGGTCGCGCGCGGGGCGACGACCAAAGACGAGATGGCGGCCGGCCTCAAGAACGTCCGCGTCATCCAAACCGTCCTCGGCCCGATCGGCTTCGACCAAAACCGCGACGTGAAGTCTTCCCCGGTTATCCTCTCGATCGTCAAAGGCGGCTTCGCCTATTTTCATTAGACGGCGCTCCGCTCTCGCTGCGCGCCCCCCACGGAGCGATGCTCCGTGGGGCCCCCGGGTCCGAGCTCGCAATAACCTGATCGATAGGTGACGATGCTCCTGCGCTCGCTCCATCACCATCCTCGCTCGTGATCGCGCAACAGCTTTTCAACGGGTTGTTCTTAGGCGCCGTCTACGCGTTGTTTGCGGTCGGGTACACGCTGGTGTTCGGCGTGCTCGACATCTTGAATCTGGCGCATGCGGCGATCTTCACGGCCGCCGCGTTCGCCGCGTTCTCGCTGGCGGCCGGCGGCACGCCGCTCCCGCTCGCCTTTCTCGCCGCCGCGGTGCTGGCCGGAGTCATGGGGATCCTGCTCGACCGCGTCGCGTTCGCACCGCTGCGCGCGCGCAACGCCGGCACGCTCGTCCCGCTGATCTCCTCGATCGGGGTCGCGATCATCATCGGCGCCGTGCTGCGCGGGATCTACGGCGTCGACGAACGGCACTTCACCATGGGCGGCCTCGACACGGCGCCGGTGATCCACCTCGGTCCGCTCACGTTCACCACCGTCGAGCTGACGATCTTCCTCGCGGCGATCGCGCTGATGCTCGTCCTGAGCTGGGTGTTGCGCACGACGACGCTCGGCCGGCAGATTCGCGCGGTCGCCGAAGACCGCGTCGCCGCAGCGCTGCTCGGGGTCAACCTCGAACGCACGATCGCTGCGACGTTCTTCATCGCCTCCTCGCTCGGCGGCGCCGCCGGCGTGCTCACCGGGCTGGAGTACAACAGCGTCACCCTCGACATGGGTAGCCCGATCGAGCTGAAGGGTCTGGCCGTCATCATCCTGGGCGGGATGGGAAGCGTCACGGGGGCGGTGATCGGCGGCTTCATCCTGGGCGCGGTCGAGACGCTGGCGATCGCCTACGGCCTCTCGGCCTGGCGCGACGCGATCCTCTTCGGGGTGATGTTTCTGCTGCTCGTCGCGCGCCCGACCGGACTGTTCGGGAAACGCGCCCTCCGCGCCGCGTAGCTACCGTGCGAGGGTAGGGTGAGCCCACTGCTCGATTTCTACGCGAAGCACTCGCGGCTGATCGACCAGATCGGCGTCAACGCGATCCTCGCGCTCTCGCTCTCGGTCTCGCTGCAAGCCGGACAGCTCGCGCTGGCACAGGCGGCGTTCATGGGGATCGCGGCCTACGTCTCGACGATCCTCGCGATCAACGCGCACTGGCCGCTGATCGCCACGATCGTCGTGGCGGTCCTCGTTTCGACCGTCGTCGCCGCGCTGCTCGCCTATCCGGTCCGCCGCCTACGCGGCGTGTTTCTCGCGATCGCGACGATCGGCTTCGGCGAGATCGTCCGCGTCGTCGCGAACAACCTGAAGATCACCGGCGGCGCCGAAGGGATCAGCAGCATCCCCAACGACGCGACGACGCCGGTGATCTACGGCGCGCTGGCGCTCGTCGCGCTCGCGCTCTTCGCGCTCTCGCGCACGAAGTTCGCGCTGGCGGTCGCGCTGGTGCGCGAGGACGAACACGCGGCGCGCGGCGTCGGCGTCGACGTCGGCGCGATCCGCACCCTCTCGCTCGCACTCGGCGGCGCGATCGCGGGTCTCGCCGGCGCGCTCTACGCGCACTCGTCCTTCTTCATCACGCCGACCGACTTCGGGTTTGTGCGGATGGAACAGATCCTCGTCTGGTGCGTCGTCGGCGGCGTCACGAGCCCACTCGGCGCGGTCCTCGGCGCGGCGCTGCTTTCCGTGCTCCCCGAAGTGATTCGCTTTCTCGCCGATTACCGCGAGATCACCAACGGCGTCATCCTGCTCGGCGTGATCCTCTTCGCACCCGGCGGCCTCTCCTCGCTCTGGCGCCGCGGCACCGTCCGCGTGCGCGTCTGAACCGTCGCGCCGTGAGCTTGGTGCTGGAAGACGTCGGCGTGCGTTACGGCGGCGTCGACGCGCTGCGCGGCGTCTCGCTGACCGTCGAGCCCGGCCGCGTCTTGGGGCTGATCGGACCGAACGGCGCCGGCAAGACGACGCTCGTCAACGCGACGACCGGCCTCGCGCCGCTGGCCTCGGGATCCGTCGCGCTCGACGGGCGCCGCATCGACCGCCTTCCGCCCCACCGCATCGCGCGCGCCGGGATCGCGCGCACGTACCAGAACATCCGCCTCTTCGGCGCGCTCGACGTCCACGCCAACCTCGCCGCCGGCGCGATCGCGCGCCCCGGCCGGCTCGGCAGGGCCGAGCTCGCCTCACTGTTGGAACGCGCGGGAATCGCGGGACTCGATCTGACCGCGCGAGCCGGAGCACTGCCGTACGGCGACCAGCGGCGGCTCGAGATCGCGCGTGCGCTCGCCGGCGCCCCGGCGGTGCTGATGCTCGACGAACCCGCCGCCGGGATGAACCCCTCCGAGACGACGCGGCTCGTCGACACGATCCGTGGGCTCGCCGCCGGCGGGATCGCCGTGCTGCTGATCGAGCACGACATGCCGCTCGTGCGCGCCGCCTGCGACTCCGTCGTCGTCCTCAACTTCGGCCAGACGATCGCGCGCGGCACGCCGAGCGAGGTCGGCCGCGATCCCGTCGTCGTCGAGGCGTACCTCGGCACCGGCGCCGAGGCGCTCGGGTGAGCGCCGCCGGGGCGCCGTCCCGCCCCCTGCTCGAGGTCGACGCGCTGCGCGCCGGTTACGGCAATATCGAGGTGCTGCACGAGATCTCGATCGCGCTCGAGGAGCGCACGCTGTGCGCGATCGTCGGCGCCAACGGCGCCGGCAAGACGACGCTGCTGATGACGCTCGCGGGCGTGATGCCGGCGCGCGGCGGTCACGTCCGGTTCGACGGCGCGGAGATCACGCGGCTGCCGTCGCACGCGCGTGTCGGCCGCGGCCTCGTGCTCGTCCCCGAAGGCCGCCGCATGCTTCCCGGGATGAGCGTCGAGGAGAACCTTCAGGTCGCCGCCGGCGCGCGCGGCGCCGCAGGGTTCGGCCGCATCGACGGGCTCTTCGACCGCTTCCCGATCCTGCGAACGCGCCGCAACGTGCCGGCCGGTTCGCTCTCGGGCGGCGAACAGCAGATGCTTGCCATCGCCCGCGCGCTGGCGATCGGCCCGAAGGCGCTGCTGCTCGACGAACCTTCGATGGGGCTGGCCCCGAAACTCGTCGACGAGATCTTCGCCATCGTCGCCGACGAGCGCGAGCGCGGCACCTCGATCCTGCTCGTCGAGCAGAACGCGCGCCGCGCGCTCGCCCTCGCCGACCGCGCCTACGTCATGGAGCGCGGCCGGATCGTTCTCAGCGGCACCGGCGCCGAGCTCGCGACCCATCGCGACGTCGTCGCCGCCTACCTCGGCGGCTGAAACGCCCCGCGCGCCGCTGCGAAGGATTCGCGAATGCGGTGGAAATGGGGGAGCCTGCGTGGATAACTCAACATTCTTGTGGACGGATGGTTTAGAACGCGCCGAACCTCTTGCGCGGTAACGGAGCTACCCGTATGATGCGAACACGTCGGAGGCAACGAAGACGGGTGAGCGGCGAGAAGCTCACCGGCGCTGAGGAAACGAAGCGCCGACTCGAAGTTCGACGCCGTCCTGGCAGATGAATAATCAGCGAGGACACGCGCAGATCGATTCTCGTGCATGAGGCCGACCAGGGAAACTTGGGCGGCCTTTTCGCGTTCTTGGTTTTCTCTTTGGGTGCGGTGCGGCACGGTGGTGCGGCGGGCACGCTCCCTGCGCGCATCCTGCGCTTCGGTCGCTACCGCTGCGTCGCTCTCGCCCCTCCGGGGCTCCGCTCCTCCGCGAGTACCCGCCGCACCACCGTGCCGCACCGCACCCGGCACGATCGTGGCGTGCGTGCGCCGGTGTTGGGGGGAGGGCGGGATCGTGGAGTTGCCGGCGGCGCGGCGCGCCGCGACGTGCCGGGACGCGTTGTCGTGATGGTCTTGGAGGGTGTGGATTGCGTGGAATGTTGGGGATTTGGGGGGAC
>Ga0209483_1000083_pt1 | contig 92432 bp, 98 predicted proteins | sample NGEPerA_FD_184508 | JGI IMG/M metagenome (GOLD analysis project Ga0209483, IMG submission 184508) | Arctic peat soil microbial communities from the Barrow Environmental Observatory site, Barrow, Alaska, USA - NGEE PermafrostL2-A... | ecosystem: Environmental > Terrestrial > Soil > Wetlands >... | reverse complement strand
GCCCGGCGGCGAATTTGTTATCGGTCGGGACGGCGGTTCGCTGGGCACAACAAAGCAAAATGCTGCTGGTCAAAACCTATCTCGACAAAAGCCCGATCCACGGGCTCGGCGTTTTCGCCGGCGAATTCATCCGCAAGGGCGCCAAAATCTGGCGCTTCGTCGAAGGCTTCGACCGCTGCTATACGTCCGAGCAATTCGCCCGCCTGCCCAAACCGGCGCGCGATTTTCTCAAAGACTACGGCTATCGCGTCGATGGCGAAGTGCTGTTCACGGTCGATAACGACCATCACATGAACCACGCGGAAAATCCGAACACCGTTCTGCGCGGCGGTTATGTCATCGCGGCGAACGACATTGCCAAGGGCGTCGAGGTCACCAATGACTACCGCGAGTTTGACGCGGCACTCTGCGCGGCATTTTTGAGAAAGCCGGCGAATGGGAAGGCGGATCGCGGAACGAAACTCAAAACCGGCCGCCGCTGAAAAAGTACCCGGCGTCATTCCGGGACGCGCAAGGCGCGAACCCGGAATCCAGCTCTATTGAATTTCCTTGTATTTCTGGATTCCGGATCGCCGCTACGCGGCGTCCGGAATGACGGCAAAGAGTTTTTCAGCAACCCGCTGTGGATTTTCTGCGCGGCCGGGCGCTGCCGGCCGGAACTCCCACATTCGGCGCGGGTTTACCCTCAAGGCCGCGACGACAGGCAGTCCCGGGTTTCGCTTTGCTCCACCCGGGCTACAAAATCGATACGTGTCAGCCGCCCAGCTTCTTCAACACCGCATCGAGCTGATCGAGGTCCTTGTACTTGATGTGCAAGGTGCCCTTGCCGCCTTTGTCGTCAATAGAAACATCAAGACCGAGGGCGTCGGCCAGACGCCGTTCGAGCGCGCGCGTATCCGGATCTTTGGCGCGCGCATCGCGGGCGCGGTCTTTTTTGATCTGTGCATCGAATGTTGCGTCGCCTGCCTTGGTGTCATCCTCGCGCACCCATTCCTCGAGCTGACGCACGCTGTAGCCTTCGTCGACCGCCATCTCGGCGAGCACCTGCGCATTGACATGTCCGACCAGCAAGCGTACGTGGCCCGCCGTCAATTTGCCTTCGCGCACCATCTTCTTCACGGCCTCGGGTAACTTCAGCAGTCGTACCAGATTGCCGACATAAGGCCGGCTCTTGCCGACGATCTGCGCCACCTGTTCTTGCGTGCGATTGCACTGCTCCATCAGCGCGACGTAACCGGCGGCTTCCTCGATCGGATTGAGATCGGCGCGCTGCACATTTTCGATGATGGCGAATTCGAGCGATTGAATGTCGCTCGCATCCACGATGGCGATCGGCACCTCGTGCAAGCCGGCGCGCTGCGCCGCGCGCCATCGCCGTTCGCCGGCGATGATTTCGAATTGATTGTCATTGGCAAGTTGCCGCACCACGATCGGCTGAATGATACCGCGCTCTTTGATCGAGTCCGCGAGTTCGGTCAGTTGCGCTTCGGTGAAGTTGCGGCGCGGGTTACGCGGGTTGGCGACCAGATTTTCAATCGGTGCTTTGCGTGGTTTGCGCGATACCTCGGCCGAGGGCGATTCCTCGGCGACTTCTCCCATCAGCGAAGCCAGGCCCCTCCCCAATCGCGAATGATCCGCCATCGCACCAACTCCCGAATGTGCCGTCACGCGAGCCTCTTAAAAAAAATGTCGTTTCTTTCTTGTCCCTCCCCTGCAAGGGGAGGGTCGATCCGAGCAAAGCGAGGATCGGGGTGGGGTTTGGCCCCACTGAGAGTGAACCCCACTCGGCTCGCCATAGCGCGTCGAAGACGCTCGTAGACGCGCTTATTGCTCGCCACCCTCCCCCTTCGGGGGAGGGATAAAGAAGCTACCCCGCCTTCAATTCCTTCTCGCGCTGGATGATCTCGGTCGCCAGCCGCAAGTAAGCTTCGCTGCCAACGCATTTCAGATCATAGACTAGGACCGGCTTGCCATAGGACGGCGCTTCCGAAATGCGCACGTTGCGCGGGATCATCGTTTCGTAAACCTTGCGGCCCATGAACTGGCGTACGTCGGCGACAACCTGATTGGAGAGATTGTTGCGCGAGTCATACATCGTCAGCACGATGCCGTGGATCGTCAGGTTCGGGTTGAGCGTCTTCTTCACTTCCTCGACCGTCTTCAGCAATTGCGAAAGACCTTCGAGCGCGAAGAATTCGCATTGTAGCGGCACCAAAATCGAATTCGCCGCCGCCATCGCATTGACCGTGATCAGGTTGAGCGACGGCGGACAGTCGACAAGAACGTAGGTGAAGTTAAACTTTTGCGGGCCGTTGTTGATGTTGTTGAGCGTGCCGCGCAGGCGGAAGGCGCGGTCGCGTTGCTGGCCGATCTCGAGTTCGAGACCGGACAGGTCCATCGTCGACGGCGCTATATAAAGCTGCGGCACCGCGGTCGGGATCACGGCGTCGCGCATCGGCGCCTGTCCGGTGAGCACGTCATAGGTCGAGGTGCGGCGCGCCTTGCGCTCGATGCCGAGACCGGTGGAGGCGTTGCCCTGCGGGTCGAGATCGACGATCAGCACATGCTCGCCGATGGCCGCCAGCGCCGTTCCTAAGTTAATCGCGGTCGTGGTCTTGCCGACCCCGCCCTTCTGGTTGGCGATGGCCAGGACGCGCGGCCCGGGACCGGCGCTGCCTGCCGCCACCGGCGGCTTTTCGAATGGGACGACTTGTGGGGCGCTGGGGTCAGTCATAGGCAAAATTCCTATCTTGCATTCGTCTGGCGCTCCGCGACGGCGGCGCCCCGCATTTGGCTCATGCCCGCGAAAGACGCTTGAGACTCTTGACCACTACAATGCAGCCCTCCGGGCTGGTCTTGCTGGGCACGGTCGAGGTCTCAATATTCCAATATTTAGCGGTCTCGGTCAATTCAACCGCTACATCTTGACCCTTCGGGAATAGACCAATGGCCCCCCTGTCAATCAGAGCAAACGCCTGATCGCACAGGGTTTTCAATGGGGCCAAGGCGCGCGCCGTCACAACGTCCACACTCTCCACAGCCGTCTGGATATATTTTTCGACGCGAGCCGCGTGAACCGTCGCGCGAACGCCCGTCACCCGCACCGCTTCGCGCAGAAAGGCGACCTTTTTACCATTGCTTTCAATCAGATGGACATGTGTGCCGGGTTTCTCGACGAGCGCGCAGGCAATCGGAAGTGCCGGGAAGCCGCCGCCGGACCCCAGATCCACCCAGGTCTTGGCCTCGGGCGCGAGATCGAGAAGCTGAAGCGAGTCGGCGATGTGCCGTGTCCACAGCGTCGGGATCGTCGCCGGCGAAATCAGATTCGTTTTCTGCTGCCACAGCAGCAACAGGTCGGCGAAGGCCTGCAAACGGTTCTCTGTTTCACGTGAAACCGGCGTCAGCTTCAGCGCACGCGCTTTATCGGCGCTGAGGTCGAGCACGCCCTGCCCACGCGCGCTCACGCGCTCGTTGCTGATTGCTTGGCGGCTTGTTTGCCGCGGCCGCGTTTGACGTACGCAACGAGCAAGGTCAACGCCGCCGGCGTCATGCCGTCGAGCTTGGCCGCGTGGCCGATGGTGCGCGGACGATGCTGCGCGAGTTTTTGCTTCGTTTCGTTCGACAGCCCCGGCATCGATGCGTAGTCGAGATCGTCCGGTAGCGTGAAGCTTTCGTCGCGGCGGTACGCAGCAACATCGGACGCCTGGCGCGAAAGATAGACATCGTACTTCGCGTCGATCTCGATTTGCTCGGCGATCTTCGGCGCAAGCTCAGCAAAGCGCGGCCAGACTTTCGCAAGCTCCGCCATGCCGATGTTGGGATAAGACAGCATCGCGAACGCCGTGCGGCGTTGTCCGTCCTTGTTGAGCGTAATGCCGTGACGTTCGGCTTCTTTCGGCGTGAGCGAAACCGAATGCGCGAACTGGCGCGCGTCATTCAGCGCTTGCGATTTCGCTTGATGGAATTGCGCGCGCTCGGCGCCGACGCAGCCAAGCGAAATACCTTTGTCGGTCAGCCGTTGATCGGCATTGTCGGCACGCAACTGCAAACGATATTCGGCGCGCGAGGTGAACATGCGATAGGGCTCGTTTACGCCGCGTGTCGTGAGATCGTCAATCATCACGCCGAGATAAGATTCGGCCCGATCAAAGACGATTTCATTGCCGCCACTCGCCAGTGACGCCGCGTTGAGACCTGCAAGAAGTCCCTGTGCCGCAGCCTCTTCGTAGCCTGTGGTGCCGTTGATCTGACCGGCGAGAAACAATCCGCGCAGCCGTTTCGTTTGCAGTGTCGGATCGAGTTCGCGCGGATCGACGTAATCATATTCGATGGCGTAACCGGGGCGCACGACCTTCGCGTTTTGCAATCCGGGAATCGTTGCGACGATGGCGTGTTGAACTTCTTCCGGTAGCGATGTTGAAATACCGTTCGGGTAGACGGTCGTGTCGTCGAGTCCTTCCGGCTCCAGAAATATTTGGTGACCGTCGCGTTCACCGAACTTGACGATCTTGTCTTCGATGGAAGGACAATAGCGCGGACCTGTTGAAGCGATCTGTCCAGAATACATCGGCGAGCGATGCACGTTGGCGCGAATGATTTCGTGCGTCGCCGGTATCGTGCGCGTGATGCCGCACTCGATTTGCGGAGTCGTAATGCGCTCCGTCATCATCGAGAACGGCTCCGGCACATCGTCGCCCGGCTGCATCTCAAGCGATCGCCAATCGATTGTCGTGCCATCGAGGCGCGGTGGCGTTCCGGTTTTCAGACGGCCGAGCGTGAAGCCCGCATTCTCAAGCGTCCGCGAAAGGCCAAGCGCAGGCGCTTCACCGACGCGGCCGGCGGGAATTTGTTTTTCACCGATATGGATGAGCCCGCGCAGAAAAGTGCCGGTCGTTAAAACGACGCAAGCGCAGACGATGTCGCGGCCGTCTTTGAGTTTGACGCCAGCGACGCGATTGTTCGCGAGAATGAGATCGTCGGCTTCCGCTTCAATGACGGTGAGGTTTGGAATCGCCGAGATTGCAGCCTGCATCGCCGCCGCATAGAGCTTGCGGTCGGCCTGCGAGCGCGGACCGCGTACTGCCGGGCCTTTGCGGCGATTCAAAACACGGAATTGGATGCCGCCCTGGTCGGCCACGCGGCCCATCAGCCCGTCGAGGGCATCGACTTCCCGCACCAGATGGCCTTTGCCGAGGCCTCCAATCGCAGGATTGCAGGACATGGCGCCGACGGTCGAGAATTTATGGGTGATAAGGGCCGTTTTCGCCCCCATCCGCGCCGAAGCGGCCGCAGCTTCGCAGCCAGCATGGCCACCGCCGATCACGGCAACGTCGAGATGAGCCTGACCCTTGGACATGGTTCGCGTTGTAGCGGACGCAGCCGGCCCGGTCAAAAAAGTTGGGTGATTCGGGAATGTTTCACGTGAAACATCACGAATCCGCGCCCGTGATGGAGGCGCTATTTCCCGACGCAGAAGTCCCGAAAGATCACATCCAGGACGTCCTCCACATCGACACGCCCGGTAAGACGTCCGAGCGCCGCGGCGGCGCTGCGCAGCTCCTCCGCCAGCAAATCCTCCTGGCCGGCTAAATCAGGACCGAGGGCACGGTTGAGTGCCGCCATGACATCCTGCAAGGCACGCCGGTGACGCACACGGGTGACAAGCGATTGCTCGGCCCCCGCCAACACTGTCTCGGCATGGCTCGCCAATTTCGCAAGAAGCGAATCAATCCCAGTACCTGAGATCGCTGAAAGGCTGAATCTTGGTTCGGGATCATTGATTCCTGATTCAGTACTACGGATTACCTCTTGATTAACCGGATCTTTTAACTGTTTGTTCACGCGTAATTGACGTTCACTCTTATCTCCCGGTCTCTCCTTAGTATGGACTCGTGATCCACTTCTATTAAATTCTTGATCCAACAAGTCAATTTTATTGCACACCCACCAAACCGGCGGGCTTGCTAAGGCGGGTTCGCCGGCAGGTTGAGCGGCGTCCTTTCTGGCTGAAGCATTGCCAGCATCGAGGACGACGCCTTCGGCGGGCGTCCGCCGGAAACGGCCCTCGATTCCCGAGCCGGCCAATGGCCTAGAAGCACGTTTCACAGTCAGCCGAGCCGTCGCATCGGCCAATGCACCACCTGCCGGAACGCTCTCGGGCCCCGACGCATCCACCACCCACAGCACCAGATCGGCAGCCGCCGCGCGTTCGCGCGCGCGCCGCACGCCCTCCATCTCGACCGGGTCGTCGGTCTCCCGGATGCCGGCGGTGTCGAGCAGGGTGACCGGCAGGCCCCCGAGATCGAAATGCACTTCAATCACGTCGCGCGTGGTGCCGGCATGAGGCGAAACGATCGCCGCGTCGCGCCGCGCGATGCGGTTGAGCAGCGTCGACTTGCCGGCATTCGGCGGGCCGGCGATCGCCACCATCAGTCCCTCGCGCAAGCGCTCGCCGCGCTGGCCGTCGGCAAGCGCCGTGGCGATTTCGTCGCGCAGCTCCTGCGCAATAGCGAGCGCCGGCGACACCAGATCCTCCGGCACGTCGGCCTCGTCGGAAAAATCGATGCGGGCCTCGACCAGCGCCAGCGCCTTGATCAGGCTTTGCCGCCACGCCTCGGCGCGATTGCCAAGGAGGCCGGTCATCTGCCGGAAGGCCTGCCGCCGCTGCGCCTCGGTCTCGGCGCCGACCAGATCGGCCAGGCCCTCGACGGCGGTGAGGTCGAGCTTGCCGTTCTCGAAGCCGCGTCGGGTGAATTCGCCGGGCTCGGCCATGCGCAGGCCGTCGATGGCGCCGAGCGCACCGAGAATAGCGGCGATCACGGCGCGGCCGCCATGCGCCTGCAATTCGGCGACGTCCTCGCCGGTCTCGCTGTGCGGGCCGGGAAACCACAGTACCAAAGCCTCGTCGACAATTTCGCCCGAGCGAGGGTCGCGAATGCGCGCCAGCCCGGCCTTGCGCGGCGCCGGCTGTTTGACCCCGAGCGCGGTGAGTGCCGCGCCCGCGCGCGGCCCGGAAATGCGGATGACCGCGATGGCGGCAGGGCCACGGCCGGAGGAGAGCGCGAAGATGGTGTCGGTCGGTAAAGACATCCCGGCGCACGCAAGCCCCGGACCCGTTCCGCGTCAAGTCTGTAACTTGACGCAACGGCGACAGAAAATAATCTGAAAAGACGCTGTCGGGAACACTGTATAAACCACGCGGCGACCTCCACCACCGCATTGGAATTCCTCCCCCATAACTGAAATCAAGATCTCGTTCGATGACGGCGCCGCCTATGATCGCTTCATGGGCCGGTGGAGCAGGGCCGTCGGCGCCAAATTTCTCGATTGGCTGACGCCGCCGACATCAGCCAAATGGCTGGACGTCGGCTGCGGCACCGGCGCGTTCACGCAATTGATCATCGATCGATGCGCGCCGGCTTCAATCGCGGGGATTGATCCAGCCGCCGCGCAGATCGAACAGGCCCAAAAGGGACCGGCCGGCAAGCTCGCGGATTTCCAGGTGGGCGATGCCACGGCTTTGCCGCATCCGACGCCGCCTTCGATGTTGTGGTTTCAGCACTTGTCATCAATTTCATTCCCGACCGCGGCAAGGCATTGGCCGAAATGCGCCGGGTCGTACGGCCACGCGGCATCGTTGCCGGCTACCTGTGGGATCGCTCGGCGGAAACGGAATTTTCACCGACCGCACCGATGCAGCGCGGATTTCGCGACATCGGCGCCGACGTGCCGCGCGTCCCAAGTAGCCCGGGTGGAGCGAAGCGAAACCCGGGATTCCCTACGGCAAGACCGCCCCGGATTTCGCTGCGCTCATCCGGGCTACGCGTCACACCGCTGCCACGCAATCGATCTCGAGATCGAACGGGCCGGGCCAGGAGTGAATGAACATGAAGATGCGCGAGGGCGCGTCTTTCGGAAAGTAGCGGTCGTAGACCGCGTTGAAGGTGGCAAAATTGGTCGGGCCGGGCGTGCAATAGACATTGCACTTGATGACGTTGCCCAGCGACGAGCCTGCCGCCTCCACACATAGCTTGAGCTGCTCCATCACCAGTTCGCACTGACGCTCGAAGGGGGCCGGCTTGATCTCGCCGGTTTCCGGATCGAAGGGCGGCAGGCCGGAAAGATACACAAAGCCGTTGGCGACGGTGACCGGATAGGTCACGCCATCTTTTTTGTAGCGCTCCAGATAGGTCGAAATCGGCTCGACGCGCATGCGTTTGATCATGATGCTCTCCTGCTGATTTCATCAGCCTAGCACCCGCGGCGGCGCCATGGTTCGGCCGTGACCGAACCATTCGCGCTTTCGCATCCGCGCGCGCCGCGCTACGCTTGCGCATGGGTACAGCAAACATGGTCGAAGTCGCGGCCCTGGTTGGCGACAATGCGCGCGCCACCATGCTCGCGGCACTGATGGGCGGGCAGGCGCTGACGGCGAGCGAACTGGCGGCACTGGCGCGGGTGTCCAAATCGACCGCCAGCGGCCATCTTGCAAAACTTGCCAATGCGCGGCTGCTCGCCGTCACCGCCAAACGCCGCAATCGGTATTACCGCATCGCCTCGCCCTTAGTGGCGCGCATGCTGGAAAGCATCAAGGCGGTCGCCGCCATCGAAACGCCGGCGCGCTATCGCCCGCGCTCGGCGCAGGATGACGCGCTGCGCTTTGCCCGCACCTGTTACGATCATCTGGCCGGACATCTTGGGGTCGCCATTGCCGATGCGATGGCGGCGCGGAAATATGTCGTGCTGAGCGACGAGGGCGGCGAGGTTACTCCGGCGGGCAAGCGTTTCCTGAACACGTTCGGCGCCGGCCTGGCTGAAAAATCAGGTGGCCGCCGCATTTTCTGCCGCGCCTGTCTCGACTGGAGCGAGCGGCGCTACCACGTCGCCGGACAGGTCGGCGCGGAAATCTGGCGGCATTGCCTGGCGCGCGGCTGGCTCACGCAACAGCGCGATACGCGCGTCGTGCGCGTGACGACCGCGGGCCATCGCGGCTTGCGCGACACGTTCGGCATTGACCTGGATTTCAAGGCTTGGGCCAGCCGTCGTTAGCAAGTAGCCCGGATGAGCGCAGCGAAATCCGGAGCGGTCTTGCCATAACGCTCCCGGGTTTCGCTGCGCTCATCCGGGCTACATATTAGGCGTCACTATCGAAATCCCGCCGCCAGCGACACTACTTTGCCGTCCAGCCCCAAAAAGCCATGATGCGATTTGGCCTGGCACGGATCGCTCTGCGACGAGCCGCCATCGACCCAGACCACGCGCGCCTTCCCGCCCGCCCATTTGATAAACGGTTCGACGCCAGCAGGGCGCGTGAACTTGCAGCCGTCTTGCCGGTGATGAATGACCAGCGTGCGCGGCAGGCTGGCGGGCGAACCGAGAATATTCTCTACGTTTTGTCCGCTGCCGGAATCATTCGACAGAAAGCCGGAGGTGAGTACCAGCGCATCGGGGCGCGCGCCACGGGCGATGCCCTGCGCCGCGCGAAAGGTGCCGCGGCTGGTGCCGATCACGGTCACCGGGCTTTTTACTTTGCGCATGTAATCGACCGCCGCCGCGAGGTTGGTATTGGCATCCACCACCAGCACGGCGAGGCCATGCGCCTTATAAGCATCGCGCGTGCGCACGAGCTGATTGTTCTTGAGCCGGGTGATTTGTCCGCCGGGCGCGGCGCCGATAGTGCCGTCGCCGCCGGGCATCAGAATGACACTCGCTTTCGGCGCGGCCGGTTTAAGCAGCACGGCCTGCGAGCCGCCGATGCTGACGGTTTCGTCGGCGCGGGCGACGCTAGAGAGACAACCGGCAAACAGACATATGACGAGGGCAAAAAGGGACGGCGACGGAAAGCGTAGCGGCTTGCTCATGGCGGGAATCCCGGGATGTGGCGACGGCCAAAATTAGCAGGTAGCCCGGGTGAAGCGAAGCGAAACCCGGGAACGATTGCAGCAAAACACCCCGGATTTCGCTGCGCTCATCCGGGCTACGGGTGAGGTCCGACCGTTGGGGGCCCGCGAATGTGACGCTGCCGCCGTTACGCGTTAATGTGCGCGGATGACAAGTTCCGCTACGTCTTCGCACACCAATCGGCTGGCCAGCGCGACGTCGCCGTATCTTCTCCAGCACCGGCACAATCCGGTGGACTGGTGGCAATGGGGACCGGAGGCTTTGGCCGAAGCCAAACGCTCGAACCGGCCGATCATGCTGTCGATTGGTTACGCGGCGTGTCACTGGTGTCACGTAATGGCGCACGAGAGCTTCGAGGATCAAGCAACCGCGGCGGTGATGAACGAATTATTCGTCAACATCAAAGTCGACCGCGAGGAACGGCCGGACATCGACCAGATCTACATGAACGCGCTGCATTTGCTCGGCGAGCAGGGCGGCTGGCCTTTGACGATGTTTCTGACGCCCAAGGGCGAGCCGGTGTGGGGCGGCACCTATTTTCCAAACGAGAGCCGCTACGGCCGACCCGCCTTCACCGACATCCTGCGCGAAGTGTCGCGCATGTTCCGCGAGGAACCCGACAAGATCGAGCAGAACCGCGCGGCGCTTCTGGCGCGGCTTGCCGACAAGGCGCGGCCGCAAGGAAAGGTCGTGCTTGGATTGGCGGAGCTCGATGCCGCGGCCAAGCAGCTCGGCAATGCTTTCGACAGCACGCACGGCGGTTTGCGCGGCGCGCCCAAGTTTCCGCAGCCAGCCATTTTGGAAATGCTGTGGCGGGCCGGATTGCGCACGAACGACGCGCGTTTTTTCGAGACGGTCGAGCTTACGTTGGAGCGCATGAGCGAAGGCGGCATTTACGATCATCTCGGCGGCGGCTTCTCGCGCTACTCGGTCGACGACAAATGGCTGGTGCCGCATTTCGAGAAGATGCTGTACGACAATGCGCAATTGCTCGAATTGCTGCCGCTCGCTTATCAGCGCGGCGGGAATGTGCTGTTCGCGACGCGCGCGCGCGAAACGGTGGAATGGCTCAAGCGCGAGATGATCACCCCGGAAGGCGCGTTCTGCGCGTCGCTCGACGCCGATAGCGAAGGCGAGGAAGGCAAGTTTTACATCTGGTCGAAGAACGAGATCGTCGAGCTGATCGGGCCCGAAGCCGGCGGCTTCTTCATGCGGCACTACGACGTGAGCGACGCGGGCAACTTCGAAGGCCACAATATTCTCAACCGATCCAATGCACCCGCGCGCACGGAGGCCGATGAGACGCGGCTCAAAGCCTTGCGCGATATTTTGCTCGATGCGCGCGCCGCGCGCGTACGGCCGAGCCTCGACGACAAGGTACTGGCCGACTGGAACGGGCTGATGATCGCCGCGCTGGTCAATGCCGGGATTATTCTCGACGAGCCGTCATGGATTGAGATGGCCAAACGCGCGTTCGATTTCATTGCGCATAACATGACAAAGGATGACCGGTTGGGTCACTCCTGGCGCGCCGGGCAATTGCTGTTTCCGGGACTGGCGTCGGATTTCGCCAATATGACGCGCGCGGCGCTCGCCTTGTTCGAAGCCAGCGGCGAACGCGCCTATCTCCAGCAGGCGCTGACCTGGCAGCGCGCGCTCGATGCGCATTACGCCGACAAGGAGACGGACGGCTATTACTGGTCGGCCGACGACGCCGGCGATCTGTTGCTGCGGCCGCATTCGACGTCGGACGACGCCACGCCCAATCCGAATTCGATTGCCGCTCAAAATCTGGTGCGGCTGGCGGTGCTCGCCGGCGACGACAAATGGCGCAACAAGGCCGACCGCCTGTTCGACGGCATTCTGGCGTCCGCCGCGCGCAATCTGTTCGGCCATGTCGCGCTATTAAACGCGCTCGACCTGCGCCTGCGCGGTGCGGAAATTGTGATTGCCGGGCAGGGCGCCGAGGCACTGACGCAGGCGGCGCTGAAATTGCCCTTCGTTTCCCGCATCGTGCTGCGCGCGCCGACCGCCGCCGCGCTGCCGGTTACCCACCCGGCGCAGGAAAAACTGAAAGCCATCACCGGGGCCGCCGCCTTTGTCTGCGTCGGTGAAAGGTGTTCGCTGCCGGTCACAACGCCGCAAGAAATCGCAACGACCGTTGACGCGATGCGCTAACTGGCGCGCTGCGCCTTGCCGCCCTTGACTTGCGCCCAATCGAGCGCGGCCATTTCCTTTTTGACCCAGTGCCGGAACGCGTCGGCGGCCGGGCTAGGCTTGCGGCCAGAAGGCCAGACCACATGGAAGGCACGGTCAGACGGCAACACGAGATTAAACGGAACGACCAACCGGCCAGAGCGCAGGTCGTCATAGGCCAAGATATCGTAAGTGAGCAAAACACCGGCGCCTTCGCAGGCGGCGTCGAGCGCGTGATCGGAGCTGTTGAAACGCAGTCCGCGCCGCAGGTCGATCTCACCGACACCGGCGGCTTTGAACCATTCATTCCAGTCGGGCCGCGCCGTACTCGTCGGCAAGGACTCATCGTGAATAAGAGGAAGCCGCGACAGATCGTTCGCCTTCTTGATGGCGCCGAATTTCTTAACGACGCGCGGGCTGCACACCGGTATGAAAGAAACATCGCCGAGCCTGTCGATTTGAATGGTCGCGTTCGGCGCGGGTCGCAGCGCCATGTTGCGCAGGGCCATATCGATACCGTCGGTGACAAAATTTGCGTTCCTCATCGACGATGAGATGCGAACGTCCACATCCGGGTAATCGGCGGAAAATCGATAAAGCCGGGGCGCCAGCCATTTCGCGGTCAGGCCGGGCGAGGTGCTGACGACCAAAACACGCTCGCTATGCATCGCGTCCAGGCTGGCGACCGCTTCCCGGATATGGCCGAAGCCTATTTGCAAGCCGGGATAGAGTTGCTTGCCCGCTGGCGTGAGCGCGATCGCGCGCACACGGCGCTCGAACAATTTGACGCCGAGCAGGTCTTCCAAACCCCTGATCTGGTGGCTGAGAGCGCCCGCCGTGACGTTCAATTCGCGCGACGCCTGGGTGAGGCTCATATGCCGGGCGGCGGCCTCGAAGGCACGCAGGGCGGAAAGCGGCGGCATCGGCCCGGGCATTAGACGGCCTATAGATGAGATTTTCTCAATTATCGACTGAGACCTTATCCTTTGTCAACAGGCCAAAATCGCACAATTGTCGCGGTATCACATGAGGCCACCTCAAGTCCGGCCTCCAACCGGGAGAAATGCCATGGCTCAGGTCGCTCATTGCACGCGGATCATCGAAGCGGGGGCGTTTCGCCAGACGGTCGTCGCGGCAGTACGGCCCCTCCGGAGGGTGCTTGGCAGCATCCACGATGCACTATTGCTCGCCAACCAGCGCCAGGCTGAACGCGACATCGCCCGCTTTGTCAGCACGCACGGAAAGTTCACCGACAGTGTCGAGCGCGAAATCTCGAATATGATGCTGGGCGACGGCCTGAACCCGCGCCGTTGACCGGCGTCGATCGCCACAAAAAAGGTCGCCCCGCGCGGGCGATTTCTCCGATGTCGTGCTGGGACTTTACCGCTGCGCCAACTGAGCGTGCGGATTGACCAGTGTATAGCCGCGCACGGAAACAACATGCAGCCGCGACAGGCCACCGCCGGAATTGTAATCGCGCACCATCCATTGGCCGTCGCCGGCGGAGGATTCAATATACATCACATGATGCGAACGCACGGCGGCGAGCCCGGCGCGCGGCGCGCTTTCACGCGGAAATAAGCGCGCCCAGTTGGACGCCAAGTTTAGCCGCTTGTCCTCAAGCCCGAGAAATTTGCGCAAGCCGCAGCCGCAATAAGAATGCGGGCAATCATTGGGGCGCGCGCCGATAATCGTTCCTTGGTCGGCGGCGGCGTAGCTTCGACGGGCGGCAACGCGAGCTGTCGATCGAGCGGGCTGGGTGGCCTGTCCGCAAAAACGACGGCCGTTATTGTCCAGGACGCAATTTACGACGGCCTGCGCAACAGGCCTGTGTTGTTTGAGATGACGTGCACTGGCGGGTTGCGCAAACAAACAAGTCACTAAAACGGCGGCACTCAAGCCGGCCGTGGAAAAGCAGCGGTTCATGTGAGATCCCTCGGTTGAACGCAAGGCAACTCAGCGTCCACCGGTACGGCCGGCGAAGCTGTCATGCGGGAGGCCTCACCCCGTGTGTCGATATCGTCTGGACAGCGAACACACGAAACGCCGTCCAACAGGACGGCGCACTTATGTTGCCGACGACCAAGGCCGCCGGCGGTTAGTTACGTAACGAATAAATTTGGATCGGAACTCCCAACATGGCCGAGTAACGATTGCGCGCGCGATCGGTTCCGCGCGAAATTGCTTTTCACGGTGTTGCAGGCAAAATAACGCGAAAAAGTGGCTCTGAGACGCGTGATGTGCGGCGACATAGCGAACGAAAAATGGCCGCGCTTTTGGCCCGGCCATCATGTTGCAAGAAGAACGAGCGCGATGCGTTAGGTATTCATCGACTCGAAGAATTCCGCGTTGCTCTTGGTGTTGCGCAGCTTGTCCAGAAGGAAGTCGATGGCGTCCATCGTGCCCATCGGATTGAGGATGCGGCGCAGGACGTACATTTTCTTGAGCACGGCCGGCTCGGTGAGCAGCTCTTCCTTGCGCGTGCCGGAGCGCGTGATGTCCATGGCCGGGAAGGTGCGCTTGTCGGCGACCTTGCGGTCGAGAATGAGTTCGGAGTTGCCGGTGCCCTTGAACTCTTCGAAAATCACTTCGTCCATGCGGCTGCCGGTATCGATCAGCGCAGTCGCGATGATGGTGAGCGAGCCGCCTTCCTCGATGTTACGCGCGGCGCCGAAGAAGCGCTTCGGACGCTGCAAGGCGTTGGCGTCGACACCGCCGGTCAACACCTTGCCGGAGGACGGCACCACAGTGTTGTAGGCGCGGCCGAGGCGTGTGATCGAGTCGAGCAGGATGACAACGTCGCGGCCGTGTTCGACCAGGCGCTTGGCCTTTTCAATCACCATTTCGGCGACGGCGACATGGCGGGTGGCCGGTTCGTCGAAGGTGGAGGAAACAACCTCGCCTTTGACCGAACGCTGCATGTCGGTGACTTCTTCCGGACGCTCGTCGATCAACAGCACGATCAGATAGCACTCCGGATGATTGGCGGTGATAGCGTGCGCGATGTTTTGCAGCAGGACTGTCTTGCCGGTGCGCGGCGGCGACACGATCAGCGCGCGCTGGCCCTTGCCGATCGGCGCCACGATATCGATGACGCGGGCCGACAGATCCTTCTTGGTCGGATCGTCGTGCTCCATCTTTAGCCGCGTATCGGGATAGAGCGGCGTCAGGTTGTCGAAGTTGATCTTGTGGCGCGCTTTCTCGGGGTCTTCGAAATTGATGGTATTGACCTTGAGAAGGGCGAAATAGCGTTCGCCGTCTTTGGGCGAACGGATCTGGCCCTCGACGGTGTCGCCGGTGCGCAGGCCGAAACGGCGGATTTGGCTGGGGCTGACGTAGATGTCGTCCGGGCCGGAGAGATAGTTCGATTCAGGTGAGCGCAAAAATCCGAAGCCGTCGGAGAGCACTTCGACGACACCTTCGCCGATGATGTCGATTTCCTGGGTCGCGAGCTGTTTGAGGATCGCGAACATCAACTCCTGCTTACGCAGCGTGGAGGCGTTCTCGACCTTGTATTCTTCGGCGAAAGATAACAGTTCGGCCGGCGTCTTGGACTTGAGGTCCTGGAGCTTCATTTCCCGCATGCGGGTTTGGTCCTGTGGAGATAGCACTGCGGAGTCCTAAAAATAAAAGACCGGCGCTGGCTTAAAGAGAGAAAGTGAGATCGCAGGGTCTGGATTGGGGGGCGCTTTGGGAAGAGGTTCCCGGGGGCCCGATGCTGCGACCGGTCCGAACGTCGGGGCCGGTACGCTACTGACATCCGCCTGCGTTCGGTGGGATTTGCGCAACATAAGTCGCGGCGCGCGTTCGCGCAAGGGGCGAGCGGCGCGGAACTGGCGGCAAGCACGAGAAACCGCGCACCCTGGTTAAATTAGAACGGCTTCACCACCGCCATGATCACGATGAAGATCAGCAAAACCGTTGGTACTTCATTGATTATACGATAGAATTTTTGGCTGTGCTGATTCCGGCCGCGGGCAAATTCGCCTCTCCAGTGACTCAAAAGACCGTGCATCATAGTCATCGCGACGACGGCGACGAGCTTGGCGTGCAGCCAGCCCGCCGCGATGAAGCCGCCTTGCAGCATCAGCATGATGCCGAGCACCCAGGTGAGACCCATCGCCGGCGTCATGATGTATGTGAGCAAACGATATTCCATGGTCTCGAAGGTCTTGGCCTGCTGCGAGCCCGGCTCGGCGCCAGCGTGATAGACGAACAGCCGCGGCAGATAGAGCATGCCGGCCATCCAGGAGATGACCGCGATCAGGTGGAAGGCTTTGATCCAGAGGCACATGGTTGGAGCCTGATTTATCCCTCCCCCGCAGGGGGAGGGTGGCCGCCGCAGGCGGCCGGGTGGGGGTTGCCCTCGATTAGAGCCGAATGAATCGTTTCCAAACCGCCAGACAAGTTTTGGTCTACGTCACTATTCCAAAATCGAAGCGTTCGAAACCCGGCACGCGATAGTTTTTCGTCCCGCTGCTCGTCTTTTGCCAAGTGACCTTCAAAATTATGCTGCCAGCCATCGACCTCAACAACGAGCCGATGTTTCAAACAAACAAAATCAACAATATATCCTTGACGTGGCGCTTGCCGACGAAAGTGAAATCCTTGCGCCTACCAAGCCCGCAAATGATTCCAGATTTTCACCTCTTGCGGTGTAAGCGTTTTCCGCAGACGTCTGGCGATTGAATTTGCCATTCCCCCACCCGGCTTCGCTTCGCTCGCCACCCTCCCCCTTCGGGGGAGGGATAAAAGTCATCCACGCACGCGCTTGAGCATCCGTTCGACATGTTCAATCGGCGTCGCCGGCAAGATGCCGTGGCCGAGATTGAAAATCAGCGGGCCGTCTGCGAGCGTCATCACGTCATCGACTTCGCGGTCGAGCGCGGCACCGCCGGCGAGCAGCGCCAGCGGATCGACATTGCCCTGCACCGGTACGCGCGTCTGCAAGATATCGCGCGCCAGGCTGCGCGGATAACCCCAATCGAGCCCGATGGCGTCAACATCGGTGATCTCGACGTAAGGCAGCGCCATCGCGCCGGCGCCGCGCGGAAAGCCGATGATCCTGGCGTCCGGTATTTGCGCGCGCACGCCGGCGACGATCTTGCGCGTCGGCTCGATGCACCATTTATCGAATTGTTCGGGCGACAAGACGCCGGCCCAAGTGTCGAAAATTTGCACCACTTCGGCGCCGGCTTTCAATTGTCCGATGAGATATTCAATTGAGCCCTGCACCAGTCTTTCAATGAGGCGAGAGAAATTTTCCGGATCCCGATAGGCGAACAGCCGCGCCGGCGCCTGATCGGGCGTCGCTTCGCCCGCGACCATGTAGGTCGCCACCGTCCAGGGCGCGCCGCAAAATCCAATCAGCGTCGTTTTATCGTCGAGCGCCGACTTCACCCGCCGCACGGTTTCATAGACCGGTGCGAAGATATTGCTATCGGCGCGCTCGCGCATTCCTTTGAGCGCCTCGCCATCCAGCATTGGTTCGAGCTTCGGCCCCTCGCCGACCAGAAACTCGACCTTGCGGCCGAGCGCCAGCGGCAGCACCAAAATATCGGAAAACAGAATAGCCGCGTCAAAACCGAAACGCCGAATCGGTTGCAACGTCACTTCGGCAGCCAGTTCGGGATTAAAACAAAGGTCCAGAAAACCGCCCGCCTTTTCACGGACAGCTCTGTACTCAGGGAGATAGCGGCCTGCCTGCCGCATCATCCAGACGGGAGGCGTCGCTTCGCGGCTGCCTTGCAGCACCCGGAGAAGGGGCTTTGTCCCCAGACGGTCCGGCGAAATGGCTTCTTCCATAAAAACTCACTAAGTTCTTTTTGTAGTGTTTATTAGGCTGTCGATTAGACTCATGACTTAGCCTCAATAATCTGTCCACCGCCTGGCAAGGCTAAATCCAGAATCGAGCCTGTTTCGGCAGGCCGCTTGTCCACCGCGAAAGCGCGCATTCTCGCCGGATTAGGCGGTTATCCCGCGCCGTCCCCAATCCGCTCCGCACATGCCGCCGTTTTCTTGCCGCGGACGTTTGAGATACCGCTCAAATGCAGCGATGTGGACAAAAATTGACCTCATCCACATCGCCCGCTTACATGGCGCGGTTTCGAGGTATCTCATCCCGTCCTGTCCACACGCCATACGGCTGCTATACAGATGCCAGGCACCGGCTATTTTCATCTTCATCTGGTTTCCGACGCGACCGGCGAAACGCTGATTACGGTTGCGCGCGCGGCCGCGGCGCAATACGCCAATGTGGCGCCGGTCGAGCATCTTTATCCGATGGTGCGCTCGAAGAAACAACTCGACCTGGCGCTGGCCGAAATCACCGAAGCGCCCGGCCTCGTACTCTATACGCTGCTCGAGGAAGACCTGATCTCGCAGCTCGAAGCCAAATGCCGCGATCTCGGCCTGCCCTGCATGTCGGTGCTCGGTCCGATCCTGCGCATCTTCCAGTCTTATCTCGGCGCCGAGACCATTCATCGCGCCGGCGCGCAGCACGTGCTCAATGCCGAATATTTCCAGCGCATCGACGCGCTCAATTTCAGCATGATGCACGACGACGGCCAACACGTCGTGGGATTGGAAGAAGCCGACGTGGTGCTGATCGGGGTGTCGCGCACCTCGAAGACGCCGACGTCGATCTATCTTGCCAATCGCGGTGTGAAAACCGGAAACGTGCCGCTGGTGCCGGGCGTGCCGCTGGCGCCGGAAGTCGAGAAACTCAAGCGGCCCCTGGTGATCGGGCTTTACGCCAGCCCGGAACGCATCGTGCAGATTCGCGAAAACCGCCTGCTCGGGCTGAACGCGCATCGCGACGACGACCAGTATATCGACAAGACCGCGGTGGCCGAGGAGGTCGCTTTTTCGCGCCGGCTGTGCGGCAAGCATAACTGGCCGCTGATCGACGTGACACGGCGCTCGATCGAGGAAACCGCCGCGGCGGTGATGAAATTATTGGGCGAGCGCCGCCGCGCGCCGATCAACTGAAACGCGCCGGCCGAAGGACATTCATGCCGCTCTGGATTGCGCCTCATCCTTTGGTGCTCGCCTCGAAAAGCGACATTCGCGGCAAGATATTGGCCGCGGCGGGCTTGCGCTTCGGCATCCGGCCGGGGCAGCTCGACGAGCGCGCCGTCGAAAGAGAAGCCGGCGTGCGCGCACCGAAAGCGGTCGCGTCATTGCTGGCCCGCGCCAAGGCTTTGTCGGCGGCTTCCGGTCATTTCGGCCATATGGTGTTGGGCGCCGACCAAACGCTGGCGCTGGACGGCGAGCGTTTCGACAAGCCGGCAAACCGCGCCGAGGCGGTTGCGCAACTTCGGAGTCTGCGCGGCAAGACGCACATCCTGCATTCGGCGCTGGCGCTGGTGCGCGACGGCACGGTGTTGTTTGAATGCGCCGATAAGGCGTCGCTGACCATGCGGGACTTCTCCGACCGCTTTCTGGACGACTATCTCGATATGGTGGGCGATCTGGCGCTGGCGAGCGTCGGCGCCTATCAGCTCGAAGGCATCGGCATCCATCTGTTTGAGCGTGTCGAGGGCGATTACTTCACGATTTTGGGGCTGCCCTTATTGCCGCTGCTGAAGTTTTTCCGCGAGAGCGGCTTTGTCGATGGATAAGCCATGTTCATCCTCGGTCTGACCGGTTCGATCGGCATGGGAAAGACCGCCACGGCGAAAATGTTCGCCAAGGAAGGCGTGCCGGTGCATGACGCCGACGCGACGGTGCACGCGCTCTACGAAGGCGAAGCAACGCCGCTGATCGAGGCGACGTTTCCCGGCACCACCTCCGGCGGTAAGGTCGATCGGGCCAAACTGGGCGCACGTGTGATCGGCGATTCTGATGCGATGAAACGGCTCGAACGCGTGGTGCATCCACTGGTGTCGGAAGCGCGCGACCGATTTCTGGCGCAGGCGGCGCGCGACGGCGCGGAAATCGCGGTGCTCGATATTCCGCTGCTTTACGAGACAGCGAGCGAAAATTTCTGCGACGCGGTGGTCGTGGTGTCGGCGCCGACCGATGTGCAGCGTAGACGCGCGCTCGAACGTCTCGGCATGACGCCGGAGAAGCTGGCCGCCATTGTCGCCAAGCAGATGCCGGACGCGGAAAAGCGGGCGCGCGCCGATTTCGTGGTGGATACGTCGCAAGGTTTCGATGCCGCGCGCGCGCAAGTGCGTGATATTCTGGCGCAAGTCGCTAAGATGGCGAATCAAAGCGAGAAATAGATGCGCGAAATCGTCCTCGATACCGAAACGACAGGCCTCGACCCGAACCAGGGTCACCGCCTGGTCGAGGTCGGCTGCATCGAACTGCTCAACCGGATTCCGACCGGCAATACCTTTCATGCCTATCTCAATCCCGATCGCGACATGCCAGCGGAGGCTTTCGCCATTCACGGGCTGTCGATCGAGTTTTTGAAAACGCATAAGCGCTTCCATGAGGTCGTGGACGACTTCCTTGCCTTTATCGGCGACGACACGCCGCTGGTCATCCACAACGCTAGCTTCGATCACGGCTTTCTCTGCGCCGAGTTAAAGCGCGTCGAGCGCGCGCTCATTACGCGCGACCGGCTGGTCGATACGCTGGCGCTGGCGCGGCGCAAGCATTCGGCCGGGCCTTACAATCTCGATGCGCTGTGCGGGAAATATGGCATCGACAATTCGCGCCGCACCAAGCATGGCGCGCTGCTCGACGCCGAGATTCTGGCCGAGGTCTATCTGGAATTGATTGGCGGCCGGCAGGCGCAACTCGGTCTTGCCGAAAGCACCGGCGCAGCCGAGCGGGACAGCGGCGGCGCCATCAAGCTGCGAACACGCGCAAGACCGCTGACGCCGCGCCTGACCGAGGCCGAACTCGCCGCGCATCGCGAATTCGTCGCCAGTCTCGGCGACAAAGCGGTGTGGCGTAATTATTCCGAAGCCTGACGCCGAGCCCTATTTCTGCTCGGGCGCGGCCGGCGTCTGCCCCGGCACGACCTGCGCCATTTTCTGGCGGTAGAGCGCGACGAAATCGACCGGATCGAGCAGCAGCGGCGGGAAGCCGCCGTTGCGCACGGTGGTTGCAATGATCTCCCGCGCGAACGGAAACAAAAGGCGCGGGCATTCGATCATTACGACCGCGTTGAGACTTTCCTGCGGCACGTTACGAATGTGGAATACGCCGCCGAAGGCGAGTTCGAAGCTGAACATCAGACCTGCGCCGGTTTCCGCCTTGCCGTTGAGTTGAAGCACGACCTCGACATTGTTGTCGGGGACCGGCGCGGCGTTGACGTTGATCTGGATGTTGATTTGCGGCTGTTCGCCACCGGCGAGTGACTTCGGCGCGTTCGGGTTTTCGAACGACAGATCCTTGATGTACTGCGCCACGACATTGAGCTGGGGCGGGGCGTTAGCCTCGGCCGTCTGGGGCTGACCGCCATTCGTGCTCGACATGATATATCCTCCGCAGCTCGTCGTTTTACGGCCGGTTGGCTAACATGACGGTACTTGTGGAACAAGGACGCCACGCCACCCGCTACAGACCGCCGCCGCTTCTTCGCGATCGCGGTTAAGGCACCGGCAGCTGCGCTCAGTGCGCGTGTTCATCCCGGTCGCTCTCGCGCCGGGGCAGCGCCGGGTCGTCGACGCGATGCCATTGTTCCGGTTCCAGTTCGACCACGCCATCGGTCCGCGCCGGCGGCGCGCCGCCGAGGGCGCCATGCAGTGTGCGCCAAAGCGCCAGCAGAAGCAGCGTCAGGCCGATGAAATCGGTTATAAAGCCTGGAATAACCAGCAGAATTCCACCGAATAACATCAGCCCGCCGATGCCGTCGGCGGACAGAGCGGTCAACCGGCCATGCTCCAGGCCCTGATTCATGGCCAGGCGAACGCGGGCAATGTGATTGCCGCCGGCATAGCGCAGTACCAACACTCCGGCGCATATCGCGGCCAGCTGCCATCCGAGCGCGGTGAGAAATCCATAGGCAGCCGCGACCGCGATGAAAACCGTCAGTTCGGCCAGCGGCAGCATGAGCAGCGCCAGCAATAGCCATTTTGCCACATTCATCTGCGTTACTTTGTCCGAGCCATGAATTATTCCGGTAACGGCACCCCGTTTTCGCGATTTACTATAGTCCGGCTAATATTGGCGTCCGCGCCTTGATCGTCTAAGGTTTGCCGCAGAGGCAGGTTTGCGCCGGAATAGCGGCGCTAGGCCACTGGAACGGCGCCGCTGCCGGCTTAGATAGTTAGTGCGGGTCCGGCCGCGACCTCACTTGGCGGCCGGATAGCGCCGCGACAATACTGGCCGGGACGTGACCGGACGCTGATTTTCCGGAAACGGTAGCCGAAAGAATGCAAGACGTGTTCGACATTTACACCATCATTTTCCTGGCGCTCGCGGTGTTCATTTTCCTGCGGTTGCGCAGCGTACTCGGCCAGCGCACCGGGCGCGAGCGGCCGCCTTACGATCCTTACGCCGCGCGTGAGCCGGTACGGCCGGCGGCGGAAAATGTCGTCGCCTTGCCCAATCGCGCCAGCGAGTCCGCCGCCAAAAAGACCGGCGTCGCTGAGGAGCCGGCGGCGCCGGCCGACCGCTGGAAGGGCGTCGCCGAAGCCGGCTCGCCGCTTGCCGCCAGTCTCGACGCGGTGGCGGCGGCCGATCGCGAATTCGACCCGGCGCATTTCCTCACCGGCGCGCGCGCGGCTTACGAAATGATCGTGACGGCCTATGCCGAAGGCGACCGTCGCACGCTAAAAAATCTTTTGTCGCGCGACGTCTATGACGGTTTTGAAACGGCGATTGCCGAGCGAGAGGGGCGCGGCGACACCGTCGAAAGCCGCTTTATCGGCATCGACAGCGCCACGATCACCGCCGCCGAATTGCGCGCACGCAACGCCCAGATCACCGTGCGTTTCCAATCCAAGCTGGTGTCGGTCACGCGTAACAAGAACGGCGAGGCGATCGAAGGCAGCGCCGACAAGGTGACCGACGTCACCGACGTATGGACCTTCTCGCGCGATCTGTCGGATCGCGATCCGAACTGGAAGCTGCTCGCCACCGAAGCCGGACAATAGACGATGGCCAAATTCGCGGCGGCAGCGGGCCGCTCTCGCTGTCTGATCGGGTTTGGTCTTTCGCTCGGCCTCATGGCCGCGGCGATTGCGAGCGCGCCCGCGCAACCGATGAAATTCCACAATGCGCAGGTCGAAACGCTGAGCTTCGACAAGCTTGCTGGCTGGAAGGACGACGATCAGGGCGAGGCCTTCGGCGCTTACCTGAAGAGCTGCGGTGCTATCCAGCACGCCACCAAGGCCATGCGCAAAGCGCGGCCGGTTTATGGCGGGCTTTACAATGCCTGCATGAAGGCGCTCGTGCTCGCCGCCGGCGGCAAAGTGGAGACGCCAACCGCGCGCAGATTCTTTGAAGACAATTTCAAGCCGGTGCGCGTTCTGCCGCCGGAGCACACTTACGGCTATTACACGGGGGCCGACGGCTTCTATACCGGATATTACGAGCCCGAAGTCATCGGTTCGCGTGTCAAGACGCAGGAATTCAACGTTCCGTTTTACGGTGTGCCGGCCAAGATCGCCGGCAAAAAGAGCAAAGTCTTTTCGCAATACGACCGTGTCGATATCGAAAAGGGCGCGCTTGCCGGCAAGGATCTGGAAATCTGCTGGATCAAGAATCCGGTCGATGCCTTCTTTGCGCAGATCCAGGGCTCCGCACGCGTCAAGCTCGACGATGGTCAATTGTTGCGGCTCAACTACATCGCCAGCAACGGCAAGCCCTATACGCCGGTCGGCCGCCTGCTCATCGACCAGGGCGTTTTTACACCTGAAGAAATGTCGATGGACAAGATTCGGGAATACATGGAATCAAACCCGGAAGCAGGCAAAGCCCTGCGCGACAAGAACCGTTCCTTCGTTTTCTTCTCCAAGGCCGCGCTGGCGCCGCATGAAGAACCGCTCGGCGCGCAAGGAATACCGATAACGCCCGGCCGTTCGATCGCGGTCGATCCGAAAATGCATGTCTATGGCACGCCGGTCTGGATCGACGCCAAATTTCCGCTCAAGAGCGACGTGCCGCAAGACAGCTTCCAGCATCTCATGGTCGCGCAGGACACCGGCTCCGCCATTCGCGGGCCGGCGCGCGCGGATATCTATTTCGGGCATGGCCCTGACGTTCCGTCGATCGCCGGCCGCATCAAGCAGTTCGGCAAGTTCGTCATGCTGGTGCCGAAGGACGTGACGGTGGAAGGCGCAGAACCGGCCAACACTGTTCCCAGCGAAATCTCAATGCCGAAGGCTCGGCCGAAAGCAACCGTCGCCGACGCCAAGCCATGACCCGCGAGGGCAGACGGCGTGTTCTGACCTACGAAGAACGCGTGCTGTGGACGACCGTCACCAAATCGATGACGCCGCTGCGCGACGGTCCCGACGATGCCTATCCCGCTCAAGCCGACGACACCGACCCGCCGAAGCCGCCAGCCAAGCCGGCGCGGTCTTTGGCCAAAACGCCCAGCGGGCCGAAGCCGCCAAGCGCCGCGCCCTATACGCCGCCGCCGCAAATGCAGCCGCCGCCGGGCTTGAGCCCGCTGACGCGCCGTATGAAACGCGGCGTCGCGCGCGGCAAGCAGCAAATCGACGCGCGCCTCGATCTGCACGGGCTGACGCAACACGAGGCGCACGCGGCGCTATTGCGGTTTCTGAAATCCGCCAGCGCCCGCGACGCGCGGCTGGTGCTGGTGATTACCGGCAAGGGCAAACGCGGCGGCGCAGATGGCGAGCGCGAACGCGGCGTGCTGCGCCGGCAGGTGCCGCAATGGCTCGGGCTTCCCGAGTTTCGCAAGCACGTGGTCGGCTTCGAGGACGCGCATATCGCACATGGCGGCGAAGGCGCGATGTATGTGCGGGTGCGGCGCGCGCGCGGCGGCGAAGCATTATCGAAATGAGCAAGTGCGCCGCGTGGCATGGACCGTATGACGACGCAAAGGAAAATTGCCTTCGACTATCGTTGCAAGGCCAAGCGTCTGCGATGCCTGCCGGCAGGCCGTCCTACAAAATGAAGCGGCTGAGATCGGCGTTTTTAGCCAAATCGCCGATGTGTTTATCGACGTAAGCGGCATCGACCCGCACTGTCTCGCCGGCGCGATCGGTGGCGGCGAAGGAAATCTCGTCGAGCACGCGTTCCATCACCGTCTGCAAACGGCGGGCGCCGATATTCTCGATCGCCGAATTCACCGACACCGCGATATTGGCGATGGCGTCGATGGCGTCTTCGCTGAAGTCGAGCGTGACGCCTTCGGTAGCGAGTAAAGCGACGTATTGCTTGATCAGGGACACTTCCGGCTCGGTCAAAATCCGGCGGAAATCGTCGCGCGTGAGTGCCTGCAACTCGACGCGGATCGGCAGCCGGCCTTGCAGCTCGGGCAGCAGGTCGGATGGCTTAGAGATGTGGAACGCGCCAGAGGCAATGAACAGGATGTGATCGGTCTTTACCGGCCCGTGCTTGGTGTTGACGGTGGTGCCTTCGATCAGCGGCAGCAAATCGCGCTGCACGCCTTCGCGCGAGACGTCGGCGCCCATGCGGCCTTCGCGTCCGGCGATCTTGTCGATCTCGTCTAGGAACACGATGCCGTTCTGCTCGACCACCTTGATCGATTCCAGAATGAGCTGCTCGTTGTCCAAGAGCTTGTCGGATTCCTCGTTGATCAGAATCGTGTGCGATTCATCGACGGTGACGCGCCGGGTCTTGGTGCGGCCGCCGCCCATCTTGCCGAAGATGTCGCCGATATTGATGGCGCCCATCTGCGCGCCCGGCATGCCCGGAATTTCAAACATCGGCATGCCGCCGGAGCCGGCCTGCACCTCGATCTCGATTTCCTTGTCGTCGAGTTCGCCGGTACGCAATTTCTTGCGGAAGCTTTCACGCGTCGAGGGTCCGGAGCCGGGCCCGACCAGCGCGTCGAGCACGCGCTCTTCGGCGTTCAATTCGGCGCGCGCCTGCACGTCTTTGCGCTTCTTGTCGCGCGTGAGCGCGATGGAAATTTCAACCAGGTCGCGGATGATCTGCTCGACGTCGCGGCCGACATATCCGACCTCGGTGAATTTGGTGGCTTCGACTTTCAGGAAAGGCGCGCCCGCGAGCTTGGCCAGCCGCCGCGAGATTTCCGTCTTGCCGACGCCGGTCGGCCCGATCATCAATATGTTTTTCGGCAGCACCTCCTCGCGCAATTTGTCGTCGAGCTGGAGGCGCCGCCAGCGGTTGCGCAACGCGATGGCGACGGCGCGCTTGGCGTCGTGCTGGCCGACGATGAAGCGGTCGAGTTCGGATACGATTTCGCGCGGGGAGAAGTCGGTCAACGGGATTACTCGGTTACGATTTCAGAGATTCAATGGTGACGTTGCGATTGGTGTAGACGCAGATGTCGGCGGCGATGTCGAGCGACTTGCGCACGATCGCTTCGGCATTGGCTTCGGTGTCGAGCAGCGCGCGGGCGGCGGCGAGCGCGTAATTGCCGCCCGAGCCGATGCCGGCGACGCCGGCTTCCGGCTCCAGCACGTCGCCGGTGCCCGTCAGCACCAGCGACACTTGGGCATCCGCGACGATCATCATGGCTTCGAGGCGGCGCAGGTAGCGGTCGGTACGCCAGTCCTTGGCGAGTTCGACGGCGGCGCGCAGCAACTGGCCGGGGTATTGCTCGAGTTTGGATTCTAAACGCTCAAAGAGCGTGAAGGCGTCAGCCGTGGCGCCGGCGAAGCCGCCGATCACGTCGCCCTTGCCCAGTTTGCGCACTTTTTTGGCATTGGCCTTGACGATGGTCTGGCCGATCGAGACCTGGCCGTCGCCGCCAATGACCACTGTCCCGCCCTTGCGGACGGTGAGAATGGTGGTGCCGTGCCAACTCGGGATTTCGGAGGAGGACATACGCTTTACCCCTGCAATCCGGGTCATCTAGGCATGGTCCGGTGGGTTTGCAAACCTTCGGGCGCCAAGGTGGCGAATCCGGGTAACCCCTGATAAAAGGCGCGCAAACAGGGACAGCAAGCGATGCGCACAGCCGCCATCAAGCGCAAGACCAAGGAAACCGACGTCGAGGTCGAGGTCGATCTCGATGGCAAGGGCCTGTCGCAAATTGCGACCGGCATCGGCTTCCTCGACCATATGCTCGATTTGCTGGCGCGCCATTCGCGCATCGACATCACGGTCAAGGCCAAGGGCGACCTGCATATCGATTTCCACCACACCGCCGAGGACACCGGCATCGCGCTCGGTCAGGCGGTGAAGCAGGCGCTCGGCGACATGAAGGGCATCGCGCGTTACGCCGACGTGCACGTGCCGATGGATGAGGCGTTGACGCGCGTCGCCATCGATATTTCCGGCCGGCCGTTTCTGGTATTCAAGGCGGAATTCGTGCGCGACAAGGTCGGGCAGTTCGACACCGAACTGGTGCAGGAGTGGTTCCAGGCTTTCGCGATGAATGCCGGCATCACGCTGCACGCCGAATGCCTATACGGAGCGAACGACCATCATATCGCCGAGTCATGCTTCAAGGGGCTGGCGCGCGCGCTGCGCGCAGCGATTGCGATCGATCCGCGCGCCAAGGACGAAGTGCCGTCGACGAAGGGTAGTTTGGGTGGGTGAGGTTTTTGCGCCGCGCGGACGCGGTTCTCACTACTGGCGCTAATGTTCGAGTAAAAAAGATGCCCACTTTCACCGTCCACGAACCGCCGCCGCGCAAGGGAGAAAGCGTCACCGCTCCGGAACGCTTCGTGTTCGTGCGCGACGGATTCTATTTCTGGGCTTTCGTGCTGGCGCCGGTCTGGCTGTTCGTGCGCCGGCTGTGGCTGGCGCTCATCATCTATATCGTGCTGACGATTGCCCTAGCCATCGGCTTGCACTTTGCGCATGTGCCGCCGTTCGCGCGCGGCGTCATTGAATTTCTGATCGCACTCGGCATCGGCTTCGAGGCGTCGACGATCTGGCGCTGGACGCTGGCGCGGCGCAAATGGAAAACGCTTGGATTTGTGGTCGGCGAAGATCGCGAAATCGCCGAGCGGCGTTTCTTCGACGAATGGACGAAGCGCACTGAGAAGAACGAAACGCCGACGCCCGAGCCGACTTACGCCAAGCCGGTCTGGCGCGGTCAGCCGGCGCCTTCCGATGTGATCGGGTTGTTTCCCGAGCCCGGACAGCAACGATGAGCGTGGCCATTGTCGATTACGGCTCCGGCAATCTGCACTCGGCCGCGAAAGCGTTTGAGCGCGCGGCGCGCGAAAGCGGGCACGACCAGCCGATCCTCGTTACCAGCAAGCCGGACGACATTACGCGAGCGGATCGCGTGGTGCTGCCGGGCGTCGGCGCCTATGCCGATTGTCGGCGCGGGTTAGACGCAATCCCCGGCATGATCGAGGCGCTCGAATTGAGCGTGCGCAAAAACGGGCGACCTTTTTTTGGCATCTGCGTCGGCATGCAACTGATGGCCGAGCGCGGCCTGGAATATCAGGTAACGCCGGGTCTTGGCTGGATTGCAGGCGAAGTCGACAAGATCGCGCCGTCCGATCCGGATTTGAAAATTCCGCACATGGGCTGGAATACTCTCGACCTGACAAGGCCGCATGCGCTGCTGGAAGACATTCCGCTCGGGCCGGACGGGCTGCACGCCTATTTCGTGCACTCCTATCATTTCAAACCGGCGCAGCGCGCCGATCTGGTCGCGCAGACCGATTACGGCGGTCCGCTTACGGCCATCGTCGGGCGCGACAATATGGTCGGCACGCAGTTTCATCCGGAAAAGAGCCAGAAGCTCGGCTTGCGGTTGATCGCGAATTTTTTGAAGTGGAAGCCATGATCCTGTTTCCCGCCATCGATCTGAAGGAAGGCGTGGCCGTGCGGCTGGAGCAGGGCGACATGGCGCGCGCGACCGTATTTCACCGCGACCCGGCGGCGCAGGCGCGCGCCTTCGAGATGCAGGGCTTTGCCTATCTGCACATCGTCGATCTCGACGGCGCTTTCGCCGGCAAGCCGGTAAACGCCGACGCGGTCGACCGCATCCTGGAAACCATCGGCATCCCGGTGCAACTCGGCGGCGGCGTGCGCGACATGGCAACGGTGGAGGGCTGGCTCGGCAAGGGCATCGACCGCGTGATCATCGGCACCGCGGCGGTGCGCGATCCAGAATTCGTGAAGGCGGCGGCGAAAAAATTTCCCGGCCGCGTCGCGGTCGGGCTCGATGCGCGCGACGGCAAGGTGGCGGTTGAAGGCTGGGCGGAAACATCCGAACTGACGGTGTTGGAAATCGCGCGCCGTTTCGAAGACGCTGGCGTCGCCGCCATCATCTATACCGACATCGCGCGCGACGGCTTGCTCAAGGGCATCGACTGGAACGCGACCATCGCGCTCGCCGAAGCCATCTCAATTCCGGTGGTCGCATCCGGAGGCCTTGCGTCCATCAACGACATCAAGACGATGCTGACGCCGCGCGCCAAAAAACTCGAAGGCGCCATCGCCGGCCGCGCGCTATATGACGGGCGGCTCGATCCAGCCGAAGCGCTCAAGCTCATCCGTGACGCAAAAGGCTGAAGGCAACGGACATGATCAAGCGGCTGATGATCCTGCTGCTGATCCTGATCGCGCTGTTCGCGATTCTGCCTTTTCTGTCGGTGCTAGCGGCATCGGGCATCGCAAGCGGCCTGGGCTGCGCGCTCGATGAAGGCTCGACGCACGTCTGCATGGTGGCCGGCATCGACATCGGCGGCGCGCTCTACACGATGTTCGTGCTGCTCTGGCTGTCGATGTTGAGCATACCGCTCGCCGGAATTTCGCTGATCGTCTGGCTCGCCGCCGCGTCGATCTTGTATATCTTGCATCGCCGCCGCCGCGCGGCTTAAAGGATGCGCCATGTTCAAGGTCCGTGTCATTCCCTGTCTCGACGTGAAAGACGGCCGCGTCGTCAAGGGTGTCAATTTCATCAACCTGCGCGACGCCGGCGATCCGGTCGAGGCGGCGATTGCCTATGACGCGACGGGCGCGGACGAGCTGTGCTTTCTCGACATCACAGCGAGCCACGAAAATCGCGATACGATCTACGACGTAGTGACGCGCACGGCGGAAGCCTGCTTCATGCCGTTGACGGTCGGCGGTGGCGTGCGCACGGTCGAGGACATCCGCAAGCTCCTGACCTGTGGCGCCGACAAGGTCTCGATCAATACCGCCGCGGTAACCCGGCGGGAATTCGTGAAAGAGGCGGCGGAGAAATTCGGCGATCAGTGTATCGTGGTGGCGATCGACGCCAAGAAGGTATCGAAGAACGGCAAAAATGATGCTTGGGAGATTTTCACCTTCGGTGGCCGCAAGGGTACCGGCATCGACGCGGTCGATTACGCGCGCGAGGTGGTGTCGCTCGGTGCCGGCGAAATCCTGCTGACCTCGATGGATCGCGACGGCACCCGCGCCGGCTTCGACATTGCGCTCACGCGCGCGGTGGCGGACGCGGTGCCGGTTCCGGTGATCGCCTCGGGCGGGGTCGGCAATCTCGACCATCTGGTGGACGGTATTCGCGGCGGCCATGCCACCGCGGTGCTGGCGGCTTCGATCTTCCATTTCGGCGAATATTCGGTGCGCGAGGCCAAGCAGCACATGGCGAAAGCCGGTTTAGCGGTGCGGCTCGATCCGTGACCTTCCCCCACTCCCCGCGAGCGGGGAGAGGTGATAGAGAAAACGCAATGACCAAATTCAGCCTTTCCGATCTTGAAAAACGTGTCGCCGAGCGGGCGCAGGCGAGCGCCGAGCAGTCCTATACGCGGGCGCTGATCGACAAGGGCATCGACCACGCCGCCAAGAAGTTGGGCGAGGAAGCCTTCGAAACCGCGATGGCGGCCGTGCAGGAGGACAAAGGCCGGCTGATATCGGAAGCCGCCGATCTTCTTTATCATCTGCTGGTGGTATTGAAGATGCGCGGCGTGACGCTGGCCGAGGTCGAGGCCGAACTCGATAAGCGCACCGCGCAATCCGGTCACGACGAAAAAGCTTCACGGGGCGCATAATCCCGAAAAGTGGATACCGGTTTTCGGATAAGATCATGCGCAAATAAAAAGCCGCGCGATGGAACAACGCACCGACGAAAATCTCTCGCCCTACCGCACGCTGTCGCGCGCGGCCTGGGCGGCGTTGCGCGAAGACGCGCCGATGACGCTAGCCTCGGAAGAGGTGACACGGCTGCGCTCGCTGCACGATCGGCTCGACATCAAGGAAGTCGAAGAGATTTATCTGCCACTGTCGCGCCTGCTGTCGCTCTATGTCAACGCGACGCAGCGGTTGTTTCGCGCGCAGGAACGCTTCCTCGGCACCGAGGACGTTAAGATGCCCTTCATCATCGGCGTCGCAGGCTCCGTCGCGGTCGGCAAATCGACCACCGCGCGCGTGCTGCAAGCCTTGCTGGCGCGCTGGCCGAATGTGCCGAAGGTCGATCTCATCACCACCGACGGCTTTTTGTTTCCGAACGCGGTGCTGGAACGCGAAGGTCTGATGGAGAAGAAGGGTTTTCCGGAAAGCTACGACCTGCCGGCGCTCTTGCTGTTTTTATCGGATGTGAAAGCCGGGCGGCGGCCGGCGCGGGCGCCGATCTATTCGCATCTGGTCTATGACGTGGTGCCGAACCAATGGGTCGAGGTCGATCAGCCCGATATCCTGATTGTCGAAGGCCTCAACGTATTGCAGACCGGACGCTTGCCGAAGGATGGCAAAGCCATTCCATTCGTGTCGGATTTCTTCGACTTCTCGGTCTATCTCGATGCCGACGAGGACGTGCTGAAGTCCTGGTATGTCGATCGCTTTCTCACCCTGCGCGGCACCGCCTTCCGCGATCCGAAATCATATTTCCATCGCTATTCGAACTTGTCGGACGAAGAGGCGGTGGCGACCGCGTCGTCGATCTGGGAGCGCATCAATCTCGTCAACCTGCACGAAAACATCGTGCCGACGCGCCAGCGCGCCGATCTGATTTTGAAAAAAAGCGAAAGCCACCAGGTCGAGCAGGTGTCCTTGCGCAGGTTGTGATTCGCCGTCATTCCGGGACGCGCGCGCAGCGAGCGGACCCGGAATCCAGGATCACATATACTGAGTGGAAATCACGCCGCCCTGCGGCTCAGATCGAAATGCTCGAGGTAGCGGTGCTTGATCTGCGACACCGGCAGCACGATCAGCACGTCGGTGGTGCCGAATTCGTGGTCGACGACGGCGCCGTCGCCGATGAAGGCGCCCAGCCGCAGATAACCTTTGACCAGCGGCGGCAGCGCGCGCAGCGCTTCCTTCGGATCGATCGATTCTTTCGACAGCCGGTTCATCTCGACATAGCGTTCGGCCAGCGCCTGCGCCCGCCATTCTTCCGGCGCGCGCGCATAGTGGTGCAGGAACGAAAGCGGCAGCGCCAGACGCTTCGGTTCGGTGCCGTCGAGACTAGCGCAGCCGATCATCACGTCGCAGCGGTTTTGCAAAATGTAGGCGTGAATGCCGTGCCACAACAATTCGACGGTGCGCTTGTTGCGATAGGGCGCCAGCACGCAGGAGCGACCGAGCTCAAGAAACTGCACGTTGTTCTTGCGTGCGATCAATCCGCCGATGTCGAATTCACCCGCGGTGTAAAACCCGCTATGCTCTTCGGCGAGCGCCTGTCGCAGCAGACGATAGGTGCCGACCACCGATGGCCGGCTGCTGGGGCCGGGATCGCGCGCGCCGTGATCGAGCACGAGCAGATGATCGCAGATCGCGTCATAACCATCGATGTCGCGGCGCGCGAACAGCCGGCCGGGATTGGGGATGGCCGAGCCTTCCTGATAAAATACGCGATAGCGCAACTTCTGCGCCTGGCGGACTTCAGCCGCGGTCTGCGCCAGCCGCACTTCGAGCGAGCCGACGCGGCCAAGACTTTGCGCCGGACGATGCGCGCGCGCGGCCCAGGCTTGCAACCCGCCATAGGCTTGCAGCGACGAGATCAATCCGGGAACGCCGGGACCGGCGGGGGCGGGACGAAAACGTTCGAACAAATTTCGTGGCGGATTGAGGCTATGGCGGCGGGCCATCGTTGCATCCTTTGCAGCGAACAATGAGGTGCGAACCACGAGGGCCGCACGAATCACATTTCAAATGCCGTCCATTGCTACAGCATGAGACCGATACGAATTTATGACAATGTGGGGACGTGCGGCTCAGGCCGCAAGCGCGGATTTGCGCGCGGCCGCGTCCAATATATCGCGCAGGCGTTCGCGGTCGAGCGGCTTAACAAGCAGACCGTCCATGCCGGCCGCCATGCAGGCATCGCGGTCTTCGGCGTAAGCGTTGGCGGTGAGCGCGATGATGCGCGCGGAAGCCGGTGCGCCCGCTTCGAGTGCGCGAATGCGGCGGGTGGCTTCCAGCCCATCCAACTCCGGCATCTGCACGTCCATCAAAATCAGATCGTACGGCTTGCCGGTGTCGCGCGCTTCCTGCCAAGCCTGCACGGCCGCCGCGCCGTCCGGCGCGATCGTTGGACGGTGACCGAGCCGTGTTAGTAATACACGCGCTAGGAGCGCGTTGATCTCGTTGTCCTCGGCGATGAGGATCGACATGCCTTGTTCGTCTTCATTGGCCTGCGCCGCGGCGGTTTCGGCGTGGTTGATTTCATCGACACCGTCGGCAAGCGCGTGCTCGAATGAATTGGTCGCGCCGATGCGCGCCGCCAGCGAAGCCATGCGCACCGGCTTGACCAAATAACCGGTAAAGCCGGCGGCCTTGAGGGCGGGCAGCTCGTGACGGTCGGCGGGACGGATCAGCACGATGCGATGCGCGATGGTCGCGCTGGCGAGTGCGCCGCTGGCGATCATGGATTTGGCAAGTGGAACATCGACCAGCAGCGCGTCCCAATGCCGTTCCGGCAGCACGGCGCGCGCGATTTCTTCGTTCATAACGGCGCAGGTCTTGGCGCCCCAGCGGCCGAGCCGCCGCGCCAGCAGCGCGGCTTCGATTTCGGCTTCCGCCACGATCAACACCGCGCGTTCGTTCAAATTCGGCGCAACGAAAGCCGCTTGGCTGGCGGCCGCGGCGGCGAGCGGCACGCTGAAACTAAAGGTGGCACCGTTGCCGATGCGGCTGTCGACGCCGATCACGCCGCCCATGCGCTCGACGATGCGCTTGGAAATGGCAAGGCCAAGGCCGGTGCCGCCGAATCTTCGGGTGGACGAACCGTCGGCCTGTTCGAAGTCGAGGAAAATGCGCGCCTGGTCCTGCTCGGCAAGCCCGATGCCGGTGTCGCGCACGATAAAGCGGATTTTGCCGCCATCGTCGGGCTCGGCGATGACGGCGACGCCGCCTTGTTCGGTGAACTTGATGGCATTGCCGGCGAGATTTAGCAGCACCTGACGCAAGCGTGCGGGGTCGCCCAGCACGGTCTCGGGCAGGCGCTCGTCGACGAAGGCGGCGATCTCGATGCCTTTGGATTGCGCGCGCACCGCCAGCAGCTCGACCGCTTCTTCGAGGAGCGGACCGAGTGCAAAGGGCCGTGTTTCAAGATCGAGCTTGCCGGCTTCGATCTTGGAGAAATCGAGAACTTCCTCGATCAGCGACAACAGCGTTTCGCCGGAGGTCTTCGCCGCCTTGGCGTAGGTCAGTTGCTCCGGCGTCAGCGGTGTATCCAGCAGCAAGTCGGCCATGCCGAGCAGGCCATTGAGCGGCGTGCGGATCTCGTGGCTGACCATGGCGAGGAAGCGCGACTTAGCGCGGTTGGCCGCCTCGGCCGCGTCACGCGCCTCGACCCGGTCCGTAACGTCGCGCCCGACGCCTTGCGTTTGATTGCCGGTTTCGCCGCGCACCGCGACTTCGCGCCAGGCGATCCAGCGCGCGCGCTCGCCAAACGAGATTTTCTGATCCTGCGCGCGTGTGCCATCGGCATGCATCTCCACCGCGCCCTGCTCCAGCACCGGCAACGCGGATGGTTGGCCGAGCAATTGCTCGCGGCTTTTGCCGGCGAGCGCGCAATAGGCGTCGTTGGCGTACGTGACAAGGCCTTGCGCGTCGCGCCGCACGATTACGTCGCCTTGCGCTTCCAGCAAGCTGCGCGCGCGCTCTTCCGCCTCGCGCAGTTCCCAGTTGCGGTCGGACAATTCCTCGATACGAATTTCAAGTTCGCGCAGTTCCTGTCGGCGCTTGCGCCGGCGCGTCAGCATGAAGGCAATGGTGGTGCAGGCCACGGCGAAGAGCACGCCGACGCCGGTGGCGTAATTTTGCGGATTGTATTGCGCGCTCGATATGCTGATGCCGGTGAGGAAGCCGATGCCGCCGGAAACGACAGACAGCGTAATGACGACCGAACGGCCGAACAGCACCAGCGCCGCCTTGTTGCGGGAGGGCGGCATGGCGCTGTTTTCGGATGGCGGCGGGTTGCGCATAAGGCCGCTATTGAACGGCCTAGACTCTTGCAATTTTGTATGAAATCCGGTCGTGCAAGGCTGCCGCGCGCGATTGTGGTGAAAGGGACGTTAAGGCGCTGCGCGCAAAGTTAACGGGCGAAATCAATCATTTTTAGCGATGCTGCGGAGCGAGCCGGTGGCGTTGGCCTTGTGCCACATCACCGCGAACAAAGCGGCGGCGTCCTGGTCGCTGAATCGCGAGGAGCGCACAAAGATTTTGGTATCGGCCGGCGCGCGCGACAGCGCGACCGTCAGTTCCGGGCGGGTCGCCGCTGGGTCGATACGGATGCTTTCGATCGAAGACGCGCTCTCGCAGGTGATCGCGTTATTGGCGTCGTCATCGACCAGCACGAAGTCGGCCTCGGCCGGACTATCGACCAACTGCATGCGCAGGGTGGGCTGGGCGGCGGCGTTGTCGATGCGGATGACGTGCCGCGCCGATTTGGCGTCGGACAGAACATAGCCGGCGTTGCCGACGACGAAGCAGGGCTTGTTGCTTGAATTCCCGGTTGAAGCATTGCTGTCGCTGCCGAAATACGACGCAGCGCCGGCCGCCGGTAGCACGAGAATCAAAGCCATCAGCGAAATGATATGGGCGCGCCGCATGAAGCCTCCCGGGCGCCCGTGAAAGCTCGGCGCGCCGGTTCAGGCTAGATGCGGATGGTTACCGGTCTGTTAATTGCGCGACGGTGTGTGGACCGTTACGCCGCGCGCCGCACGTCGTCGGCAAGCGCGCGATAGGACAAGGCTTCCGCCAGATGCACGCGGCCGACTTTCTCGACGCCATCGAGGTCGGCGAGCGTGCGCGCCACCCTCAACACACGATGGTAGCCTCGCGCCGATAGATGCATCCTGGTCGGCGGCGTCGCGCAACAGCGCCATGCCGGCGGCGTCCGCGCGCGCCGCCTGTTCCAACATCGGACCGTTTGCCTGCGCATTGCAGCGAACATTGGGCGCGCCAAGCGCGGCATAACGTTCGACCTGAATGTCACGCGCGCGCGCGACGCGGGCGGCAACCTGGCGCGAGCCTTCCGACGGCGGCGGCAGGATCAGGTCGGCGGCGGTGACGGCCGGCACTTCGATGTGCAGGTCGATGCGGTCGATGAGCGGGCCGGACAAGCGGCCCTGATAATCGGCGGCGCAGCGGATGTTTGGCCCGCGATTGCAGGCAAAGCCGGGATCGTTGGCGCGGCCGCAGCGGCAGGGATTCATCGCCGCCACCAACATGAAACGCGCGGGATAAGTGACGCGGTGATTGACGCGCGCGATGGCGACTTCGCCGGTCTCGAGCGGCTGGCGCAGCGAGTCGAGCACCTGAGCGGGGAATTCCGGCATCTCGTCGAGGAACAGAACGCCGTTATGCGCGAGCGAAATTTCCCCCGGGCGCGCGCGCAAGCCGCCGCCGACCAGCGCCGGCATCGAGGCGGAATGATGCGGCGAACGAAACGGCCGCTTGTTGGTGAGCGCGCCGCCTTCGATCTCGCCGGCGACGGAAGCGATCATCGAGACTTCCAAAAGTTCGGCCGGCGACAGTGGCGGCAGGATCGTGGGCAGCCGCGCTGCCAGCATCGATTTGCCGGAGCCGGGCGGGCCGACCATCAGCATGGGTTAACCACTCGCACAATCGCGAAATAATCGTGATTATTCAAGGATGCAGTCAGGTGGGATCGGCGCTTAGCTCACCATTTCCCGAGCATTCGGGATCCGGCTAGGTCTGACGCTCGCGAAAGTCTGCATTTGGGTCAGGAGCGGACATCATCCGAAGCCGGCGCGGGGTCTGCTTCTGACCGTAGCGGACATCTGGCCTAGTCGTGCTGAACGATGAGCGCCTTAAAATCCTCGTCGCTTGTGACACGAGTGTGGTGGCCTTTGCCAACTAGGTCTTCCATAAGCCAGACGTCGCCCGGGCCAATCTCACGCGCTTCTGCGTCGCTGGCCGTTACGCGAACAACACCGGCAAGACAGATCAGTGCCTGTTTTTTTGGTGTTGGATGAATCGGCTCATTCCATCCAGCAGGCAACTTAAGAAACATCATGCTTGTCACGCTCGCTGGCTCCGAGACAAGTATGCCCTGTGCTGGAGGGGCAAAGGTGCGCTCTTTGAGGACAACTTCCACATTTTGCCAATGACTTTCGCCCGCGTCATCGGCGTACAAATGATGATATTGCAATGGCATTCTCCGACCTAAACAGTGTTGCGCTGCCAAATTAAAGGCAGTTCGGAAGCACGTCGATAGTAATGGAAGGGTGCTCAGTTGTCGCGATTGACCCAAGGCGGCCTTTGGCTGGCTACAGGAAGCCCATTTGGTGTTAATTGTCTCGCGCACAGACGACGGACGACCCTCCGCATCGTGCTGACTTTGTAGGCTCCAACGTCTTAAAGGCGGGGCGATATTTGCGCGTTTATTTCAGCTTGTAGCGCTCGGGCTCCTCAAAGATATCGATAACCTTCGTACCCGCGGGAATCTTCCCACTGTGCAAGACCCCGGCTGGAATATTGTAGGCCTCCCCCGGGCCGTAGGTTCTGGTCTCCCCGCCAATCGTGAGCTCGATCTGTCCTTCGAGCACCGTGCCCCATTGGGCCCCGTGGCTGTGCGCGGGCAATTCGAAGTCCTTGAGGATTTGGAAAAATACCAGCAAGCCGCGGTTGGATTTCAGCGCGCTGGTTTTCACCGTGGTTGCCGGGATAGGCATGTCGATTTCGGGCAAGCCGGTAATGAATTCTGGCAGTTGCATTGTCTCTCTCCGATTCCTGCGTGTTGGACCGTTTATGCGATCAAACAGATGCGCGTTTTGTGTTGATGGTCCCTGCGAACCCACGGTCCGTCGCCATAGGTCGAGACAACGTGGCGAAAATACCAAGAAATTTCCTGACGAACGCCATTATGGCGCGATCGCGTTCGCGCTTGGCGGCTTCACGATAAAAACCATAATCGATAACGCCGGTCGGCAGGCGGCGAATGTCGCAAGAGCTGTACTGCGGCGCCATTACGCGTTCGCGGTCCGGCTGTCCTCTGCCTTGCAACCTTGCCGTCGCGTATTCTCGGTTCGATGTGAAGGCGCTTCTGTGATCCATGGCTCGCTCCCTTACGGTGAGAGGCCCGCCGAAGGGCCTTCTTCTTGCCGGTGAAAGATGCGTCGGAGCGCGCCGAAAAGTACTAAATCTATCGCCGAAAAGTTCCGAAAGTTTGCAAAACCCGCTAGTCTTGCGCCATGTTGACCGAACTCGCTTTTGGCCCGTTTATCCTGGATATGCACCGCGGCATGCTCCTTCGCGAGGGACGCCAGATCGCCTTAAGCAGCAAGGGCCTTCGGCTTCTGGAGGCCCTCTTGACCGCGCCGGGACAGGTGCTCACGAAGCCGGAATTGATGCGAAAGGCCTGGGGCAATGCCGCGGTCGAAGAGAGTAACCTTTCCGTTCAAATCGCTGCTCTCAGAAAACAACTGGGCCCGGCCGCCGACGGAACGGATTGGATTACGACGATACCGCGCGTCGGGTATCGATTCGCGGGCCCGCCGGAGTTGGCATCGATCAACCATCCGGATGAAACGAAACCGTTGCCGGAGGGCGAAAGTCGTCCGTCCATCGCGGTCCTGCCCTTCACCAATTTGAACGAAGAAAAAGAGCAGGAATATCTGGCGGACGGGATCACCGAAGACATCATCAACGCGCTTACACGTTTCCGGTGGTTCTTTGTGATCGCCCGCAATTCGAGCTTCGCTTACAAGGGGAAAATCGTGAGTGCGAAGCAGGTAGCGCAAGAGCTCGGTGTTCAGTACTTGCTCGAAGGCAGCATTCGCCGATCCGGTCAGCATGTCCGCATTTCCGCGCAACTGATCGACGCGGTATCGGACAAGCATATCTGGGCTGAGCGCTACGATCTTGAATTCACCGAGGTCTTTGCGGTTCAGGATGAAATCGCCGAACGCGTCGCCGGTGCCATTGAGCCGGAGCTACTTAAGAGCGAGGGAGTGCAGGCGGCGGCTCGACATACTGGCAATATGACCGCATGGGACCTGGTGCGGCGCGGAACCTGGCACTTTCACCAAGTCACGCATGAGAACCACCTCAAGGCGCGAGAACTGTTTCGCCGTGCTTGCAAACTCGACCCCGATCTTCCCGAGGTTCACCTTTGGCTCGGTCGCGTTTGCGGAGGGATTGTTGCTTACGGTTGGTCCGACGATCGTGCCGGCGATTTGCAAGAAGGGCTCGATGCCGCGCTAACTGCGATTCACCTCGATGAACGTAATCCTTACTCGCACTATGCGCTTGCGATCGTGACTGCCTTTTCGAACCGGTTTGATCAATCGATTAGTGCGGCCCGCAAGTCGATCGATATCAGTCCAAGCTTCGCTTTGGGCCATTTGGCACTGGGTATGGCACTCCTCTTTGCAGGTCGCGCATCTGAGGCGACTGTCCCTCTCGAATACGGCATTCGGCTGAGTCCATACGACCCCCAAAACTTCACTTGGTTCAACATGCTTGCGCTCGCGCAACTATTTTCCGGGCGACCCGAAGCGGCTCTCGAGTCAGCTGCGCGCGGCCTGCAGGTTCGTCCAAACTGGTGGACCAGTTTAGAGGTGATCGTGTGTTGTTACGCCTCACTCGAAAAATGGGACGAAGCACGGCGCTATGTGCAAATGATGGAGACCATCACAAAACCGACCGGCGACGTTATGGCTCAGCTGAAAGTTCATAATCCGATCTGGGCCGAAAAGGTGGCCATTGCCCTGCAAAAGGCGGGTGCGTAATTCCGATCGCATTGGCGCGGTTTTATCCGCTTCTGGCACCTAGCTGACCTCGCGGCCGCATCGAGCCGGGTCCGGCGCTAGGACCAGAGCGACTGTCGTTTGCGGTCGCCTGCCATGGATTTCCAATGCGCCGGCAGTCCGCTCATGAACATGGATTAACCACTCGCACAAACTCGAAATTATCTTGTTAATTCAGAGATGCGGTTTGGATTGAAAGGCGCACCCGCGACGATTCGCCTGGTGTCATGGGTAACTGGCGAAGGCCCGCCGCCTCCTGCGACGGTCGCCGGCTCGCGCGCCAATGTCTGCCATTGAGTGAGAAGCAGACATTAAGCGGAGCCGGCCCGAGGTCTGCTTCTGACCCAAAGCCGATATCAAACGTGATGTAATAACTGAGCCCACCCGAGGTAGCCGGTGTAAAGGCCGACAGCGATAATAAGGGCTCCAGACAAGTAAGGCGCACGCCGCGCGACTTCGCCAAACCCTGCCCAACGCTTCGAGATATGATGCACGCTAAGCGCCGCTGCCGCGCCGACCGACACCATGGTGATGGCGAGCCCAATGCTGAAGCAGAGCACCAGGGTGGCGCCAAGTGTGAACTGCTTGAGTTGAAGGCAAAGCAGCAAAATAGTGATTGATGCGGGACAAGGGATCAGTCCGCCGGTGAGTCCGAACATCACGATTTGACCGGTGGTCACGTGCCGGTTCGCGAAACGCTGCCGGATTGCCTCGGCATGCGCGCGCTCATGAGCGTCGGCAAATTCTTGAGTACCGACGGTGAGTCCCTCGGTCTCAGGATGTTGGTGCTCGCTAAATTCGACCTCGAAGTCATGCGTGTGATCGCCGTGGCCTAGCCTGAGCCGCGCTGCGAATGCGTGCGGTTCCGGGATGTCAGTTACCGATTGTAGATAGCCGTCGTGCGGTATGAAGGCGAAGGTTTGCCGCGCGCCGTCGGGACGAACGGTATCCAGCGTCACATAATCGGGCGATAAGGGCCTGTTATCGGCAGAGCGAATACGCCAGCAGGGCGGTACGCCATCCTCGAAGATCTCAAGTTTGAGCATGCCGTGACCGGTGTCGATGGTACGAACCTCATCGCCGTGGTGATGATGGTGCTTATGGGCCTGCTGATCCCACCACGTTCGCCATAGCATCCAGAACGCCACGGCAAGGATGAGAACGGCGGAGGCCAGCTGCAAATAGGGCTCAGTCGCTTCGGTGTTCCATTGCGCGCCGAAATGCAGACCGGCGAGCGCGATAATCCAGACAATCGCCGTATGGGAGGCGGTCGCAGCAAGGCCCAGAAGCACCGCCTGTGTTACGGTTCCCCGAACCGCGATAATGAAGGCGGCCATCATCGTTTTCGAGTGGCCGGGCTCAAGGCCATGCAACGCGCCGAGCAGGATCGCGCTCGGCACAAATAACCAAGCGTTCCCGCCCTGCAGCAAGTTGGCGAAATCGATCATCCGGAAATCCTTATAGATACTTGGCGAGTTGCTTCATCTCACGCAGGGCGTTCTTCGTATCGTGCCCGTCTTCGAGGCAGTGCTCGATATGGTCGTGGATGAGTTCTTTCTTGGCCTTGGCGACGGCAGACTCGACGGCGTGAAGCTGCTGGGCGAGCTCCACGCAGGGTTTGCCAGCTTCAATCATGGCAATAACCGAACGCAGGTGGCCTTCGGCCCGTTTGAGCCGCTTGGTGATTTCGGGGTGGCCCTGGTGTTTCATGCCGCTTTCCTATCCCCTAGGACAGGATATGGCAATTGCGTTGAAGGTTAGGCGAGGAACCGAGGTTTGTCGGTTAAGCCGCCCCCGCCGCAGCCGGGCACAGACGCCTTGCGGAGATGTTCGCGGAACAAACCCGTTACCCTGTCGTTGGGTGCCAGGGGGGTTGCGGGAGGATTTCGATGCGTAGCTTCTTTGTGGGCATCTCGGCTATTTATTTAGTAGTTGGGTCTGCCCTTGCGCAGACACCGTCAACGTCATCTCCGGCGCTCTCGCTCGATCAACAGAACAAGATCAGCGAGATCGTCACCAACCGAACTCCCCAGCCGATCAATCACATTAATTTTGCACTGCAACGAGACGCTGTCATTCCAGCCGATGTATCGCTTCAAAAACTGCCGGCTGAAGCCGAGAGCGTAGCGCCCGAGTTGAAAGGGTACAGCTACCTTGCGGTCGAAGAACTTGTCGCCATTGTCGATACGGGTTCGCGCAAAGTTGTTTCGGTCATGCAACGCATGCGCCGCCAGGAAAGTACCGGCGCTGCGAAGTGGACGGACTTGCTTCCATGCAAAGCCGGGACTAGTTTGATCGCACGGGGGAAACGCAGACTCCCCTCTAGACGCCTCGGCGTCCAAGCTCTGCGCAACACGCGGTTTTTCGCGAGGATTGCGCATGATCGGACCGAGGCCTGCCACATCACCCATTCTCGTCCTGTTTATCGTTGCCGCTGTGCTCGCGTGGATTGTCATGGCCGGCGGTTCGCACGGCCTAGCCCAATCGGCTTCCGTCATTGTTGCCATCGCAACAATGGACGAAGGAGCGCCGCCGACCGATTTCGACTTTGCCCGCACCGGGCAGGGTAAAACCGGCCAATGGCGCGTTGTGGCCGACCCGACAGCGACGGCCGGGCGAGCCATTGAACAGTCGGACGCCGACCGCACCGATTACCGTTTTCCGCTCGCCATCCTTCGCTCCTTTTCGGCGAAGAATGTCCAAGCCTCCGTGCGCTTTAAAGCGGTCGCCGGTACGGTCGACCAGGCAGGCGGCCTCGCCGTGCGCGTGCTTGATTCCGATAATTATTACGTCGTGCGCGCCAATGCGATGGAAGACAACGTTCGCTTCTATCGGGTGGTCAAGGGAAAGCGGCAAGAACTTGCCGGTGCCAATCTTCGAGTCGCCGGGAATCAGTGGCACACGCTCGGGCTGAATGCCGAGGGCGATACCTTCACCATACTGTTCAACGGTAAGGCGCTGTTTTCCACGACCGACCGCACGTTTGCGGAAGCGGGAAAGGTCGCGCTGTGGACCAAGGCCGACAGCATTACCCGCTTTGATCAGCTTGCATTAAAGGCCTTGCCTTGAAGTGTCGGCAGTCCAGGTGCTGCGGGCAAAAAATTGCAGATCGATTTTGCAGGAGAACGGAATGAAAGCCTTTGCCGCCGCTTCAATAGCGGTGCTCGGTTATATAGTCGCACCAACCCCGGCGAAGCGTGCCGGGAGTGCGTCGAGTTTCATAAGGCCTGCGTGCAAAACCACTCGAAGGCCGCGTGCAAGGTCGACTACGACATCTGCATGAAACATTGCCGCCAGAAATAATAACGCGTGAGCAGAAAATCGGAAATCTTTTATCTGTATGGCGCGCGGGCGGTTCGCGGGTTTGGCGACGGTTTTGCCGTCATCGTGTTGCCCGCCTATCTCACCGCCATCGGCTTCAGTCCTTTTGAAATCGGACTCGTCGCCGCGGCGGCGCTGTTTGGATCCGCGGTCATGACGCTGGCGGTCGGGTATCTGGCCCGGCACCATGACTTGCGCGGGCTGCTGCTATGCAGCGCCTTTGCGATGGCTGCTACCGGGATCGCGCTGCCGTTCTCACCGCATGTTCTATTCGTTCTCGCCATTGCCTTCCTCGGCACGATGAATCCCTCGACGGGAGACATCGGCATGTTCGTGCCGCTGGAACATTCGATGCTGGCGCACGGCGCAGAAGATGACCAGCGCACGCATGTTTTTGCTCGCTACAGTCTGATCGGTGCGCTGGCAACGGCCGCAGGCGCTCTTGCGGCAGCGGCGCCCGATGGCCTGACCCGGCTTGGACTAGGCTCCATCTTCTCGCTGCAAGTCATGTTTTATGTTTACGCGGCGCTCGGGCTGATGGCCGCCGCCTTGTACCGGTGCGTACCCCGCGCCTTGCCTGAGGAGGCCAAGCCACGCGCCACGCCTTTGGGGCCGTCGCGCGGCATCGTCTACCGGCTTGCGGCCTTGTTCAGCCTCGATGCGTTTGCCGGTGGCTTTGCCGTGCAATCTCTCGTGGCACTGTGGTTGTTCGAGCGCTTCAACCTTTCGCTTGCCGAAGCCAGCCTGTTTTTCTTTTGGTCGAACGTTCTCGCAGCTTTTTCCTATCCGGTGGCTGCAAGGCTCGCCAGGCGCTTCGGTCTTGTGAACACCATGGTCTATACGCACATTCCATCCAGTCTGTGCCTCATCGTTGCCGCGTTCGCTCCCAATCTCGTTGTCGTATTGGTGTTGCTGCTGGTGCGTTCGGCGCTTTCGCAGATGGATGTGCCCACACGCACCTCCTATGTCATGGCCGTGGTGACACCCGCCGAGCGTCCGGCGGCGGCAAGCGTGACCGCTGTGCCGCGCAGTTTGGCTTCATCGCTCAGCCCGGCCTTCGCCGGTGCGCTGATGGCAACGCCGTTTGCCGGGTTGCCACTGGTTCTCTGCGGCGTGCTCAAGATTGTTTACGACGTGTCGCTGCTTTGGTCGTTCCGGCATATCAAGCCGCCCGAAGAACAACAGCGTCGTTAGTCGCGGCTTCTTCGGATAGGTGGTCCAATCCTTACGTGCTGTAGCAAGCTTGCAAAACCAGTCACATGCCTAGCATCCACGCGCGACCAGTTCTAATCCGCAGGTGCCAATTCATTTATTTTTCGATTTTCATGACAGTGAACTGGCCATTAACGCGGTCCGGAACGAAACGGATCTTGTCGCCTGCTTTGACCATTTTTAGCATGGCGGGGTCTCCGGCGCGGAACACCATCGTCATGCCTTCATCCATGTCGAACTTCTTAAGGGGGCCGTGCTTGATCGTGATCTTGCCGGCGGGCTCGTCCACCTTGGTGACCTGACCCGAGACGAAGTCATCGGTTTGAGCGACCACGGAAGCCGGAGTCAAGGCGACCGGCAGGGTGAGAGCGCCTAACACGGCAAGTGTGTGAAGTTTCATCGTTTGATCCTCTGCGTTTTCTTACTTGACGGTGATCTTGCCGATCATCCCGGCCTCGCGATGGCCAGGGATGAGGCAGGCGTATTCGAACGTGCCGCGCTTCGAAAAGCGCCAGAGAATTTCGTTATGTGCGTTGGGCTGCACGGTCTTTCCGTTCGGGTCGTCATGTTCCATGTCCGGATATTTTTTCATCAGTTCGGCATGTTTGAGATTGTCCTTTTCGTTGGCGAGGATGAACTCATGTGCCAGCGCTCCACCGTTTTTAATGACGAACTTGATCTGCTCACCGCGTTTGACCTCAAGCGTCGCGGGAGAAAAGCTCATGGTGCCGTTGCCCTCGTGCATGGTGACCTGCACAACGCGGAAAGGCTTCTTCGGATTGCCCGGCTCGCCCGCTGAAAAATGCTCGCCTTCATGAGCGTAGACATGGACCGGCGGTGCAACGCCGAACGAAAACAGCGCCGCCATCAGTCCGGTTCCCAGCCATGTCGATAGTCGAATGCAATTCATGTTTTGCTCCTAGTGGTCGTGGATTGAGGACTTGCCGCTTGGCTTGACGACGTTGAATTCCATGCTCGGCGGCTGCGAGGCCTTCTTGTCCGGCGCGCTGGGGGCTACGCCCGCATCGCCGTTGAACAGATAAGCGACCGTACCTTCCGGATTCTTGTAGGGACCGGGATCGGCGTAATCGTCGCGGGCAAGGCCTTCCCGTACCTTCACGACCGAAAACATGCCGCCCATTTCCATTGGGCCGAATTGGCCGAAGCCGGTCATCATCGGCAGCGTATTGTCGGGCATCGGCATTTCCATCTCGCCCATTTCCGCCATGCCTTTTTCGCCCATCGGCATGTAGTCGGGTACAAGCTTGCGGATGGTCTTGGCGAGGTCCTTCTGATTGACGCCGATGAAGTTCTTCACCTCATGCCCCATCGCATTCATGGTGTGATGCGACTTGTGGCAATGAATGGCCCAGTCGCCCGGTTCGTCGGCGACGAATTCGACCGCGCGCATGGCGCCAACCGGCACGTCGGTGGTCACCTCCGGTCGCCGGGCGCTTTCCGGCACCCAGCCGCCATCGGTGCAGGTCAGCGTGAAAGCCTCACCGTGCTTGTGGATCGGGTGGTTGGTCATCGTGAGATTGCCGACGCGGATACGCACGCGGTCGCCCCGCCGTACCACTAAAGGATCGATGCCGGGGAACACCCGTGAATTCCAGGACCAGAGATTGAAGTCGGTCATGGTCATGACCTTCGGCATGTAGGCACCAGGGTCGATGTCGTAACTCTGCATCAGGAAGACGAAGTCGCGGTCGACCCGATGCAGGCTCGGGTCGCGCGGATGGATGACGAAGCTGCCCATCATTCCCATCGCCATCTGCACCATCTCGTCAGCGTGCGGGTGGTACATGAAGGTCCCGCTCTGCTTGAGCACGAACTCGTAGACGAAGGTCTGGCCCGGCTTGATCTGCGGCTGCGTCAATCCGCCGACCCCGTCCATGCCATTGGGCACGATCAGGCCATGCCAGTGCACCGTGGTGTGCTCGGGCAGCTTGTTGGTGACGAAGATGCGGACCTTGTCGCCCTCGACGCACTCGATGGTCGGTCCGGGCGACTGGCCATTATAGCCCCACAGATGCGCCTTCATTCCCGGCGCCATCTCGCGAACCACCGGCTCGGCGACGAGGTGGAATTCCTTCCAGTCGCCATTCATCCGCCAGGGCAGGGTCCAGCCGTTGAGCGTCACCACCGGCTGGTACGACTGGCCATTCTGCGGCGCGACCGGGGGCTGCATGGCCGGCGACGCTGCCGTGACCGCCTCGGGGATGCTGGCCGCCTGCGCACGGCCGCTGACCGCCGCAACGCTGGCCAATCCCGCCGCCGATATCCCGACGAATGTGCGCCGTGAAAACGTCATGTCAGTCTCCTTGCTCATTGATGGCCAGCCGGCTCGGGTGACGCCGTCGTTGCGGCCGTATTGGCGGACGCGACGCCGGCAGCGTTGCCGCCGAGCACCACCGCCTTGAGATTGCTGTCCGCCAGCCAGAAATCGCGCTGCGCCTCGATGGCGGCGATCGTCGAAGCGATCCGCTCGCGCGATTCCGCGAGCAGCGAGAACACGTCGATTTGCATGGCGTTGTAACGCAGCAGCGTTTCCTCGGAGATCATCTTGCGCAGCGGCAGCACATCGCGCTGATAGCGCCGCGCAATATCGAAGGCCGCCCGGTATTGCTGGTAGGCTTCGCGCGCCTGCGAGCGAACATTGACGGCTTTCGCGGCCAGCCGGTTGACAGCCTGGCCGTAGGTTGCCTCCGCCTCCTGCACGCGCGCTTCGCCGCCATCGAACAGCGGCACTTCGAATTCGGCGCCGAGGCCGCGCTCCGTTACCGGCTCGCCGCCCGGTTCCTGGACGCGCTTGTGGACGCCCGACACTTCAAGAAGGTTGATGAAGCGGGTCGCCTTCGTCAGACCATAGGTCTTGGCAAGCGCCACGACCTCAAGCCGCATGATCTGGAGATCGACACGGCGGCGAATGGCTTCGGTTTCGGCCGATGTTCCATCGACGGCGCGCGCGGGCAATGCCGGCAAGCCCGACGGAAGGCGGAGCGCTGCCTCGTCGCCGGACAGGCCTAGCGCCCGCATCAGGCGTTCGCGCCCGCTCACCGCGCGTTGCCGCGCCGTCGCCAGCCGCGTCCCCGTCTCGGCGTAGAACACCTTGTTGCGGGCCTGATCGAGCTTGTTCATCGCGCCGCTTTCGCCAAGCCGCTGCGCGAGGTCGACGGCGGCCTGCGCTGAGGACTGAGCCTGCTCCAGAAACCCCACCATCTGGCGGCTGGAAACGGCCTCGACATAGGCGCGGCGCGCTTCAAACGCGGTTTGCAGCGTTGCTTCGACAGCGCGCAGTTGCGCCTGATGGAAGCGGTCGCTGGCCACGTCGGCACGCGCAGGCAGCGTCACGAGAGACAGGATATTGGCGACGATCTGCGCTTCGAGCTCGAAGGCGCCACCACCGGCAACACGCGAAACATTGAAGCGCGGATTGGCAGGAAGGCTCGCCCGCACACGCACCGCTTCGGCGATACCAAGCTCGTTATACGCGGCCTGCAATTCGCGATTGTTTAGTATCGCGATCTGAACGGCGGTATCCATTACGAGTGGGCGCTTCAGCAAAGCGGCCACGGTTTGCTGGGCGGCGGCGATGTCGTCGTCGGTGTTCTGCGCTGAAACGTCCACCTTCAGCGACGCTTGGGTCATGCCGCTGACGGCATCCATGCCCTGATCACCGGAAAAGCTGGCACAGCCGCCCAGCAGTGTCGCGACCAGAGGCGCGGCAACGCGGAAAGAGCGCAGTGAATGCGCAAACATGAAAACTCCCATGACAAAGCGATCAAAGCCTCGCGCCGCGATTAAGCGGGCGCGCAAGACTCAAAACAGATCGTTGTCAGGCGATTGGAGGTCGATGCAGGGGGGCTGGCGCGCGGCCATCCAGGCCGTTCGCGGCGGCTGACACAGCCTGCGATGCCAGCGCCGATACGCCAAACGTCAGGCCGGGGTCATGCGCAAGCGCCGATAGGCCGAACAGGCCGCAGCAGCTTCCGTCATCGGCTTTGCTGCCGGTGCCGGAGTGGTGGTCCGGCCCACCATGGTCGTGATGGTGAAAGGCGCCGTCTGCATGGGTATGCGACAAGCCTTCGTGCGACGGCGCGATCGCTCCGCTCAATTCATCGAGGCAGTGGAGCGAAGCCGGGTTAGCGATGATCGCAAGTGCGGCCGAAGGCGCCAGAACGCAGAAAGCATAGGCCAGCGCGATCAAGATCGCTGCCCTAGACCGGGTGAGCTTAGACAATTGATTCATCACGCGTTGGCGTACCTGTTTGCAGGCCAAATCATAGACGAAGCACCGAGGTGCTTCTAGCCCTTTGGGGGCGACGCCAGGGGCTGTCCGCTTGTGGTGCATGGCTGTGTTCGCGACAGTGCATTAATTAGGGCGCGATAGACAGCAACGAACAAAGGGCGGTCGCTAGGCTGAAAAGCTACGCAGTGCTAGGCCGCCGAGCGGTCGTCTTGTGGGCGCTTTAGCCCTTTCGACCCGGTAATCAGGACCACCTTAAAGTCGGAAGAGGCGTAGTGCGCCGTGGAACAAAAACCGTTGCTGTGAATTGCATAATCAGTTCGGATTGCCGATTTGTGGCGCAAGCCCACCCCGGCCACCACTCACTGATCGGCCCAACCTTCCGAGCCATTTCGGGGTCGCGTAGTAATCGCGGCCCCATTTTTTTAGGAGGGTCGTCATGTCGTCAAAACACACAGCCGCATCGCGCTTGCTCGCCGTGTTCGCACTCGCAACTTTCGGTCTCACGACTTTTGCCGAGGCACAGCCTTATGGCCCCGATCAAGGCGGCGGCATGATGGGTGGCGGTTGGGGATGGGGGATGGGTTACGGAATGGGCGGCTTCGGAGGGCTCGGTGTGCTTGTGCTCGCGTTGGTCGTTCTCGGTATTGCCGTTGTTGCCTTCCGCCGCCGTAGTACCTGACCACCTATCTTGGCGTAAAATTCCTCCGGCCTCCCGGCTCTGTTGAGGTATTCATATGAAATATTATATCGCCAAAACCGTGAGCGGAAACTTCCCCGCCACGGTGGAACGCGTCATCGAGGCGCTCAAAGCAGAGGGCTTTGGCGTACTGACCGAAATCGACGTCAAAGCAACGATGAAGAAAAAGCTCGATCTCGATTTTCGAGATTATCGGATACTCGGCGCGTGTAACCCGCCCTTGGCGCATCAGGCGTTGACCGCTGATGACAAGATAGGAACGATGCTACCTTGCAACGTGATTGTGCAGGATCTCGGAGGCGGCCAGATCGAGGTAGCCGCCATCAATCCGGCAGTATCTATGGAGCATGTTGGAAATCCGACGCTCCAAAAGATCGCCGAATCCGTCACCGGCAAGCTGAAGTGCGTTATCGCCGCGATCTGACAATGTTGTCGATGGCAAAGCAAAAGGCCGCCGATTGTGGCGACCTCTTACAAAAAACGAGCAAGAACTAACAACCGCAGCTGTGCTTTTCACCCTTTGCCGGGCTGTCATTGCAGCACTCGTTCTTACTAGATTTGGGCTTCGCCTGCTCAGGGGCCGCCTCGATCGTCTGCGGCGCAGACGCCGCCGTAACTTTGGGGGGCCCAGATTTGGAAGAGCCGCCACAGCATGACCCAGACATGATCGACCTCCATATTTTGATTTCTTCTATTAGTTCATCTGGATACCCATTGCGATAATTCAAGCTCGTGAGACTGAGGGCCGGTGAGGTGGCGCAAGACCAATCTCTATGTTGCGCGCTGCGTGCTTAACATTCCACCAAGTGCGCATCCGCTTTGATCTTCATCAACGCGTAGAATCACGGCAACGTGAGATCACGGACCATCGAGGTGGCTGGCGGCGAAGCTAAATAGCCTCGCCGCCAGCCGTTCTAGTGCCTTAGTGCTGGTGCTGCCGGTCATTCATGGTGCCGCGCATACCGCGCCCCATCATGCCGCCGCCGTTCTTCATCATGGCCTCGTGCGCCGCGACCATCCCGCGCTGGGCGAGATCGGTCACTTCCACGGCGTGGTCCTGGAGAGCCTTGACGGCGGTGGCGTCGGTCGAGGTCTGTATGACGACGATCCCCTTCTCGGTCGTTTCATACGCGGTCTTGATCTTGTCCTTATCCTGGAAAATCGCGTGCAGCGCCGGGCTCTCGATCGGCAACCCTGGGTCACGTCCTTCTTGGACCCGGCTTTCCCATTTCGGTGACGTGTTTCTTGATCGTGGCCGCAACCTGGGGGTCGTCCGATTCGGTGACCGTACGAATGCCGTCCGGCAGGTTCGTCACCGCGCGTTTGATTTTGTCGTGGTTGCTGAACATTTCCTGGAGGTCGCCGAGTTCACTTGCGGTGGCGTTGCCCCCCATCATTCCCATCATCATGCCTGGGCCCATTTGCCCCCGCATGCCCGGCCCCATCTGGCCATGCATGCCCATTCCCATGCCGCGCATGCCGCCCGGCCCATGTTCGCCCGATTGCGCCAAAGCCCAGCCGCCGACGAGCAAGGTGGCGGCGGCGATACCGGCAAACAACAATGCCTTCTTCTTCATGACTCTCTCCAATGCTGTGCAACAGAGATGTCCGTTGCTTATGCCCATAGGAGAGGCCGAAGTTCACACAAGTTTTTCAGGAATGGACTTTTCTGTGACAAAGTTTGTCAGACGCGGCGACAGCCATAATCCGACACATATTTGGCAAAACACGCCACATGCGTTGGTCTATATTGCAGGAATGCAAGGCGGGCCGCACATCCTGATCGTCGACGACCATCGCGAGATCCGCGATCTCGTTTCGCGTGCGCTGACCAAGGAGGGATTCCGTGTCAGCACGGCGGCGGACGGCCGCGCCATGCAAAAGGTCATGGCCGACGGTCGCATTGACCTCATCCTCCTCGATCTCATGCTGCCTGGTGAAGACGGCCTATCACTATGTCGCTCGCTTCGCGCGGAATCCAACATTCCGATCATCATGCTGACCGCAAAGGGCGAGGAGGTTGACCGCGTCATTGGCCTGGAGATGGGCGCCGACGATTATCTCGCAAAGCCGTTTGGAAGCCGCGAACTCGTTGCGCGGATCAAAGTCGTGTTGCGCCGGAGCCAGGAAACAATCTCGAAGGAAGCCTCCGAGCAAAAACCGAACAGCTACCATTTCGAGCGCTGGGGCTTGAACACCAGTGCACGAGCGCTGCTGCGCGATGATGGCGTTACGGTGCCACTGAGCACCGGCGAATACGATCTCCTGATTGCGTTGGTCGAGCGGCCGCAGCGTGTGCTGAACCGTGACCAGCTTCTCGATCTGGCGCGTGGCCGTTCTGCGGCAGGCCTCGATCGCAGCATCGACACGCAGGTGAGCCGCCTTCGTAAAAAGCTTGAGCGAGATCCCAGCGACCCGCAAATCATCAAAACGGTGTGGGGTGGTGGATACATGTTCACGCCCGCGGTGAGCCGCAAATGAACCGGGTGCTTCCCAAGAGCCTGTTTGGCCAGACCCTGCTGGTCTTGATCGCTGGTTTGATCGTGTCGCTGCTCGTGGGGTCATGGATCTATACGCTGGACCGCGAGCAGGCGGTGCGGGCCGTCGGCGGATTTTCCGCTGCACAGCGCATTACCAATCTCACGAAGTTGGTGCAGGAGACTCCGCGCGAAGGCCGCGAGCGGATCGTTGACGCTCTGAGCGATCAAAATTTTCGTGTCTCGCTCTCTGCCCAGCCCCCGGCGACCGTTCCCCAGGACGATGAAACAGCGGTTGCACGGGCGATTAAGGAATTTCTTATCGATCAGCTTTCGCTCGGACCAAGACAGCAGCCGCGCGTGTCAGCATCGGTGCCGGACAATCCGGTATTTGGCGGTGGTCCGATGATGGGACGCGGCCCGATGATGCATGGCTTCGGCGGCTTCGGAGGTTTTGGGGGCTTCCGTGACTTGCAGGTCGCGGTTCCGCTGCCCGATGGCCAATGGCTTTCCTTTGCGACAGCCCTGCCGGAGAGCGGTTCGTCGTTTTCACGTCAGTTTCTGCTTTCCATGGGGATTATGGCGGCCGTTATTTTCGCCGTATCGTTTTGGGCCGTGCGCCGCGTGACGGCGCCGCTTGCTGCGGTATCGATGGCGGCCGAACGGCTCGGCAATGACTTGAATGCTCCGCCAATGCCGGAGACTGGCACGATAGAAACACGTCAGGCCTCGCGCGCGTTCAACACCATGCAGTCTCAACTGCGCAGCCTGATCGACAACCGCACGCGCATGCTGGCGGCGATCTCCCACGACCTGCGTACGCCTTTGACACTGTTGCGCTTGCGCGCCGAACACGTTGAAGACCCACAAGAGCGTGACAAGATGCTGGCCACCATCGCCGAGATGGACTCGATGATCGGTGAAACTCTGCAATTCGCCCGCGACGAAGCAACGACCGAATTGCGTCGTCCCACCGATATTGCAGCGCTCGTCCAAAGCATCGTCGATGACATGGCCGATGCCGGCATGCCGGTGAAAATGCAGCCAATCGAACCGGTTGTGTACGACTGTCAGCCGGATGCCTTGAAGCGCGCAATCCGCAACCTGCTCGACAATGCGGTCAAATACGGCAATGCGGCGAACGTGGCGATCCAGACGACGTCAAAGACGATCGAAATCATCATAGACGATGAAGGTCCCGGGATTCCCGAACAAGAGCTCTCGCGGGTATTCGACCCATTTTATCGCCTTGACGAATCACGAAGCCGGGAGACGGGCGGCGTTGGACTTGGATTAGCGATCGCGCAGTCGATCGTGCAGGCCCACGACGGCGAGATCGTCCTCAGCACCAGGCCAACCGGTGGTCTTCGCGCGCAGGTGGGGTTGCTTCGGTGAAGGGATAATCTCCCCTGCCCATTCCGATTTATGCTTTGGCTCAAAAGCGGACTTGGCGAAGACGTCAGTTACTCTCCAAAGAGGACATTTGGCGGAAAGTTGTAACGTACCCTAACATGAGCATGGCGAGTCCACTCGCACAAACCCCAAATAATTCAGTGGCCCTAACGCAGAGCCCACTGGAATTCAAAGGGCCAGCTGCGGCGCGCCGATTAAGTCACCACTAGTCCCGTTGTCGAAAACGGCGGGCAGGTGCCTACTGCGAACTCAGCGCCGGCCCAAGAGCCTCTGTGCCCGCTCAATCCGATCTCGCAGACCGTCCTGAAAATTCGGGTCCTTCTTGGCCTGCTCGATCCGGTCCGAGATGGCGGCCCGAATCACATCGGAGACGGCCTGATCCTGCACCCGAGCAACCAATTCGAGGTCGTCCGCCTGATCGGCTGAAAGGCGAATTGTGAGGGCTTTTGGTGGTTTCATGCGCGAATCATGCCACCGGGCTACCCCTCTTGTCAACGGATTGGCGTCGTGATACCAAGATACCACGGTTGCTAGATTAATGGAGATTCAACATGGCTAGCGGTGGAAATCAGGGGTCTAACGAGGGTCACGGGAACTCGGATTCGGGCGGCGGCAACCCCGGTCAGGGTGGTGGCAACCCGGGTCAGGGCGGTGGTCGCGAGAAGTTCGAAATTCAGATCGACCGCGCCAAGTACGAGGTGACCAAATCGGTCATGACCGGCGCCGAGCTTCGCGCGGTGCCGCCGGGCGGTATTCCAGCCGATCGCGACTTGTTCGAGGTGGTGCCGGGTGCTCCCGACAAGAAGATCGGAGATACCGATCGCGTCCAGATGCGCGATGGGCTCCGCTTCTTCACCGCGCCCGGTCAGATCAATCCCGGAGGGTTTTGGAAATGAGCATCCCGGAGACTGAGCTGGAAAGCCTGAAAGGCGACGGTCTCGAATATACGACCGTCGCCGAAGCCAACATGACCTGCATCGTGGTGAAGAACTTCGGGCTGCCGGCCGGGTACAACCGCGCGGACGCCGATCTGTTACTGCGTCTGCCGGCAGGATTTCCGGATACGCCACCCGACATGTGGTGGTTCGATCCTCCCGTGGTCCGCGCGGACGGTAGCAAGCCTCCGGCCACCGACGCCGTCGAGCAGCATGTCGGCCGGACGTGGCAGCGCTGGTCGCGGCACTTCAACGCCGGACAGTGGCGTCCCGGCCTCGACTCCCTCGAAACGTTCTTGGCGCTGATCCGCAAGGAACTCCATCGGTGCGTGGAGCCGGCACAGTGCGCGTGACGTTGATCCTTCCGCAATCGATCGCGACGGAACTCGCCGCCGCGGCTCGTGAGCCGCTCGAAACCGGCGGCGTTCTGCTCGCGCGTGCCGTCGACGACGGTGCGGGAGGTCTGAAGGTTCTAGCCAGAAGCATGCATTGGGTCGCGGAGAACAACTACATCACGCGTTCCGAAGTCGAGTTGCGTGTCGCATCGGAGGTTTACATAAGGTCTCTGGCAGAGGCCGAATGCAATGCGGAATTCGGCATATGGGTGCACACGCACCCCAACGGCTTTTCTCCGCAGCCGAGCCCCATGGACGAAGTTGTCGATCGGCAGATTGCGGAGGTGTTCCGCATCCGCACCGGCAGCGACTACTACGGTTCGCTGATCGTCTCGTCGGTCGAGGGCGGTTTCAATTTCACCGGTCGCATCGAAACTCAAGATCACCGCTGGCGCGTGGAACGCGTCCTGACGGTCGGCGAGCGGTTGCAACTGCGGCATGAATTCAACGCCCTCGTGCCTCAGAGTGCCGGGCACTTCGATCGGAACATCCGCGCATTCGGTCCTGCCATGCAGCAGACGATCAGCGACCTGACCGTCGCAGTCGTCGGATGCGGCGGCACCGGCTCCGCCGTCGCCGAACAGTTGGTGCGCCTCGGCGTCCGCAAGCTGATCCTCTTCGATGCCGACGAGGTCTCCGCGAGCAATGTGACCCGCTTGTACGGCTCCACTCCCGCAGACGTTTCGCGTCAGAAGGTGGACGTCGTCCGCGATCACTTGCGTCGGATAGCCCCGGATATGGACTGCCGGACGGTCCAAGGAATGATCACGAACCGGGACGTAGCACTTCGGTTGTTGCCTGCCGACGTGGTGTTCGGATGTTCGGACGACAATGCCGGTCGGATCGTGCTGTCGCGTCTCTCGACGTACTTCATTATGCCCGTCATCGACTGCGGCGTTCTGCTGGCGAGCTCGGCGGACGGCCAATTGACGGACATCAACGGCCGCATAACGACAATGATACCCGGCGCCGCGTGCATGATCTGTCGCGACCGCGTTGATCTCGCCAGAGCACGGACCGAGATGCTGACGACGGACGAGCGGGTACGCTTGGAAGACGAGGGCTATGCTCCCGCTCTTGGTCGTGTTGAGCCTGCCGTGGTCACCTTCACGAGTGCGGTCGCGTCGTTCGCGGTGATGGAGCTTCTTGAACGTTTCATCGGCTTCGGACCGGAGCCGCGCCCGACCGAAATGCTCATCAGGTTTCACGACCGGGAGATTTCGACCAACGTCGCCTCGCCCCGGGGCACACACTTCTGCAATCCCAGCCAGCGTAAGTTGGGCCTCGGAATGACCGAACCGTTCTTGGAGCAGGTATGGCCGTAAATCCCATCCGCTGGTGGCATTGGCTACCGAGGTTCAGATTCTTCGTGGCAGGTCAGGTTGAGCACGCCGACGAGGTGCCCGAGCATCTGCCGGCCAAGGCGGCGATCGTCGTCGGGACGCCGCGGCATCCGAAGTGGTTGGCGTTCGACTGTCCGTGCAGGACCGGACATCGAATTCTCATTTCGTTGGACCCTGCTCGCAGCCCTCGCTGGACGGTTACAAACGAGCGGCCTCTTACCGTGGTGCCCAGCGTCGACTACCGAACCGCCGCAAAGCGATGCCACTACTTCATCCGCGGTGGTTGGGTGCTTTGGTCATGACGTACTGATTGGAGAATCGAATGTCGAAGCAAGACGAGAGTGAAAAGCCGACGGAGAGTGCTGCGGTGGCGCCCTTTGTGCCGCCGACGCGGACTTCGATGTTCGAGGCGATCCATTCCGCAAGATACGAACGTCAGCAAACGATCAAAGTGCTCGACGACGAAACCGGCCGGCATCTGATTTCGTACGTGGCGGGGCGCCACACGCACATCAATCGGGACGACGTCGTCTTTTTCGCCGACTTGCTTGAGCGGCTTCCGGGCAGATCGCAGATCGATCTTCTTCTTCACACGCCCGGCGGCGACATGGATACCGCCGAGAAGATGGTTTCGATGGTCCGCGCGAAGTCGGGCGACGCGACCTTCAGGGTGATCGTTCCAGACTTCGCGAAGAGCGCCGGCACGCTAATCGCGATCGGTGCCGACATTGCGCTGATGAGCGACACGTCAGAACTGGGGCCAATCGATCCGCAGATCACGGTCGTCGACAAGGACGGGCACCGCCGGTCTCACGCCGTCCAAGCCCTTCTCGATGCGTACGAATCCTACTCGAAGGCGCTCAAGGAGAATCCTGCCGACGTGGCGGCGCAGGTGATGCTGAACAAGCTCGATCCCGGAACGCTCAAGCTTTGCGAAGCGGCCATGGGGCGCGCCCGCCAGCTGGCCGAAAAGCACCTGAATCGCGGAATGCTGCAGTCGTGGAAAGGCCCGCACTCCTACACCGCCGTCGCAGACGACCTGCTGAACACCAAGAAGTGGTACCTGCACAGCCAAGTGATTGGTCCTAACGATGCCAAGACTATAGGTCTGCGTATCGAGACGGCCGATCTGAACTGGGCGCGGTATTGGAAGCTCTACTGCCGGCAGCGGTTGGCGATCACCGATGGACAGAAGCTCTTCGAGTCCCACTACGTCTCGCATTTCGCAGAAACGTAGCTGACATCGTCGCCGCACTGAGCCAGGTTCGTGTTGGGAGCAAAGCGGACGTCGTCTCCCGGTCGCCGCCATGGATTTCCAATTCGCCGGCAGTCTGCTCATGAAGAGATTGTGCCCGCCGGCGGCGGCGACTTCGAGCGCGCGCTTGGCGCTCTCCTGGCCTTTGATGTCGGCAAGGTCGAGCGGCATGCCGTCGACTTCGCGGATTTTCGGCTGCGGCCGCGTGAGCACCTGCGTGCCGCGAAAATGGTTGGCCAGTTGAATGAGCGACTGCGCGGCGACGATTTCGATCTCGGGGCTGGCCCAGGCCGCCTCCGGACCACAAAGCTGTGGACAAATCAGACCCTGCCCGCGCGCATTGGCGCCGATGGCGGCGGGCAGAACGCCGGCGACCGGCGCAATCGAACCGTCGAGGCCGAGTTCGCCCAAAACGGTGAAGCCTGAAATGGCGTCATGCGGCAGCGCGCCGATGGCGGCCATCAGCCCGAGCGCGATCGGTAAATCGTAATGGCTGCCTTCCTTCGGCAGATCGGCGGGCGCCAGATTGACGGTGATGCGGCGCGCTGGCAGCGCCAGCCCGGAAGCAACCAGTGCCGCGCGCACGCGCTCCTTGGCTTCGGAAACAGCCTTGTCGGGCAGGCCGACGATGTTAAAGGCCGGCAGGCCGGGCGCGACCTGCACCTGGACGTCAACGGCGCGGGCGTCGATGCCCTCGAAAGCGACCGTCGAGACACGCTGAACCATAGGCCCCGCCCTGAGTTTCTACCCAGGACTGTAGCAGGGTTGTGTCGGGCGAACAAGAACATTTGCAGAACAAAGTTTGGCGGCTATACTGCGAATCACAAAAAGCCACGTTGGCAAACAGGGATTCGAGACAGGAAATTCAGCCATGATCGACCGTAAAGCGATGGAAAACGACCTGCATCAGGCGCGCATGGCGCGTCTGGAGGCGGAAGCCGCCAATTGCGACGTGGAGGAATTGATCTGGGAATTGCAGCACGTGCAGCTCGGCCGCCAGCGCGTCGTGTTCTCGATTGCCGGGTTCGAGCAGGACGCCGGTGCGGTGAACTAGCCGGTCAGTTTTTCCGCCGCTTCTCGATTGCGTCCCAGACCAGCACGGCCGCATCCGGCCCGCCGAGGTTTTTCACCGCGCGGATGCCGGTCGGCGAGGTGACGTTGATCTCGGTCAACTGATCGCCGATCACGTCGATGCCGACAAAGATCATGCCGCGTTCGATGAGCGCGGGTTTCAGCCGCGCGATGATCTCGCGCTCGCGCGGCGTTAAGTCGGTCGCCTTCGGCGAGCCGCCGCGCACCATGTTGGAGCGCAGGTCGTCATCGGCCGGAACTCGGTTGACCGCGCCGGCGAATTCGCCGTCGACCAGCAAAATGCGTTTGTCGCCCTGCTTCACCGCCGGCAGGAATTTCTGAACGACCCAAGGCTCGCGGAAGGTGACCGCGAACATGTCGTAGAGCGAGCCGAAATTAAGATCGTCGCGCGTGACGCGAAAAACGCCGCCGCCGCCATGACCGTAAAGCGGCTTCATCACAATGTCGTTGTGTTCGGCGCGGAAAGATTTGATCTCGGCCAAGTCGCGCGTGATCAAGGTCGGCGGCATCAGGTCGAAAAACTGGGTGACCAGAATTTTCTCGGGCGCGTTGCGTACATGCGCGGGATCGTTGACCACCAAAGTCTTGGGGTGAATGCGCTCGAGCATATGGGTGGTGGTGATGTAAGCGAGGTCGAAGGGCGGGTCCTGCCGCAGCAGGATGACGTCGAAGGCGGAAAGCTCGGTCCGCTTGGCCTCGCCCAAAGTAAAATGGTCGCCGGCCTGGTCGCGTACGTTTAAGGCTTCGACGCCAGCGAACAGGCGGCCGCCGGTCTGCGCCATGCGATCCGGCGTGTAATAGCTGAGCGAATGACCGCGTTTCTGGGCTTCCAGCAGCAGGGCGAAGGTCGAGTCGCCCTTGATGTTGATCTTCTGGATTGGATCCATCTGGACGGCGATTTTGAGCGTCATGACGGTCTTTCGCGCAACTAAAGGTTAAGGAAAACAGATCGTTAACGGTTTAACGCCACTATGGCCCCTTGGGGACTGCCGCCGCACAGGATGGGGCCATCCGTGATTTTGCCGAAGCTTTCGATTGCCGCCAAGCTTTATGCCATCTTCGCACTGCTCGCCACCACCACCGTCGCTCTTTCGGTGGTCGCGGTCAGCAATGCGCATCAGCACGCGGCGCTCACCGACGAATTCGAATCCGCCAATGGCGGCAGCCTGAACGTCGAGCACGCCAACGGGCTGATCGCGGCCATGGTGGCGGAGACGCGTGGCATCTATCTCGCCAAAGACCAGGCGGAGGCGGCGCGTTATGCGGACGGGCTGCTCAAGGTCAACGACCAACTCGATAGCGTGCTGGCGCGCTGGCAGGGCAGCGTGCGCAACAGTGACGCCAAGGATTTCAGCACCTTCACCTTGCGCATTTCCGACTTCCAGCAATTCGCGCCCGAGTTGGCGCGTATCGCCAAAGATTCCGGACCGGAGGCGGCGCGCGACTGGGCCGATAAAAACAAGCCGATCGAATTCCGCGACGCGCTTAGCCACGACCTGCAAAATCTCAGCCAGCATTACAGCAATCGGGCGCTGCGAATCTATACCGTGCTCGACGAAGGCATCGACCGCACCGCGCTGTGGCTGAGCGTAATCGCCGCTTGCGCGGTCCTGCTCGCGGGCGCCGGCGTCTTGGTCATCTCGCGCGGCGTCGCACGGCCGCTGGCCGCGATCACCCGCGTCACCGCTTCAGTTGCCGAAGGCGATGCAACGGTCGCGGTGCCGTTCAGCGATCGCGTCGATGAGATCGGCGCGCTGGCGCGTTCGATCGGCGTGTTTCAGCAGGCCATGCGGCACAACAAGGAGCTCAACCGCACCGTTGTGGAGGACGCCGAGACGCGCAGCGCGCGCCAAGAGCAAATGTCGGGCGAGATCGCGCGCTTCTCGGCCGATGTCGAATCCACGCTGTCCGAACTCGGCCGCATATCCGATCAGATGCTGTCGGCCTCAACGCAACTGGCCGGCGCGGCCGACGACGCCACCGCCAAGACCGCGCGCGCCGATGCCGCTTCGTCGGAAGCTTCCGACAATGTGCGCGATATCGCCTCGGCCGCCGATGAATTATCGGCATCGGTCAACGAGATCGGCCGCCAGGTGGCGCAGTCGAATGCGATCGCCACCAAGGCGGTGAGCGAGGCGGGGCAGACCAATCACGCGGTCAAGGAATTGGGCGAGGCGGCCGCGCGCATCGGCGACGTCGTCAAGCTCATCACCGATATCGCCGAGCAGACCAATCTGCTGGCGCTCAACGCCACCATCGAAGCGGCGCGCGCGGGCGAGGCCGGTCGCGGCTTCGCCGTAGTGGCCGGCGAAGTGAAAGCGCTCGCAGGCCAGACCAGCCGCGCCACCGAGGAAATCAGCGCGCAGATCGCCGGTATGCAGCGCGCCACCAAGACATCAATTACGGCGATCAACGCGATCGAGCGCACCATTCGCGAAATCGGCAACATATCGAGCGCGATCGCGGCGGCGGTGACCGAGCAGGGCGCCGCCACCGGCGAGATCGCGCGCAGCGTGGAAACCGCCGCGCGCCGCACGCTTGAAACGGTCGAGCAGGTCAATCTGGTCGAAGTCGCCACCACCGGTACCCGCGCCAACGCGACCGTGGTGAAAGCGGTGGCCGACGACCTTGGCGAGGTAGCGGCCCGCATTCGCAGCCAGGTCGATCAGTTTTTCGAACGGCTGAGCGCGTAAAATATTTTTTTGCGCATGATCTTGTCCGAAAACCGGTCGCCACTTTTTTCGGGATCATGCGCTAACTTTCAAACGCCCCCTGAATATGCTTCGGCAGCCGGCGCGGCGCGATCAGGATCGCGTCGAAGCGCAGATCGGTAAACTGCGCCTTTGGATTATTGGCGAGCCAGATTTCCGCCGCCGCGACGATGCGCGCGCGCTGGCGCGGCGTGACCGACTCGGCGGCATCGTCAAGCGTGGCGCGCGCCTTCACCTCGACGAAAATAATGGTGCTGCGGCGGCCGGCAACGATATCGATTTCGCCGGCGGGGCAACGAAAGCGGCGGGTCAGAATGCGATAGCCTTTTCCGATCAGCCAGGCGGCGGCCTGGCTTTCCGCTGAAATGCCACGGCTGAAGGCGGCTTGCCGAATGGGATCGGGCTCGCCTTTTGGCTTTTTCGGACGCAGGCCGGGCACGCGGATTTTTTGCTCGTCCACGGCCCTATTCCCGCTCTTTGGCGAGTTCGAGCGCGCGCTGATAAACGTCGCGTCGCGCCCGCCCGGTGGCGAGTGCCACTTCGACGACGGCGTCCTTGACCGAGACGCGGCCAAGCGCTTGCCGCAGCATGTCGTCGACATCGGCCTCGGCCGTCTCCGTTTCCGCCGGTGGCGCGATCACGATGACGATCTCGCCGCGCGTTTCGCCGCCGTCCGCATAATCGGCGGCCAAAGTTGCCAGATCGCCGCGCCGGATTTCTTCATGCAGCTTGGTCAGTTCACGGCAGACCGAAGCCTGGCGCGTGCCTAATCCTGCGGCGAGATCGGCGAGCGAGGCGGCCAGGCGCGGCCCGCTCTCGAATAAAACAAGCGTCGCCGGGATCGCGCTCAATTCCGCGATGCGCTTTTGCCGCGCCGCCTGCTTGGGCGGCAAAAAGCCGTCGAAGAAAAACCGGTCGGGCGGCAACCCGGCGAGCGACAGCGCCGCCAGCACGGCGGACGCGCCCGGTAACGCCGTGACGTTGTGGCCGGCGGCGGAGGCCGCGCGCACCAGCCGGTAACCGGGATCGGAAATCAACGGCGTACCGGCGTCCGACACCAGGGCGACAGCCTGGCCATCGGTCAAGCGCGCCAGAATCTTCGGCAACGCTTCTTCCGAATTATGCTCGTGATAGGCGATGAGCGGCGTCGCGATGCCGTAACGCTCAGTCAGTTTGCGGGTGACGCGGGTGTCTTCGCAGGCGATGGCGTCGGCGCCCGCGAGGGTTTCGAGCGCGCGCAACGTGATGTCGCCGAGATTGCCGATGGGCGTGGCGACCAGATAAAGCCCGGGCTCGGCCGGCTTGGTGGCCACAGAGACGCCAAAGGGCGCATAGGCGCGCGTCGCGCCGCGCGGCTGGTTTTTGCTGTCGTTGGCCATGTCATGCACTCTAGCCGGAGCAGGCGCCGGGCGCGACGAAGCGCCGGGATAACCCTTGCCAAGGCCTCCATTTGTGCCAAATTCTCTCATATTTTCATTACCTTAACTTTTGCAGGACAAAATAGGCGATAACGTTTACGACTGACACAGTATCGTCGCGTGGGGAGCGGCCCTTTTGGGAACGCAGGCTGACAACCGGGGGATAGCGCGGCGTCGTGTCTGCACGGCGCTCGGTATTGCCGTCGCCGCCTTTGCGCTGGCCGCCTGTTCGAGCGGCGCCTTCGACCGGCTCGGCACCGAAACGCCGGAGCCGCAGACGACGCTGCCGCCGCAATCGGCGATTGGGGCCGGCCAGATTCGCGTCGGATTGATTCTGCCGTTGTCGGCACAAGGCAATGCCGGCATCGCCGCGCTGTCGATGAAGAACGCCGCCGAAATGGCACTGGCCGAATTCAAGGAACCGAACATCCAGTTGCTGGTGAAGGACGACGCCGGCACGCCGCAGGGCGCGCAAGCCGCCGCCCAGCAGGCGATCGGCGAAGGAGCAGAGATCATCATCGGTCCGCTGTTTGCGCAGTCGGTGAGCGCGGTGGGCGGGATTGCGCGCGCGCGCAATATCCCAGTCATCGCCTTCTCGACCGATGCCAGCGTCGCCGCGCGCGGCGTCTATCTGTTGAGCTTCTTGCCGGAGTCCGATGTGCGGCGCATCGTCGACTTCGCGATCTCGCGCGGCAAGCGTTCCTTCGCGGCGCTATTGCCGGACAATGCCTATGGCTCGGTGGTGGAAGCGGCGTTCCAGCAGGAAGTCGCGCGTCGCGGCGGCCGTGTGATCGCGCTGGAGAAATATCCGCTCGACCCGGGCGCGATGGGCGAAGCCGTGCGGCGCGTGGCGCGCGCCGCCGCCAGCGCCGACAGCATCTTCATTCCCGATAGCGCCGACGCGGTGCCGCAGGTAGTGACGGCCCTCGCCGCCAACCACGTCAACCTGAAGCGCGTGCAACTGCTCGGCACCGGGCTCTGGGACGAGGCGCGCATTTTCGAGACGCCGGCGCTCAACGGCGGCTGGTACGCGGCGCCCGACTCCGCCGGCTTCCGCGGCTTCGCCACGCGCTATCGCGGACGTTACGGACAAGATCCGGTGCGTACGGCAACGCTCGCTTACGACGCGGTCGCGTTGGTGGCGGCGCTGGTGAAGACGCAAGGCCCGCAACGCTTCAGCGAGGCGATTTTGACCGGCTCATCCGGCTTTGCCGGCATCGACGGCATTTTCCGCTTCCGCCCGGATGGCACCAATGAGCGCGGCCTCGCCGTGCTGCGCGTCGCGCCCGGTGGCGGCCAGGTGGTGAGCCCCGCGCCGAAGGCGTTCGCGCCGGGGACGTAAAATTATCCGTTCGTCGCCGCGAAAGTGGCGGGCCCAGGGCGAAATTCATTACCCATCATGAAGTGCATCTTTTGCGAAGATGAACTGTTCCCTGCCACCAAGCCTGAGCACATCTTGCTCGCTGCGTTGGGTGGCAAAAAAACCAGCCGTAAGATCGTGTGCTCTGAGTGCAACAACGACCTTGGCAGTGTCGTTGACAAAGAACTTACCGACCAAGTCGCCGTCGTAAGAAGTTTGCTCCGGCTTCAATCGGGCGATGGTAGTCCCGCGCCAATGCGGAAGAAGGTGAAGGCAGGTGAAGACGTTATCAACGTCCTTGGTGATGGAAAGCTTGAACTAAGCAAGCCTTTTGAGGCGATCCGTAACGCTGACGGGACTTATGCACTGTCGATCAAGGCAGCCTCACTTGAGGAGTTTGAGCAAAATATCCGGCACATCGCTGCCATGCTTGGAACCACCGAGCAGCACATAATGGATCAGATCAATGCTAGCGGCGTGACGCAAATCACAAGGCGGCCCGGCGTGATCCAGCAGAGTCTCTCGTTCGGCGGGCCTTTGGCAAACCGCTCGATTGTAAAGTCATGCCTTGAATTATGGGCTCTCGAAGTCGGCAATGAGGAAATTCTGTCGGCCTCTTATGGGTACACGCGCCGTTTTGTTCGTCTCGGCGATGAAGCCTACGCCACGTCGCGTATTGAGCTGGACTCGCGCTACCTCCCAATGCTCGACGAGTTGAAGGCAAAATTCGGTAACTTTTTCAATCTCATCTATGTTGCAAGTGACGAAACAGGCCGGGTAGTCGGCCACTTCACGCTATACAATCTGATCGCCTGGCAGATCATCCTCGCGGATCGGGGCGGCAGTCCCAACCGCAGGGTTGCTCTCATATCGAACCCCGAAATCCCAAATGAATGGTCCGACACAATCGCGGAGGGCCTTGCCATCAACTGGGGTTGGCTAACTAGCCCTGATTATTATGGCGACGATCTAGACCGAGCAAGCGCGCGGCTGGCGGCGTTGATGAAGCACCATCAAAAGGAATCGTTGTCGCAGAATACCCTTGGCATTATCGAAGAAGTTATTGCGAAGCACGGTCTCTCGGAAAGCCAGCAGATCCGATGTCAGAGGCGCAGAAGCGCATGATCGGGGAAATGAGCAGCCGCTTTGCTTTGTCAGTCTTAAATCTGCCGTACGAAGAAAAGCTTTCTGCCGATGAGCTACGCCAGCTTCTTGAGCGGACAGCCAAAAGGCAGACCTAGCAGGCTATTGAATCAAAGCCTCCATTCGTCCTCACGAGTGCGGGGACCCAAGGCGACATCCGGCTATATCGTTTGTGACTCTGGATTCCCGCTTTCGCGGGAATGAGCGGAGTTGTGACTACGCCGCCAAATCCGCCACCACCGCGTCAAGTAACGGAAAACCGCTGGCGGTAACGCGCAGGCGTCCGTTGGTCATGGTCTCGACCGCGCCGCCGTCCATCAGGAACGCCAGCCGCTTCGGATCGAGCGAGCGGCCCGACAATTGCGTGAAGCGCATTGGGTCGATGCCTTCGGCGAGGCGAAGCCCCATCAGCAAAAACTCGTCGGCAACTTCGCCGGGCTGCAGCTTCTCGTCGATGGTGAGGCCGTGGCCTTTGGTTTCAACCTGTTCGAGCCAGGCTTCCGGCCTCTTTTCGGTTTCGGTGGCGTAGCGGCGTCCGTCGATGTTCAAGCGGCCATGGGCACCCGGACCGACGCCGGCATACTCGTGCCCGCGCCAGTAGACGAGATTGTGCCGGCACTCGGCGCCCGGCCGCGCATGGTTGGAAACTTCGTAAGCCGGCAATCCGGCATCGCCGCAAATCTGTTGCGTCAGGTCATAGAGATCGCGGCCGAGATTTTCGTCCGGCACGACCAGCTTGCCGGCTTTATGCAGGCCGAAAAATGGCGTGCCCGGTTCGATGGTCAGTTGATAGAGCGACAGATGTTCGGCCGCTTCCGAGATCGCGCGGTTGAGTTCAAGCGCCCAGCTTGCAAGCGTCTGGCGCGGGCGCGCGTAAATGAGATCGAACGAATAGCGCCCGAAGATCGAACGCGCGACGGCGACCGCATCAAGCGCTTCCTGCGCGGTATGCAGCCGGCCCAATTCTTTTAACGATTGATCGTCGAGCGCCTGCACGCCGAGCGAAACGCGATTGACGCCGGCGGCGCGGTAGCCGCGAAAGCGCGTGGCTTCAACGCTGGTCGGATTGGCTTCCAGCGAAATTTCGGCGTCGCCTGAAAGCGTCCAATGTTTGCCGATTGAATTGAGAATACCTTCAACGGTCGAGGGCTGCATCAGCGACGGCGTGCCGCCGCCGAAGAACACCGTTGCAACGCTACGCGTGCCGGTGCGCGCGGCGGCGGTCGCGATTTCGGTTTCGATCGCGCGCAGATAGCGTGTCTCGTCGTAGCCGCCGTGGCGGACATGGCTGTTGAAATCGCAATAAGGACATTTCGACAGGCAGAAGGGCCAATGCACGTAAACGGCAAAGTCCTGAACGGCAGAGGCGGCGGCAGTGATTAATGACATGTTAATGACTATAGGCTGCGTCGCGCCAAACGGCCAGCAAGCCGGCGTTATCGCGGCGGATAAGTCATTAAAATTGTAACGATCTATGCCGGCAGACAGGCCTGCGCGAGTTTCACGAAAGCGCGCGCGCGATGCGACAGGCCGCTTCCTTTCGGCGGCAGGCCGTGTTTTTCCTCGGCCGTCATTTCGCCGAAGGTGCGGTCGTGCCCATCCGGCAAGAACAACGGGTCGTAGCCGAAGCCTGCATCACCGCGCGGCGGCCAGACGATGACGCCATCGACACGGCCTTCGAAGTGTTCGAGGTGCCCGTCGGGCCAAGCGAGACATAAAGCGGCGACGAAATAAGCGCGCCGCTGCTCGGGCGTCTTGGCGCCGCGCTCGACCAAAAGCGTCTGGATGCGGTTCATCGCGAAACGGAAGTCCTTGTCGGGTCCGGCCCAGCGCGCCGAGTGAACGCCGGGATCGCCGCTAAGCGCCTCGATGACCAGACCGGAATCGTCGGCGAAGGCAATCTGACCGGTGGCCTTCATCGCCGCCACCGCCTTGATGCGCGCGTTCGCTGCGAAAGTCTTGCCGGTCTCTTCCGGTTCGGCGAGTTTGAGTTCGGCCGCCGATTGCGCCGCGACGCCGTAAGGGGACAGGAGTTCGCGCATCTCGGCCAGCTTGCCAGGATTATGCGTAGCGATAATGACGCTGCCTTGGAGCTGGCGGTGTTCCGGCGCGTTCACGAGCGCCTCCCATATTCGTGCGCCAACATGCCAAAGACCTAGCCGATGGCTTTCTTCTGCAACTCGACCAGTTCGCCGATGCCTTTGCGGGCGAGGCCAAGCAGCGCCAATAGCTGGTCCTGGCTGAACGGATCCTTTTCGGCGGTGGCCTGAACCTCGACGATATTGCCGGAACCGGTCATGACGAAATTGGCGTCGGTGTCGGCTTCCGAATCTTCGGCGTAGTCGAGATCGAGCATGGCGGTGCCTTTGTAGACGCCGCAGGAGATGGCGGCGAGATGGTCGCGTAGCACCGGCTGCGGATTTTTGAACATGTCGCGCGATTTCATCCAGGCAAGGCAATCCGACAGCGCCACCCAGGCGCCGGTGATCGAGGCGGTGCGGGTGCCGCCATCGGCCTGGATGACGTCGCAATCGATGGTGATCTGCCGCTCTCCGAGCGCTTGCAGATCGATGACCGAGCGCAGCGAGCGTCCGATCAGGCGCTGGATTTCGACGGTGCGGCCGCCTTGCTTGCCGGCGGAGGCTTCGCGGCGGGTGCGTTCGGAGGTGGCGCGCGGCAACATGCCGTATTCGGCGGTGACCCAGCCGCGCCCCTGTCCCTTCAGCCAGGGTGGCAGGCGCTCCTCCAGGCTGGCGGTGACCAGCACGTGGGTATCGCCGAATTTCACGAAACATGAGCCTTCGGCGTATTTAACGACGCCGCGTTCGAGCGAGACGGGGCGCAATTGATCGACTTGTCGGCGGCTCGGCCGCATTGGCATGTTCCTTTTGTAAGCGGCGCACACCATAACCATATGGCAAGCTTGAACAAGGCTGCGGCCGCGGTCATTGTTGCCTTTAACGAAGGATAGCCAATTTGGCCTCGCACGACGTTCCGATCGGCGCCAATCAAGTGAGCCTCGCGGCGCTCAACGAGCGCTCGCGCGAGATTTTCCGTTCCATCGTCGAGAGCTATCTGGCTACCGGCGAGCCGGTCGGCTCGCGCAACCTGTCGCGCATCCTGCCGATCACGCTGTCGCCCGCCTCGGTGCGCAACGTGATGTCGGACCTCGAACAGCTCGGGCTGATCTTTGCGCCGCATACCTCGGCCGGGCGGCTGCCGACCGAACTCGGCCTGCGCTTTTTCGTCGACGCCCTGATGCAGATCGGCGATCTGACCGAGGACAGCCGCCGCTCGATCGAGGCGCAGGTGGTAGGGGTCGGCGCCAACAAATCGGTGGAAGCGGTGCTGACCGAAGCTTCGCAGATGCTGTCGGGCCTGACGCGCTCGGCCGGTGTGGTGCTGACCGCCAAGATCAACGTCCGCCTGAAACATATCGAGTTCGTGCGGCTGGAGCCGGAACGCGCGCTCGCGGTGCTGGTGGCGGAAGACGGCCAGGTCGAAAACCGTGTGCTCAACGTGCCGGCGGGATTGCCGAGTTCGGCGCTCACCGAGGCGGCGAATTTCCTCAACGCCCGCATCCGCGGCAAGACGCTGGCCGATCTGCGCACCGAGATCGAGCGGGCCGTGGCCGATGGCAAGGCCGAACTCGACGGCTTGACGCAAAAGGTGATCTCCACCGGGCTCGCGAGTTGGTCGGGCGGCGCAGCCGAAGAGCGCCAGTTGATCGTGCGCGGCCACGCCAATCTGCTCGACGACCTGCATGCGCTTGAGGATCTGGAGCGGGTGCGCTCGCTGTTCGACGCCCTCGAAACAAAACGCGGCGTCATCGACTTGCTCGGCCGAGCGGAGCGCGCGGACGGCGTGCGCATCTTTATCGGCTCGGAAAATAAGCTGTTCTCGCTGTCGGGTTCCTCGACCATCGTCGCGCCCTACCGCGACAATGATGGCCGTATCGTCGGGGTCATCGGCGTCATCGGGCCGACGCGGCTCAATTACGCCCGCATTATCCCGATGGTCGACTACACCGCCCGCGTGGTCAGCCGCCTGCTGTCGGGCTAGGCTGAAAAATGCCCATTTTTGCGTGACTTTGCGTAGAAAGCTTGATTTTTCGTGCCTGAACCCTGATATGCGGGGCACCCAGACAGTTGAATAAGGTGGATTGAGCACGATGACGGATCAGACCGCGCGCAAGGCAGAGGACGGAAAGCCCGAAGCCGACAACGCCACGGTTCCGCCGCAGGCGCAGCAGGCTTACGCGTCGAACCCGGCCAATCCGAAGCCCTATGTTATGCCGGATGACGAAGCGGTCGCGCCGGCGGATCCGCTCGCCGACGCCAAGCGCGAAGCGCTCGAGTACAAAGACAAGCTGCTGCGCACGCTGGCCGAGATGGAAAATCTGCGCAAGCGCACCGAGCGCGAAGTCTCGGATGCGCGCCAGTACGGCATTGCCGGTTTTGCGCGCGACGTGCTCGCGGTCGCCGACAACATGCATCGCGCACTCTCCACCATCACGCCCGAGCAGCGCGCGGCCAGCGATGCGACCATGCAGGCAATGATCGACGGCATCGAACTGACCGAACGCGAGTTGATGAAATCGCTGGAAAAGAACGGCGTCAAGAAATTCACGCCGCAGGGCGAGAAGTTCGATCCCAATCTGCATCAGGCGATGTACGAAGTGCCGAACGCCGATGTGCCAGCCAATCACGTCGCGCAGGTGATCCAGTCCGGTTACATGCTCGGCGAGCGCGTGCTGCGCCCGGCATTGGTCGGCGTGTCGAAGCCGCAGCCGAAAGCGGCGCCCGCCGAAGGCGGCGCCAAGTAAGCAAATTCCAATTCCGCTTATGGCAAGCTGACTGACGCTGCGAAACATCGCCACAATGCGCGGCGGCAATTTCACGTTGGTATTTTTGATTTGAGTCTGCGATTCCCGCCACCGCGATCTTTCCGCGCCACCAATGCCTTAAGCTCAAGCTCTTCATTGGAATAATTCAATAATGGAGCGCCATGTGCCAATCCCGCCGCTTCTTCTTTAGAGTCGTTATAAACTATTGATTTTATTGGTCTTTTCTGTTGACGCCAAGGCTCCCTGAGCTAAAAGTCGCGCCACGAATGGCAGGCCCTTGGGGAGTAATCGTCATGCCGGTTTCAAGCGTAATTTTTCATTCGGCTCGTAAGTGCCTCGCGCTATTTGCCGGCGCGGCACAGGCGGCGACGATGGAGCAGGGTCTGAAATCGTTTAAACCGTTCATCGTCGAACACATCGGCATCGCAATCGCGGGCACCAAGAAATTGCAGACCGCGGTGAAGGCCGGTGACGTCAAGGCGGCGCAGGCGGCCTGGATCGAGTCACGCAAAGGCTGGGAAGCGATGGAGACCGTGACCGGCACTTATTTTGGCGATATCGACAAGGAGGTCGACGCGTGGCCGGACGCCAAGAAAGGCTATCACGCCATCGAAGTCGTCCTGTTCAAGGCAGGCAAGACGGAAGGGCTCGAAGCGCCGATTGCCGCTGTTCTCGTCAGTCTCGATAAGTTCGAGAAGCGCGCAAAGTCGAAGAGCTTCAAGATCACGGCGCAGAAGCTGCTCGAAGGCGCCGCCAACCTTGCTTACGAAGTCGGCGAAGAAAAATCCAAAGGCGGTGAATCGCCTTATGCCGGCACCTCGATCGTCGACATGCAGGAGAACGTCGAAAGCATCGAGATGGCCTACAAGCTCGTCTTCTCCGACACGCTGAAGAAGAAAGACGCCAAGCTCGCCGGCATCGTCGACGAGCGCATTTTAAATCTCGAAAGGCTGGTCAAGGTCGACGATATCAAGAGCATGGACCAGAAGAAGGTGCACATCGCCGGCGAGGAATTGGCCGCATTGCTGCTGACCGCCGCGCCCAAGCTGGGGCTTAAGGAGTTCAAGGTCGGCGATGAAGAGGAAGGCGAAAAGGATAAGGCGAAGTAGCCGCCGTTAACGCTGCGAGAAGGAAGAGCCGTGCGAAGCCAGTTCTTTAAGACGACGGTCGCGACAGGTCTTGTCGTGCTGGCATTCGCCGGGTTGTCGGCGCGTGCCACTCCGGTCGTCAGCAAGGACGCCGTGCTGCCGCTCGGTTCGGAGTTGAGCGAAGAAGTGCTCGACCAGCCGACCGAGTTGTTTTCCTTCGAGGCGGCCGGCGGCAAGCGCTCTTATCTGTTCAATCTCGGCGACATGCTGTTTTCCTCGGCCGCCATTTTCGGCGGCAAGGCGCGCGACGCCGGCATGAGCTGCAATAGTTGTCACCAGCAGGGCGCCGCCAATTCCAAACTATTCGTGCCCGGTCTGTCGAAACGGCCTGGCACGTTCGACACTTCCGGTGCGCTGTTCAATCCGAAAGCCGATAACGGTGTGTTCGACCCGGTGACGGTGCCCAGCCTGCGCGGCGCCAAGTATCTCGGTCCCTATGGTCATGACGGGCGCATGGCTTCACTGCGCGATTTTATCCGTAATGTCGTCGTCAACGAATTCGCCGGCAAGGAGCCGTCGGGCGAAGTGCTCGACGCGCTGGTAACGTATGTCAACGAGATCGGTTTTCTGCCTAACTCGAAGCTAAAAGCCGGCGGCAAGCTAAGCGGGGAATCAACCGCCGCGGCCCGCCGCGGCGAGGCGCTGTTCAACAAACCATTCCCGCACGATCCGTCGATGAGCTGCGCCGGTTGCCACACGCCGGATTCGGCTTTCATCGATCACAAGGTTCACGACGTCGGCAGCGGCGGCTGGTTCAAGACCAAGACCTTGATCAACGCTAAATTCAACGCGCCGTATTTCCACGACGGCCGCTTCGATACTTTCGGTGAGGTGGTCGGCTATTTCGACAAGCATTACGACCTCGGCCTCAAGGATAACGAGCGCGCCGATCTGGTGGCCTATCTCGATGCGGTCGGTGATGCCGCCGAGCCTTTCACTCGCAACACCGTGCAGGCCGAGCTCAACGAACTGGCCGCCTTCGTCAGCGTGCTCGATACCGCGATCCCGGCACGCAACCGCGAGGTAATTTCGCTCACGGTGGATTCGGTCGGCGGCGAATGGCGCGAACTGGGCGAGAAATATCCCGGTCGCACCGATTCCAGCGTCAGCGGCGGTTTAAGCGAACGTTTGCAAGCGCGCGGCGCCGTGCGCAATATCGTGTTGACGTTACGGCGCATCTCAATGGCGTCGGAAGCCGGCGACTTCGCCGGCGCCGCCGCGATGTACGCAGATTACAAGCAGCAAGTGGTAGCGGCTTCCGCCTCGTTGAAATTGGCGGAGCAATGGTCGTTATTTAATCCATCCGTTTATGAAGCGCATTTTACCGCGCTCAAGAAGCTCGCCGATCTGGCGAAATAACCGCTCTCCCGGGCGGCGTGTTAACGTCTGACGATTCGGGGGTCTCATGCCTGAAGATTTTTGTCTGAATAATTTTCGTCGCCGTTTGACGGCGGCGGTTGCGTGCGCGGCGATTGGTGTCGGCTTTGCCGGCGCGGCCAATGCGAAAGACAAGCCTGCGTCGTCGATCTGGGAGCAGGAAACGCTCACCGGCGACTGGGGCGGCGCGCGCACCGCGCTGAAAAATAAAGGCATCGATATCACGCTCAATTACATCGCGGAGACTTTTGCCGTGTTGTCGGGCGGCATCAATCGCGCCGGCAGTTACGAAGGGCGCGCGGAATTTTCCATCGACACCGATCTGGAGAAACTGATTGGCTGGACCGGCGGCAGCACGCACGTCACGGTGTTCAACATTCATAGCAGCCGCAACAACGTCGCGGCCAATGTCGGCAGCATCGCCGATCCGAGTAACATCGACGCGCTCTCGACCACGCGCCTGTTCACCGCCTGGTTCGAACAGAATTTCAACGACCGCTTTTCAATACGTGCCGGGCAGCTCGCGGCCGACGATGAATTCATCACCAGCGAAACCGTTGGCGGCCTGATCAACGGCACCTTCGGCTGGGCCGGCGTGCTCGCCGCCAACATGACCAATGGCGGTCCGGCCTATCCGCTGGCGACGCCGGGCGTGCGCGTAAAGGCGACGCCGACCGAAAATATTTCGGTTCTCGTCGCGGTCTTCGCCGGCGATCCGGCCGGGAAGCCGTGCGGATTGTCGGCGCAGGAGTGCAACGAAACCGGCACCACGTTCAGTACCACCGGCGGTGCGCTCTGGATGGGCGAGGTGCAATACGCCGTCAATCAGGGCAAAAAGGCGATCGGCCTGCCGGGCGTCTACAAGCTCGGCGGCTGGTACCAAACCGCCGGCTTCGCCGACCAGCGCTATGGCGTCAACGCCGCAGGCGCGAGCGTACTGCTGAGCGATCCGGCCATCGTGGGTCCGCTCAATCATACCGGCAATTGGGGCGTCTATGGCGTCGCCGATCAGATGGTGGTGCGTTCGGGCGCGCGCAGTTTGAACGTGTTCCTGCGCGGCGGCGTCTCGCCGTCCGACCGCAACCTGATTTCGTATTACATAGACGGCGGCGCCGGAATCAAAGGCTTGTTAGCCGGTCGTCCCGACGACACACTCGCTTTCGGCGTGGCTTACGCCAAGATCAGCCGTGACGCGGCGGCTGCCGATCAGGACGCACTGATTGCGAACGGTCCGCCGCAATTCATCCGCGATTATGAGGTCGTGTTCGAACTGAGTTATGCCGCGCGGCTCGCGCCGTGGTGGACGTTGCAGCCCGATTTGCAATACATCGTGCATCCCGGCGGCAACGTGGCCGATCCGAATAACGGCAGTGTGGCGGTTGCCAATGCCTTCGTCGCCGGACTGCGCAGCACGATCAAGTTCTAGTCCTTGAGGCGCGCCGGCGGCCAACTTCTAACGAAACGCAATGCCGTCACGCACCGCGCGGAAGCGGGTGAACATTTCGTCCCACTTGTCTTTCGCGGCCACGCCGATGATGCGCAGATAGCCATTGCCGGTAAAGCGCGTCCATTGCACCATCGCGATTGATATGTTGTGCGGGCCTTCCGCCTGCGCGCGTATTTCAAAGCCGGGTGAGCCGGTGATGCGCATCGGCTCGGCCAACTGGATACGCAGATTGATAAGTGGCGCGCTTGCTAGGAGATTGCGCGCAAATCGGCCGCGATCGTCGGTATTCGAAGGCGCGCCCGCATCGGCCGAAATAATCATATATGGATGGCGGGTAATGTCGTCGTCCGGACCTTCAACCAGAATCACACCGCCGGTTGGCAGCACCTGCATCACCCGGAAGCCGGACAGTTCGTTGAGTTCGAACGGCAGCATGCCGAGCCGTTCCTGGATCGGCGCCGGGCGGAAGCTGACGCTGGCGAGCGCCTTGCGAATGACCGCGTCGGAGTAAACTTTGCGGGCCGTTTCCGGGATTTGCACGTTTACCAGCATGGCGAGGTCTCTGACCTTTTCGCCGATGGTGGTCGCCATCAGAAACCATTTGTGAACCGTAACGCCATTCTCGACCGAGGCGCCGGTGACGAGAATGCCGATGCCGCTGGCGAAGGGAAAGCTTTCGCGCTTGACGTTGCTCAGGCTCTTCTGGTTTTGGGCGAAAGCCGAACGCTCGATGTCCTGATAGGCGCGCGCCGGCAGGTCGATGATGGTGATCGCGGCCTTGCGGTCGAAATCCTCGAAACCCGCAAAGCGTTTGCTCACGGTCATGTCGCCGGGCGGTTCGAGCCCGATGCGCAGGCCGGGCGGAAAGACCGGCTCGGCCAAAACCGGCCCGGAGAGCAATCCGGCGCAGGCAGCGAACAGGAAAAGGATTAATCGGCGGCGCATTGGTGGTACCGTTTGCAAAAGCGGCGGGAGGCCCGGTTGCCTAACCGGCCTGACCGGAGGGGGCAATGGGCAGATAGGCCCAGTTTTGGCGGTCCGGATCGCGATTTCGTGAGCGTCCGACTTGCAGCCCCATGGGGCCCTCCTATATGAGCCTTGAGCCGCGAAACCGCGGTTAAACGAGCATCCAGGGGGCTGGATCAGGGGTCTGCGGATGAGCCGCGGGCATACCCATTCGGGCGCCAAGTAACCTTCGGGTTCAAGTGGCCCGGCCGGCCTGCCGTAATTGAAGAGGATCCACCATGGGCAAGGTCATCGGTATCGACCTCGGCACCACCAATTCCTGCGTTGCCGTGATGGAAGGCAAGGCGCCGAAAGTTATTGAAAACGCCGAGGGCATGCGCACCACGCCTTCGATCGTCGCCTTCACCGACGACAACGAACGTCTCGTCGGCCAGCCGGCTAAACGCCAGGCGGTCACCAATCCGGAAAAAACCATTTTCGCAGTCAAGCGCCTGGTCGGCCGCCGCTACGACGATCCGATCATCGAAAAAGATAAAAAGCTCGTCCCCTACAAGATCGTCAAAGCGGGCAACGGCGACGCCTGGGTCGAGGAAGACGGCAAGACATATTCGCCCTCGCAGATCTCCGCCTTCATCCTTCAGAAAATGAAGGAGACCGCGGAAGCGCATCTCGGGCAGAAGGTCGATCAGGCCGTCATCACTGTGCCCGCCTATTTCAACGACGCGCAGCGCCAGGCCACCAAAGACGCCGGCAAGATCGCCGGTCTGGAAGTGTTGCGCATCATCAACGAGCCGACCGCGGCCGCGCTCGCCTACGGTCTTGACAAGGCCAAGACCGGCATCATCGCGGTCTACGACCTCGGCGGCGGCACCTTCGATATTTCCGTGCTGGAAATCGGCGACGGCGTATTCGAGGTGAAGTCCACCAACGGCGACACCTTCCTGGGTGGCGAAGATTTCGACATGCGTCTGGTCAATTATCTCGCCGACGAGTTCAAGAAGGAGCAGGGCATCGACCTGCGTTCCGACAAGCTCGCGCTTCAGCGCCTGAAAGAGGCGGCGGAGAAGGCCAAGATCGAGCTGTCCTCGACCACGCAGACCGAAGTCAATCTGCCGTTCATCACGGCCGATGCCTCGGGTCCGAAGCACCTGACCATGAAGCTGACGCGCGCCAAGTTCGAAGCGCTGGTCGATGAATTGATCCAGCGTACCGTCGAGCCGTGCCGCAAGGCGCTCAAGGACGCCGGCATTTCGGCGGGCGAGATCAACGAAGTCGTTCTGGTCGGCGGCATGACGCGCATGCCGAAGGTGCAGGAAGTCGTGAAGCAGTTCTTCGGCAAGGAGCCGCACAAGGGCGTCAACCCGGATGAGGTGGTCGCCATCGGCGCCGCCATTCAGGCCGGCGTTCTGCAAGGCGACGTCAAGGACGTGCTGCTGCTTGACGTGACCCCGCTCTCGCTCGGCATCGAAACGCTGGGCGGCGTGTTCACCCGCATCATCGACCGCAACACCACGATCCCGACCAAGAAGAGCCAGGTGTTCTCGACCGCCGAGGACAATCAGAACGCGGTGACCATCCGCGTCTTCCAGGGCGAGCGCGAGATGGCGGCCGACAACAAGATGCTCGGCAATTTCGATCTGGTCGGCATACCTCCTGCTCCAAGAGGGATGCCGCAAGTCGAGGTCACCTTCGACATCGACGCCAACGGCATCGTCAACGTCAACGCCAAGGACAAGGCGACCAACAAGGAGCAGCAAATTCGCATCCAGGCTTCCGGCGGTCTGTCCGAAGCTGACATCGAGAAGATGGTCAAGGATGCGGAAGCGCATGCCGACGAAGACAAGAAGCGCAAGGCGCAGGTCGAGGCCAAGAACCACGGCGAAGCTTTGGTGCATTCGACCGAGAAGGCGCTCGCCGAGCACGGCTCCAAGGTCAGCGATGGCGATCGCACTGCGATCGAAAGCGCCATCGCCGATCTGAAGGAAGCGCTCAAGGGCGACGATCCGGAAGCGATCACCACCAAGACCAATGCGCTGGCGACAGCGTCGATGAAGCTCGGCGAAGCGGTCTATAACCAGCAGCAAGGCGGCGGCGACGGCGATGCCGGCGCATCAGGCGAGAAGAAAGACGATGTCGTCGATGCCGAGTTCACGGAAGTGGACGACGACAAAGGCGGCAAGAAGTCGGCTTAAAGAAAATAAACCCTCTCTCCTTGTGGGAGAGGGTTGGCTTTCGAGCGTGTGCGCGAGAAAGCCGGGTGAGGGGGAATTTTATTTCATATGATGCTGGCTAATTCCGCTCACCCGCCTCGCCCACTAATGTTCGCTCGGCACCCTCTCCCACAAGGGGAGAGGGTTAAGCGCGCCTAGAGGATCGGAATGTCCAAGCGCGACTATTACGAAGTTCTGGGCGTCACGCGCACCTGCACCGAGGTCGAGCTGAAAGGTGCCTTCCGCAAGCTCGCCATGCAGCATCATCCCGATCGCAATCCGGGCGACGCCGAATGCGAACACAAATTCCGCGAACTCAACGAAGCCTATGAAGTATTAAAAGACGGCGACAAGCGCGCCGCCTATGACCGCTTCGGTCATGCCGCCTTCGAACAAGGCGGCGGCGGGCACGGCTTCGGCGCCGACTTCGCTTCGACCTTTTCCGACATTTTCGAAGACCTGTTCGGCATGAGCGGCGGCCGTCGCGGCGGCGGACGCGGTTCCGGCCGCGAGCGCGGCTCCGACTTGCGCTACAACATGGAGATCAGTCTCGAAGAAGCGTTCGCCGGCAAGGAAGCGCAGATCCGCATTCCAACGTCGGTCACCTGCGAGACCTGCTCGGGCTCGGGCGCCAAGGCCGGCACCAAGCCGAAGACCTGCGCGACCTGTGGTGGCGCCGGAAAAATCCGCCATGCCCAGGGGTTCTTCACGCTTGAGCGCACCTGTCCGGCCTGCCAGGGCCGTGGCCAGGTGATCGACGATCCCTGTCCGTCCTGCGCCGGCGCCGGCCGGGTGACACGCGAGCGCATGCTCTCGGTCAATATCCCGCGCGGCGTCGAGGACGGTACCCGCATCCGGCTGGCTGGCGAAGGCGAGGCCGGGGTGCGCGGCGGGCCGCCGGGCGATCTCTATATTTTTCTGTCGCTGCAACCGCATGAGCTTTACCAGCGCGACGGCGCCGATCTGCACTGCCGGGTGCCGATTTCGATGGTCACGGCCTCTTTGGGCGGCGAATTCGGCGTTCCAGCGATCGACGGCAGCGAAGTGAAGGTAAAAGTCCCGCCCGGCACCCAAACCGGCCGGCGTTTCCGGCTAACAGCCAAGGGCATGCCGGTGCTGCGATCGAAACAAAACGGCGACATGTACGTTCAAGTAGCAGTGGAAACGCCGCAAAATCTGACTAAACGCCAGCGCGAACTGCTGACCGAATTCGAAAAGCTTTCTTCCGAGCAGACTCAGCCGGAATCGGCAGGATTTCTGAGCCAGGTGAAGTCATTCCTGGAGGGTCTGGGAAGTCGTGGCAGCTATTCGGAGTAGCATCTTGACCCTGCCGCCCGCGCCCTATACCGGTGGGAATGCGGGCTCCACTTTTTTGCCTAATTTCCTGCCACGTCCCCGGCCACCCGCCAGCGTGACCTGAATGCCATTGCAAACATTCGCCCGCGTTGAAAAAAAGTCGCTGCGTCTCGACGACGAGATGCAATTCATTCGTTCATGGATCGAGAAGCCGCTGCGCACCGGCGCGGTGATGCCGTCGAGCAAGGCGCTGGCGCGCGTGATGGCGCGCTACGTCGATCCGCATGGCACCGGCCCGGTCATCGAGCTCGGGCCCGGCACCGGCCCGGTGACCGAAGCGATGGTTGAGCGCGGCGTCGATCCGGCGCGTCTGGTGCTGGTCGAATTCAATCCCGATTTTTGCCGGCTGCTGCGCACGCGCTATCCGGCCGCGACCGTGGTGCAGGGTGACGCCTACCGCCTGCGCCGTCTGCTCGAAAGCATCGTGCGCTCGCCGGCCGCTGCCATCGTCTCCGGCCTGCCGCTGGTCACCAAGCCACTGCGCACCCGCCTGCGCCTGATATCGGACGCGATGGGCCTGCTGTCGGCCGGCGCGCCCTTCGTCCAGTTCACCTACGCGATGGTGCCGCCGATCCCGAAGGCTTTGTCGGGCATCAAGGGCGAAGCCTCCGAGCTAATCTGGCTCAACCTGCCGCCCGCGCGCGTGTGGGTTTATCGCGGGGTGTGATAGCTTTCTTTCCGTCATTCCGGGACGGCGCGCAGCGCCGGATCCGGAATCCCGTCCCAAGCGCAGAAATAATTGCTGGATTCCGGGTTCGCTCCTGCGGAGCAGCCCCGGAATGACGACGAAATGTCTGGCGTGCTATGGGTGGCTATTCGCTGGAGCCGCCCGATGCCTCAACCGAAAATTCTCGTCTTCGCGGGTTCGATCCGCAGCGGTTCGCACAACGCCAAACTGGCGGCGCTGGCGGCGAAGGAATTGACGTTGCTCGATATCGACGTCACGCGCATTTCGCTCGCCGACTATCCGCTGCCGCTCTACGACGCCGACCTTGACGTGCGCCACGGCCAGCCGGCCAACGCGCTGGCGCTCAAGCAGATGATCAAGGCGCACCAAGGCGTCTTTATCGCCAGCCCGGAATATTCGGCTTCGGTGACGCCGCTTCTGAAAAACGCCATCGATTGGGTGTCGCGCGTACGCGAACGCGGCGATCCGCTTTATGCCGCTTTCAAGGACCGGGTCTTTGCCATCGCTTCGGCTTCGCTCGACCCGGCCGGAGGGATGAATGCGCTGATGGCGTTGCGTCAGATTCTCAGCGTCGGCTGCGGCGCGCTGGTGATCCCCGAGCAGGTCGCGATCCCGCAGGCGGACCAAGCCTTCGACGCCATGGATAACATCGCCGACGCCCACCTCGCTAATTTGTTTCACGCCGAACTGGCGCGGTTGGTGGAGATGGCGCGGCTGATGGCGTAACATCGGCCGCGCTTTTCGAATACCAGGAGAAGTACCTTGCCGCTCGATCCCCGCGAACGCCTGATCGTCGCGCTCGATCTGCCGTCGGTGGCGGAAGCCGAAGCCATGATCATGAAGCTCGGCCCGTCGGTCAGCTTTTACAAGATCGGCTATCAACTGGCATTCGCGGACGGGCTGTCTTTCGCGGCGGGGCTGATCGCGGAGGGCAAAAAGGTGTTCCTCGATCTCAAGCTGCACGATATCGGCAACACGGTGACCAAAGGCGTCGAGAGCGTCGCCAAAACCGGTGCGACGTTTCTCACGGTGCACGCCTATCCGCAGACCATGAAGGCGGCGATGGAGGGCAAGAAAGGATCGAAGCTCAAGATTCTCGCCGTCACCGCGCTGACATCATACGACGACGCCGATCTGTACGAGGCCGGCTACAAGCTTGGCGTTAGCGCGCTGGTGTCGCAGCGCGCGGCGCAGGCGCGCGATCTCGGCGTCGACGGGCTGGTGTGTTCGGCCGAGGAAGCCGCCAAGCTGCGTGTGGTCGCCGGCTCCGGGATGGCGCTGGTGACGCCGGGCATCAGGCCGGTGGGTTCAAGCCGCGACGATCAGAAGCGCATCATGACGCCTGCCAAAGCGATCGCGGCCGGTGCCGATTATCTGGTGGTCGGCCGTCCGATCGTGGAAGCGGCCGATCCGAAAGCGGCGGCGGAGGCGATCGTCGCGGAAATCGCACGCGCATGATCCCGAAAAGTGGGAACCGGTTTTCGGACAAGATCATGCACAAATAAAAGCTGAAAAAATAACGAGGAGATACGAAATGCCGAAAGGCTACTGGATCGCGCGCGTTGATGTCAGCAGCGACGAGGGCTACAAACCCTATGCCGCCATATTCAAGAAATTCGGCGGCCGCTTTGTCGTGCGCGGCGGCAAGCACGAAGCGCCCGAGGGCACGGCCCGCTCCCGCAATGTGGTGATCGAGTTTCCCGACTACGCGGCGGCGCGCGCCTGCTACCACTCGCCGGAATATCAGGAGAACCTGAAAATCCGTCTGCCGCATTCGGTAATCGATCTGTTGATTATCGAGGGCTATGACGGCCCGCAGCCGTAGTGACGGGGTAGGTGACCGCCGCCGCTCGCCCGGCTATACCGTCCAACTAGTGCGGGAGCTTAATCGATGGCCGATATGCGCTTGATCGTAGCCGGGGCCGGCGGGCGGATGGGCCGCACGCTGGTGAAGGCAATTGCCGACGGCAACGGGCTCGCGCTCGTAGGCGCGCTGGAAGACGCGCGCTCGCCGCTGCTCGGGTGGGACGCCGGCACCCTGGCCGGCCTCGGAGAAAATCACGTCAAGCTGGTTGCCGACGCCGAGAAGGTGATGAGCGAAGCCGACGGCATTATCGACTTCACCGTGCCGGAAGCGACGCTTGGGCTAGCCGCGCTCGCCGCCAAGGTCGGTAAGGTGCATATCATCGGCACCACGGGCCTGAGCGCCGCGGACGACACCAGGATCGCGGAGGCCGCCAAAAAGGCGATCATCGTCAAGTCCGGCAATATGAGCCTCGGCGTCAATCTACTGGCGGCGCTGACCAAGCGCGTTGCCAAGACGCTCGACAAGACGTTCGACATCGAAATTCTCGAGATGCATCACAATCAGAAAGTCGATGCGCCGTCCGGCACCGCGCTGATGCTCGGGCGCGCGGCGGCGGAAGGCCGTGGCATCGATCTCGAGAAGAACTCGGTGCGCAGCCGAGACGGCAATACCGGCGCGCGCCATCCCGGCGATATCGGCTTTGCGAATTTGCGCGGCGGCAGCGTGGTCGGCGAGCATACCGTGATGTTCGCTGGTCCGGCCGAGCGCATCGAGCTAACGCACAAGGCCGAGGACCGCATGATCTTCGCGCGCGGCGCGCTGCATGCAGCGCTGTGGGCGCGCACGCAGAAGCCGGGGCTTTATTCGATGATGGACGTGTTGGGGCTAAAGGATTTCTAAGTTCGCCGCCGGGCGAGGGTTCGATGCGTTGAAAAACTGAGGTGTGAATACAATGTCCGACCGACTTCTCGTGCTGGTGCGGCACGGCCAGAGCGAGTGGAATTTAAAGAACCTGTTTACGGGCTGGCGCGACGTCGATCTGACCGAGCAGGGTATCGCGGAAGCGCGTGAGGCCGGCCTCAAGCTCAAAGCTCAAGGTCTCACTTTCGATGTTGCCTTCACCTCGGCGCTCAAGCGCGCGCAGCGCACGCTCGACCTGATGCTGGAGGAAATGGGCCAGGCCGGCTTACCGATCACCAAAAACCTGGCGCTGAACGAGCGCGACTATGGCGATCTGTCCGGCTTGAACAAAGACGACGCCCGCAAGAAATGGGGCGAGGAGCAGGTGCATATCTGGCGGCGCTCCTACGACATCGCGCCGCCCGGCGGCGAAAGCCTGAAAGATACGCTGGCGCGCACGCTGCCTTATTATGTCACCGATATTCTGCCGCGCGTGTTGCGCGGTGAGCGCGTACTGGTGGCGGCGCACGGCAATTCACTGCGTGCGCTGGTGATGGTGCTGGAGAAGTTGTCGCCCGACGAGATTTTGAAGCGCGAGATCGGCACCGGCGTGCCGATCATCTACCGGCTCGATGCCGACGCGACCGTGAAGTCGAAGCTCGATCTGGCAGCATGAAGAAAGGCCCCGCCTCACGGCGGGGCCTTTTAGCATCAAGCGCTGGCGCGGTTAGTCGATGACTTTAACCACGGTGCCCTTCGAGTCGACAATCACGCGTTCATGATTGACAAAAGCGTAGCGGAACTCGGTGTGGCGCGGAACCGGGCGCAACTCGACGGTCGCCGGAACCGGCCTGCCGACCGCGATCTCGTCCTGAACGGTCACGGTCACGGCCTCGGCCGGAATCCTCTCGCGCTGGACGTAGGTCACGACTTCCTTCGGCGGTTCGACCGCGGAACCGACGCCGGCACCGACACCCGCGCCCACTATGGCGCCAACGGGACCGCCAACAACGGCACCGACCACCGCGCCGCTCGCGGCGCCGCCGATGGTCGAAGCCTGCGCAAACGCCGCCGCCGGCGCCAAAGCCAGGATCGCCGCGGCCGTGAGCATACGAAGTTTCATAATTGCCTCCACTCTGGATTGTTAAAATTCAAAAAATGTCTCCGCATGGAGGCATCAAAAGCTCAACGCATCCGGAGGCGGCGGCGTTCCTGCGGCGCGAAATCATCACGTTAGCGCCACAGTTCCTTATGCGCGCGGTTCCATATGCCGAAAAATTTTGCGTAAAATTTACGCTGCGACGGCGCCGGCTTCCCAGCCCAGCATGGCGCGCTTGCGCGTCAGGCCCCAGTGATAGCCGGTGATGTCGCCGTTCTTGCCGATGACGCGATGGCAGGGCACCACAAAGCAGATCGGATTTTTGCCCACGGCGGCGCCCACCGCGCGCGCGGCTTTCGGATTGCCGGCCTTGGCGGCCAGATCGGAATAGGTGGTGAGCTTGCCCATCGGAATGGTGAGCAGCCTCTCCCACACGCGCACTTCGAAATCGGTGCCGATCAGCACCACGCGCAGTGGCTGATCCGGCTTCCACAGCGCGGCATCGAAAATGCGGCGCGCGGTGGCGGCGGTGGCGGCGAAGTCTTCGACGTATTTCGCCTTCGGCCAACGCGAGCGCATGTCGCGTAGCGCCGCGCGCTCCTTGCCGGCGTCGGCGAGCGCGAGACCCGCCAATCCGCGCGGTGTCATCATCACCAGCGCCATGCCGAAGGGGCTCGGGTGAAAGCCGTAAGTCATGGTGAGACCTTCGCCGCCGGCCTTCCACTCGCCCGGTGACATCGATTCATGCGTAACGAACAGATCGTGCAAGCGGCCGGGGCCGGAGAGGCCGACTTCGTACGAGGTTTCCAGAATGCTCGCCGAATCACGCAAGAGTTCGCGCGCGCGGTTGAGCGTGAGCGCTTGCAAAAACGCTTTCGGCGTCAGCCCGCACCAGCGGCGGAACAGATGGTGCAGGTCGGTCGCCGAAACCCCGGCGGCATGTGCGATCTTGTCGATCTCGGGTTGCGTGCGCCATTCGTTGCGAATATGGGCGATGGCGCGCCGCACGATGTCGTAGTCGGCCGCCGCGGTGGGCAGCGGGGCAAGGCCGGGAAAGCGGTCGGCAATAGCCGTATTGCTGATGTTCATTGTCATGACGCTAAGCTAGGCCGCGCCGAAGGCCGCCGCCACCCGATTTCTGGTCAGGACAAAACCGTCCGCGCCGGGCCGCGTTTGGCTTCGGCGAGAGCGCTTCCGAGCGCTACCGCGAAAGTCTCACGTTCGGGCGGACTCAGGAAATTGGCGACTGTAAGTTCCTTGTCGCGCATCACCAGGAACAGCCGCGCGATGCCGAAATCCTCGATGATTTCACGGTCGAGCCGCACCCAAAGCGGATTAAGCACCCATTCCCGCGCCTTGCCGTGGTGGCTGACCTTGCGCACGGTCAGCGCCGACGGCGTGACCGTGATTTCCTCGTAGGCAGCGGCGTGGCGGTTGTTGAGCTTGATCGCCCAGTACAGCAGCAGGATGTCGAGCCCGAAAAAGCCGAATACCGGCCACGCGCCCATCAGCAGGAAAGCGACCCCGGTGCAAAAACTGACGCCACCGAAACCGATCATCAGCACCAGAAAGCCGACCTGACCGAGTGAGCGGTGCGGCGTGATGGTGGCTGAGAAGATCGTCGGCTCGAGCTCGCCAGATATAGTGCTGTCGCTGGTCATGTTGTGATTAGGCACGGCTCTCAGTTATACCAGAAATCATGGCAAAAAAATCGGCGCGCAAATCACGTTCCCGTAAAGTGCCTAAGGTCAAAAAGACCTTGGCGAAACGGGCGGCGACAAAAAAGCCTTCGGCCAAAAAGGCCTCGGTCAATAAAGCCTTGGACAAGGCGCACACGGGCAGCGCCGCCAGATTAAAGGCCGCGGCCAACCGGATTATCGCAGATTCATTGGCCGTGCAGGGCACCGCAAAACGCTGGACGCCGGCGCAGATAGAGGAGGCATTCCGCCGCTTTCAAGCCGACAATCCGGAGCCGAAGGGCGAACTCAAGCACACCAATCCGTTTACGCTGTTGGTGGCTGTGGTGCTGTCGGCGCAGGCGACCGATGCCGGCGTCAACAAGGCGACGCCGGCTTTGTTCGCGCTCGCCGATACGCCGCAGAAAATGGCGGCGCTCGGTGAGGACCGCATCCGCGATCTGATCAAGACCATCGGGCTCTATCGCAACAAGGCCAAGAACGTCGCGCTGCTGGCGCAGAAGCTGATCGACGATTATGGCGGCGAGGTGCCGCGCACGCGCGAGGAATTGGTGTCGCTGCCGGGCGTCGGGCGCAAGACCGCCAACGTCGTTTTGAACATCGCCTTCGGTCAGCCGACCATGGCGGTCGACACGCATATTTTCCGCATCGGCAATCGCACCGGCTTGGCGCCCGGCAAGGATCCGCTGGCGGTCGAACTGGAATTGGAAAAAGTCATTCCGGCAAAATACATGCTGCACGCGCATCACTGGCTGATTTTGCACGGGCGCTACATCTGCCTTGCGCGCAGACCGCAATGCGAGAAATGCATCATCGCCGATTTGTGCCAGTGGCCGGGGAAGACAGCGGGCGCATAATCCCGAAAAAGCCTGCCCCCGACTTGATCGGGGGTGGGAACCGGTTTTCGGACAAGATCATGCGCAAATAAAATATGGCTAGCGCACGGGCTCCAGCAGATCGATGCGCTTGCCAGCCACGTTTTTATGGACGTGCACCATAAAGGCCATGGCGAAAATCGGCGTCGCCAGATTGACCACCGGGATCGACACGAATACCGCGATCACCATGCCGGCAAGGAAGACATAACCAGCGTGCGTCTTACGCAGCGCCTTGGCTTCAGGCACCGGGCGAAAGCGCATGGCCGCGAGTTCGAAATATTCACGTCCGAGCAGATAGGAATTCGCCAGAAACAAAATGATGATGCCGAAGCCGGCAAACAGCACGAAGGGCAGCGCGCACAAGTAAATTACCAGCGACAACAGTGCGATCTTGATGCCCTCGAAAATAGCGCGGAAGAACGGCAGTTCGCGCCCCAGCGGCTCGGCCGGGTAATATTCGCGCTCGACCAGTCCGGCCACTTCGTCGACGAAGAAACTGCCGACAAAGGCGGTGACCGCCGGCATCAGGAATAGCGCGCCGGTGACGATGCCGAGACCGGCCATGATCGACAGCACCCAGGCGAGCGCGGCCCAGGCCGTGTGCGGGGCAAAGCCGGATGTCTGCTCGGCCCAGGTCGCGCCGTTTTCGGCCAGATGCGCGAGCACGCGCTGCATGCCGATGCCGATGATGACAATCAACAGCAGCGCCAGTCCGATGGCCTTTAGCAGCACTCCGCGCAAGGGCGCGGCGAACATTTGCGAAAGGGCTTTGAAGGCGGCGTCGAACATCAGGCAGAGTTAAGCGTCCTCACCGCAAGGGGCAAGGGTTATCCGATTGTCGTCCTCGCCAACGGGTCCGCGCGAAGCGCGGCCCGATGATAAACTCAGGCGGGGATCCAGTAATCACGGAAGGTGCGGTGTTTACTGGATGCCCGCCTGCTCGGGCATGACAGTAAAATCTAAGCCGCCGGCGCCAGGATCTCGCGGATCGGCGCAGCTTCCGGCACCAGCGGCGCCACCACATTGGCATCGCGTGCGGCGTCGGCCCAGGCCATCGCCTTGTAGTCGAAACCATTCGCGATGGTCGGCTTCACCACTTCAAAATAGGGAGAGATGTCGAAGTCGCGCGGCGCATACAGAGACGAATGGCGGATTTCGAGAATTTCCGCGCGCTTGGCTTCGCTCTCGGTGCGCGTGACTTTCGGCAGGATCGGATAGCGCACGTTCCCGAAGGCCTGCGCGATCAGCGCCGAGCAGATGATGCGGGTTGGGTGGCCAGAGCCCAATGACATCATGCGGCGGCGGAAGCGCTGCGGCACCGGCATCGGAAACAGATAGCGCGCGAGATCGAGGATGTTCTTGACGTCGTAATCGAAGCCGATGCGCTCGCAGGCGTAAGTGCAGACGCGCAGGCGGTCTTCTTCCGACAAGCCGACCGGGCGGCAGATGCGGGTATGCGTGTTGCCGTATTTCGACAGCGGCACCGCGATGACGCCTTGCCCGAGCTCGGCTTCCACCAAAGCCAGCGGTTCGCCCGACGCCGACACGCGATCGCCGATCGGGCCGACATAAAGCGCGGCGTGCGACCAGGTCGATTGCGTGAGATATTTGATGATGCCGGCGATGTGGCTGTGGCCTTCGATCAGCAACACGTCGCCCGGCTTGAGGACAGCCGCCAGCGCGTCGGCGCGGCCGGGCAAAATATCCTCATAGCCCTTTTCGGACTTCTCCAGATACCGGGCGATCATTCGCCCAATGCTGTTGCCGGCCCAACCCATGTTCTACCTGTGGCGTCCGTCCCGACGCGAAACCTGACGCTTGTCCCCGCGCGTGTTTTCTGTTGCGCGCTTGTCCCTGAGCATCACACCTTAACGGGGACTCATTGCAAATTGGTTCATCGGTTAAGGGTCGCGGTAACCGCGCGTTAGGCACGAAAATCCTTGCGGCGTAAGGTTTTTCGTTCGCTGCGAGAAAGCGCTGCAATGATTTGGATACCACGTTGCGGATTCCGCATTGCCGTTGTGCTAGCAATCGTTAATGGCCAAGGCTTTTCCGAAAAAGCATTTACCGAAAGCGCTGGTGGCGTGGTCGAGCGGCAAGGATTCGGCCTGGGCGCTGCATGTCGCGCGCCAAGGTGGGGACTATGACATCGTTGGCGCATTGACCACGGTGACCGAACCGTTTTCCCGCGTCAGCATTCATGGCGTGCGTGAGGAATTGCTCATGGCGCAGTTGAAAGCCGCGAGATTGCCGCCGACGGTCGTTCGTATTCCCTATCCGTGCAGCAACGAAATCTACGAGCGCGAAATGGCGGCGGCGATGCGGACGGCAATGGCGGATGGCGTGACACATGTCATCTTCGGCGATCTGTTCTTGCAGGACATCCGCGACTATCGAGAAGCGCGGCTGAAGCCACTCGGCGTCACGCCGGTGTTTCCGCTTTGGCATCTGCCGACCGATGTCCTGGCGCGGCAGATGATTTCCGATTGCGTGGAGGCCTATCTCGCCACGGTGGACGTGAAGAAAGTGCCGGCGGCGCTCGCCGGCCGCCGCTTCGATCGCGCCTTGCTACGCGATCTGCCGGAAGGCGTCGATCCCTGCGGCGAGAACGGCGAGTTCCACACCTTTGTCGCTGCCGGGCCGATGATGAAAGGCCGAATCAAGATTGCGGTTGGCGAGCGCGTCGAGCGGGATGGATACGCTTATGCGGATTTGGTGGCGGCTTAACTGCTTCGCAGTGGCGCTTGCAACAACCTCCGGGGACGAGCGGAGTGAGGTGCGCGCAGCCTATTAGCCGCGCAGCAGGCCGCCAGTGCGCTTGCTCACTTCCGCGACGATCTTCTGACCGAGCGCGTCGATCTCGGCGTCGGTCATCGTCTTCTCGCGCGGCTGGATCGTCACGGCGATGGCGACCGACTTCTTGCCCGGATCGATGCCCTTGCCTTCATAGACGTCGAATACGGCAACGTTCGAAATCAATTTTTTGTCGACATTCTGCGCCGCACGGACGATATCGCCGGCCTTCACCTTGGGCTCGACCACGAAAGCGAAATCACGCTCGACCGGCTGGAATGCCGACAATTCAAGTTGCGGCTTGGCGCGGGTGGCTTTCGCCTTGGCGGCTGGGATGTTGTCGAGAATGACTTCAAAGCCGGCGAGCGGGGCTTCGGCCTTCAAAGCGGCCAGCGCGCGCGGATGCAATTCGCCGAAGTGGCCGAGGATATTCTGCGGGCCGATCTGGATGGTGCCTGAGCGTCCCGGGTGAAACCAGGCCGGTCCGCCGGGTACGATCTGCAAAGCTTGCATCGGCGCGCCGGCGGCGGCCAGCACGGCGAAAGCGTCGGCCTTGGCGTCAAATGTATCGGCAGGCTCCGCCTTGCTCGACCAGTGACGGCCGATGCCGCCCGATTTGGCGAGGGCGCGGCGCACACCGGACGCGGCGATGAATTGATCGTCGGGCTGGTCGCCCTTGAAAATCTGTCCGACTTCGAACAGCGCGACGTCGGGAAATCCACGGTCCGCATTTTTTTGCGCCGACATGATCAGCCCGGCCAACAGGCTCGGCCGCATGTCGGATAATTCGGCGGCGATCGGATTGGCGAGCGCCAACTCCGCCCGGCCGCCGCCGAACAGTTTGGCTTCGCCCTTCGAAACGAACGACCAGGTGACCGCTTCGGTGAGCCCGCGCGCGGCGAGCGCGCGCTTGGCCTTGCGGGTACGGCCCTGGATCGGCGTCAGCACCGGCTTGCGCGCGTCGTTGCCGCGCGGGAACGGCGTCGAGGGCACGCTGTCGACGCCGGCCATGCGCACCAGTTCCTCGACGATGTCGGCTTTGCCGTGCACATCCGGTCGCCAGGACGGCACCGCGATCTTGAGGCGCTCGCCCTGACCGGCGGCAAAAAAGCCGAGCCGCTCGAGCGTGCGGCGCATCTCGCCGGGCAGCATCTTGATGGCGGCGAGCCGGGTGAGTTCGCTGACCGGATAATCGATCATGGTTTCCTTCGGCGTCGGATCGCCAGCGACGATAATTTCGGACGGCTCGCCGCCGCAGAAATCCATCACCATCTGCGTCGCCAGCTCTAAGCCGGGCAGCATGAAATTCGGATCGACGCCGCGCTCGAAGCGGTAGCGCGCATCGGTATTGATGCCGAGCTTGCGGCCGGTCTGCGCGATGTTGACTTCGTCCCACAGCGCCGATTCGATCAGGACGTCGGTGGTGTTTTCGTCGCAGCCCGATTCCTCGCCGCCCATGATGCCGGCGAGCGACTCGACACCCTTTTCATCGGCGATCACGCACATGGCGGCATCGAGCGTGTAGGTCTTGCCGTCGAGCGCCGTGAGCGTCTCGCCATTGTTGGCGCGGCGGACGGTCAGATTGCCTTTGACTTTTTTGGCGTCGAACACATGCAGCGGACGGCCGCGGTCATGCGTGATGAAGTTGGTGATGTCGACCAGCGCATTGATCGGCCGCAGGCCAATCGCGGTGAGCCGCTTCTGCACCCAGTCCGGCGACGGTCCGTTTTTCACGCCGCGCACCAGCCGCAAGCCAAAGGCCGGACAGAGCGGATGCGTTGCACCGAAGTCGAGTGTGACTTTCACCGAGCAAGGGAAGGTACCCTTCACCGGCTTCGGCGTATTGTCCTTGTAATCGCCGAGCAGCGTGGCGCCGAGATCGCGCGCGATGCCGTTGACGCCGGTGCAATCGGAACGGTTCGGCGTCAGGTTGATTTCGATCACCGGTTCGTTGCGGCCGAGCACTTCCGCGAACGGCTTTCCGACCGGCGCGTCGGCCGGCATTTCGATGATGCCGTCGCTGTCGTCGGAGAATCCGATTTCCGCGCCGGAGATCAGCATGCCGTGGCTTTCGACGTCGCGAATTTTGCCGACCGACAAAGTGATGTTCTTGCCGGAAATGTAAGTGCCGGGCAGGCCCAAAACGGCCTTCATGCCGGCTCGTGCGTTGGGCGCACCGCAGACGATCTGACGCGGCGGGCCGTCGCCGGTATCGACCATGCAGACGCGCAGGCGATCGGCGTTCGGGTGCTGCACGGCGGAAATCACCGAGACGACCTTGAACGCTTCGTATTGCTTGGCCTTGTCCTCGACGCGCTCGACCTCAAGCCCGATCATGGTCAGCTTGTCGACGATCTCGTCGAGCGTAGCGACCGTTTTGAAATGGTCTTTCAGCCAGGAAAGAGTGAATTTCATGCGCTCAACCCTCCCGCCAGCGTCGGGAAATCGAGCGGCCGGAAGCCGTAATGATTGAGCCAGCGCACGTCGGCCTCGAAGAAGGCGCGCAGATCGTTGATGCCGTATTTCAGCATGGCGATGCGGTCTATTCCTAAGCCCCAGGCGAAGCCTTGATATTCGTCCGGATCGAGGCCGCAATTGCGCAGCACGTTCGGGTGCACCATGCCGCAGCCGAGAATCTCCAGCCAGTCGGTGCCCTCGCCGAAGCGGATCTCGCCTTTGTCGCGCCGGCACTGAATATCGACTTCCATCGACGGCTCGGTGAACGGAAAAAACGACGGGCGGAAGCGCATCTTGACGCTGTCGACCTCGAAGAAGGCCTTGCAGAATTCCTCCAAGATCCATTTCAGGTGACCGAGATGCGAGACCTTGTCGATGACGAGGCCTTCGACCTGATGGAACATGGGCGTATGCGTCTGGTCTGAATCGCTACGGTAAGTGCGGCCCGGGCAGATGACGCGAATCGGCGGCGGGTTTTTGAGCATGGTGCGCACCTGCACCGGCGACGTATGGGTGCGCAGCAACAGGCGCGAGCCGTCCGATTTCTGCGGAAAATAAAACGTGTCGTGCATCTCCCGCGCCGGATGGCCTTCCGGGAAATTCAGTTTGGTGAAGTTGTAATCGTCGGTCTCGATGTCGGGACCTTCCGCCACCGCGAAGCCCATGTCGGCGAAGATGGCGGTGAGCTCGTCGATCACCTGGCTGATCGGATGCACGCGGCCGGCCTCGGTGGGCGCTTCGCGCACCGGCAGCGTGACGTCGACGGTCTCGGAGGCGAGGCGGGCATCAAGCGCTGCGGCGCCGAGAGCGTCCTTGGCAGCGGCGAGCGCCGCGCCGACCTTGTCCTTGAGCCCGTTGATCGTCGGGCCTTGCACCTTGCGCTCGTCCGGCGACATCGTGCCGAGCGTCTTGAGCAGCGCCGACACCGAGCCGCTTTTGCCGAGCGCCGAAACGCGCAACGCTTCCAGCGCCGCTTCGTCCTTGGCGGACGCGATGGCTGCCGTAATCTGGCTCTCAAGCGCGGCGATATCGCTCATCTCAGGCTCCACAAATCGCCGCCGGTTGTGACCGTCCGGCACCGATCAGGTCAAGCCCTACGGTGACAGCGGCCGGCCGGCGTGAGAAACTTGGCATCGCCGCGCAGCCAGGGGCCTTTCGATGCTTGTTCGCATAATTCCGGCCTGTTTCGCCATGGCACTGCTGGCGGCCCCGGCCGTCGCCCAGGAGTGCCAGAACCTCGGCCGCGCCGAGCGCGAGGCGTTGATCCGCAAGGCGCCAACCTGCGACACAGCCCACGAGCAGTACTCGCAATGCGTTGGCGTCACCGGCGACAGCGCGCTCGCCGTGCTGTCGGCCGAGCCGATCGACGTGCTCGTCATCGATCTGCGAATTCCCGAGACCCGTGGCGACGTCGTGTTCGAGCTCGCGGCCGCATGGCATCCCCGTCTAC